>Ga0070664_100003389_pt1 | contig 12868 bp, 11 predicted proteins | sample KBSC73metaG_FD_65863 | JGI IMG/M metagenome (GOLD analysis project Ga0070664, IMG submission 65863) | Corn rhizosphere microbial communities from Kellogg Biological Station, Michigan, USA - KBS C7-3 metaG | ecosystem: Host-associated > Plants > Roots > Rhizosphere > Soil ... | reverse complement strand
CGGCTCATTCGTGGCGACGACATAGCGCCCCTGGTCTTCTCCGAAGAGAATTGCCCCAGGATTGGCGATCTGGGGCACCAACTGCATCGTCATGCCGATGCCGCCCGCCATTGCCATTTCGGCGACCGCGACCGCTGCCCCCCCGTCGGAACAGTCGTGCACTGCAGTAACCAATCGCTCGGCAATCAGTCGCCGGATGCATTCGCCCGCTCGCTTCTCGGCGGTGAGGTCGACGGGCGGAGGCGGGCCTTCGCGGCGGCCGTGACAAACCTCCAGCCACAGCGACTGACCGACGTGGCTGTTGCTGTGGCCGATCAGGATGAGATGCTCGCCCGCGGACTTGAATGCGATCGTCGCGCTGCTGTCCCAATCGGCGAGGAGGCCCACTCCGCCGATCGCCGGCGTGGGAAGAATTGCCAGGCTCGAACCATCCTCGTTCTTCGTTTCGTTGTAGAGGCTGACGTTGCCGCTCACGACTGGGAAGTCGAGCGTTCGAGAAGCCTCGGCCATGCCTTCGAGGCAGCCGACGAACTGGCCCATGATCTCGGGCCGCTGCGGATTGCCGAAGTTAAGGCAATTCGTGATCGCGAGCGGCTTCGCGCCGACCGCGCTGAGGTTGCGATAGGCTTCGGCCACCGCTTGCTTTCCGCCCTCGACCGGGTCGGCGTAGCAGTAGCGCGGCGTGCAGTCGGTAGTGATCCCCAGGGCCTTCCTCGAGCCGTGCACGCGCACCACGGCCGCATCGCCGCCCGGGCGCTGCACCGTGTCGGCGCCTACGGATTGGTCATATTGCTCCCACACCCAACGGCGGCTGGCGAGGTTGGGCGATGCCATCAGCTTCAGCAGGTCGGCCGCGATGTTCTCGCTTTGCGGAATGTCGGTCAGGGGTTCCGGCGCCCTCGGAATGGCATAGGGCCGCTCATAGCAAGGCGCATCGTCCGCGAGCGGGCCAAGTGGAATGTCGCAAACGACCTCACCGTTGAACTCGAGCACCATGTGGCCTGTGTCGGTGACCTCGCCGATCACCGCGAAATCGAGCTCCCACTTCCTGAAGATGGCTTCCGCCTCGGGCTCGCGGCCGGGCTTAAGGACCATCAGCATGCGCTCCTGACTCTCGGAGAGCATCATCTCGTAAGGCGTCATGCCTTCCTCGCGGCACGGCACCCTGTTCATGTCGAGCCGGATGCCGGCGCCGCCCTTAGAAGCCATTTCGACAGAGGATGAGGTGAGGCCGGCGGCGCCCATGTCCTGGATGGCGACGATAGCATCGGTCGCCATCAGCTCGAGGCACGCCTCGATCAGCAGCTTCTCGGTGAAAGGATCGCCGACCTGGACGGTGGGCCGCTTCTCCTCGCTGTCTTCGCCAAAGTCCGCACTGGCCATGGTCGCGCCGTGAATTCCGTCGCGGCCGGTCTTCGAGCCGACATAGACGATCGAATTCCCGATTCCGGAGGCGGCTGAATAGAAGATCTTGTTGGTCTTCGCGACGCCGACGGTCATGGCGTTCACGAGGATATTGCCGTCATAGGCGGAGTCGAAGTTCACCTCGCCGCCGACGGTCGGCACGCCGACACAATTTCCGTAGCCGCCGATCCCTGCTACGACTCCCGCGACCAGGTGCCGCGTCTTGGGATGATCGGGACGCCCGAACCGCAGCGCATTCAGGTTCGCGACCGGCCGCGCCCCCATCGTGAAAACGTCGCGGAGGATTCCCCCGACCCCTGTGGCGGCACCCTGATAGGGCTCGATGTAGGACGGATGGTTGTGGCTCTCCATCTTGAAGATCGCCGCGTCGCCGTCGCCGATGTCGATCACGCCGGCATTCTCGCCGGGTCCCTGGATCACCCATGGCGCCGACGTCGGAAGCTTCTTCAAATGCACGCGCGAGCTTTTGTAGCTGCAATGCTCCGACCACATCACCGAAAAGATGCCGAGCTCGACGAGGTTCGGCTCACGCCCCAGCGCATTCAGAATGCGATCATATTCCTCGGGCGAGAGGCCGTGTTCGGCGACCATGTCGGGCGTGATGCGAGAAGCTTCGAGAACGTCCATGAGGGCGCCTTAGCCGCCTCTGGAGACCGCCGCCAGATTGCTACGAACGCGTTTGGAGCGACTCCGCGAACAGCAGTATGTCTCGGTCCTGGGGGAGGTTCGAAGGAGAGTGGCGATGGCCAACTCAATTCCCGACGGCTACCATAGCGTCACGCCCTATCTCGCAGTGAGCAAGGCCGGCGAGGCGCTCGACTGGTACAAGAGCGCGCTGGGCGCGACCGAAGTCATGCGGTTCGAGCATGGCGGGAAGGTCGGCCACGCCGAAATCAGGATTGGCGATTCGATCATCATGCTGTCCGACGAATGGCCTGAGGGCGGTCATCTATCCCCGCTCTCGCTCGGCGGCACGCCGATCAGCCTGCACGTCTACGTCGATGATGTGGACAGCGCGTTCAAGCGAGCGATCGATGCCGGCGCAAAGGAGCAGCGTGCGGTCCAGGATCAATTCTACGGCGATCGCACCGGGACGCTGCTGGATCCATTCGGCCATCGCTGGAACATCGGCACGCATATTGAGGATGTACCGGAGGACGAACTCCAACGCCGCATGGACCAGTTCAGCAAGTCGCAGCAGCCGGCACAGCCGCAGCCGGCCTGACGACGGCGTCAAACGTCGTGGCGCAGGTACTTCTCTCCGGAGAAGATGAGGGTTTGCGGCCGCTCGTCGATGAAATTCGCGAAAGAAGCGCGCTCGGGGGACCAGTCTTCCTTCCCGACGCGCCACAGATTGTCGCCGATCCCCGTTAGCGGCGTCTCGGTACCCATCCAGAGCTTGCCGCCACGTTCGACGACTGTGGCTGAACCGTACCAGGGATTGTCATTGAGATAGCGGCCGGCGAGCTTGGCCAGGGACGGGTTCGGCGCTGGCATCGCCGCACCACTGCCCTCGCGCGCAAACGACGTCGGCCCGAAATGGGCAAGGACAATGCGGCCCGCCTGACGTTCGAACATGACGCTGTATCGGCGAAACTTGGGATGCGTGGTGCGGAAGACTTCGTCGGCCACCATTTCGAGTGAAGCCTGTTGCCCATCGGCAAGGATGCTCAGCGGACCTCCGAGCCGCACCTCGAATGCTCCCGATGGGCCGGAGTAATGCCCGACATATGACGCCGCATTGTGCAGCGGCTGTTGAATCGCTGGCGGCATGGGAAGGGACCGTCCGGAATGAGCATTCGTCAATGCGTCGACGGCGAAACGCGTCAGCAGGCGAGGGCGATATTCCGCAAACGCATTGATCGTCGAGCTGGCGAACGCCCCGACTCCGCTCGCCACGTCCACGTGGAACGACGAGGAAAAAGACAGCATGCCGCCCGTGTGGTGGAGATAGCTACGGCCTGCTTCACCAACGTGCATCACGCCATTGCCATAGGTCATCTCCGCGCGGTCCGTGGGCACCGCATGCACGGCGAATGCCCGTGCCTGCACAGGCGAAAGGCCAAAGTTGCGGCGCCCCTGGGCCGCGCCCGCGAGTGCCATCAGGAAGGATAGCATGTCGTCAGCAGTCGAAGCGACGCAGCCGGCTCCGAACGTAACGTCGACCCAGGGCGCGGGCCGGAGCGGAACGCCGCGAGCATATGCTCCGACCCGGTCCGCGGCCTCGTAGCCTTGCGCATAAAGCAGGCGGTCAGAATCGAGGATGGCACCGCGGGAGCGGGTCATTCCCAGCGGTGCAAAGATCCGTTCCTGCAGGAGCTGGGCGAGCGGCTTGCCTCCGAGATGTTCGGCGAGCTTGCCGAGGATCTCATAGGCAGTGTTGGAATAATGCCAGTGCGCACCGGGCGCATAGGTTGTCCAAAGCCCGCCATCGGGAAACATCGGCGCATCGCCTGGCAGGCCCGCGACATGGTCGAGCATGTGCTGGACCTCGATCCGATTGCCGCGCGGGAGGGGCACGACCGGGAAGAGGTCGGTCACTCGATCGCTGAGTTGGAGCCGCCCTTCCGCGACGAACTGATGCAGCACCAGCGCAACCATCACTTTGCTGATCGAGCCGATCTGGAACAAGGTGTCAGAAGCAATGGGCGTGCGTGCATCGGCATTGGCATGGCCGAAATTCAGGATCGTGCGCTGCCCGGTCGGCAAGACCAGACCCAAGGTCATCCCGGGCAGGTTGAAATAGCTGCAATGCGCTTCGCCGTAAGCGCGGATGGCGGTCAGGGCCGCGGCGCCGTCCGGGCTGCCCTGCGCGAGGGCCGGCAGCGCAACCTGGCTGCCGATCGCGAACGACAGCGCTCCGCCCGTGAATGTCCGCCTGCTAACGATCATGCGAGAACCCCCTGCGGCCGTGATCCCGGCCCGCAGGGAGGAAAGTCAAGCAACTGGCTTAGGCTTTGCAGCTTTCGCCGTTGTAGGTGATCGTCGACGCGTTTCCGTCGCCCTTGAGCTCAGTGCCCGGAGTGACAGCGGTGCCGATTTCCTCGCGAGTCTTCTTCACCCGCGCCGTGCCGTCGGACATCCAGTCGATGTACACGAGCTTGTTGTCCTTGCAGCGATAGGACTTGCTGGCCGTGATCGACGGCGGAAGCGCGACATGCTCATTGACAGTCGCGTTCGTAGCGCCCTCGTCGGGTCCAGCGACGATGGTGTGATTTTCCTTGTTGCAACCGGCTAGCGCGGCGGCCGCAGCAAGCGTGATGAGGAGGGGAGTGCGAGTCATAGGAACTCGCCCTTCGCTACTGTGGGTCCCACCGTCAAGGTCATGTTCTTGCATATTGTCGAACTGGGACATAGCTTCATCGAAGCGATGCCTTATCAAGCTGGCAGCAGCGCGCAGCGCATTCGCATTGGCCTGACCGGCCTCGCCTTCGCCTTTCTGCTCGTACTTTTGGGCTCGATCATCAGCCGTTCGAGCCGCGACGGCACGACCAACACCGCATCGCAGGCCGTCAGCAACGAGCCGAGCGAACCGCTTGCCGAAATGGGTGTCGCGCCGGGCGCAGCGGACACGAGCAACAACAGCGACTCCGCGAAGAAATGACCGGCGCGCGGCGGCGCGCTTATCTTTTCGTACTCGCTGCAGTGATATTTGCGGCACTGCTTGCGGCCGCCGCCTTCCGGCGCGCCGCGCAGCCGCCGCCGAACTCGCGACCGGCATTGCTGCTGCTGACCGGGTTGCCGCTGCTGTTGGGCGAGGATTTCTCGCTCGACGCCAGCGGATCGCCGGCGCTGACCGTCTTGCAGATGCACTATCGAGTCGTTCCGATCAGCGTCACCGATCCGCGCGAGCTCGCGAAGGGGAAGCTTCTCCTGATGGCGCAACCGGTCGCGCAGACAGCCGAAAACCTCGTTGCGCTGGACAATTGGGTGCGCGGGGGCGGCCGGATCCTTCTGCTGGCGGATCCGATGCTCGAATGGCCAAGCAAGCGTCCGCTCGGCGATCTCCTGAGGCCGCCAGCGATGTTCATGGACACCGGATTACTGTCGCACTGGGGCCTCGGGCTCGACGCGCCTGACGTGCGCGGACCAGCGCAGCGCCAACTAGGTGGTCGAGAGGTGGTTGCCGTGTCACCCGGCCGTCTTCATGGCACGTGCGTCGTGACCGCCGATGCATTTGTTGCGCGTTGCCGGGTAGGAAAGGGTTGGGCCACCGTCGTGGCGGACGCCGATTTCCTCAACGTCGAAGAACAGGGGCCTAACCTCGACGGCCTCGTCTCAGAGCTTGCGCGAGTCGGAGGCAAGTGATTCGGTGATCACAGACTTATCCACAGGGTGAAGCACAGGGAACAGGAGAAGAACGAGAATCTGATTGAGGCGTCAAAAGTCGCAGAAATCCGGCGCTGCCCACGAAATCCCATTAATTCCCACGAAAACCCATTGTATCCCGCACTTCGTTGAGTTACCAACAACGTCTGTAGCGCGGGGCTAATCGTTTGATTCGAACCTGACGCGGTGCTCGCGACGGCGCGCATCCGCGAAAGACCGCTCTCGCGCTCTGAATGGGGAGTGTGTTGGGCGTGGCGCTAGAGCATCTGTTTCAGGGCAGCGCACTGAACGCGGTCGACGGAAAGGGCCGCGTGTCCGTTCCGTCGTTCCTTCGCGGCGTGATCGAGCGCCGCGGCGACGCCCGCACCATCGTCCTCGCAAAACACGAAGCCTTTCCCTGCCTCAGCGCTTACGACCCCGCCTACGCGGCGCTGAAGCATGCGAAGCTCGAGCGCCTGCTCGAAAAGGAAGAGACTGGCCCGGACGCCCAGCTCGAATATCAACAGCGAAACCTGATGGCCTTCGCGGCCACCGAAGAAGTCCCCTACGACAGTTCCGGCCGCATCCTCGTGCCCCCGATGATGCGGCTCAAGGGCCAGATCGGCGATCTGGCCCTGTTTCTCGGCACCGGCGAGACCTTCCAGATCTGGAATCCCGACCTTCTCCTCAAGGATCCCAGGATCCCCGAGGACCTCAAGGACATCGCCCGCTTCCGCCTCGAAGAGCGAGGCGCGTCATGACCAGCACCGGCAAGAGTGTTGCCCCACATGTGCCGGTGCTGGTTAGTGACGTGATCGCCGCGCTGGCGCTAAGCGGCGGCGAGACGGTCGTGGACGGCACATTCGGAGCAGGCGGCTACACGCGCGCCATGCTCTCGGCGGGGGCGGGACGGGTGATCGGTTTCGATCGCGACCCCGATGCGATCGAAGCGGGTCGGTCGCTCGTCCCGGACCCACGGCTCGATCTGGTCCAGGAGAATTTCAGCCGAATGGACCGGGTTCTCAGCGAGCGCGGCATCGGTCCCGTCGACGCCATCGCCCTCGATATCGGCGTCAGCTCGATGCAGATCGATCGGGCCGAGCGGGGTTTCTCGTTCCAGGCCGACGGCCCGCTCGACATGCGGATGAGCCGGTCGGGCCTGACCGCTGCGGAATATCTGAATTCGGCCGAGGAGGCCGAGATCGCCCGGGTCCTGCGCGACTATGGGGAGGAGCCGCGCGCCCGGGCGATTGCCCGCGCAATTGTTGCTGCACGGCCTGTCGAACGTACCGCCGAATTGGCGGCCATCGTTCGCCGCGCCGCCGGTTTTCGCCAGGGCCAGAAGAGCGACCCGGCGACCCGGACCTTTCAGGCCATCCGAATCCATCTCAACGCCGAGCTCGACGAGCTTGAGCAGGGACTGGAGGCTGCCGAACGTGCGCTTAAGCCAGGTGGTCGCCTCGCCGTGGTGACGTTCCACAGCCTCGAGGACCGCATCGTGAAGCGCTTCTTTCGGGAACGCAGCGGCGCAACACCCGCGGGTTCGCGTCACCGGCCGGCGATTGCCGATCCAAGCGAGCCGACTTTTGCGCGCGTGGCAAAACCCGTCTCGCCCTCCGAGCGCGAGCTCGCCGCCAACCCCCGCGCTCGCTCGGCCCGCCTTCGCTCGGCGGTTCGTACGTCCGCTCCGGCACGTCACAACAGTCCTTGGGAACGCCTGCAATGAGTAACCGCAGCTTCCGCTCAGTCTTCATGGTCGCCAGCTGCGCCGGCGCAGCTCTAGGCTGTTACCTAGTTTCACTCCGTGTGGCGTCCGAACGGGCCGCCCTCGAGGATGTCGAAACGCGCATCGTTCTCGCGCAGCGCGACATGCGCGTCATCCAGACCGAGATCGGCACGCGGGGCCGCCTGTCCCAGCTGGAACGCTGGAATGCCGGCGCATTCGCGCTGTCGGCGCCGGCCGCGGATCAGCTCCTGAAAGGCGGCTTCGAGCTCGCCCGCCTGGCGCAGCCCCAACATCAGGTCGATTTCCAGGCGCCGGTTGTTCTTGCCTCCGCGCCCGCTCCTCAAAAAACTCCTATGGTCGGCCAGCCGGAAACGGACGAGACCGGTGCTCCGCCGGCCGTTTCGCCAACCAATCTGCTTCATGAAGCAAGCCTGAAAACCGAGACGCGCGAGGTCCCGGCGAGGCCGGTCGTCGAATTGCCCCCGACGGCCGCCAAGACCACCGACAAGCCGGCAATTGCGGCTAAGCCGGCGCAAGCCAAGTCGGTGGTGAAGCCGGGCCTCGCGGCCGCCCAATCGGAGCCTCAAAAGGCGGCTGACAAGCAGGCTTCGAGCGCGCCCAAGAAAACGGTGGATAAGCCCGCGATCGTTACGGCCAGGCCGGTGACAAAATCGGTCCGTATTGCGAAAGCTGACCCGCTGGCGCCGCTTCCGGCCCGGCATCCCGGCAATTCCAAGGGTTCTACCGCCGCCCGATGAACGCACCGTCGCCCGCTCTCGTCGCGCCCCGGCCCGAGCGGCTCCGACTCGTCGGCCAGCGCCGCCAGCTGCTTGCTGTCATGCACCAGCGGCTGATGTTCGGCATGCTCGTCTATGCCGGCATCGTCGCGCTGATCGCTCTTAGAATTCTCTATCTTGCGGCATTCGGGGACCATGCCGGCCGCAAGGAGGGTCTGACCTCCCTCATCCCCGAGCGCGGCGACATCGTTGATCGCAACGGTGATGCGCTGGCGCGCACGATCGATGCCTGGACCATCGCGATTCATCCGAACAAGGTGATCGGCGACAAGCTCGCGCTTGCGCGCAGCCTCGCTTCGCTCATGCCGGAGCTGACCGAGGAGCAATATTTCGCGCTCCTTAGGTCCAACAAGCCGTTCTTTTATCTCCGTCGCCGGGCGTCGCCGTCGCTCGTCGAAGCAGTCAATGCGATCGGCGAACCCGGCCTTGCCATCGAGCGTGAACCGGACCGGCTCTATCCGCAGACGACGCTCGCGGCGCACGTCCTCGGCTATACCGACATCGACGGCCACGGCGTGGCCGGCATGGAACGCGCCTTCGATCAATATCTCGCCGACGCCGCGACGCGGGGCGAGCCGCTTGTTCTGTCGATCGATAGCCGCGTGCAGCAGGCGCTCGAGCACGAGCTCATGGCCGCGCTGACCAAATTCTCGGCCATCGGCGCTGCAGGCGTCGTCATGGATGTGAAGACGGGTGAGCTCCTTGCAATGACCTCGCTCCCGGAGGTCAATCCCAACACCCCCGGCGCGGCCACGCCCGAAGCGCGGTTCAACCGGGCAACGCAGGGCGTCTACGAGCTCGGCTCCACGTTCAAGCCGTTCACGGTCGCGATGGCGATGGACAGCGGCGTCATCAAATCCTTCGGGCAGCAGTATAATTGCCCGGACGTACTCGCGGTATACGGCCACTTGGTGCACGACACGCACCCGTTCGGACGCATCTGCTCGGTTGCCGAGATCATGCAGGAGAGTTCGAACATCGGAACCGCCCAGATCGCCGACCAGCTCGGCACAGCGCGGCAGAAAGTCTGGCTCAAGAAAATGGGCTTCACCGGTCCCGTGCCGATCGAACTGAAGGAGCGCGGCCGGGCGCTCACGCCAGGGTCGCGCTGGGGACCTTTCGAGACGATGACTGTTGGCTTCGGCCAGGGCATCGCCGTAGCGCCGCTGCAACTGGCGATGGGCTATGCAACCTTGTTCAACGGCGGCGTCTATCATCCGCCCACGCTGATGAAGGTCGGCCCGAGGCATCCGCTTCCGCAGGGCAAGCGCGTCTTCAGCGAGGAGACGAGCTACAAGATGCGCGCGCTTCTGCGCCTGGTGGTGATGAAGGGCACCGGCAAGAAGGCCGATGCTCCCGGTTATCGCGTCGGCGGAAAGACCGGCACCGCGCAGAAGCTGATCAACGGGCACTATAGCAACACCATCAATATCACGAGCTTCGCGGGTGTGTTCCCAATGGATGAGCCGCGCTATGTGATCGTCGCGATGCTTGATGAACCCAAGGCGACCAAGGACACTTACGGCTTCACCACAGCAGGCTGGAACGTCGCTCCGGTAGTGAGCGGCACGATCAGCCGGATCGCGCCCATGCTCGGGGTTCAGCCCGACATGAACCGGGAGCCCGATATGTCCCAGGTCATGCCCTTCGTCCACGAAACGAAGGAGTAAATCCCAAGGTGCGCCTGCGCGATCTCGCGGACGTGAATTCGGATTCTGAGGTCACCGGCTTTGCGATCGACCATCGCAAGGTCGCTGCCGGCAGTGTCTTCGGCGCGTTCCAGGGAGCGGTGTTCAACGGCGAGGACTTCATCCGTGAGGCCGTCGATCGCGGCGCGGTCGCGGTGATTGCGCGGCCGGAGGCGGCTGCCGGTCGGGTCCCCTTGTTGGCCGATCCCGAGCCGCGCCGATTGTTCGCAGGCTTGGCTGCCAAATTCTATGCGCCGTTCCCGGAGACGGTCGTTGCCGTGACGGGCACCAACGGGAAGACCTCCACCGTTGAAATGACGCGTCAGATCTGGCGGATGTCGGGTCACCGCTCGGCATCGATCGGAACGCTCGGGGTCACGACTTCCGACGATCAGGTTTCGACCGGCCTTACGACCCCTGACATCGTGACCTTCCTCAACAATATGGCTGGCCTCAAGCGCATGGGCATAAGCCATGCCGCCTATGAGGCGTCGAGCCACGGTCTCGACCAGCATCGCGCCGAAGGCATTCCGCTTGCCGCTGCAGCCTTCACGAACTTCAGCCGCGACCATCTCGACTATCACGAGACGATGGACGCCTATTTCGAGGCGAAGATGCGCCTCTTCGAGGATCTGCTGGCGCCGGGCAAACCAGCGGTCGTCTGGACGGACGACCCCAAGTCCGACGAAGTGGTGGAACGCGCGGTGAGGCGCGGCCTGAAGGCGCTGACCATCGGCCGCAGGGGCGAACTCATTCGCCTGCTGGACCAGAAGCCGACGGCGCTCGGCCAGACGCTCATTGTGGAACACGGCGGGAAATCGCATCGCGTCTCGTTGCCCCTGATCGGTGCGTACCAGGCGGCCAATGTGCTCACTGCGACGGGGCTCGTCCTGGCGACCGGCGGCGAATGGGATGCCACTTTCTCCGCTATGCAGCGTGTTGCGCCAGTGCGGGGCCGACTCGAACGCGCGGTCATCAGCCGCGGCGGTGTTCCCGTTTACATCGATTACGCCCACACGTCTGACGCTCTCGAAGCTGCGATCGCGGCGCTCCGGCCTCATGTCGAGGGTCGCCTCATTACGGTTTTCGGCGCCGGCGGCGACCGCGATCAGGGCAAGCGGCCGGAGATGGGCAAGGTCGCGGTTGCATTGTCGGACGTGGTGATCGTGACGGACGACAATCCCCGCGGTGAGGATCCGGCCCGCATCCGCGCGGACATCATGGCCGCCGCCTCCGGAGCGACCGAAGTGCCCGGCCGCCGCGAAGCGATCGCCGAAGCAATACGCACCGCACGCGAGGGCGACATCGTTCTCGTCGCGGGCAAGGGTCATGAGACCGGCCAGATCATCGGCGACAAGGTGCTTCCGTTTGACGATGCGCTCGTAGCGCGGGAGTGCGCGACATGAGCGCGCTTTGGACCTCGCAGGAAATTTCAACCGCAACCGGGGGCAATGCGAGCGAGCCCTTCGAAGTCACCGGTGTGACGTTCGACAGCCGCGAGGTTCAGTCAGGCGACCTGTTCGTCGCGATGCCCGGGACGGTTCATGACGGACACCGCTTCGTCGACGGCGCTTTCGCCGCGGGCGCTGCAGGGGCGATCGTGTCACAGCCGGTGGATGGCCCGCACATTCTCGTGGAGGATACGTTCGCGGCGCTTCAGGCCCTCGGACGCGCTTCGCGCGAACGGAGCCAGTCACGGATTTTCGGGGTCACCGGCTCGGTGGGCAAGACCAGCACGAAGGAAGCCCTGTTTGCGGCGCTCGACCGCAACCGGCCGGGGAAGGTTCACCGCTCCGTCAAGAGCTACAACAATCACACCGGCGTCCCGCTCAGCCTCGCCCGCATGCCGCGCGATGCCGAGTTTGCAGTGCTCGAGATGGGCATGAACAAGGCGGGCGAGATTGCGGCGCTGACGCGCCAAGTCCGTCCGCACGTGGCGCTGATCACCGCGATCGCGCCAGCGCACATCGAGAATCTCGGCTCCGAAGAGGCTATCGCCGATGCGAAGGCGGAGGTGTTTGAGGGACTGGAACCAGGCGGCGTGGCGATCGTCCCAAACGACACGCCGCACCGTGACCGGCTCGTGAGGGCCGCCCGCCGCCACGCGGCGCGCATCATCACTTTCGGCGGCGGCGACGCGGACGTGCATGCCGTCCATGCAGTGACCGCCGAGGGCGGCGGCAGCCTGATCAGCGCGGCTCTTCTCGAAAGCGAGCTAACCTTCACCATTTCGCAGCGCGGCGCGCATTGGGTGTCGAACGCCCTCGCGGTGCTGACGGCCGTCGAGGCGGTCGGCGGCGACATCGCTCTTGCCGGTCTCGCACTCGCCGATCTCGGGGGCATCAAGGGACGTGGGGAGCGTCACGTCATTGCGGTCGATGGCGGTCAGATCCTGCTCATCGACGAAAGCTACAACGCCAATCCGGCATCGATGGCGGCAACCCTCAAGAGCCTCGGAGAGGAGCGCGACATTTCGCGGCGCATCGCGGTGCTCGGCCCGATGCGGGAGCTCGGCCCGCATAGCGCCGATCTTCACGCAGGCCTGGCGCCTGCCGTTCTGGCTGCGCAGGTCAATCGCCTGATCCTCATCGGCGAGGAAATGCGTCCGCTCGATGAGGCGCTTGGCGACAGGGTTCCTGTTGATCGCGTCGATAGCGTCGAGGAAGCGATCGAGAGCTTGCGCCGGATGGTCCGGTCCGGCGATGCCGTGCTGGTCAAGGCCAGCAATAGCGTCGGGCTGGCGAAGCTGGTGGAGAGCATGGCAAAGGAACCGGCATGCTCTACCTGATCGCCGAGCAACTCGGTTTTCCCGGCATCCTCAACCTCATCCGCTACCTCAGCTTCCGCGCCGGCGCGGCAAGCGCGACGGCACTGCTAATTGGACTATTGCTCGGCCCCTGGCTCATCGGCTGGCTGCGCGCCAA
>Ga0070664_100003383_pt1 | contig 12876 bp, 12 predicted proteins | sample KBSC73metaG_FD_65863 | JGI IMG/M metagenome (GOLD analysis project Ga0070664, IMG submission 65863) | Corn rhizosphere microbial communities from Kellogg Biological Station, Michigan, USA - KBS C7-3 metaG | ecosystem: Host-associated > Plants > Roots > Rhizosphere > Soil ... | reverse complement strand
AGAGCCGAGAAAGATGCGTGGCTTGTCCACGGGTCTGGCGTTGGACCACACGTTGGCAGCCTCATCAAGGGACGGCAGAACCATGTCAGACTCGGTCGGGCGCGTGGATCTGTGATGGGAGGACGACCGTGACCGAGCGAGATCTGGAAGGACTGACCGGGCGCTTCCTGGAGGCCTGGAACTCCCAGGACGTCGAGCTCGCCGGGTGAGCCCGCGCCTGGGCGCTTCGAAGGTCGCGGGGCTGCCGGAGGACTCTCGCTAGGGCCGCCGCGCGGTCGCCGTGGGTCCGTCGATGCGGATGAGGTGAATCACCCCGCGCGCGGTTCCCACCGCCAGCATCCGTCCGTCGGGGGAGAAGGTCGCGCTGGTCGGGAAGTCGTCCTGCAGCACCAGCGTGAGCCGCCCGGCGACCGCACCCGTCGGCCAGGCCCGCAGCCGCAGCTCCGGCCCATCCGCGTCCACGCTCACGTCACCTCGCGGAGAGAGCGCCACGGGTCCACCGGCGCGGGCCCGGCGCGGCACCCCGTCGCGCATCGTCGGCCGGCCGACCTCCCAGAAACCCAGCAGCCTGGAGGAGGCGAGCAGCATCCGCTTCCCGTCCGGCGTCGCCTCGCAGGAGAGGACCTTCCCCAGCTTGCTCCCCGCCCGCGCCAGCGGCTCGCCGTCCGCATCCCGGAGCTGGATGCCGCCCTTGTCCGCGCGGGTGACGAAGGCACCGCCCGGCGGCACGCAGCCCCCGAGCAGCTCCTGATCCAGTGGCAGGGTCTGCAACCGACGCCCGGTGCGCACCGCGATGCGTTCGAGATGGTAGTGGCGGCTGCAGCCGATGGAGCATCCGCTCCGGAGCAGGCTCACGCACGATTCCTCGGCGACCGGGGCCAGCACGTTCTCACCGTCGGAGGAGAGCACCAGCTCGGGCACCGTCTGGAGGCCGGACCACGCCGAGGGGTCGCGCACCCCGAGCACGCTGTCCGCGGATGGCCGCATCAGCTCCGCGACGTGTGCCTGCGCCGAGGCGCACGCCGGGTTCGCACGCGCCGGATCCGGAGCCGGGGGCGGCACAAGCACCGGGCCCGCCGCGCCGTCGGCCACGCGCCAGGTGCGGACCGAGTCGTCCTCGTGCTGCGACACCAGCGTGTCCGACTGGGGAGTGAAGCGAAGGTCCACCAGCGCCCCGCCAGGGACCGAGCCGGCCAGCCTCCGCGCCCGCGTACCCACGTCCCACACCGACCAGACACCGGCAGCGTCGCCCGAGGCCAGCCGGGCGCCATCCGGCGAGAAGCGAATCGCCGTCACCTGGGCACGATGGCCAGCCGGCAGGGCCGCGGGTGCACCGTTCCGCGCATCGAGGCGAACGAGGGTGGTGGAGATGGGGTCCACCCGATCCCGGACCTGGCCGGCGGCGGCCACCAGCACCGAGCCGTCGGCCGCGAACAGAGCCGCCGTCACCTGGACCGGCTGGAGCTCCCAGCGGATGCGCCCGGTGGGGAGCTCGATCAGCCGGAGCGAGCCACCGGTGCGGGGGTCGTCGCATTCCTCTCCGCCGGTGACCGCCGAGACCAGGGCCAGCGTTCCGTCGTCGTTGAAGGCCAGCGCGCGCAGCGACTCGTCGCAGGGACGCCCCCGGCCCCGGAGCACGTCCAGCTTGAAGGTGCCGCCGTTCCGGTCGTAGCCGCGGACCATCCCGTCCTGGCCGGCTGTCAGCAGTCGCCCGTCGGAGGTGGGCTGCAGGGCGACGATGCGCGCGTCCTGGGCGTGGAAGCGGCTCATCTGCGCGCCGTCGAACGGGATGAGCTCCACGTCGCCTTCCGGGGTGGCGCGGAAGACGGCGGAGCCATCCCGCGCCGTGGCAATCGCCGTGGTGCCATCCACGCCGGGCACCGGGAAGTCGCGCGGCGGACGCTGACCGGTGGGGTCACAGAGCCGGAGCGCTCGCCCCTCGGCGGTGATCAGCCGTCCGTCGTCGGTCGCGGCGAGCGGGGAGGAGAGGAGACATCCTCCGCTGCGCTGGGCCGGGAGACCGAGACCCTCGGGTCCGACCACCGCCCGCGTCCCCGGAGAGGCGACCCCCAGCTGCTGCCATTCGGACACGTCCCACAGCCGGGCCAGGCCGGCCGCATCGATGGCCACCACTCGACGGGCATCGACCTGGACCAGGGTATGGACCCTGCTGGACGAGGCGAGATCCGAGCGCCCCAGCGTGCCCGCAGATTCGTTGGAGAGGGAAGGCGCGGCGAGCGACGCCGTCGAGACGAGCGCGAGCAGGACGAAGGAACGCACGGCGCCTCCTAGGCTAGCGGGGCCACCCCCCGGAGCAACAGGCGGGTAGATCGCCACTCGGGGACGCAGGGGAAACGGACCGCATTCATCGTCGTGCGACCGGCCAACGGTTCCTGGCCGGAGGGCGTCGTGCGCCGGACGCCTGTGGTGTCGACCCCACTCTCTCCGCCGACGGCGCCACTCCGAGGAGGAGACCGGTGTGCCCGGGCCACCTCCGGGGCGTCCCGCCGCATGGGCGGACCCCCTCGGGCCCGTGCTGCTCGAGCGCCGCACCGGCACAGCACGGGTGGTTCCGTCTGGATACGATGGTGCGACCGAGGGGCAGGAGCGGTTCCTGGAGACCGTCTGGTTCCCGGGACCTCACGGCCGGGAGGTGGTCATGTTCGTCGGGCACCTGGGGGTTGGCCTCGCACTCGCGTCCCGCTCGCCGCGGTTCCGCCTGGGCACCCTCCTCGGAGCGGCGATGCTGCTCGACGCTCTGCTCGGGGTCTTCGTCCTCGCCGGGATGGAGCAGGTCATCGTCCCCCCCAGCTTCGGCAACGCGCGTTACCTCGAGTTCGTCTTCCCGTACTCGCACGGTCTCCTCAACTCCATGCTCTGGGCGGGCATCACCGCGGCCCTGGCTGGTGCCGGCTGGCTCCTGATCGGTCGGGGTGCGGCGGCGGCATGGATCGCCGGGGCAGCGGTCTTCTCGCACTTCCTCTGCGACGCGGTGGTGCACGTGCGGGGGCTTCCGCTGCTCGGCGAGGATTCCCCTCACCTCGCGCTGGGGCTGTGGAAGGCCATCCCCTGGGCGCTCGCGCTCGAGCTGCTGCTGCTCGTGGGCGGGGCGGCGCTCTACCTGCGCTCCCGCCCGGGCCTGTCCCCGCCGCGGCGCGGCGTGCTCCTCGGCGTGCTCGGGCTGCTCACCATTCTGCAGCTCGGGGGTCAGCTCGGCGGGGGCATGCCTCCACCAGCGCCCGTGCTCGCGGTGAGCTGGATCGCCCAGACCGCGGCGCTGGTGCTGCTCGGCCTCTGGGTGGACCCCGTTCGGGTCACCGCACCGGCTGTGGCTGCTCCGGGCGGCTGACCGCCACCGGCTCGGCCGGGGTCACCTGGCCGGCCGGAGCGGGCGGCTGGAACTCCTTGAAGCGGAACTCGACGTCCACCACCCCGCCGTCCGGCGGCGGCACCTCGTCGGCACCCACCTCCCGGAGGAGGGCGATCATCGCCGAGTTCACCGCCAGCACGTCCGCGCGGAGCCCCTTCAGCCCGTGCGCCCTCCCGACCTCGACCATCCGCCGCATCAGCGCCGTGCCCACGCCCTTCCGCTGCCAGGCGTCGGCAATCACGATGCCCAGCTCGCCGATCCCGCTCACCGGATGCAGGTCGTAGCGCGTGAGCCCGATGAGCGAGCCGTCCTCGGGCAGCTCGGCCACGAAGGCGCAGCCGCGCTGCGGATCGGCATCGAGCAGCGCCTGGATCTCGTCGCGAGGGTAGCGGGTCCGGAGGTGGTGGTAGCGCGAGTACACCGATTCCGGCGACAGCCCGTACAGGAGCTCCTGCACCTTGGCCTCGTCGGTGAGCCGGGCGGCGCGGACGCGGATCTCCCGCCCATCCCGGAGCTTCTCCTCCCAGCACCGGACGTCGAGCGGAGGCTTGGGCACCGCCTGATCGGCGAACACCCAGTGGCGTTGCTTGGCCGCGGCGAGCAGGTCCGCGCGATGGTCGGGGTGGGCGATGGCGGTGAGCGCCAGCGCTCGCTCACGGATCGACTTGCCCCACAGGTCCGCCACGCCGTATTCGGTGACCACGAAGCGGACGTCGCCGCGGCTGGTCACCACCGCGGAGCCGTCGGGCAGGGTGGGCTGGATGCGGCTCACCGTCCCGCCGCGAGCGAGCGAGGGGAGGACGATGAGGGCGCGGCCACCGTAGCTGCGCGAGGCGCCCCGGACGAAATCCACCTGGCCGCCGATGCCCGAGTAGAGCCCGTCGTCGAGCGTGTCCGCCGCGACCTGACCGGTGAGGTCCACCGCCAGCGCGGTGTTGATCGACACCATCCGGACGTTCTGGGAGATGACGTACGGGTCGTTGACCCAGTCGCTGGCCCGCATCTCCAGCTCCGAGTTCTGGTGAGCCCAGCGGTACAGCGCCTCGCTCCCGAGAAGGAAGCTGGCCACCATCTTCCCCGGGGCGAGCGTCTTGCGGAGCCCGTTGACCACCCCCAGCTTCGCCAGCTCCATCACGCCGTCGGAGAGCATCTCGGTGTGAATGCCGAGGTCTCGATGGCTCTTGAGGGACGACACGACGGCGGTGGGCAGCTCGCCGATGCCGATCTGCAAGGTCGCCGCATCCGGGACCAGGTCGGCGACCAGCTCGCCGATGGCACGGCTCACCTCGGTGGACACCACGGGCTCCCGCTCGGGGAGCGGCGCGTCCACCTCCACGACGTGCTTGCAGCGGCGGATGTCCAGCAGGGTGTCGCCCGCGGTGCGGGGCATCCGGGGGTTGACCTCGGCGAGGATGAGACGCGCCGAGTCGACCGCGGCCCGGACGATGTCCACCGAGACGCCGAGCGAGACCATCCCGTACGCGTCGGGGGGGCTGACCTGCACCAGCGCCGCGTCCACCGGCAACCGGCTGGACTTGAGGAGGTGGGGGATCTCCGAGAGGAAGACCGGCGAGAAATCGGCACGGCCGTCGCGAACCGCTTGCCGGAGGTTCGGGCCGATGAAGAAGGTGTTCGCCCGGAAGCGCTCCTCGCACCCAGCCGCGGTGTAGGGCACCGGCCCGAGGGTCAGCAGGTGGACCAGTTCGTTGTCCGAGAGCTGCCAGGCGCCGTCCACCATCGCCTGCACCAGCCGGGTGGGCTCGGCGGCCGCGGACCCGATGAAGATGCGACGGCCGGGCCTCAGCGCGCGTACCGCCTGGTCCGGGGTGGTGAGCAGACGCGCCCAGCGCGTTCGCCACTCCGGGTCGGGTTCGGCACGAAAGACGTTGGTGGTCTCTGACACAGTGCGGCAATCCTAGCAGCCACGCGGCGGCGCAGCGGCCGCCCCCGATTCTAGGGGCGATGCACTTTCCTCATGGACATTCGGAGAATGTCTCGTGAGTTCAGCGAGTTGAGTCGTGTCCTCCCGAGGGCTCAGAGTGAGGGTGTCGATCGAAGGTGTCAAACACCTTCGACGAGGTCGGGGAGCCAACCACGGCGACCGAGCGGAGCACGTTCGGGGCGACGAGGCCGCCCGCCACGCCGGGCTCTGGCCTCAGAACTTGTACGAGACCGAGAAGAGCACGCCGAACGTGTTCAACGTCAGCTCCTCATGCTCGGCCTGGATACTGTCCGGAGCCAGGTCGTCCGTGGCCTTGCCGTGCTCCCAGCCGATGCCGAGCGAGGCTCCGAAGCCGCCGATCTGGAGACCCACGCCGGTCCGGAATCCGAACAGGTCCACGCGCCGGAAGCCCTGCCCCAGGAGGTCCACCGGGCTCTGGTCCAGGTAGACGCCCGCGCTGAGACTGAGCGCCTGGGTGAGGGTGAGGTGCGCCCCCAGGCTGCCGTTCAGGACGGGGCGCGCGCGGTAGGAGACAGGGGGGAAGTCGAAGCTGCTCACCACCGGAGATCCGGAGGTGGTGTCCACCAGCCGTCCCTCGCTGGTCGAGGAGAAGAGCGGATAGGTGTGCGTGCCGTCGTGCCAGCGAAGGTCCACCTCGAGCTGCACTCGCCCGAGCTCGACCGCGGCGCCCACCGAGACCTCGATCGGGTTCCGGTACTCGAAGCGGGCGTCCGTGTCGCTGAAGTAGGCGTGGCGGCTGCCTGAGGAGAACGTGCCGAGGGACTCGATGGCGAAGGATCCGCTGCTCAGGAGTTTGAGGCCCGGCGACCGAAGCACGATCCCGAGCTGGAGCCAGCGGAGCGCGGTCCACTGGGCGCCCACGACGCCGACCAGATCCAGCGTCGAGCCTCCCGCCGTGACATTGCGGATGCTCCCGGTGCTCGTCGTGGCAGTGGCGGCCTCTCCCGAGAGCTGTCCCTGGTTGGACAGGCTCGTGTAGGGGAGCTCGATCGACGCTCCGAGCCGGATCGCGGGGGAGACGGCCCATCCCACGGAGAACGTCGGCACCGTCGTGCTGAAGATCGAGTGCACGCTGTACGAGACCCGCCTTCCCGGCTCGGGCTCGGTGCTGGCCACGATGGACTGGTCCCAGTGGACCGGAGTCACCACCGCGAATCCGAGACGCACCGTCTCCCAGTCGATGAGGTCGCGGCCGAACACGACGCCCAGGAAGCTCGGCATGCTCTCGAAGCTCGAGACCGGTGAGGCGTGCTCGAACCCAGTGCCCCCGAGCACCGTGAGCTGGTAGCCCTGCGTGCTGGCATTGAGGACGGTCCGGTCGGTGAGCGAGGTGCCGGCGGGGTTGTAGGCCACTGCCGCGGCATTCCTGGCCCGGGCGATGAATGCGCCTGCCTCCAGGGCCTCGATCAGCCCCGGGTGGACCCGGTCATAGTTGGAGAGCAGCAAGGTCGGTGGCAACCGGATGTCCTGCGCTCGGGCGGCGCCGGCCAGGGCGAGGACGAGAACCAGGCCCCGGCACGGGTCGAGGCGGAGCCAGGAACGTGCACGACGAGACGGCGCGATGGGTCGACGCATGAAGCCCCTCCGAGGCTCGGCCTCCGCGAGGCCGGACGAGGTCGAGAGCCAGAGGTAAACAGAACCCGCCGCGTGGAGGTCGAGAGTTCGTCGACCGCCCTCGCCGGGCCAGGAAGCCCGGTCGGGGGACCGGAAGCGCCTCGCCTGTGCCCTCCCGCGGCTACGCTCGGGGCGCCATGATGACCTTCTACGTCCCAGGGCAGCCGTCCGTGCAGACCGCAGACCTCCGGGCCTGTGCCTCACTCAGTCCCCGCGCGGTGTGGATCGATCTGCTCGAGCCGACGCGCGAGGAGGAGCTGGCGGTGGAGGCCGCGATCGGCCAGGAGGTTCCGACCCGCGACGAGATGCAGGCCCTGGAGCCCTCGAGCCGCCTGTACCAGGAAGGCAAGGTGCTCTTCATGGCCGCGACGCTGCTCGCCGGATCGGACACCGCTCACCCCGAGCGCGTTCCGGTCAGCTTCATCGTCACGCCGGAACGCGTGGTGACCGTGCGCTACGTCAGGTCTCCCCGAGCCTTCGAGGTCTTCGCGGCCCGCTGGGCGTCGAAATCGTCCGAGCACGACTCGGGACTCAAGACGTTCAAGGGTCTGCTCGACGCCATCGTCGAGCGCCTGGCCGAGGTCCTGGAGCGGACCGGGGAGGGCCTCGACCAGCTGTCGCTGGAGGTGCTGAACGACGGGACGACGGCGGACGGCGCGACCGCCCGGCCGCGGCGACCGTTCCAGGCTGACTTCCAGCGCACCCTGCGGCGCATCGGTCGGCTCAGCGACCTTGCCTCCCGGGCAAGGGAGAGTCTGGTGAGTCTCTCCCGGCTGGTGACCTTCTTCCGCGAGGCTGCCAAGAACGAGCCGGAACTGGCGCCGGCCAATCCGCACATGAAGGCCGTGGCGGATGATCTCACATCGCTCGGAGACCACGCCTCGTTTCTCTCCGGCCAGGTCTCCTTCCTCCTCGATGCGACGCTCGGGCTCATCAACAACGAGCAGAACGGGATCATCAAGATCGTCTCGGTCGCGGCAGTGGTGTTCCTGCCCCCGACTCTGGTGGCCAGCATCTACGGGATGAACTTCAAGCACATGCCCGAGCTCGGCTGGCGCTTCGGATATCCGATGGCGCTCGTGCTGATGCTGGTGTCCGCGATCCTTCCCTACCTCGTGTTTCGCCGGAAGGGCTGGCTCTGACGCGGGCTCGCTCCTCAGCGACCCCGCGGCTCTTCCGATCGCGCCAGACGCTCGAGGAACTCCACGATGGTCGTGGCGATCAGCACCGGTCCTTCCTCCACGGCAAAATGGCCGGCGTCGAGGAGGTGAAGCTCCGCCCCCGGAACGTCCCGCAGATAGGCCTCCGCCCCCGAGGCGATGAACGCGGGATCGTTCCTTCCCCAGAAGATGAGCGTGGGCGGTGTCCGGGTCCTCAGGAAGCGCTGCCAGGCGGGGTAGGCATCGATGTTCGACTGGTAGTCCTGGAAGAGCTGGATCTGAATCCGCCGGTCGTCGGGCGTGGCGAGGAACGCCAGATCGTGGATCCACGTGTCGGGGCTCATCCGCTCCCTCCGGGAGCCGGGGACGTCACGCAGGTACTGGCGGTCCCGGACGCCCTCGGCGCTGACCACCGCCTCGAGCTGCGCGAGCATCGCCGGAGAGTGGTCCTCGTGCGCCCGGCGGAAGAACGCCCTCCGGGCCTCGGTGAGGCCGTCGAGGTAGGCGTTCGCGTTCTGGACCACCAGGGCCTCGATCCGCTCGGGATGCGCCATCGCCACCCGGAAGCCCACCGGCGCGCCGAAGTCCTGCATGTAGAGCACGTAGCTCGACAGTCCCAGCGCCTCGGTGAAGGCGGTCAGGTGCTCGGCCAGCAGGTCGAAGGTGTACGTGACCTCGCGGGGGCTCGGGTGTTCGCTCAACCCCGAGCCGAGGTTGTCCGGCGCGACCACGTGGTAGCGCCCCGACAGCAGAGGAATCAGCTCCCGGTAGCTGTGCGAGGAGGCCGGGTATCCATGGAGGAGGAGGATGGTGGGGCGCGTTCCCTCTCCTGCCTCCCGGTAGAAGATGCGGTGCTGGCGAACGGTCACTTCCCGGTAATGGGTCTTCGACGGCCAGGACGCCGGAGGGGTGGGTGCCGCCGCGGGGACCTTCGGCGCGGGACCTCCGGCGCACCCCGCGCAGGCCATCACGGCGAGCGAACGCAGGAACAGCCGCCGGCGGATGGAGTCGAGCATGGGCGATCCTGTACCGGACCCCGCCAGGAAGGGGCACGCACGCTTGTGCATGGGCATTCGACAGAATTGAATCGCGTCCATGTCTGCCCGGTGGGACGACCTGCGGTTCCTTCTCGCGCTCAGCCGCCACCCCACGCTGACCGCGGCCGCAGCCTCCCTCGGGGTCAGCCAGCCCACCGTGGGGCGGCGGCTCGCCGCGCTCGAGCGCCGGATGCGCACTCCGCTCTTCGAGCGCACCGCGACGGGGTACCGCCCCTCCGAGGCGGGGCAGGAGCTCGCCATCCATGCCGCGCGGATCGAGGAGCTGATGGTGGCCGCAGACCGGGTCTCGGTCGACCGCCGTCGCATCCGCGGGTCGGTCCGGGTGACGTCCTCGGAGTGGCTGTGCCTGGGGGTGCTGGGCCCTTCGCTGGGGACGCTCGGCGAGACCTACCCCGAGCTCACGGTGGAGCTGATGGCCGAGGCCCGCCGCGTCGACGTCTTCCGCGGCGAGAGCGACATCGCGGTCCGTGCCGGCCGCTTCGAGCACCCGGGTCTGGTCCAGCGCCGGCTGGCGACCGTCGAGATCGGGCTGTACGCCTCGCCCGAGTACCTCGCTCGCCACGGCGAACCGGACCTGCGCGCCGGCTCGCCAGGACATCGCTTCCTCACCCTGACCGATGACGCCGGGCTCGGGGACGTCGCCTGGCTCCGGGCGCATGCCTCGGCTGCCCAGGTGACCGTCCGCGCCAATGGGCGAGTGCTGCTCGGGGTGCTGGCGGCGGCAGGAGGCGGGCTCACCTGCCTTCCGTGCCTGGTGGGGGACGAGATGGAGGGTCTTCAGCGTGTGCCGAGCTCGCCGGGTCCTCCCGGACGGGAGCTGTGGCTGGGGATGCGAGCCGACCGCCGGTCCCTCCCGCGGGTTCGCGCGGTCGCCGACTTCCTCACCCGGGCGCTCGAAGATGCCCGGACCCGACTCGCGCCCGGCGTCAGCGCTCTGCCTGCCCCCGCTCGAGCTCCAGCATCATCTCCAGCGCCTGCCCCTCGGCGAGATGCTCGAGAAGTTCCAGGTTCTGGATGACCTCCTGGTCCTCGGTGCTCCGCGAGGCCGGCGGAGGCGCTGGGACTCCTCCGTCCGGGGTCTCGGGGCGGCCTGCGTCGGTGGAGAGGAGGACGAGGATCGCCAGCAGCCCCGTCACTTGCCCCGCCTCTCGCGCAGCTCGCGGAGCCGCTGGCGCATCAGCTCCCGCTGCTCGCGAGACATGGACCGCCACTCGCGGAGGTTCTCCATCATCTGACGGCGGCGCTCGGGGTTGGCCCGCAGGTACTCGCGCATCCTCTGCCGAACGTCCTGCCGCTGCTGCGGGGTGAGCTTCTGGAACTCGCGCCACTGCCCGAGCAGCCGCTGCCGCTCGTCCGGCGAGAGCCTCTGGAAGGCTTGGAGGTTCTGCCGCACCCGCGCCTTCTCCTCGGGCGGAAGGGCCCGCCAGCGGGCGATGTTCGCCTGGATGCGGGCCTGCTCGTCCAGCGGCAGCGCCTTGAACTGCCGGAGCCGCTCACGCAGCTGCGCCTTCTCCTGCTCGCTCATCCGGTCGAACCGCGCGGCCGCGTCGTCGGAATCATCGGTCTGCGCCCGCACCGGGAAGGCGCAGAGCAGCAGCGCCAGGAACGCCGAGACCATTCCCAGGGGTTTCGGCGTGGGTGCCCAGATCCTCACGGCCTGCCCTCCTTCTGCAGCTCGTCCAGGTGCTCGATCACGTCGAGATCGTCCCTGGACACCCCCACCACCTCGTAGTCGCTCAGCAGCTCGTAGTGCTCGGCCACCGCCAGCTCGAGCCCCCTCTCGGCCCGTTCGGCCCCCAGGCGCTGCCCCACCACGACCACCACCACCAGCGCCGTCACCAGCGCCACTCCCCCCGGAGCCAGCACCGCGGGCCGGAGCCAGTGGCGCAACCGCTCCCTCCACGGGCGGGGCAGCGACTCCACCCGGGCCAGCACCCGACGCCGCAGCCCCACGGACGGCTCGAACGCGGGGAGCGCGGCCAGCTCGGTCACCGTCCGGCGCAGGAGCGCCTCGGTGGCCCGGCAGGGCGTACAGGAGGTCAGGTGGGTTCGCACCCGCGCCGCCTCGACGGCGGACAGCTCGCCATCCACGTACGCCGTCAACTCGTCTTCCACAGTGCAGCTCATGCCTCGCTCCTCGCGGGGCTCCCGGCCCCGGCCTGCCATGCCTCCACCGCCCGGGCGACCGACAGGGTCGCGCGGTGGATGAGACTCTTCACCGCCGCCTCGCTCGCCGAGAGCACCTCGGCGATGTCGCGGTACGACATCCCCTCGAAGCGGCAGAGCGCGAAGGCCGTCCTCTCGCGCTCGCTGAGCCGCTGCAGGGCCCCGGCCACCGTGGCCTCCAGCTCCCGTCCCTCGACGGCGCGGTCCGGAGCGTGGGCCTCCGGCGCGGGCATCTCCACCGGACGGCCCCCCTCGTCGTGCTCGGGGACGTGCGTCACCCGGTACTCGCCCTTCCGGACCTCGTTGAGGCAGTGGTTCGCCGCCACCCGGAAGAGGAAGGTCCTGAATCGGGCCGTTGCCCGGTAGCGGCCTGCGTGTCGGAACAGCTTCACGAAGATGTCCTGCGTCAGCTCCTCTGCCTTCCCCGCGTCCTGGACGAAGCGGTGCGCGAAGCGGGCCACCGACCGGTGGTGCCGGTCGTAGAGCGCCGCGAAGGCAGCGGTGTCTCCCGCCGCCACCCGCACCATCAGGGCCGCGTCCTCGTCCGTTCGTTCGTCCACGGGCACTGGATGTGAACACGAGGGCCCCCCACGCGGTTGCGGGAGGTGCGGGGGGGGACCCGCGCTTCGTGGCCCGGCGCGGGAGCCCCTGGTAAGGAGAGACCCGGGTCCCCCGTGGAACGCGACCAGGCACACATCGCCCCCCCTCCGGTCGAGGACGTCGGCGACGTGGTGGGGCAGGACCCGCTCGAGCACGGGCTGGCCCAGGCCCAGGCCCCCGGCGCGGACGAGCGCGTCCGGCGGGCCTTCGTCGATGCGCTGCCCCGGCTCGATCTCGGCAACCCCCGGGCCACCGCCGATCGGCTCCAGTCGCTCCTCTCCTCGGGAGCGCTGGCCACCCTGCGCGCTTCCGACGGCACCTCCGCCCGGGCCATCGCCGTCGAGCGGCTGCTCGCGCTCGGCTACCCCTACGCCCTCGAGGTGTCGCCGGAGGACCTGGCGCACTGGAGGACCGAGCGCCCCTCGGAGGCCACCGACGGCCGCGGCGTGGCCGTGCTGGTGATGGCCGTGGCGGTGTGCCTGTCGCTCTGGGGAGTGTCCGATCCCCCCTCGGGCATCGGGCTCGTCTCCGTGGTGGCCCTGGCGGGGGCGACGGTCGCCGGCGCGGTCCGACCCGGGCTCCGCAGATGGGCCCGGAAGATGGTGTTCGCCCTCGGCGTGCTGGCCTGCGTGCTGGGCTTCCGGTACGGCGTGGCGACCCTGCTCCCGGGGATCGCGGGACTGGTCGCCGCCTACCTCATCGGTCGGAAGGGTGTCAGGGGAGTCGACTAGGAGATCGCCCTGGGCGATACTGAAACAGCGTTCAGTCCATCCACTCCGAGCCGGCAGGCTCGGAAGACAGGTCAGACACCTCATGGCGGTCAACCCGGAGAAGGAAAAGGCGATCGAGCTGGCGATGGGCGCGGTGGAGCGCCAGTTCGGCAAGGGCTCCATCATGCGGCTCGGCAAGGACGAGCCGCTCATCCGCGACATCCAGGTCATCTCC
>Ga0070664_100003382_pt1 | contig 12877 bp, 8 predicted proteins | sample KBSC73metaG_FD_65863 | JGI IMG/M metagenome (GOLD analysis project Ga0070664, IMG submission 65863) | Corn rhizosphere microbial communities from Kellogg Biological Station, Michigan, USA - KBS C7-3 metaG | ecosystem: Host-associated > Plants > Roots > Rhizosphere > Soil ... | reverse complement strand
CAGAAAAATAATGTGCTCAGCCTGTTCGAAAAACAAGATTATCCGCACCGTGTAAACGCGAACGGCGAAGCGGAAGTTCCGTATGACGTCGCCGGTTGGACACTGCCGCTGCAAATGGGCGTCGATACGGTCGCGGCTTGGAATATTAAGGATCTCGACAAGCATCGCGGCGACCTCAAACCCGTGCAGAATATCAATCAGGTACGCGCCGTCCTGAATCTTCCTGCCGTAAAAGAATCATTTGCGAAAAAGCCGAACCCGCTAAAAACCAACCCGCGCATCGGACTTTATAAAGGCTACACCGGCTCGATGGACGAAGGCTGGACGCGGCTTGTTCTGGACACATTCCAGATACCGTTCAGATCTCTCTCTGATAAGGATTTTCGCGAAAATAACTTAAAAGTCGATGTGATCATCTTGCCCGCCGACCGGGAAAACACCATCGTAAAAGGCATTACGGGCGACCGGTATCCTGCAGAATTTACCGGCGGCATTACCGAAAGCGGTGTCGAAAATCTAAAGAAATTTGTCGAGAACGGCGGCAAGCTGATCTGCTTTGACGATTCGTGCGAGCTTGCGATCAAGGAGTTTGGGCTGCCGATCAAGAATGTTCTTACTGGGTTGAGACGTAATGAATTTTATAATCCCGGCTCCATTGTTCAGTTAACAGTGAACACCCAGGAGCCGCTAGCAAAAGGGCTGAACGCGAAGACGCCCGCATATTTTATAAACAGCGCGGCTTACGAGATAAGCGACAGTTCAAAAGCGAAAACCATCGCCCGCTATGCCGACCAGGATGCGTTGCTCTCAGGATGGATGCTTGGCGAAAAATATCTGAATGGCAAAACCGCCCTTGCCGAGGCTGATTACGGAAAAGGCAAGATAGTGCTCTTCGCCTTTCGCCCGCAGCATCGTGGGCAGACGTGGGGCACGTTCCCGTTTATCTTTAACGCTCTCGAAAAATAGAAGAGTCTCTGCCAATCAATTATTTAATTAGCAATTAATAATTGGCTAATCGAACAGCAAAAATGCCCCTTTCCAGGCGTGTTATTATATGTCTATGAATATTCGCGGTCTTTTATTCATACCTGCCTTATTTCTTCTATCGGTTCCAAAAATCCCGGCTTATGGCGGCCCTCAATATTTTAGTCTTGCGGGGGAGCCAGTCGTGCGGATCGGATTGACGACCAACGCAAATACCGTGACGATAACGACGAGTGATACATCGTTGGTTGCAGTTAGCCCAAACGAACCGAACAAGTTGCTCGCTACAAACCGTGTTTCGATCTCGGCACGAGCCTACCGGCCGCCTGAGATTGAGGATTTCCGTATCGAGTTTCAAAATCTGCCGTCGCAGGCCGAGGCGAACGATCTTGCAAAAGACATTCGCGAAGCGACTGGTGAGACGGCTTTGGTCAGCGTCGATATGGCGACGAACACTTGGAAGATCTGGATTGGTACGGTCGTTGAAACGAGTGAAGATGCAGACACGTTAAAAGCAAAGCTGGCGGATAAAGGTTTTGATGACGCGGTCGTCGTTACCGAAAAAAAGATCGTCCCTTCAGCCGACGCTATCGCCCTCTCGCAGCAGCTAAAGACAAGCGGCAGATCCGAAATCCGAAGCCTGATAAAAACGACGGCTGTTTCAGGCCCATCAAACCCAGATACAGTCAACCCGAATCTTCGCGAGGTGATAGTGAACGGCGCGGGCGATGCCGAAACATTCTCTTCACTAAAGCCTGTCGCGATCAGTTCGACAAGCGAGCGGACGATGCCGGTTCGGTTAAACGGCAAAGCATATCGCGGCAAGCTTGAAGTTTTTGTAAATTCGCGTGGCAATCTGACCGTCGTTAATGTTGTCTCGCTGGAAGATTATCTGCTCGGCGTTGTGCCGAGCGAACTTTCGTTGCCGCAGCTCGAAGCTCAAAAAGCGCAGGCCGTCGCTGCCCGAACATACGCGGTTGCGAATATAAACCAGTTTGTAAACAAAGGCTTTGACCTGTTGCCGACGGTAAGCTCGCAGGTTTACGGCGGGGTTAATGCCGAAAGTCGAATGGGAACCGAAGCCGTGCTTTCGACACGCGGCATCGTCGCAACGTACAATGGAAAGCCAATAAACGCGCTCTATACATCGACATGCGGCGGGCGAACTGAAAACTCGGAAAATATTTTCGATTTTAATGAGCCGTACCTGCGCGGCGTCGAATGCTCGCTGGAAGCGCACCGTTATTTCGAACCTTTCTTGATAAAGACCACGCGAACACCTGCAAAATTGCGGGACGATTCGAACATCGAACTTGTCCGACTGATGTCGCTGTTTGCAGTCAACGGATTTCAGCTTTCGACCGGGCAGATCACGGACGAATGGCTTGAGGAAACTCCGACGCAAAGCGAGATGTCAAACTGGATGAACCAGCTCGCGATCAAATTCGGCAAGACATTTCCGAATGTTAATAAAGACACCGCAAAACCGACTGAGCTAGCCCACCTGCTTGTTTCGCTGATATACCCGCCGGATTATGCGGACACGCTGTTGACCGATTCGGATATAAACTATCAACTTTCGTTCGACGACGCGGCGGAGATTCCAAAGGATCGCCGAGCGGATGTAGCGGTGCTGCTGCGAGATGGATATTTTTCGATACATCCCGATCTGACATTAAAACCCAATAAGTCGTTTACACGCGCCGAGATGCTGCGGCTTATCCGCCAGATATACGAAAAGAAAAAGTGGATGCCGACACTGCAAAACGGTATCGCAAAACCGACCGCAGACGGAAAACTTGTTCTAAAAGTGGGCCGCTCCGACCGACAGATACCGGTGCGATCGGATGTGTTTTTATTCCGGCAATTTGGGTCGGATCTTTACCCGGTTCGTGAGGCGGCGTTGGTTGGTGGCGAAGAAGTAGGTTTTCAGACCGACACGACGGGAGCGGTCAATTATCTTGAGATCAAACCAACGGAAACCCCGACCGTCGCCGAAAGCATGTCGCCGTTCACTATGTGGGAGAAAACGCTTTCGGCGTCTGCGGTGCGTTCGCGTTTATCGCGGTACGTTCGCGGGCTTGGCGATCTGATCGATCTTAAGATCGCAAAGCAGGGATATTCGCGACGCGTGACCGATCTTGAGATCGTCACCACCAATGGTACGTTTCACTTAACCGGGGGCAAGATACGCTCGGCGCTTCGGTTGAACGAGCAACTGTTCATCATCAATAAACGCTACGGTGCGAGCGGCCAGGTCGTGAGCTATTCATTCACCGGCCGCGGCTGGGGGCACGGCGTCGGCATGTGCCAGTACGGCGCATACGGCCTTGCAAAAATGGGCCTGAAATACGACGAGATATTGAAGCATTACTACACCGGCATCGAGCTTAACAAGGCGTACTGATCTTTTACCGAACACCGACAAGCCCCTGCACCGACTGGATCAATTTTTCGGAATCGTAACCCACACCGGCTTTAAAAACGATCTCGACGTTTTCAATGTCGTTGATATCGGCACCCGGATTTCCGTTGACTACCATTAGATCGGCCTGTTTCCCAACTGTAACGGAACCTATGCGCGAGTCTTCGCCAAGAAATTTGGCGCCGTTAAAACTCGCAATTTTTATTGCCTCAACCGGCGTAAATCCAGCCTCTACCAACAGCTCGACCTCGCGAAGGTCACCGAATCCTGCCACGACACCGCCATTACCAGTCGGGTCGAGACCTGCTAACAGCAATCCGCCCGCCTGGACGAATGCACGCTCAAAATTCATTGTTTTTCGGATAATAGCCGGATATGGAGAATTGGCCGGGACCCGTGCCCTCGCCGTCAGATACCGAACGCGAGCGTCAGTGGACATGACGCTTAAGACGCGTGGGTTCAGCAACGCCCTCGACCCGCCTATCCCGTTTTCGGTAAGTGGTGCGCTGGCTTCAAAGACAGGTAGCGTTGAAGTGATCGCAACGTTCTTAGAAACCAGCAGGCGAATTGTTTCTTTAGCCTCCGGGCTGTTTATGTCGAGTTTCTCCAAACTCGCGTTGACCGCCTGGCCGCCCGGACATACGTCAGGCTTTTTATCAGGGACAAACTCTGAATCAACAAATAAGCTGTGCTCAAGATCGTCAATACCAAGCTCCGCCGCTTCGCGAAAACCAATAGAACAGAGATGGCCTGTGACCTTAAGACCGCGTTTGTGAGCCTCTTCTACGGCGGCGCGCAGCTCGTCGCGCGTGATGTTCATATAGGCTTTGAATGACGTGGCGCCCTCGTCCGCCCAAAAATTCACCATTCGCCGCGCATCTTCGGGTCCTGTCAGCTCATGCATCACCGGCGTGTAGGCTCCGACACCCTCAAGGTACGGAGCGGTAATGTGCATTTTGGGCCCGATCATTCTGCCGCTGTCGATACGCTTTTTGATCTCAAGATCGGTAAAAGGTGCAACGCTGCCGGTCGTTCGGATCGTTGTAACACCAAGTGCCAGATAAAGTCGTGGGAAGCTGATACCCATATCGGAGTAGATCGGCGGCGAACCGCCCATAGGGAAAAACATGTGGTCGTGCATTCCAACGAGCCCGGGCAGCACAGTATAGCCTTTCAGATCGAGGATTTGCGCGGTTGAGGGAATTTTTATAGACGCGCTTGGCCCGACCGATTGGAGCTTTCCTTCGTTTATCAGAATGGTCTGATCTTCATTCGGCGGCGTTCCCATACCGTCGATCACGCGCACATGGACAAGGGCCACCAGAGGTGCGTTAACGCGAATAAATGGTTGTTCGTTTACAGAAACCTGGGCGAATGTGTTGAAAACAAAAAATAGAAGGACGATCAAGATCGCAGCTTTCATTGACTTCTCCTTTTAAAGAATGGGTACGCAAAATGATAATGTACCGACCTGCGAAACGTCGAACAACAGAGTACGATCTTAGAGGCCGATCTGTTGAAGCAAATCGTTGAATCGCGAGTAATCCCTTTAATTACGTAGGTCAGTTTAAGTCGCATCAGAAATTTGCTCTTAACGACGCAAATAGGCTAAGCGGCCCGGACAGGCTGATAATTACGACGCCCGACGGCACTGTGATCGACGGCGGCTCCACAGGAACATCGACCGGAACACGAATACAAGCCGAAGATTTCTAAATCCAATGATAACGCCACCGTATTGACGGAGTTACCACTAGTTGAAAATGATTTAGCGGCCGCGTATTATGACTGCAATGAAATTCTCTCGCGGTCAGATCGTCGGCTCGCTGATCTTACTTTCGGTTATTCTCGCACTTACATTGGCCCGTTTTTATCTCGCACGATAATGACGGGCATTGTAATTATTGCTCGACAAACTGATGTTGTTCGAGCTTTTCGGCGGAACGGCTGGGTTTTATTCAGACTTCCGGTTGTAATATTCGGGCAGTTGTAATGCCATATTCATGACGGTTTGTGAAAATGCCGGCTATTTTGTGCCGCTGCCGGCGGCCTTCGTCGGTAAGAACCTTTCAATATGGCCCCTGCCCCATGTGCGAACATTCTCCAAAAGCGGCAGGACGGACCGGCCGTACTCTGTCAGCGAGTATTCCACCGGAGCGGGAATTGCACCGGTTGGTTGACGTCGGACAAGTCCGTCTCTCTCCAACTCGCGAAGCTGCTGAGTCAGGACCTTTTGCGAAATGCCCGACATTTCTCGCCGGAGCGCAGCAAAATGCTTCGGCGATTCCGCAAGCCAATAGACAATTATCAGCTTCCATTTTCCGCCGATCGCGGCCAGGGCGGCGGTCAGTGGACATCCACTGACCGGGTTGGGGCGGCCGCCGTTACCTAAAGGTGCCTTCTTGTCGAGGTTCATGCGTTTAATTATATTCGTTAAAGTGCTCCACAAATAATATTCCAAATCCGCCAGGAGATAAACCGTGATCGTAGAAGTGCGAAGTTACAGAATAAAACCGGGCCGCCGCGAGGAATTTATAGAATTTTTTGAAAAGCGCTCCATTCCGGCATTGCTCTCATACGGGATGAACGTGGTAGGCCCGTTCATCGATCTTGAAAATCCTAACAAATTTGTCTGGCTGCGCATTTTCCCTTCGCTCGAAGAAAGGGAAAGGATGCGTGACGCGTTCTACGGAGGCGATCCATGGAAAAGTGAACTGGAAGCTATCGCCATGCCGATGCTGGAAAGTTATGATGTCGTCCTGTGTGAACCGTCGTCGGGTTGTGTGTTTGACTTTATTAAGGAGGCCGAATGATAAACGCAGCTAAATACATTTTTCTGAGCACATTGTTCGTTGGCCTACTCGCGCCCTATGGAATTGCTCAGCAAAAACCGACCGTGTCAAAAACGAATCCGAAAAAAGTCGACACGGAGCGCGACGGCCGGCACGATTTCGATTTTGAGATAGGTACGTGGAAAACACATCTGAAGCGCCTTTTACATCCATTGACCGGTTCCACTACGTGGGTCGAATATGAGGGAACCAGCGTTGTGAGAAAAGTCTGGAACGGACGAGCAAATATGGTTGAGCTCGACGTCACGGGGACTGCGGGCCATATCGAGGGTTTGTCACTTCGCCTTTACAATCCCGAATCGCGCCAGTGGAGCCTTAATTTTTCCAACAGCGCAAGCGGAACGCTGTCTACTCCGACGATCGGTGAATTCAAAAACGGACGCGGTGAGTTTTACGACCAGGAAACATTAAACGGCCGTGCGATCTTTGTTCGATTTGTGATTTCATGCAGCGATCCTGACACTTGTCATTTTGAGCAGTCATTCTCGGATGACGGAGGCAAGACGTGGGAAGCAAACTGGATCGCGACGGACACACGGGTAAAGGATTAAGCGGACGACGCTCGATGAATCCGGCGAAACTGTGCCGGTGGGCAGTCAAACTCACGACGGAACGCGCGGTTAAATGCTGCGGCGGAGCCATATCCGACTGACGCCGCAATATCCTCGACGCTGTTTTCGGTTGACACCAGATCTTCGGCTCCCAGTTTCAACCGCCACTTTGTTAAATACGCCATTGGCGATTGTTCGAGAAAATGACGAAACCGCTCGGCGAGCCGCGTCCGTGACAAGCCGACGCGGCGCGAGAGGTTCGCAACAGTCCACGGATGTGCTGGTTCTGTATGCAAGAGCGCAAGTGCCTGGCCTATTGCCGGGTCACGCGCTCCGGCAAGCCATCCCGTTTGCTCGGACGGCAGCGCGTTTATATAACGCCGCAGAGTTTCGACAAACAGCACCTCGGACAGTTTTGCGCGTACAATGCTGCTGCCGGCTTCAAGACTGGTTTCCTCACCTACGGAAAACCTGATCGAATTTTCAAGCCAGCGGTCCGCCGGTTCGTTTGTGATGCGCACTTTTAATATCTTGGGCAGACCGGCAAGAAATATCTGGCTTAGCCGCGGCTCGCACACGAGATAACCGCATATCAGGCGTGTAACCTCGCCGCCGCCGCCAAAACGCGCAAGCTTTAGACCTTCGGTCAGATTCTTTTCAAACATCAGCAAAGCATCAAGCGGTTTTTCCGGCGAGCCGTTGCCTAACAGATGGGCGTCGCCGTGCGGGAAGATAACAACGTCGCCCGCTGTCAGTTCTTCACGGGTGCCGTCGGGTAATCGCGCAACTGCACGTCCCTCAGTCAAAAAATGATACAGGATGAGATGTCCTGAGTTTGGTGAGAGGTAGCTGGCGATCGCCGTTGAAGGCGGCTCACTAACGCACCACGGTGCGGAAAACTCTCCATTAAAGAAAAGCGCTCCGTCGAGTCTGATAACTCTTAAGACCTCAGAAAGCACGTCCATCTCAATAACCTTCGCTAAACGGGTGTTCGTGTAAAGAATATGGGACGATTGGTCAAATATTCAAGCGAAGTTTTACGTATATTAAATTCTCGCCGATCTAGCAGAGCGGCAAAATTATTATTAGGAGACAGCAATAATGAGTAACATTGCAACAGAAACACAGGTCGAATCAAAGAATAAACGTGCGGCCGCACTCGCCGACCGTATCGAGGAAGGGGCGGAACTGTTAGCGGCATTCGCCGAGACATTAACGGACGCTGAGTGGAACACGCCTGTCACGCCAACCGATAAACGCACCGTAGGGGTGATCGTCCACCACGTTGGTAATATGTACCCGATCGAGATCGGAGCCGTAAATGCGATCGCTGGCGGTAATGCACTAACGGACGTTACGTGGGAGGTGGTTGCGGACATCAACGCAAAACACGCGGCAGATAATGTGAATGTGACGAAAACCGAGGCGGTCGAGTTCTTGCGCAAGAACAGCCGCGAGGCTGCCGATGCTGTTCGCAATTTGACGGATGAAGAACTGGATACAGCAGCGCCGTTCTCGCTGAGTTTTGGAGCACCGGTCACTGCTCAATTCGTTATCGAGGACCATCCGCTGCGGCACGCCTGGCACCATTTGGCCCGTATCCGCAAAGCTGTAGGCCGATGATCCTTGCGAAGATGCGGCATTTATTGACTGCAAAAAAGAACGGATCGATCATCGAGCGGTTATAGTGAATCGCAACAGGTTCTGCTCTTTTAAGTTCCGGCCGGTCAAGATAATTCGTTGAATCGGCCGGTTATTCCATTTTGAGGTGAAGCTGCTGTATTCGGGGCCTTCTGTTGAGGGCCGGTCGGTCGAGACGGTCCATAGATTCTGATCGTAAGTTAGCACGACCATTTTTCCAGTTGAGGTTGACAATTTAATGATGCCCGGTTGGCTCACGTCAACATCACAAACCGTCATAAAAACTTGCTGCAGCGAAGCGGGAATTTTATTCAGCAAATAATCGTCCGAGATTTCGACCGAATCGTTTGTTCGGTCCAGTTTAACGGTCCGGTTCCAATGGTTGATGCCGGCTTCCTTTGGATAGGCATTGGAAATATCCATTGTCAGTGACACGGCTGTATCCGAGGTTGAATATTTTACGTTCCCGGCAGCGTAGTTTTTCCCTGCCGACTGCCCAACGCCATTGATGATCGGCAGATTGTGGTACTGAGATTCGGTAAACCAGAGCTCATACCGGCGTGACGAAAAAGTTTTGGCAGTGTAGTTGCCGCGTCCTGTATCAATGATAACCGGTTCATTGGCCACATAAAAAATAAAATCGCCGACGTCGTTGTGGTTATGGCTCTCACCATTATTGCCTCCGTGAGTGGCCAGAAAAAGGCCTGAGCTCGTTCTTGCGGTTAATACCTCTATATCGGAAAACCACGCTTCCGAAGGCGGAACATAGCTGGCTTTTGCGGTCTGCGCCTCATTCAAAGTTAACAGATCATTTATCCTCCGTGGCTTTTGAAATCCTTCACCTGCCGGATTCTTCTGCATCGAATAGAGGTAAAGGCCGAACTGCGAAAGGGTTTTGTCCTTTATATCCTTTCCGAACCGGTACAGCATCAAACCATCACCGCTAAATTTAGGATCAGCATCCGCAAAATCGACAAAGTAATTGTCGGCGATGTGCATTTTGTATATGTATGAAGCCATTTTCCGGATCAACGGGTCGCTGTAAATTTCGATCCGGTTGTTTGTCGCGCTTTGCAGCGCTTCCAGAGCGTCGAAAACGGAACCGCCGGCGGCAAACCAATAACTGGGGCCCTCATCACACCCGCCGTCGTCGCCTAAACCGTTCAGATAAATGTCGAGCAGCTTCATGTATTGATACAGGTTTTCGGCGCGTTTTGTCTCGTCCGGTTCAAGCAAAAGTTCGGCGGTCATAACGTTGGACATTATCCACGGATTCCAGTTGTTTACCTTCTTTGTCGGGTCGAGCCAGCCATAACGCTGCGTCTGTTTGATCGGGTCGAGAATTTTGCGGTTCGCTTCGAGATAGATCCGTTTGCGGATCAAAGGAGAGATCGCGTCGAGCTTTGGGCCTACAAAATAATCGGTCAAGGCCAAAGTCGCAGCAGTTTCAGCACCAAAAAGTTCAACTATCGGGTCAGTAACATCCGGCAAACCGTTCCTTGCCTTCTGCACGCCCAGATGTGCCGGAACACCCCAGTAGGTCTCTTCGCAAATTGTCCAAACATAATTTGCGATCGCGTCTGTAAAGCGTCCCTTGTCCTCGACCGATTCGGCCAAAACCAGATCCATCAGATTATTGCGACGCGCGAAAGACTTTTCCTCGTAATGCGAACGGTTACCGTTTCGCACGTATTCAAGCAGGAGTGTTGCGGTAACTTGCGGAATCTCTTTTTTAAGAGCAACCTCACCGCGCTTTACTATTTCATCCAGTTCGCGTTGTGGCACGCGATCTTTCCATTCGGCTGGCGTTTTCGGATACGGGCGCCATTCGGCTTGGGGAATCAAGCTGGTTTTAACATCTTCGAGATTAAAATGACCGGACAAAAGATTGCGCTGTGAAACCTGTCCAGACGCAGCCCACGCAAAGACGAGCAAAACGATGATGTATCGAATCATAGAAGGAATTTGAATCGCAAATCGATCAGATCATTTGAGGCATAAGAATGCACTCTGGATCAATTATTTCACAGGGCTACCGTCCATATAAAACATGAGCTTTCCGCCGTTCTCTATCTCGGCGTACGTTAGATAGGGCCGTTTTAACGTTTGCCCGTTTAGAACGACCTTTTTTACATAGACGTTTTGTTCGCTCTGATTTTTTGCTTCGATGGTTAGCGTTTTGCCGTTTTCCATTTTCAAAACCGCACTGTCGATCGCAGGGCTGCCAAGCATATATTGACCCGAGGCCGGCGCGACAGGATAAAATCCGAGTGCTGTGAAAATATACCACGCAGACATCTGGCCGCAATCATCATTGCCGCCGAGGCCGTCCGGCGTCGGGTGATATTGATTTTTCAGTATCATTCGAACGCGTTCCTGCGTTTTCCACGGCTCGTCGGTCCAGTCGTAAAGATATGCGACGTGGTGCGAAGGTTCGTTGCCGTGAACATAACCGCCGATTATTCCTTCGCGCGTTATGTCCTCTGTTTCGGCAAAAAACGAGTCGGGCAAGTGCATCGTGAAAAGCTCGTCGAGATGCGCGGCAAATTGTTTTTTACCGCCCATCATTTTTATCATCGCTTCCGGGTTATGTGGGACATATAGGCTGTAGTTCCACGCGTTGCCCTCAATAAACCCTTGTCCCTCGGTTTTTAGCGGATCGAAATTTGGACCGAATGTGCCGTCGCTCATTTTAGGCCGCATAAATCCGACTGACGCGTCGTAAACGTTCTTCCAGTTTTCGGAACGCTTGATAAATTCGTTGTAGATGTTTTTTCGGTTCAGCTTTTTCGCCATTTGGGCGATGGCCCAATCGTCATACGCGTACTCGAGAGTTTTCGAAACCGACGACGAGTTTTTATCCTCGGGCACATAGCCGACCTTCATGTAGTATCCGAGGCCGTCGTAGTATTTTGTCCGTGCTGTTTGAACTGCGGCGTCCAACGCTCTGTTAGCCTCGGGGCCGGTAAGGTTGCCGTTTACGACCGCATCAGCGATAACGGCGACGCTGTGATAGCCGATCATGCACCAGTTCTCGTTCGCATAATGCGACCAGACGGGCAGCATGTGATGAACGCTTTGATCGTAATGTGCGAGCATCGAACGGATCATATCGCGATTACGCGTCGGCTGGATGATATTAAATAAAGGATGCAATGCGCGGTAGGTATCCCAAAGCGAAAAGGTGGTGTAATTAATTGTGTTTTGTTTGACCACAATTCGCTGGGTTGGCGAGCTTCCGAAAAGGACACCCGACATCACTGGTGTTTCGTGTATATTCTGATCGAGACCTTTGTAGTTGCCGTCGACGTCCATGTAAACCGTCGGCGACAGAAATGCGTGGTACATCGCAGTATAGAAATTGACCATCTCATTGCGATTTTCGGCCTTGACGGCGACCTTGCCAAGTTCACGGTCCCACGCGGCCTGGCCTTCGCGTTTTACGCTTTCGAAATTCCAATCTGGAGTTTCGGTTTCGAGGTTTTTCATCGCTCCGTCGGTTGAAACCGGCGACAGCGCGAATTTGATCTTTATCTTTTCGTTCTTTGCAGTTTTAAAATCGAAATGCGCGCGGATCTGCTTTCCTGCCATTTCAGGAAAATTTTTTGTCTGGTCAAATTTTCGCCAAAAACCTTTGTAATCTTCTTTTGCGAAATTTTTAAAACCATACGACGTGAACGGCTTGGAAAACTCCATTGCAAAATACACGGTCCGGGTCCGGGCCCAGCCGTTGGTCTGCCGGTATCCGGTAACCGTGTGATCGTTCTCGACACGAACGAACGTCCACACGTTTTTATCGTCGTAATTGTAGATGCCGTGCATCAGGTCGAGGATGATGTGAGCGTTGTCCGACGCTGGGAACGTATACTGGTGAAATCCGACACGCGTCGTCGCGGTCATCTCGGCGAGGATGTTGTCGTCGTCGAGCCGGACTTTGTAATACGCCGGCTCGGCGACCTCATTCGAATGCGAGAACGCGGATCGGAATCCCGTCGATGTGTCGTCCTTCGATCCCGGCTCGAGCTGCAATGCACCGATCGTCGGCATAATCAGAAAGTCGCCCAGATCGCTGTGGCCGGTCCCGCTGAAATGCGTATGCGAGAATCCGACGATCGAGCGATCGTCATACTGATATCCGGCGCAATACTTGTACGCGTTCTTGTTGTACTTGCCGCCGACATTGTGCGGCTGCTCGTCAGTATCCGGCGAGAGCTGGACAGACCCGAACGGCACCGTCGCACCCGGATACGTGTGACCCATCTTCTGCGTCCCGATGAGCGGGTTGACGTAGCGAATATAAGAAGTTTGGCCGCTGAGGGTTTGCGCGTATAAGGCGACGGCAATTACAAATAATAGTTTTTTCATTCGAAGGATCTGGGATGGAAGGTGTTTGTTGCTCGTTCCAACTCTAAGAAGACACCGTC
>Ga0070664_100003374_pt1 | contig 12903 bp, 10 predicted proteins | sample KBSC73metaG_FD_65863 | JGI IMG/M metagenome (GOLD analysis project Ga0070664, IMG submission 65863) | Corn rhizosphere microbial communities from Kellogg Biological Station, Michigan, USA - KBS C7-3 metaG | ecosystem: Host-associated > Plants > Roots > Rhizosphere > Soil ... | reverse complement strand
GAGCCTGGAGGTTCGACTAACCGGAGTTGGTCGTTAACGACGCTGAAGGGAAAACCGGTGCGGAGTTCGGTGGAATAAGCGAAGTCAAAACCTCTGATCAACGGAAGTAGGCCCCAGGAGAGGAAACGGTTGGGTGCGTCCCACGGATAGGGGCCGGGTTGCTGCGAACTGAATTGAGGGTTGTCGATGTTGAAGTCCAAGACCTGACTGGACCGAGTGTGCGAGCGCATGTAGGAAGCAGAGAGCATGTGGCCGTTGCGGAAGGTGCGCCGGGCTTCGACCTGAAAGGCGGCGTAGTGATCCTGGCGCGTGTTCTGTAGCAAGAAATTGCCGTTGAGGGTGTTGGCGCTTGCCAAGTTGTAAACAAAGCCATGGATGCCGCGCTTGCTTATGAACTCGGCCTTGAGATAAATCGCAGCCGGAAGCTGACGCTCGAGAGCGAGGCTCCAATTTGTAAAAACTGGGCCCTGAAGCGTTCGAGTATCAGCAGTGAAGCTTGAGGCGACCGGACCGGTCACGGTTCCGGTTGCAGCCGAAAAGAAAAAATCCTGTCGCACACCGGCTTGCGGCCGGGCGATGAGGAATATAGGAGTGACGTCATGGAAAATTCCTGCACCGGCGGAGAGCTTGGTTTTGCCGGAGCGATCGAGGAGATAGGTAACAGCCAGACGTGGGGAGACCAGCGAATGGCGGACGATCTGGTCCCAGTCGTATCGGAGTCCGAGTTCGGCAAGGATGCGGGCCGATGGCGCCCAACGGTCCTGCGCATACGCGCTGAGCTCGGAGTTATAGGTGGCGGAGGAAGGGGCTCCGGGGAAGAGGGAGTAGCGGGTGCAAGGCGAGGGAGAGACGAAGCAACCGGTAGCAGGCAGAGTAGCATTTCCTTGCTGCAGGTAAGTGATGGGCCTGCGCAAGAAGCTGGCATTGTAGCTGAGGCGGTTGATGTCTGTGCCGAATTTTAAATCGTGTTTGCCGTGCCACTTCCGGGAATGCAGAAAGAGGTTGGATAGAACCTGCCAGCGGGCGGCGCGTGTATGTGCCGTAAGGTAGTAGTTTCCTCCGGCGGTCTCGGGAGTAAGAAAGTAGAAGTTAGTCCCGCGAGGGACTTCATCGAGATCGTAGCGATTGAATCCCAACCCCAATTCGAGCAGTTCTCCTGAGAGGTAGTGCTGGTCTTTCACGCTGGCCTGGTAAATGGGCTGGTCGACGACTGGGGTGGAGGGTTGTGGGCTGCTGGGCGAGAGGCCGGAATGGGGGTCGTGGGAGTAGTTGTAGTTAAAGCCACCCGTAAGAATATCGCGGGAGGTGAGATTGGCTTGGAGTTTGATGAAGTTGCCGAAACGCGATGAGAGGCTCGAGTCGGCGCCAGAGGGGAGTTCGGGAACGATTGTTTTCAGATAATCGATATCGACAGCATTGAAGAACCACAGTTTCCTTGCGCGAATCGGGCCGGAGAAGATAATCCGTGGATTGAATTCGTTGAAGTCGAGTCCCTTCTTGTTCTGGGTAGAGGGAATGAAATCCGTGGCCAGGAAGCGAAAGTGGTCATCGCCGGTCCCGGTACTGAGTTCGAGAACGCCGCCCGAGCCTTTGCCGTACTCGGCAGAGTAACGGCTGGTCTGGACACGGGCCGACCGAAGAGCGTCGGTTGCGACCCGTATGAGGAGCTGGCCGTTCGAGGGTTGGGTGACGTTGAAGCCGTCGAACAAAGTAAGGCTTTGATACGTCTGGGCACCGGCGAGATGCAGTTGCCCTGTGGAGTCTTGCTGGACGCCAGGAATGAAATTGAGAACATTGCGATAGTCGTTGGTCGTGGGATAGGGAATATTAATGATATCCATGCCGGCGAGCTGTTCTTGGGCCTGCGTTTTTTCCGGATCAACTGCAGGCGGAGATACGACCACGTTGACGACTTCCCTGACCTCCTGGAGATGGGAGAGAGTAATGTCGATACTGCCGGTCACTCCAACCTGAATCACAGGGAGCGTTACTGCGTAAAAGCCTTCTTTTTCGGCGCGGAGTTCAGCGGATCCGGGCATCAGATTGAGGAACTGGCAGCGTCCTTCGAACGCGGTTTCACAACGGTGGGTTGGCGCGTTCTGCTGCTCTAGTGTGATGCGAACGTTGGGAACGGCAACGGAGTTTTCGTCGAGGACAGTAACGGTAAGGATGGAGGCTTGCGCAGCGAGGAAGTGCGAGGCCAACAGGAGACCAAATAGGACAGCGTGCGTGTACGCACGTTCCGAAGATCGAGACTTTGAGTCATGCACTTCGCAAACCGTCTTGATGCTCCTTCGTAGAGAGAATGTGATCACCTGTTCCGGACTCATTTTAGATTGCGCTGACGGAACAAGAGGTGCTGCAGAATGCGCATCTCGAGAGTTCCCGTTCATCGGCTTCCCGAATGCGTTGGTCCGCCTTGCATTTTGAGAATAGATTTAGCCTCCTTATGAATCCGTTTGCGCTCGCGACTGTCGCACAGTCTCCTTCACAACACGGAAACCGACAAACAAGATTCATGATAGAAGCGATGCGGCGCTGATAACATCTCGCGGCCAGGCAAACGGGTACGCAATATTTGCGAGTTGATGTCTGCCTTCACCGTTAGAGGATCCTTCCCGCGGCAACGCTAGCGACGGCTGTAGCGACATGACTGGCACAAGTCACACGATGACGGGTTTTTACGCACTAACGCACTCGCTGACACTGTCCAGCAGGTGCAGTAATCTGACTTGTGCCCGGTCTTGTGAAGCTACGTTCCCGCGATTCTGTTGAGCTTGCGATCTGCTACGCGCTCATCATGGCAGTGATCTGGACACCGAATCCGGCGCAGCGGGTTTTGTTCTGGATTACCTTCGCCTGGATCCTGGCAACCACTCTGTTGAAGCGTGTGGATCTTGAAGCATTAGGCCTGCGGCCTTCCGGCGGGCGGTGCTGGATTTTGACTATAGCTTTAGGGTTCTTGGTAGGAGGATTGTTTGTTTTCCTTGCGCGAGGATTTCATACCCTGCACGCACTCCACGGCGCCGGCCCGCTGGTGTTCCATGTGATCGGATACTTCCTGTGGGCGTTCGAGCAGCAATTCATTCTGCAGGACTATTTTCTGTTCCGGCTGCTGCGCATTCTACCCCGTGAGCGGGCGGCGGTGATTGCTGCGGCCACACTGTTCTCGACAGCGCACCTGCCTGGCTTGTTGCTGACAATGGCGTCACTTTTGTGGGGAATATCCTGCTGCAGCTTATTCCTGCGCTGCCGCAATCTCTACGCGCTTGGAATCGCTCATGGCATTCTGGGGTTAGCGGTCGCGATTTCTGCGCCCGACGCGCTTACCCACCATATGATGGTGGGATTGGGCTATTTGCGTTACCACCCTCACTGAAGATCCCCGTGATGACCACGCCAGGACTAAAAGTGTCATCGAAACCATAACCACCAAATCTCATCCACTAAAGTGTGCGTGGTAGCAGAGGACAGGACTCGTCGGCGATCACGCCAAGCGCGACCATAGAAGACGCCTGCGATCGTTGCCAGCAATACATAACGGAGATTGAACGGTACGGGCTTATTGAAATGGGACAGGCCGAAGATCACTGAGGTGAGAAGCAAAGAGCCTCGATGGCCGAGGCGCGCCTCAAGAAGGTTTTGCAGCAGACCGCGAAAGAAAAGCTCTTCCGGGATGGCAATGAAAAAGAATGTGACAGGGAGTGCCGCCAGCACCGATGACCAAGGGGGTGTATCGGCGTGGGGCGTGATGAAGCGAACGGCTAGGCCCAGGACAATCGCGATGGGAGCGAAGAAAGCGAACTCGCGCACTCCGACCAGGAAGTCTCGAGCCCGGCATCGAAAATCGTAACCCACCCCTTCCAGCCCGCGCACCACCAGGAAGGCATACAGGGCGGAGTCCACAAGCAAGAGCTTTGATAGCGCGCCCAGGCCCGGATGCGGGAATGCTCCCCGCAACCAACCGAACTCTACTGGCAAGCCCACCAGCGCGAGAGCAATGACGTCTTGCCAACACAATTTTCCTGGACTCGGCCGCGCGCCTCCCGGCGGAAGAAACTCAAACAGTGCCGCCATTCCCACGGGAATACCGAGCAGCACTGATGCGTAAATCCAGTGGAACTCGCCTCGGGGTACAGAAAAGATGATGTACGGCAGCGCCAAAAGACCCGCGGTCAGTGCCCGTGCCACTCGGTTGCTAAGAAGTCCCCGAAGCGCCTCGGTTGTGCCAAAGCCAAGAAACCAGTATGGGGCGAGCGCCAGGGCAAAGGCAGAGTATGCACTTAGAATGTGTCCCTCGATTAGGGACTCAGTGCGAAAACCTTGGGCCACAAACCAGAATGCGACCAGCAAAAGGATATATCCGGATGAAGCGGTGAGCAGTTTGGAGCGGGTGAACATCAGGAGCGCCGTAGAAACTTAGCGATGCATGAATACCAGGCCGACGCACCGGCGGTTGAACAGGGCTCTCGGCTGACCGCCGGACATTCCGCAAGTCGCTTGTTGATTCTAGAGCGGCTTGTGGGCGCTTGAGGATTCTTCATCCGAACCAAAAGGTTTGCTCGACAACTTGCTGGTTGCAACCGCAAACTCGGGAACCCGTATGGAAAGCTAACCTAGAGGAGCTCTTAAAAGCTTACTTACAGTCGTTGGTGACTATCTTCATCGCACGTTCCTCCGAAGTTCCGTCGCGAGCCTGATTTACGCGAGCGCAGGTCATCGACTAGCGGGCGGCACTCGCGTCGGCTCCTCCCGTCCTCACCCGCGTCGCGCCGCCTCGATAGTAGCGACATCGATCTTCTTCATCGGCATCATTGCCTCAAAGGCACGTTTTGCCTCAGATCCACCAGCCGCAAGCGCGTCGGTCAGCGCGCGTGGAGTGATCTGCCAGGAAAGGCCCCAGCGGTCCTTGCACCAACCGCACGCGCTTTCCTGGCCGCCGTTGCCGACGATCGCATTCCAATAGCGGTCCGTCTCTGCCTGATCGTCGGTTGCGATCTGGAAGGAGAACGCCTCGCTATGTCTGAACGCCGGACCGCCGTTGAGCGCGAGGCAGGGAATGCCGAGAACGGTGAACTCCACGGTCAAGACATCGCCCGCCTTGCCGCTCGGGTAATCGCCAGGTGCCTTGTGGACGGCGGTTACCTCACTGTTCGGAAAGGTGGCGGCGTAGAAGCGCGCCGCGTCCAGTGCATCCTTATCAAACCAGAGGCAGATCGTGTTTTTCGGTTTCATGTACGGGAGTCTCCTTGATCTATGGGAGCGAGCCGAGCCCACCTTCTATGATTCGAGGCATTGCGGCAGCGATCTCGCGTCTGTTCGTCGTAGTCATCCTACTCGAATGTGTGAAGCCCGGTACTCACGCCGGCGGGAGCATCAGGAACATTCCCGTGGTGCACATTTCGAAGCAGCTCGCAGCCGTTGGAAGACACCCCCGTCGCGGGCAAAAGGTTGGGTCCAGATCGCCTCTCATTTCGCTCGGAAGACCGGTCGAAAAGGAGCAATGAGCGCCATTGCGACTTATTATTTAAGCTAACCAGCAGCTAGTCCGATCGGGGTTTCAAAATCAAAAAGTGGAGTGATGATGGGAACGGGACTGCTTCGTTTCAACGGCACCATTGAGCGCGACCCTGCCATCGATGCGTGGATGAAAGAACATGCTGGTGAATTGGGAGCCATCGCGCAGCACTGGTTTGAGGTGATGCGAAAATGCGGGGACGAAGTCCGGGAGCTGTTGCATGACGGCTGTCCGGTTGCCTGTTTGGGGGACGCCCCCTTCGGTTACGTCAATGTATTCACCTCGCATGTAAACATAGGGTTCTTTCGCGGTGCCGACCTGCCGGATCCGGCCCGCTTGCTGGAAGGCACCGGCAAATTCATGCGGCATGTGAAGCTGAAACCGGGAACCTCAACAAATAATGGAGCCCTGACCAGGCTCATCGATGCGGCCTACGCGGACATGAAAGCGCGTGTCGAACACGGGTAATTTAGCGAAATTCGTTAGCGTTGCGGATCCGAGGCACGGGACGATATCGATATTTGCAACCGTCCGTGCACTAGCGGACAGATCGCGCAATATTCGTCGTGGCTTTCTGCTGCGCACTGACTTTTTTCACGACAGTCGGAAGGGGCTCTTTCTTAGATAAAGCGGCTATAGTTCGGGCCACATGGTAAAATCCGTTCCCGCCGGTACCCGAATCGTCAGGTTTTTGGTGGCAATCGCTAAGTTGAAAGCAGAGTTCTCAAACGACAACCAGATGCCCAAAACCCCAACACCAGGCGGTTGCCAGTTAAGATCGTGCCGCCCAATGCCTCATACTTCTAGGCTCACCATTTGAGAAGACATTTTGTCACTGGATTAAGGGCTAATCGGATCAATGGACTGAGGTATTGCGCACCACTGTTGTGGGCCGCCTTGCTTGCTGGCGTGGTCGGAGGTCTCGAAGTTGGTGGCCGCACCCAGCAACGACAGGCGGGCGGTGAGGAGCGTGCGGAGCAGGATTATCAGAATATGACCTCGGGAGAGCGGGCAGCTTCAACCCGCGCATTTCTCGGGCTAGGGGCTATCCCGGACAAAGCTGCGGCTCTGCGCGGGGCGACGCACTTCGCGCAGAACTGCGGAGCTTGCCACGGGAAAGATGCTCGCGGCGCCATGGGCCCGAGCCTTGTTACGTCTGATCTAGTGCTGACCGACGAGCATGGACAGCAGCTGAGCGCATTTCTCAAAAAAGGCAGACCGGAAAAAGGCATGCCAGCGTTCGCAACTTTATCGCATCAGCAAATGATCGACATTACCGAGTTCCTGCATTTACAGGTGGAGAATGTGGCGAATCGAGGAAGCTACAAGATGCTGAACATCCTGGTTGGGAATGCGCTCAACGGCAAAGCATATGTGGAGGCCCGTTGCATGACCTGCCATACGGCAGAGACCTTCGCCCACATCGCGAGCAAATTCCGCTCGCCGGAGCAACTGCAACGCAACTGGATCTGGCCCGCGCGCTACGGGACATTAACCGCCAAAGTCAAGACACCGGAGGGGACGTTTTCGGGATGGCTAAAACAGATCAGCGATTTTCGAATCACGCTGGTGGACAGATCAGGCAAGACGCACACCATCGATCGTGGTCCGGGCGTAGATGTGCAGATGAGCGATCGACTCGCAGGACACCAAGAAATTATTATGACCCTGTCAAACGACGACATGCATGACGTGACTTCGTATCTCGAAACACTGAAATGAAGACGCGTGCAGTATTCTGTGCGACGATCTCCGCCGCGGCCTTGTTGAGCTCCTTGTTTTCCGCGCAGAAAGTGTCGCTTGACCCAAACACGATCGGGAAAGCTCCGGTGACGAGCTGGCCTACCTTCAATGGCGACTACAGCGGGGAGCGTTACAGCACGCTCACGCAGATAAGCCCCGACAATTTGAATCGGCTCGCGCTGCAATGGGTGTACCGGATCACCGGAGTTGGAGCGCAGCGCGGCGCGCCAGTTCCGATCATTAAATGCACACCGCTGCAGGTGGATGGCGTGCTGTACATCACGATCCCTGATCATTTGTGGGCGCTCGATGCAGGGACAGGGAAAGAGCTGTGGCACTACGACTGGGTGGATCATGGCGGCCACCTGATAGGGCAGCGCGGCGTGGGAATTTGGAATAGCACGGTCTTCTTCTTGACGCCGGACAATTGGCTGATTTCGCTCGACGCCAATACCGGGAAGGAGAACTGGAGGAAGAATTATGCCGACGCCCGGAAGCAGTATTTCTCCACCTCGGCACCTCTGATCGTGAAGAATCACGTGATTGTAGGTGTGGGCGGGGATGCCATGGACATGCCTGGTTTTCTTGACTCGTTCGACCCGGCAACGGGAGACCTGCAGTGGACGTGGTGGTCGACGCCACGCAAGGGAGATCCCGCGCTGGAGACTTGGCCGAACGAGGCAGCCTCGGACCATGGCGGCGGTATGACCTGGATGCCCGGAACATACGATCCGGTACTCAACCTGCTCTATTGGCCGACGGGAAACACGAATCCCGTATTTGCCGGTCAAGGAAGGCCGGGTGCGAATCTGTGGACTGAATCGATTGTGGCTCTCGACGTGGATACGGGAAAGCTGAAGTGGTATTTTCAAGTCTCGCCCCACGACACGCACGATTTCGACAACACCACCGCTCCAATCCTGTTTGATCATCCCGCGAACGGGAAACCTGAGAGGCTGCTGGTCCAGGCGGCTCGCAACGGGTTCTTGGTGACTCTGGACCGTGCCACGGGCAAGTACTTGGTCGTTAAGCCGTATGTTCCGCTCGATTATTCGTCGGGGCTTTCGGCGGAAGGCGAGCCGATACCGATCCCCGATAAGGACCCATCGGTGGGGGGTTCCATCAACATTGTGAATGCCTCGAACTGGCCCGCGCCGGCGTACAGTCCGAAGACTGGGCTGGTCTACGTGAACTCGGTGGAGGGAAAGGCGATTTATTACCTGACAGACGATAGCCGCAACCCGTCAGGTTACGGAGGCACTGTCGTTGGGATCGGGCGTGCAGTCAGAGTGCTGCAGGCTATCGATCCGCTCACCGGAAACACGGCATGGAGGCATGCGTATCCGAATCTGAACAATGCGCCGACCACAGTGGGTCCGAGCCTCCTGACAACAGCGAGCAATCTGCTCATTTCAGGCGATGACCAGAAGAACCTGATTATCTTCAGCGCTGATAGGGGCGAGATTCTATGGCATCACGAACTGAATGCGAATGAATCAGGCGGCATTGTCACCTATTTGTTGGACGGAAAGCAGTACATTGTGTTCGGCGCAGGCGACAGCTTGTACGCATGGAGTTTGCGCCAATGACTTCGCTTTTCCCGCTTGCCGGGGATGGGCTCTATGCAATCGGGTGTACCCCTACAGACCTGGAAGGACGGCCGTGTGGGGTCGGCGGAGCGAGGGCAAAGCGGCAATCACGAAGAGGCAATCATGAAGATCGAACTGAAGGGTCGAACCGCGGTGATCACAGGCGGGAGCCGCGGCCTGGGCGAGGCCATGGCGAAGTCCCTAGCCGGCGCGGGCGCGCAGATTGCGCTAGTGGCACGCGATCGGGCGCGTTTGGAATTGGTGCAGGGAGATATCGCGGCGCAACGGGGAGTGGCCGAGGTGTTTGTCGCTGACGTCACAGAGGAGAAGGAGGTCGGGAAATTGGCCGCGGCGGTCAAAGAGCGCCTGGGCAACCCGCAAATACTGATCAATAGTGCGGGAACCAATCTCAGGAAGAACCTGGTGGATTTTACCCTAGAGGAATTTCGCAGCGTGCTGGATGCGAGCCTCATATCAACCTTTCTAATGTGCCGCGCATTTGTACCGGGCATGAGAGGAACAGGATACGGACGCATCCTCAACATGAGCTCGATTATGAGTCACGTCTCACTCGCTGGCCGCTCGGCCTATAGCTCGGCGAAGGCTGCGCTGCTGGGGCTGACCAAAGCCCTGGCGCTCGAGCTGGCCTCGGATGGAATCACGGTAAACGGGATCAGCCCGGGGCCGATCGGGACGGACATGAATCGCACGCTCATGAACAACCCGGAAGTCAACGCCCAATTTCTCGCGAACCTGCCGGTGGGCCGATGGGGTAATGTGGAGGAGGTTGGTGCTCTTGCCTGCTATCTGTGCTCCGAGGCTGCTGGCTTCATTACGGGAACGGACATCCTGATCGACGGCGGATGGACGGCAAGGTAAGAGGCTGCTATCCGGCGCGCGGGTCCGGCAACCCGGAGGCCCGTTATCGCGGTGCGGAGGTTGGCTGCGGTTGCGCCGATGGCGGCGCGTAGTCGACCAGAATATCAACGGGTTTCTGAGCTGCCCATGCGATGCCGCGCAGCAGCATCCGCTGAATCTGATAATTGGCGAAATTGGCATACTCGTGTCCCTGCATCCACACAAACGCACGTGCGGGCCGTCCGTCGGCGAGCCTATGCTCATAGGTCCAGATTTGCGGGACCACTTCTCCCTTGTGGGTACCCGCACTTGGAGTACCCGGTATGACCGTTGTGGCGAGCACGTGGATGGCGGGATCGTGGGCCCACGTCATGTTGTAAAAGGCCTCGTCGAAGATGGTGAACTTCGACATGCCGTTCATAATAGGGTCGACAGAATCGACAACTGTGTAGGTGATCGGCGCGCCCAGCGTGTAGTTGACTTCGCCATGCTTTTTGGCACCGCCGACGAGGGTCGCGAAATAAGCTGGATCTGGGCCGCATAGCGAGTCATGCAAGCTGACCAGCCCCCCGCCCCTTTTGACGTAGGCTTCAAGCACTGACCTCTCTTCATTGCTGAGATATCCTGCGTCGCCCTTATAGATGATGACTACGTCAGTGTGCTCGAGGTCGGCCTGCGAAGGTGCGTGCAGCGCGCCGTCCACAACCGCTCCATGCTCAGTGAGGATCTTGCTCCAATCGGCGAGAAATTGGGGATAGTCGTGTTCGCCGACAGAGTGGGATTTCAGCCCCGCCCAGATGTAAATATGCATGCCATTTGGATTCTGGCCTAAGGGCCTACGTGTTTGAATTTCCGCCGAGCGAGCGGCCTGACACTCAACGCGAGCACTCAGCAACACAGCGGCAGTAAACAGAAGGGCAATGGGCCTGGCGCAGATGCGATGTGCATTCTCTTTCAACCCCCTGGTGCTACAAACTCCCAGCCCAACTCGACGCGGCGCCAAACATTGGCCTCTTTTCATACTCGCTCGTGAGTAAACTACCCGCCTGAAACGAGGACCATAGATACACGATTGCTGCGAGAGATGTCAATTTGATTGCTTGGCCCACGCGATGGCTAGATCAGAGTCGCACAATCTTGGCAGCAGGGATGACGACAAAAGCGCTTTGGGCTGCGGCTAGGGTTGTCATTCATAGGATAGCGCTTGGATAACGTCCTGCTTTACTGCTTTCCATGCCGGGAGGATCGCCCCCAAGAAAGCCCCTAGGATCGCGACACCGGACGCGATAGGCCACCAACTGTAAACTGTCTCCTGCGTCAACGTTGCCGGAGCAGCATGCATCATCAGCCATTTGCTTCCGCCCGTCATCATAATTCCTAAACCGCTGCCGAGAATCGCAATCAGTATCGTCTCCCGAAAAAGCAAATTCAGAATGTAGACGGACGATGCCCCCAGCGCTTTCAATATCCCAATTTCTCGTGTTCTTTCCAGCACCGCCGTGTACATGGCCATTGTCACGGCAATGAAACCCACAATCAAGGCAATGCCGATCACAACTCCAATGAAGTCCCGCAACAGCCCAACACTGTTGATGGTTAACAGGGATGTAAACTCCTCCATCGTGTAGATGAGATAACCCGGCATTCTGCCGCGCAACTGCTCAACGATGCCTTGGACACGGGCAGGGTCATCTACTTTCAAGTAAATCTGGCTGAGCCTGCCGGGATTTCCAGTGAGGGCCTGCAGCACATTCAGCCGGGCACAAATGTGGGAGAGTTTCCCCGATTCGAAGATCCCCGACACTCGCCAGGAGTGATTTGCCAGTACGATTGTGCTCCCAACGCTGAGCCGTTTCTCTCTGGCGTAGTATTCATCGACAATGACGTCATCATCGTTTTCAAACGGACCGCCTCTCAGAAAGCGGAAACCGCCGCTCAATTGGTTGAATTGCGCGATATCGATACCGGTTAGAACATCAAAACCACCCAGAGGCTGGCCCATTGTGCCTGTGGCGAACGTGACATGGGGCTGCTTCATGAAGAACGGCACTAGCTTTTCGCTCATCGGGGAAGAACTAAGGCTGATGATGGAACTCGCAGGCGGCCGTACTAAGATATCCGCCCCGACTCCGCGTGCGCGACGGGCCGTTTCGTCCAGCATTCCATAACTGATCCCAACCAGCGTTAGGATCATCGAGACCTCAACACCGATGGCAGCCACGCTCAAGCATGTTCGAATTGGCCGTCGGCGTAGGTTCTCGAAGACAAGTTTATTCAGCAACACAACCTCCGGCCCCCGGCGGCGACGACGCAATTTGCGGCCTTGTGGAAATAGGAGCGGGGCGAGTTTGCGAATTCTCCAGAATCCTAAGCGCGCCGACCGATGGTAACGAAAAGGCCGCCCTCGTGCCCGAGAGCCCCAATCCACCCAATTTGCGCCAGCCATCCCTCTACGCGCCAATTATCTACGGCTCTGGAGAACAAGTCCTCCGATGCCTGACACAGGATCGCACTTGGGTAGGCGCGCAGATATTCGACACCATTTTGGACAAACCAGCTCTGCACCTCAGCCAAGGTGTGACGATGCTCCTCGGGATGTTGATATTGGTCTCGCAGCCATGCGTTTCGCCGTTCCGGTTCACTCTCTCGGTCGCGTAGCACCGGATCGCAGGGGATGTATCGGTATTTAGACAGCCGCGCGACGAAGCGCCGGGCTCGGAGTGGAATGCGCGCAAATGCGTTGTAGAGGCCGAGAACAATAATCCCGCCCGGACGCGCTAGACGCACAAGATGCGCGAATGCAGCACTCGGGTCTGGGGTATGATGCAAAACCCCTGACGAGTAGACCACATCGAAAGCACCCGCTCGCATTCCCGGCCGATACAAGTCGGTCTCGATGAACTGTACTTGATCAATTTTGAGACGTTGGGCAGCCTCAACGGCTCGCTTGAGGGATCCGCGTGCCAGGTCCGCGCCAATTACGACCCTATCAGAACGTGCCAAATACAAGCTCATCTGGCCCGTGCCACACCCGATCTCTACGACGCGTGCATCGCCAGGGATTGCACGGTCCATCAAGCTCGCGAACTCACTGCGTTCGGCGCGGGCTCGCAGCCAGCTTAGGCTGATACTCGGGGGATAATTGGGGAAGGGTGTTCGCTCGTAAAAGCGTCGCACAACTTCGGTTCGCGCGTC
>Ga0070664_100003360_pt1 | contig 12938 bp, 10 predicted proteins | sample KBSC73metaG_FD_65863 | JGI IMG/M metagenome (GOLD analysis project Ga0070664, IMG submission 65863) | Corn rhizosphere microbial communities from Kellogg Biological Station, Michigan, USA - KBS C7-3 metaG | ecosystem: Host-associated > Plants > Roots > Rhizosphere > Soil ... | reverse complement strand
GGAGAGCGCAGCCGAGGAGCCGGAGGTACAGCGCTGGCTCGATCTGGAGCGCGACCATGGGCTGTTCAAGACCGAGACGTACGATGCGCTCGCGGCACGCGTGCATCGGATCCGCAGCGAGCTGGTGGACCTGCTGCGCGGGTTGAAGGCGCAGGGCAAGCGCCTGGCGGGATACGGCGCGCCGGCGAAGGGGAACACGCTGCTCAACTACTACGGCATCGGGCCCGACCTGCTCGACTATCTCGCCGACCGGAACCACCTCAAGCAGGGGAAGCTGTCGCCGGGGATGCTCATCCCCGTCGTGCCAGCGGAGCGTGTGCTCGAGACGCAGCCGGACTACCTGCTCATCCTCGCCTGGAACTTCGGGGACGAGATCATGGAGCAGCAGGCCGAATACAAGCGGCGCGGCGGCAAGTTCATCCTGCCGATCCCGACGCCGCGGGTGATCGGGTAGCACGTGCGCGCCGAGACTGCCGGCGGGACGGGCGTGCGCCCGCTGGCAGGGCGCCGCGCGCTCGTGACGGGCGCGTCCGGATTCATCGGCTCGCATCTCGTCGCGCGACTGATGCGCGAAGGCACGGAGGTCCACGTGCTGCAGCGGAGCGACGGGCCCGCGCCGCGGCTGCACCCGATGCTGGCGCAGCTGCGGGTCTGGCACGGCGATGTGACCGACCGCGACGCGGTGCATGCCACCTTCGAAGGGGCCGCTCCCGATGTGGTGGTGCACCTCGCGGCCGATACCACGGTGCGCCGATCGCACGAAGGGTGGGCCGGTGTGGAGCGCAGCATCCGGGTGAACCTGGAGGGCACGCTCACGATGGTGCGCGAGACGATCGAGGCGCGACATCCCGTATCGGTGTTCATCCGCGCGGGAGGGCTCGAGGAGTACGGGACGGGGGCGACGCCGTACGTCGAGACGCAGCGGGAGCAGCCGATCTCGCCCTACTCGGCGAGCCAGGTCGCGGCGACACACTACTGCGAGATGCTGCAGCGCGAGACACGGATCCCGCTCGTCACGCTGCGCCCTGCTCTGGTGTACGGGCCGGCGCAATCGACAGACTTCCTGATCCCGAGCCTGATCACGAGCTGTCTCCACGGGCACGACTTCGACATGACGGCCGGCACGCAGTACCGCGACCTGCTCTACGTCGACGATCTCGTCGAGGCCTTCGTGCGAGCGCTGACGCGCGAATCGGTCACGGGCGGCGTGATCAACGTGGGGCACGGCATCGAGCACGCCGTGCGCGACGTGGCGCAGGAGATCGTGCGGCTGTGCGGAACGAGCGGCCGGCTGCGGCTCGGTGCGCGCCCGGAGCGACCAGGGGACCTGGCGCACCTCGTGACGAGCACGCGACGCGCGAGCGAGCTGCTCGACTGGAGTCCCGCCGTTCCGCTCACCGAAGGGCTCGTACGAACGATCGCGTGGTATCGCGCCCAGGTCGACGAGCGAGTCGCACATGCGAACGTCCCGGAGGGCGCGTGAGCGGACCGTTGGCGCACGTCCGGGCCGCCTACGAGGCCGTTCGGCGGCGTACGACGGAGGCGATCCTGGCGCATCGGATCCGGGCGAAGCACCCGACGCTGAGCTGTCATCCGAGCGCCATCTGGAACTATCCCTATCGCGAGATCGATGCGATCGAGATCGGGCGAGACGTGCACGTCTTCGCGGGCGTGGAGATCATCGTCTTCCCGATGACGCGGAACAGCAGCGTGCGCGGCGGGCTGGTGCTGGGCGACGGCGCGGTCATCTCCACGGGCGTGAACATCCGCGCGGCGGGCGGCGTCGTCCGCGTCGGCGCGGGAACGGCGATCTCGCAACACACCGTGGTGATCGCCGCGAACCACCGCGCCGTGCTCGGCCAGCCGTACCTTCATTCACCGTGGGACGAGACGCGCACCGGGGTGACGGTGGGGGCGAACGTGTGGGTCGGCGCGAATTGCGTCCTCCTCCCTGGCGTGACGATCGGCGACAACGCGCTGATCGCCGCGGGGAGCGTGGTGACACGCGACGTGCCGCCGAACGAGATCTGGGGCGGCGTCCCGGCGCGAAAGCTGAAGGACGTTCCCGCGCTCTAGGCCGAGCGCGGCGCGCGCGACGTCAGCGCGGCTTGACGGCGGTGACGAAGACGGCCGAGATGGGGAAGACGAGCCGTCCACCGCGGCCGACGGTCACGCGGCAGCGATCGAGGAACTCGCGTCGCACGTCGTCGATCAGCGCGGGAGGCGCGGCGAGCAGGCGCTTTCGCGCGCGTGTGCAGATCGTTCGCTGCATGTCCCAGAACTCGTCGGCGGTCGCGACGTCGTTCTGGAAGTTGCGCCAGCTTCGCCCAACGACCGTGAAGCCCGCAGCGCGCGCGAGCTCGGCGACGGCGCCCGACCGATTCAGCTGCGTGGCGAGCGCGGAGCCGTGCGGCACGTCGTCATCCGGGGGCAGCTTCGCGTCGACGATCAGGTCGAGCAGGTCGGAGCTCCGGCGTCGCCCACGCAGCGCCTGCACGCGGCGACCCACTTCGGCAACGGCGTGCGTGACCGTATCGATCGAGACGAGCGGCGGACGGCTGCCCACGGTGACGAGCAGTCGACCACCGGGGCGCAGCACGCGGAAGATCTCGGCCATGGCGCGCTCGGGGCGCGGGATGTGGCCCAGGGCGAAGGCCGACATCACGACGTCGAACGACGCATCGGGCAGGTCGAGCGCTTCGGCGTCCATCTGGCGAAAGGCGATGCGCGACTCGGCGAGTCCCTGCTCCATCGCGGTCCGCCGCGCCTTCTCGATCATGCCCGTCGAGATGTCGACGCCCATGATGCTCGCCGTGGCGGGAGCGGCGCGCACGACTTCGAACGGGATCATCCCGGTCCCGGTCCCGACGTCGAGTGCACGCTCGCCGGCAGCGATGGCCGCGAGCTCGACGAGGCGCCGCGCGACCGGGTACGCCAGCCGGTGACTGAACGCGTCGAACTGGTCGGCGACGTCGTCGTAGCTCGCGGCGTCGAGGGCTTTCCAGCGCTCGGTCTCGGTGGACATCGGTGTCTCCTCAGCTCCGGGAGGTGAGACGTACACGGCCCCACGCCAACCCGGACGCGATCAACGAACGTTCGGCGCGGCTCAACGTGAGCGCCGCGAGCGCGACGACGAGCACCCCGTACGCGCCACGCACGCCGATGCCCGCCACGGTCAGCTCGGTGGCCGGGTCGAACAGCAGTCCCGCAATGTAGATGGCGGCGAGCGAGCACGCCGCGCGCGCCATGACGAGCGGCGACACGTTCACCGCGAACTTCTGGCGCAGACGGACGAGCGTCGCGCCGAAGGCGACGAGCATGGCGATGGAGAGTGCGAGCGCGGCACCCCCCAACCCGAAGCGGGCGACGAGCGTGGGAAACGAGACCGCCGCGACCGCGTACCCCAGCACGGTGGCGACGGCGAAGTAGGCAACGTCGTCGAGGCCGATGAGCAGTTGCAGGTACACGTTCACGATCTGATAGAGGCACTGCCAGACGACGAACAGATGCAGGGCGACCGCGGCCGGGGCGAAGCGCGACGAGAAGAGCAGCGTGAGCACGAGGCGCGGGAAGAGCGCGACACCGACGCCGGCGAGCAGCAGTAGCAGCGTAATCTTCCCCGCGAAGTCGTCGGCCGCGGCCGCCTTCGTCTCGATGGGGAGCTGCCGATTCACGTACGGCGTGAAGAACAGCCCGTTCATCGGCGTCATGACGGCACCGACGGTGAGGGCGATGCCGAGGAGCGCCTGGAGGAGGCCCGCGCCGACGGCGCCAAGCCCCTGAAACACGAAGTACCGTGTGCCGAGCATCGTGAGCGAGTACGCCGACATCGCGACGTAGATCAGCATCGCCCACCGCACGATCTCGGGGCTCTGCCGGAGCTCGTGTCGCAGACCGGCGGTTGGCGCAGTAACGCGCACGCCGACGGTGCGGTGGAGATACCAGATGGAGCCGATCGTCGTCCCGACGCCGGTGGCGACGGTGGCGATGTACAGCCCCGCGATGCCGTCGACCATGACGCCGACGATGGCGGCGGCGGCGAGCGCGAGGAGGACGAGCATGTTGAGCATCGCGCTCGACGCGCCGCGCTGCGCGGCCGCGAGGGTGTTGACGAACAGAATGTTCAACATCGCCGCGGGGACAGACAGAATGGCGACGAGAAAGTACGGGCGGTACGCCGCGAGGTCGGCGCCGAACAGCGTCGGGCGCCAGATGAGCAGCGACGTCACGACGAGCACGCCGACGACGGCCTGCAGTACGAGCGCCCGGAAGAAGGTCGCGAAGGTCCGCTCGAACGACTCGTGCCCATCGCTGTGCCGGTGCGCCATGAACTTCATGGCGGTGAATGGCAGGCTGAGATGGGCGAGCTGCATCGTGCTGAGCACGGTCTGATCGATCGTGCTGGCGACGCCGTAGCCGGCCGGCCCGAGCAGCACCGAGAGCACCTTCGCGCGGATGAGCGCGACCAGCATGATCACGATCTGGATCGCGCCGATGGACAGCAGGACTCGCGACATTCGAGGGCGATCGGGTGACCGTGCGGTGGACAGCCGAAAGCTAACGCAGGGCCGGCACGCCAGGTCCTCCCGGCGTGAGTCGATCGACTGCGAGACGACGCTGGCGGGCGCTGGCCTCGCTCGCATACGGGAAGCGATGCTTGAACGCGAGGAAGTGGCGCTCGTAGCCGAACCAGACGGCCATCGCGGCGAGGAGAGAGAGCAGGATCATCGCGGCGGGGTACGCGATCACCCACATGAGCGGCGCGCGCTGACCGAACTGCCACGTCTGCGGGATCCCCACCGCGGCGACGGCCCGCATGAGAGGGACGTGCAGCAGATAGATGGAGTAGCTGTACGTGCCGAGGGTGACGAGTGCGGGATGCCCCAGCGCGCGTCGCGCGCGCCCCTCACGTGACAGCACGACCCCGGTGAGGAGCGCGCCGAACAGCACCGAGACGGCACTGAACGTCAGCGAGAGCCGCAGCTCGCTCGACACGGGGCGAGGGAGGGTGATGGGCAACACATAGACGACGAACCCGAGGAACCCGACGCTGGCGGCAGATCGCCACCAGCGGCGAAGGCGCTCGGCGCCGCTCTCCTCGCGCAGCTCGAGGGCGACGAAGGCACCCATCGCGAGGCCGTCGAGGCGAAAGGGCGTGTAGTGGTAGACGGCGTTGCCGTCGATGCCCATCCGGAGTGCGGCGAAGCGGAGCACCGGCTCGACGACGATCGTGGCGAGCGCGATGCCCCGCGCGGCGCGCGGCGACGCGAAGCAGACGACGAGAGGCCAGAGGAGGTAGAACTGCTCCTCGATCGCGAGACTCCAGAAGTGCCCGACGAGTTTGGCCACGTCGTACGGCAGCGTGCGGAAGTTCGCGACGAAGAGCCAGAAGGAGAGCTCCGTGCCGCGACCCATCGCCGGATGCGGCGCGTATACGGCTGGTACGATGTGGAACACCACCACCAGGGCGGCGACGTAGACGGGGAGGATGCGGAGCGCGCGCCGCGCGTAGAAGGCGCTGAAGTAGCGGTCCGACCCGCGATTGTCGGCGAGGATTCCGGTGATGAGAAACCCGGACAGCACGAAGAAGAGATCGACGCCGATCCAGCCCAGTTGGAAGACGCTGCGCACGGTTGCGGCAGCGGAACCGGTGGGGGGCGTCATGGCGGTCGTGAAGTGCAGAAGCATCACGACGAGCACGGCCAGCCCGCGGAGCCCGTCCAGCGACCGGAGGTGGCCGCGCCAGGGCATGGTCGGAGCGGAAGTCATCCGTAATCGACGAGTTCGCCGCTTGGCCCGTCACGATGGAGGGAGCCCTCCCGCTGTCACCTCTGCACGCGGCCATGCGTCATTGGCCCGGGCCGCCGCGCGCAGTATGATCCGGCTCCTGCCTCTCCCGCTGGCCACGTACGCCAGCGGGGTCCCCGACCGGCAATCCATACCCGAGACGATGCTGAGCACCGACAGAGAGTGGATCTTCTGGGGCGAGCACGATCCGCTGTGGGCGGTGTCGTCGGTGGCGGGACGCGAGCGCGGGAGCAAGCGGGCCTGGACGGCGGAGGAGTTCCTCGCCGAGGGCGCAGCGTACTTCGGGCCGGTGCGTCGCCAGTGGGAGCAGTACGGCATGGGCTCGGCGCACTGCCTCGAGATCGGCGCGGGCTCGGGGCGGCTCACGAAACAGCTGCTGGCGACGTTTCAGCGCGTGACCGCGGTGGACGTCTCGTCCGCGCAGCTGGCGAATGCGCAGAAGCTCCTTGGCGAGGACGCGGCGCGCGCGACGTTCGCCGTGGTCGACCGGCCGGCGTTCCCGGTGCCGGATGCGTCGGCGGACGGCCTGTTCACGGCCGAAGTTTTCCAGCATTTCTCCAGCTTCGCGCCGATCGAGGCGTACCTCCGCGATGGCTTCCGCGCGCTGGCCACCGGCGGGACGGCGTGCTTTCAGCTGCCGGTGACGGGGATGCACCCGGTGAGCCACGCGCGCTACGCGCTCCGCGCCGTGCGCACCACGGTCGAACGGCTGCTCGGCCGACGCAAGGTGATGGACTACCGGTTCCATCGCGCGTCGCGCGTGCTCGGCACGCTGGAGCAGATCGGCTACGTGGACTGCGAGCTGCGCGCGTTCACGGTCGGCGCGCACGGCGGCCAGCACGCGTACTTCTTCGCCCGCAAGCCGTAGCTATTCCAGGGTCAGACCCCGATGCGCCAAGGGGTCAGAGCCCTCGGGCTGCGCCCTCGGGGTCTGACCCCCGGGGAAGGATCATGTCACGCGGACGGGGGCGGAGCCGGGCTCGGTGCGGGCGACGCGCGTGGTCGGGGTGACCTCCGCAGGGGCTTCGCTCACGAGGGCGCGCTCGAGCTGCTGGTCGCTCGATGCCTGATCCAGCCCGCGCAGCTGGCGCACGAGGGTGAGGATCGTGTACACGGCGACCGGCTCGTCGTCCTGATTTCGGACCTCCACATCCCAGTGCACCACGCCCTGCGGGATCTGCCCCTCGCGATCCTCCTTGATCGTCTTCTGCTTGCAGGTGAGGCGTGCGTGGATGGTGTCGCCGATGTAGACCGGCTTCACGAAGCGCAGCCCTTCGAGCCCGTAGTTGGCGAGCACGGGTCCGGGCGCGGGATCGACGAAGAGCCCGGCCGCCGCCGAGAGGACGAAGTAACCGTGCGCAACGCGCTTCTCGAAGAGCGACTCGCGCGCCGCGACGTCGTCCATGTGCGCATAGAAGAAGTCGCCCGAGATGCCGGCGAAGTTGACGACGTCGCTCTCGGTGACCGTGCGGCGATGCGTGACGAGTGTCTCGCCGATCTCGAGCTCCTCGAAGTACTTCCGGAAGGGATGCACCCGGTCGAGACGCTCCGCGGCGCCCTTGCTCCATTCGTGCGTCACCGCGGTGAGGGTCTGCGGTGCGCCCTGGAGCGCGGTGCGCTGCATGTAGTGCAGCACGCCGCGCACGCCGCCCATCTCCTCGCCACCGCCGGCGCGGCCCGGACCGCCGTGCACGAGATGCGGCAGGGGTGAGCCATGCCCGGTCGATTCCTTCGCACTGTGGCGGTTCACGATCATGAGCCGCCCGTGATACGCGGCGGTGCCGAGCGCCACCTCGCGCGCCACCTCGTCACGCGCGGTGAACAGAGAGCCGACGAGGCTACCCTTCCCCAGCTTCGCGAGCTCGATCGCGTCGTCGAGCGTGTCGTAGGGCATCACCGTGTTCACGGGCCCGAACGCCTCGACGTCATGCGGCTCGCTGTGTTCGAACGGCGTGCCCGTGTAGAGCAGCGTGGCAGGAAAGAACGCGCCCTTCTCCGGGTCCGCCCCGACGACGTCGAGCGAGTCGGCGCCGCCGTAGAGCAGCTCCGTGGCGCGACGCAGCTTCTCCGTGTTCGTCGCGACCTCGCGCCGCTGGCTGCGGCCGGCGAGGGGCCCCATGCGCACACCCTCGAGCGCGGGGTTGCCGATCTTCACGCCGGCGAGCCGTTTGCCAAGCGCCTTCGCGACGTCGTCGACGAGCGCGGCGGGGACGAGCGTGCGGCGGATCGCGGTGCACTTCTGCCCCGCCTTCACCGTCATCTCCTTCGCGACCTCCTTCACGAAGAGGTCGAATTCCTCGCTGCCGGGCACCGCGTCGGGGCCGAGCATGGAGAAGTTGAGCGAGTCGGCCTCCTGATTGAACCGGACGTTGTGCTCGAGGATGGACGGCGAGGAGCGAAGCAGACGCGCCGTGGTCGCGGAGCCGGTGAAGGCCAGCGTGTCCTGGCTGATCAGGTGGTCGAGCAGATCGCCCGCGCTGCCGCACACGAGCTGGAAGCTTCCTGCGGGCAGGATGTTGGACTCGACAATGGCGCGCGCGACGACTTCGGTGAGGAAGCAGGTCACCGTCGCGGGCTTCACGATGCTCGGCATGCCGGCGAGGAACGACGTCGAGAACTTCTCGAGCATCCCCCACACGGGAAAGTTGAAGGCATTGATCTGCACGGCGACGCCCTCGAGCGGCACGCAGATGTGGCGTCCGATGAAGGTACCGCCCTTGCTCAGCGCCTCGGGGCCCCCGTCGACGTAGAAAGTCTCGTCGGGGAACTCGCGGCGACCGCGGCTCGCGTAAGCGAACAGCGTCCCGATACCGCCGTCGATGTCGATCCAGGAATCACCACGCGTCGCGCCGGTGAACGCCGACACGCGATAAAACTCCTCCTTCCGCGTGGTGAGATACTGCGCGAGCGCCTTGAGCATGCGCGCGCGCTGGTGGAAGGTGAGGCGGCGCAGCGCCGGTCCGCCGGTGCGCCGGCCGAAGTCGAGCATCGCCGCGAAGTCGAGCCCTTCGCTGGAGGCGATGCCGATCTCCTCGCCGGTGACGGCGTCGTACAGCGTGGTGCCGGACCCAGCGCCGTCGACCCACTCGCCAAGCGCGTAGCTCTGAATGCGTGTCATCTAGATGCGCTCCAACACGGTTGCCATCCCCTGCCCCACGCCGACGCACATCGTGGCGAGCGCATAGCGCGCCCCCGTGCGCTTCAGCTCGTGCGCGGCGGTGAGCAGGAGCCGGGCGCCGCTCATGCCGAGCGGATGCCCGAGAGCGATGGCCCCGCCGTTCGGGTTGACGCGCGGATCGTCGTCGGCGACGCCGAGCTCGCGCAGGCTGGCGAGCGCCTGCGCGGCGAATGCTTCGTTCAGCTCGATCACGCCGACGTCGTCCATGGTGATGCCCGCGCGCTCGAGCGCCTTCTTCGACGCCGGCACGGGGCCGATTCCCATCGAGCGCGGCTCGACGCCCGCCACCGCGCTCGCCGCGATGCGGACCATCGGCTCGGCGCCGATCTCGCGCGCGCCCCATTCGGACGCGACGAGCAGCGCGGCGGCGCCGTCGTTGAGCCCCGACGAGTTGCCCGCCGTGACGCTTCCCTTGCCATCGGCGCGGAAGGCGGGGCGCAGCTTCGCCAGCACCTCGGCCGTGGTGTCCGGGCGAATGAACTCATCCCGCTCGACGCGCACAGAGCCACCCTTGCGCTGCGGGATGTCGATCGGCGTGATCTCGATCGCGAAGCGGCCCGCGTCGCGTGCCGCGGCCGCCTTGCGCTGCGACCGCACCGCGAAGGCGTCCTGGTCGGTGCGGCTCACGCCGTACTGCTCGGCGACGTTCTCCGCCGTCTGTCCCATCGAGTCGACACCATACCGCTCGCGCAGCACGGGATTGATGAATCGCCAGCCGAGGCTCGTGTCGAAGAGCTCGACGTCGCGCGCGAACGGCTTGCTCGCCTTGCTCAACACGTACGGGGCGCGCGTCATGCTCTCGACGCCGCCGGCGACATAGATGTCCCCGTCGCCGAGCTTCACCGCCCGCGCCGCATTCACGACCGCGCTCATCCCCGAGGCGCAGAGCCGATTCACGGTCTCGCCGGGCACGTCGACCGGCAGGCCGGCGAGCAGCGCCGCCATGCGCGCCACGTTGCGGTTGTCCTCCCCCGCCTGATTCGCGCAGCCGAGGATGACGTCGCTGACGTGCATCGGATCGAGCTTCGCGTGCCGGGCAACCAATGCGGCGATGACGTGCCCGGCCAGGTCGTCGGGCCGCACCTCGGAGAGCTGCCCGCCGATGTTGCCGACGGCCGAGCGAACGCCGTCGAGGATGAACGCTTCCGTGGTCATGCGGTCGTCGAGAGAAGTGAGCGTCCCTCGCGCACCCGGCGGCGCAGGAGCGGACTCGGACGGTAGCGATCCTCGCCGTACTCCGACTGCAGCCATTCGAGGCGCCGGAGGATCTCCGGTGCGCCGATCGCATCGCCCCAGGCAAGGAGTCCGCGCGGGTAGTTGACGCCTTTCGTCATGGCCAGCTCGACGTCGCGAGGCGATGCGATGCAGAGATGCACGGCATCGACGGCCTCGTTGACGAGCATCGCGAGGATGCGGTCGACGATGGCGGTCCCCAGCTCGCGGTCCTCGCTCGGAATCGGCGTCGCGGCGCCGGCGCGATAGTCGTAGTACCCGCGCTCGCGCTTCCGCCCGAGCAGGCCCGCCTCGACGAGGCGGCGCTGGGTGAGCGCGGGACGGTAGCGCGGATCGTAGAAGGTCGCCTCGAAGACACTCGAGGTGACGGCGAAGTTCACGTCGTTGCCGATGAAGTCCATCAACTCGAACGGTCCCATGCGGAAGCCGCCGATCTCGCGCATCGCCCAGTCGATCGTCGCGACGTCGGCCATGCCTTCCTCCAGGATGCGGAGCGACTCGCCATAGAAGGGTCGCGCGATGCGATTGACGATGAAGCCGGGCGTGTCGCTCGCGACGACGGTGGTCTTACCCCACGAGTCGGCGAGCGTGCGCGTCCGCCTGGCGACTTCCGTCGATGTCGTGATCGCCGGCACGATCTCGACGAGCGGCATGAGCGGCGCGGGATTGAAGAAGTGCATGCCGACGACACGCTCGGCGTGCACCACGCCGCCGCCGAGCGCGGCGATGGAGAGCGAAGACGTGTTGGACGCGAGCACGCACTCGCGCGGCACGATCTGCTCGAGGGCGGCGAAGAGCGCACGCTTGGCGCTCAGCTCCTCGACGACGGCTTCGATGACGATGTCGCACGGCGCGTAGGCGCGCAGTCCTCCGGCGACGTCGTCGCCATTCGAGATGCGCTCGAGCGTGCGCTCCGCGGCGGATTCGTCCACGCGCCCCTTCGCGACGTCGCGTGCCAGCGACGACCGGATGTTCTCGACCGCGCGGTCCACCGCGCCGGCCTGGGCGTCGCCGAGCACGACGTGATGGCCCGCCGACGCAGCCACCTGCGCGATCCCGCGCCCCATGGCGCCAGCGCCGATGACGCCGATGATCAGCTCCCGTTCGCTGGCCACGCTATCGACCCTGGAACCTCGGCTTTCGCTTCTCGGTGAATGCACGCACGCCCTCCGCGTAGTCGTCCGTGCGGCCCGCCTCGCGCTGCAGCTCCGCCTCGAGCGCGAGCTGGGTCTCGAGGTCGTTGTGCAGACCGGCGTTGAAGCCGCGCTTGATGAGCCCGAGCGCTCGCGTCGGCATCGCAGCGAGCCGCTTGGCAAAATCGAAGCTCGTGTCGCCGAGGACCGTCGGCGGCACGACGTCGTAGACGAGCCCCCACTGCCTGGCCGTGCGCGCGTCCAGCTTCTCGCCCAGCATCGCGAGCGCAGCGGCCCGCTGATAGCCGACCAGACGCGGGAGGATGAACGTGCCCCCGCTGTCGGGGATGAGTCCGATCTTCGCGAAGGACTGGATGAACGTCGCGTCCTCGGCGGCGAGCACGAGATCGCAGGCGAAGGCGATATTGGCGCCCGCACCGGCGGCGACGCCGTTCACGGCGCAGACGACCGGCTTTTCGAGGGTGCGGATGGCGTGGACGATCGGCGAATACTGGCGCTGCACCACGTCACCGAGATCGGGGCTGACGCCGTCCTGCGGCAGCACCTCGGAGAGATCCTGGCCGGCGCAGAAGGCGCGGCCATTTCCCGTGATGAGCACGGCGCGGACGGCGGCGTTCTCGCGCGCCTCCCGCAGCGCGGCGGCCACTTCGTCGGCCATCCGCGCGTTGAAGCTGTTCAGGACGTCGGGCCGGTCGAACACGACCGTGAGCACGCCCTCTCGCAGACCGCCCTGGATGTGCTGGTAGGTCATGGTGCTCTAAGCTACCTGTCGGGGGAACGGATCGGCACCGGCGGTGGCTCCCCTTCCCGGCGTCCCGGCGCCAGATTGAGGGACGCCCCAGCCCCCTGGGACCATTCCGCCGACACCGCAGGCCTCGATGACGCACGCCGCGCCACCCAAGACCCGCCGCACGCCCTCCCAGCCCGCCGTCGACCCACGGTTCGACTGGCGGCGGATCGCGTACAACATGCTCGCGTCGCGCGCGATGGACGATCTCGAGGAGGCGACGAACCGGAACAAGGCGTCGGTACCCCGCGAGCACCTGATCCTCTATCAGTTCTCGTCGCGCGGTCACGACCTCGCCCAGACGATTCTCGGCACGCTCCTCGACCACCCGCACGACGCGGCGGGCGCCTACTACCGCTGCCGCCCTCTGCTCGTCACGATGGGCCTGTCGCTCGAGGATGCGCTCGGCAGCCCGCTCGGGCGCGCTGGTGGGTTCAGCGACGGACGCGACATCGGCGTGGTGGGCAATCTGCCGTCGGAGGCTGGACCGGTGGCCCTACCGATGGCCGGCGACGTGGGATCGCAGTACACACCGACCGCGGGGTGGGCACAGTCGATCGTCTATCGGCGCGACACGCTGCGCGATCGCTCATGGGACGGCGCGATCGCGGTCGTGCTCGGAGGCGAGGCGTCGGCGGCGACGAACGGCTTCTGGTCGTCGCTGACGATCGCGACGACGCTCAAGCTCCCGATGCTGTTCTACATCGACGACAACGGGCTCGGCATCTCGGTGAAGAGCGAGCTGCAGACGCCGGGCGCGAACATCGCGAAGAACCTC
>Ga0070664_100003358_pt1 | contig 12944 bp, 10 predicted proteins | sample KBSC73metaG_FD_65863 | JGI IMG/M metagenome (GOLD analysis project Ga0070664, IMG submission 65863) | Corn rhizosphere microbial communities from Kellogg Biological Station, Michigan, USA - KBS C7-3 metaG | ecosystem: Host-associated > Plants > Roots > Rhizosphere > Soil ... | reverse complement strand
GTCGCCGGCGGGCTGGGCAGCCTGTGCGCGTCGTTCCTGACCCCGCCGATGGCCCGCCGCGTGGGCGGGTGGCGCTGGCTGACACTGCTGCTCGTGCTCGAGGGGCTGGCCGTGGCCGTCTTCGGGCCCTCGTTCACGCCGTACATGCTCGCCGCGGCCGTGTTCGTGATCAACCTGAGCGGCCAGGGCACGAAGATCGTCGTGGACACCGACCTGCAGCACGAGTGCGCCGACGACTACCGCGGCCGGGTCTTCAGCCTGGGCGACACCGCGTTCAACGCCAGCTTCGTGCTGGGTCTGTTCGGAGCCGCCCTGGTGCTGCCCGGCGACGGCCGCTCGGTGGAGACGCTGTACGCGGTCGCACTCGGGTTCGTGGTGGTGGGCGTCTGGTACGCCTTCGCCGGCGGCCGGTGGGCGATGCGGGTCGGCGACGACATCCGCCAGCCAGAGGAGTCCACGGTCCCGGAGTACGAGCGGGTCTGACGACTACTTGCTCAACTGGGTCGTCGTGAGGTCCGTGGTCAGGGTCAGACTGGAGCCGCTGCAGGTGTAGCCGTTCGGGGCGTTGTCCAGGCTCAGCGGAATCGTGTCTGTGGTGGTGCCGTTGACCTTGTACACCAACTGGCCATTCGCCGACATGTTGCTGTAGGTGATGGTGTTGTCGACGGTCTTGTACGAGAACGTCGCCGTACCCGTGACGGTGATCGTCACCGACTGGTCCGCGATGGTGGTGCGGTAGACGACGCCGTTGCCGTAGTCGATCGTGGCGGTGCCGTCGTTCCGGAAGTCGATCGTGCCGCCGCTGGCGGTGAACTCGTACAACTGGCCCTCGATCTCGACCTTCTCCTTGGCGCTGGTGATGCGCCAGTTGCCCACCACGCACTTGTCGAGACCGGCGGCCACGTTGTCGGTCGGGCCGGGCTTGGGGTCATCACCGCCGGAGCGGGCGACCACCACCGCGACGATGCCGACGACGAGGATCACCGCGACCACCGAGAGCACGATCAGCGGAACCGTGGACGGCCGGCGGCTGCGGGCCGGTGCCGGCGCGAAACTCGGCGGGTAGTTGGGGTCGGTGTAGCCGCCGGCGGCGTACTGCTGCTGCGCCTGGTACGGGTCGTACTGCTGACCCCCGTAGGGCGCACCACTCGCGGGCTGGCCGTAGGGTGCGCCGCTGGCCGGGGGACCGCTGTACGGCGGGGCGCTGGCCTGCGGACCGCCGTAGGGCACGCCGCTGGCCGGCGGGCCGCTGTACGGCGGCGCGCTGGCCTGGTAGCCGTACTGGCCGCCCTGGTCGTAACCGGACGCACCGCGGAAGGTGCCGCAGCCCTGGCAGTAGCCGGCGGCGTCGACCTCCATGCGGCCGCAGGTGGGGCACGGCTGCGGCTGCATTTCTCCTCCTGGTTCCTCCGGGCCGCATGGCTCGAAGGGCTCTACGGGCTGCTCGTCTGCGGCGACGGTAAACCACGGTGTCGAGCGGCTGCATCACCCGCTTCGGCAGGTCATAACCGCAAAACGGGCAAGACGGTTGTTACTATTCGCGTCTGAACGGTTGCTCTCGGTATCGAGGCGAGGAGGACTGGTCGTGGCCGGTGTCGAGCAGGTGACCGCGCCCGAGCAGGACCCGGTCGACGGACCCACGAGCGGGGCGGCCACTGGCGGGGATTCGACAGACCCTCCCAACTACCGGCCGCGGCACGCCCGCCGTCGCGCGAGATGGCCCTGGTTTGTCGCCGGTCTCGTCGTCATCGCCATGGCGGCCGGGACGACCACCGTGCTCACGCGCCGCGACGCCGACCACGACGGTGGCCGCGCGACCCTCGGCGGGCAGGCGCCGCCGGCCGGAGTCGCGCCGGCGCCAAACAACGAACCGGGGTTCAGCACCGACACCTCCGGTGGCGCCGGCTCCAGCGGATCCGGCGGATCCGGCGGGGAGGCGACCGGTGCGCCGGCGGTCGAGTGCCGGTACGAGCGGCTGTCGGGGGAGGACGCGCCGATCATGCCGCCGGCCCGGCCGACGAGGGGCGGGCTCGTCGTCGTCACGATGGGCACCAACCGCGGCCCGGTCACCCTGGAACTCGACGCGGCGAAGGCGCCGTGCACCGTCCAGTCCTTCCTGACGCTCGTGGGCGCCGATTACTTCACCGACTCGGCCTGCCACCGGGTGACCACCGCGCTGATCTTCGTGGTGCAGTGCGGCGACCCGACGGCGACCGGCTCGGGCGGCCCCGGCTACCGGTTCGACGACGAGAACCTGCCCGCGGGGGCCGGCTACCCGCGCGGCACGCTGGCGATGGCCAATGCCGGGCCGAACAGCAACGGCAGCCAGTTCTTCCTGGTCTACCGGGACAGTCCCATCGACCCGAACTACCCGGTGTTCGGCCGGGTCACCGGCGGGCTGGAGGTTCTCGACGCGGTCGGCGCGGCCGGTGCGCCGAACAACGACGGCCAGCCCAACCTGGAGCTGGTCATCCAGAGCATCCGGGTTTCGTAGAGCTTGGTCCCGGCCGGGCGCTCGAGTCATGTGCCCGTCGTGATCGCGTTGATCTTGCACTTGTGGTGCCTGAATTCGACATTATTTGTCCCACTTTGACCACCACCACGAGTGCAAGATCGACGCGATCTTGTGGCTGCCGTGGATGGCCATCCGGGACCAAGATCACAGCCCCTGCTCGGCCGCCCAGCGCCGCAGCTCGGCCTCGGCCTCGTCGTGGGTCAGCGGGCCACGGTCGAGCCGCAGCTCCTTCAGGTGCCGCCAGGCCTTGCCCACCAGCGGACCGGGCGGGATCCCCAGCAGCTTCATGATCTCGTTGCCGTCGAGGTCGGGGCGCACCCGGGCCAGGTCCTCCTCGGTCGCGATCCGGGTGATCCGCTCCTCCAGCGAGGTGTAGTCCTCGGCCAGCGCGGCCGCCTTGCGGCGGTTGCGGGTGGTGACGTCGCTGCGGGTCAGCTTGTGCAGGCGGCCCAGCAGGTCGCCGGCGTCGGTGACGTACCGGCGCACCGCCGAGTCGGTCCACTCGCCCCGGCCGTAGCCGTAGAAGCGCAGGTGCAGCGCCACCAGGCCGGACACGGCCGCGATCACGTCCTTGGGGAACTTGAGCGCGGTCATCCGCTGCTTGGTGAGCCGGGCGCCGACCACCTCGTGGTGGTGGAAGCTGACCCGGCCGCCGGCGCCGACCGCCTTCGTGGCCGGCTTGCCGACGTCGTGCATCAGCGCCGCCATCCGCAGCACGAAGTCCGGCCCCTCTTCCTCCAGCGCGATCGCGTTGCGCACGACGGTGAGGGTGTGCTCGTAGACGTCCTTGTGCTGGGCATGCTCGTCGATCTCCAGCCGCAGCCCGGCGAGCTCCGGCAGGAACACGTCGGCGAGCCCCGTGTCGACGAGCAGCCGCAGCCCGGCCACCGGGTCGGCACCGCACATCAACTTGACCAGCTCGTCGCGGATCCGCTCGGCCGTGATCCGGGCCAGGTCGCCGGCCATGTCGACCATTGCGGCCCGCACCGGCGGCGCCACCTCGAAGCGCAACTGCGACGTGAACCGCGCGGCGCGCAGCATCCGCAGCGGGTCGTCGGCGAACGACTCCTGCGGCGTGCCCGGCGTGCGCAGCACATGGGCGGCGAGATCGGCCAGCCCGCCGTACGGGTCGGCGAACACGTGCCCGGGCACCGAGACCGCCATCGCGTTGACTGTGAAGTCGCGCCGGCGCAGGTCGTCTTCGAGGGACCGGCCGTAGCGCACGATCGGGTTGCGGCTGACCCGGTCGTAGGCCTCGGCCCGGTAGGTGGTCACCTCCAGGCGCAGCCCGTGCCGGGCCAGGCCGATCGTGCCGAACTCCTGGCCGGTGGTCCAGATCGCCTCGGCCCAACCCTTGATCAGCTCGAGCGTCCGCTCGGGCCGCGCGTCGGTGCAGAAGTCGAGGTCGTCGCCGAGGCGGCCGAGCAGCGCGTCGCGCACCGAGCCACCGACGAGGTGCAGCTCGTGGCCGGCCGCCGCGAAGCGGCGGCCGAGCTCGTCGGCGACAGGCGACACGCGCATGAGTTCGGCGACCGCCCGGCGCTGGGCCGCGGTCAGCTCGCGGCTCGTGACGGGCGGGGTGGAGGTTTCGGACATCGGTGCGCCAGCTTATCCGTGACGTGGGAAGCGGCGCTCCCGGGTTTCCCACCCTCCGGTGAGAGGAGTCCACGATCCACAAATCTGGCGTCAGCGGCAATGATCGACGCGCTGGATGCATGAATACGAAGCTCGAGCGCCCCGCTGCGGACCAAGATCTCCCACGTGGAGTGTCAGGTGTCCGTTTTACGTGAACATCCGCTAGTGGTGGGCGGACGACGTGAAATGCGGGCGTATCTTCGTGCCCATGAACGAGCGCGCCGAGCGCGAGGCGGTTGCATGACCAGCCGGCCCGGGGATTTCGACGACACCGTCGTGTTGCACACCACGGCGCAAGGAGATCCGAACGCCACCGTCGTCCTGCCGGCGTCCCAGTCAACGCAGCCACGGGAGCGCTTCGACGAGACGGTCGTCCTGCCGGCGTCGCCGCTCATCGCCGCCGGCGCACCGGCGGCACCGTCGCCGTTGACCACCGACCCTCCGGCGGCGCCGGCGCTGTCGCAGTCTTCCCCGCCCGCGGCGCCGCCTCCCGCGGCGCCGCCTCCCGCGGCACCGCCCCCCGCGGCACCGCCCCCCGCGGCCGGCGGCCAGCCGGGACGGCAGCCCGAGTCCGGCTCCGTGGTGCGTAACAGCGCCGTCATGGCCGCCGGCAGCATCGTCAGCCGGTTCACCGGCCTGCTCCGGGTCGCGGCGATCGGCGCCGCCCTCGGCGCGACCTTCGTCAACGACGACTACCAGCTCGCCATCGCCCTGCCGAACATGGTGTTCGAACTGCTCGTCGGCGGCGTGCTGGCGAGCGTGATCGTCCCGACGCTGGTCCGGCGCCGCAAGCACGACCCGGACGACGGACAGGCCTACGCCCAGCGCCTGCTCAGCCTCGCCGCGGTCGCACTCGGCGTGGCCACGGCCCTCACCGTCCTCGCCGCACCACTGATCACCTGGGCCATGGCCCGCAAGGCCAGCGACGTCGACCGCGAGCTGATCACGCACCTGGCCTATCTCATCCTGCCGGCGCTGTTCTTCTACGGGATGGCGGCGCTGTGCGGGGCGCTGCTCAACTCGCGCGGCCACTTCGCCGCCCCGATGTTCACCCCGATCCTCAACAACCTCATCGTCACCGCGACGGCCGGCGTGTTCATCATGATCACCGCTGGCGAGGCGGTGACCCCGGAGAACATCACCACCGCCCAACTGCTGACGATCGGCCTCGGCACCACCGCCGGCATCGTGGTGCAGGCGTGCGGCCTGATCCCGGCGCTGCGCCGGGTCGGCTTCCGCTGGAAGTGGCGGTTCGACGTCCGCAACCTCGGCCTCGGCGAACTGGGCCGGCTCTCGGTCTGGATGCTGCTGTTCGTGGTGGTCAGCCAGGTCGGCGTTGCGGTCGTCCTGGCGATCGCCAAGCGGGTCGGCGGCGAGGGGTCGGCCGGCGCGACGATCTTCCAGAACGCCTTCCTGGTGTTCATGATGGCCCACGGCATCGTCGCGGTCTCGGTGCTCACGGCGCTGATGCCGCGCCTGTCCGCAGCCGCGGCCGACAACCGCACGAAGGACCTCGTCGCTCAGCTCAACAGCGGCCTGCGCCTGGTGAGTGTCGTTCTGGTGCCGATCACTGCGGCGTACCTGGTGCTCAGCCGCCCGCTCGCCGTCACGCTGTTCAACTGGGGCAACTTCGACCACGAGGCGGCCCTGCGCACCGCTCCCGTGATCGCGATCGCCGGTCTCGGCCTGGTGCCATACGCGATCATGCAGCTCCAGCAGTTCGCGTTCTACGCGCTGCGCGACACCCGAACTCCGGCCGTGCTCAACGTCCCCGTCGTCGCCCTGCGCGTCGGCCTGGACCTGGTCTTCCTGTGGGTCCTGCCGGCCACCGCGGTCGTGACCGCCATGATGGGCGCGAGCGGCCTGTCGTTCGTGTTCGGCGCGCTGGTCAGCATCACCCTGCTCCGCCGCAAGCTGGGTTACCTCGGGCTGCGGCGCGTGGCGTCCGCGCTGGTCAAGCTGGTCGGCGCGGCCGCGATCGCCGCGGTACCGACCTACCTTGTGATCGACGGCCTCCGCCGGCTGATGGGCGACGACAAGCTCGACAGCCTCGTGCAGCTGGTGCTCGGGGGAGCGGTGCTGCTGGGCCTCTACTACGGGCTCGCTCTGCTGTTCCGGGTGGCCGAAGTGCGCGATCTCACCCGGATGGTCCGCACCCGCCTCGGTCGGTAACCGTCAGGACGTACGGGGTGTGGGCGGGCCCGGCCCGCCCACACCGGTGCAGATCGACCCGCACACGAGCGCCGGACCTCATACCATCCGTTGATCCGATCAGCCGCTGGTACAAACCGGGCGCGGTACGGCGGGAGTATTGGCACTGGGCGGGTAGGGTCGCTCTCGACCATCGTCCTCACCACCTAGGCTGTGAGGTAGGTCCAGCGGAAGGGAGGACGGGTGACGCCGATGGACGACGACCCACAGGCGCGTACCCCCGCCCCCCAGGTGCTCGAGTACGGATCACCGCAGGTAGGCGAGGTGCTCGCCGAGCGGTACCGGCTTGAGGAGCACATCGGCAACGACACGCTCGGCCGTCAGCTGTGGCGCGGGTCCGACGTCATCCTCCAGCGCCCGGTCACGGTTGTATTGCGGTATCCGGGCGGCTCCTCGGCGGCCGAGATGCTCTCCGCCGCCGTCACCGCGAGCCGCATCGTCCACCCGCACCTGATCGGCGTCTACGACGCGATCGACGAGGGCGACCGGGCGTACGTGGTGCGCGAGTGGGTCGAGGGCACGTCGCTGCGCAAGGTGGTGGCCGAGTTCGGCGCGCTGGACGCCGACAAGGCGGTGGCCATCGCGCACGCGATCGCGGCGGCGATCTCCGCCCTGCACGACACCGGCATGGCGCACGGCAACGTGCAGCCCGGCACCGTCCTCATCGGCGACGACGGCCGGGTCGTGCTCGGCGACGCCCGTGCCGACGAGGCCGCCACCGCCGAATCTGACATCCGGGCCATCGGGGCCGTCCTGTACTGCGCGCTCACCGGGTACTGGCCGCACGCCGAGGCCGGCGTCACCGTCGAGCCCGACGCGATGCGCGACCAGGCCGGCGTGCTCGCCGCACCGCACCAGGTGCGTGCCGGCGTCCCCAACCAGGTCGACCAGCTCGCCGTCGACCTGCTCAACCCGAACCTCGACCTGCCGACGGCCGACGTGCTGGCCGGCGAGCTCAGCCGGCTTGACAACGCCGAGGACCATCGGGCGCTGTTCGCCGACGAGCCGCTCGACCTGGATGCCTTCGACCAGGCCGCGATGGCCCCGGAGTCGTCGACGCCCACCGGCCGCAAGATGGCGATCGTGATCGCGGCCCTGCTGGTGATCGCGATCATCGGCACCATCGCGGCGGTGAAGACGCTGGGCGGCGACAACACACCGGCGACCCCGCAGGCCGGGACGTCGGGCACCGCGGCGCCCGGGCGGCCCACCAGCACCGGGGCGGCCGCGCCGGTGCAGATTCCCGCTTCGTCGGTGCGCATCGTCGCCCCGGTGGGCGACAAGGACAACGCCGACATCGCCGGCAACATGGTCGACGGCGACACGAAGACCAAGTGGCGCACCCAGCGCTATGTCGGCGCACCGAACTTCGGCAACCTGGAGAAGAAGGGCCTCGGCGTCCTCGTCGACCTGGGCAAGGAGACCGCGGTCTCGGCGGTCCAGCTCGACCTCGGCGCGTCGGGTGCCGACGTCCAGCTTTTCGGCGGCGCGGCGGATCCGGGCAACACCCGCGAGGGCGACCTCGCGATCACCCAGACCTACAAGCCGATCGGCGAGAAGAAGGAGAACGTGTCCACCCGTGTCGTGCTCTCCGGCGAGCCCGACACGAAGGTCCGCTTCCTGCTGATCTGGTTCACCAAGCTGCCCGCGTCGCAGTCCGACGGCGCCAACAACTACCGGCTCGAGGTCCTCGAACTCACCGTGCTGGGACAGCAGTCCGCCTAGGCGCACGGATAGATTGCCTGCCGTGACCGACGAGGTGCGAGACGACGCGGCGCTGTTGCGCGCGCACCTCGCCGGCGACCGGGACGCCTTCGGCGAACTGGTGACCAGGCACCGCGAGCGGCTCTGGGCGGTGGCCCTGCGCACGATGGGCGACCGGGAGGACGCCGCCGACGCGCTGCAGGACGCGCTGCTCTCGGCGTACCGGGCGGCCGATCGGTTCCGTGGCGACAGCGCGGTGACCACGTGGCTGCACCGCATCGTGGTCAACGCCTGCCTCGACCGGATCCGCCGGCAGCGGGCCCGCCCGACGCAGCCGCTGCCCGAGGTGGACACGACGGTGGCGCCGGCCCCCGACCGGGACATGCGGATCGACGTCGAGGCGGCCCTCGCCCAGCTGCCGGTCGAGCAGCGGGCCGCGCTGGTACTCGTCGACGTGCAGGGGTATCCGGTCTCGGAGGCGGCGGAGATGCTCGGGGTGGCCGAGGGCACGATCAAGAGCCGGTGTGCGCGGGGGCGGGCCAGGCTGGCTGTGAGTCTTGGCTACCTACGGAACCCACCGGGGGCGTCCAGCGTCGGATCGGAACAGGTCGTGCGTAAGGAGGGTGGTGCATGAACGAGCGCGTCGATCAGGACCGGCTCGCCGACTACGTCGGCGGCGCGCTCGACGGCACCCCCGACGCGGCGGCGGTGCGCACTCTGATCGAGACGGACGCGGGCTGGGCCGCGGCGCACGCCGACCTGGTGGCGGCGATGGACGCCGTGAGCGCCAACCTCCGCGCGGTCGGGAGCCGGCCGCACCCCGTACCCGAAGACGTGGCAGCCCGGCTGGACGGCTTCCTCCGTCGCCTCGAATCCGACCGGGAACCCGCCGGCGCGGCGCGCACGGCGACCGGCGGCAGCGGACCGACCGCGGCGGGCGACGTCCGCGCGGACGGCACTCGGTCCGATGCTTCCCGCGGACCCGGCGGCTCGAGCCGGCCCGGCGGGGCCGGGCCGGGCCGGCGGGCGCACTCGCGGCGGGCGCGGTGGGCGGCCGGCCTGTCCGCCGCCGCGGCGGTGATCGCGGTGGGCATCGGGGCGATCGCGATGGTGCCGACGATGAATTCGGACGACTCGAGCACCGGGGGTGCCGCCGACAGCGCCGCGGGCGGCGCGGCCGCACCGCAGGTAGCTGCCGCCGGGCCGCCGGTGGTGAGCGGACGGGACTACGCTCCCGGCTCGTTCACGGGGCTCGGTTCGGGCCAGCGCGCGGGCGTGCAGGGGGTTCCGGAGCCGCCCGCGGGCGACACCCCTCGGGAGAACTCCGAGGACCAGAGCAAGACCTTCTCGTCGGCGGGCTCGGAGGGCTCCGCGGCGGTGCCGCCCGAGCTGACCCGTCTGCAGGGCGCCGACGCGCGTCAGGACTGCCTGGACGCCATCCGGCAGGCGCACGGCGGCACGCCGCGGGTGGTGGAGTTCGCCCGGTTCACCGGGCGGCCGGCGCTGGTGGTGCTGCTGGACGGCGCGAGCACCGGGAACGGGCGGCCGTGGGTGGTCGTGGCCGGTCCCGATTGCGGCCTTACCCCGGGCGACGCCGACGAGTTGTACAACGGACCGCTCTCCTGACGCGCTCCGATGTGTGACACCGTGACGTGACCCACGCGTCGCCGGGCACCGGGAATTACCGCTCCGTACGATGACGTTCAGTCGATGACGTCTTCTTGACAAGGAGCAAATCCGTGGACGAGGTCCGGAACCTGATCATTGTGGGCTCGGGTCCGGCCGGATACACCGCCGCCGTGTACGCCGCCCGAGCGAACCTGAAGCCGTTGGTGATCGAGGGTGTGACCTCCGGCGGCGCGTTGATGACGACCACCGAGGTGGAGAACTTTCCCGGCTTCCCGGACGGCATCCTCGGCCCGGAGCTGATGGACAACATGCGCAAGCAGGCCGAGCGCTTCGGCGCGGAGTTCGTCACCGACGACGCGACGGGCGTGGACCTGGCCGGGCCGGTGAAGACCGTGTGGATCAACGAGACGGCGTACCGGGCGCACGCGGTGATCCTGTCGACCGGGTCGGCCTGGCGGCCGCTGGGCGTGCCGGGAGAGCAGGAGTTGCTCGGGCACGGTGTGTCGTCGTGTGCGACCTGTGACGGGTTCTTCTTCCGCGGCCAGCGCATCGTGGTGGTCGGCGGCGGTGACTCGGCGATGGAGGAGGCGACGTTCCTGACGAAGTTCGCTGAGCGGGTGACGATCATCCACCGGCGCGATGAGTTCCGGGCGAGCAAGATCATGGCCGAACGGGCGCTGTCGAACCCGAAGATCGACGTGCGGTGGAACGCCGTGGTCACCGAGGTTGTCGACGGTGGCGGCAAGGTCGGCGGAGTCAAGCTGCGCGACACGGTGACCGGCGAGGAGAGCGTGCTCGACGCGACCGGCGTGTTCGTGGCGATCGGGCATGACCCCCGCAGTGAACTGTTCCGGGGGCAGGTTCCGCTCGACGAGAACGGGTACGTACAGGTGAGTGCGCCGGGTACGAGCGTCGGAATCGACGGCGTGTTCGCGGCCGGTGACCTCGTCGACCACGTCTACCGGCAGGCCATCACGGCCGCCGGTACGGGATGTGCGGCGGCTCTGGACGCCGAGCGGTATCTGGCTGCGCGCGAAGCATAGTTTTCGGATAAATACGAAAGAGGATTTGATGAAGGCCGTCACCGACACCTCGTTCACAAGCGACGTGTTGCAGTCCGACAAGCCGGTCCTCGTGGACTTCTGGGCCGATTGGTGCCAGCCGTGCCGCAAGGTCCAGCCGCTGCTCGAGGAGATCGCCAAGGAGCTCGGCGACCAGGTCGAGATCGTGAAGCTCGACATCGACGCCAACCCCGAGGTGACCCGGGCATACCAGGTGATGTCGGTTCCGACGCTGACGATGTTCCGGGCCGGGCGTCCGGTGAACCAGCTCGTCGGGGCCCGCCCGAAGGGTGACCTGCTGAAGCTGATCGAGTCGGCGCTGTAGGACACTGTCCGACGTTTGACGCGCGCCCCGGCGGGACAGGTGATTGTCCCTGGCCGGGGCGCCTGCGTATGGTGAGCCGCTTGCTCGTGCTTGCTTGTGCTCGCTCTGCTTGGCACCGGCGACGGCCGGGTATCGGGTGTTTTAGCCGCGGTAGCGGGCTCTGTGGTGAATCGTGAATTGCGTGACACATCTAGGAGGCAGTTGGATGCGTCCGATCCGACCCGGTGAGCACGGCCCAGCCGTCGTCGAGATCCGTAACGTTCTCACTACCATCGGTGTGCTTGCCACTCCGGCGAACGGGGTGAGCGACCTGTACGACGCCGCCACCGAGCAGGCCGTGCGAGCCTTCCAGCAGAGCCGCGGGCTGTCCTCCGACGGAATCGTCGGTGAGGAGACCTGGCTGGCGCTCGACGGCGCCCGGTGGCGGCTCGGGCAGCGCGCCCTCTACCACGGCGTGTCCGACCCCTTCACCGGCGACGACGTCGTGCAGCTGCAGGAGCGCCTGCTGGAGATGGGCTACGACCCGGGCCGCTGCGACGGTATCTACGGCCAGCGCACCGCTCGCGCCGTCGCCCAGTTCCAGCGCGAGGTCGGCCTCGCCCCCGACGGCTCCTGCGGCCCGCAGACGCTGGCCGCGCTGCGCCGGCTCGGCCGCAAGGTGATCGGCGGGCGCCCGCAACTGCTGCGGGAGACGGCGGCGTTCGGCTCGTCCGGGCCGGCGCTGCTCGGCAAGCGCATCGTGATCGACCCCGGCCACGGCGGGCCCGACATCGGCGTGGCCGTGGAGGACCGCGGGCTGCGGTGGACCGAGGCCGACCTGGCCTTCGACCTCGCGGCGCGGCTGGAGGGCCGGCTGGCGGCCGCCGGGATGCGGGTGTTCCTGACCCGCGGTCCGGCGTCCCGGCTGGTGACCGACAGGGAACGCGTCTCGCTCGCCAACGACCTCGGCGCCGACCTGTTTATCTCGCTGCACATCGACGGCCACCCGAACCCGGCGGCCGAGGGTGTGGCCACGTACCACTTCGGCTCGACGTCGGGCGTCTCTTCGACGGTGGGGGAGCGGCTGGCCGGCCTGGTGCAGCGGGAGATCGTGGCCCGGACCGGGATGCGCGACTGCAAGACCCACGGGAAGGTGTGGGACATCCTGCGGCTGACCCGGATGCCGGCGGTGCGTGTGGAGGTCGGCTACCTGAGCTCGCCGACCGACCGGGAGCGGCTGATCGACCCACGCTTCCGGGAACTGGTGATCGAGTCCATCATGGCGGCCGTGCAGCGGATGTACTTCCCGGTGGACTCCGACGTCCCGACCGGCTCGATCGACGTCAGCAAGCTTCGAGCGCTCGCCGCGTCGTCCTAGACGTGCCTACGAGTTGCGAGTGGCCGGTGCGGGACGCACCGGCCTGAGCAATGCGTCCGGCGTCATCGACCCGAGCAGCTTCTCCAGCGCGTACTCCACGTCGGACTTCCAGGACAGCGCCGTGCGCAGCTCCAGCCGCAGCCGGGGATAGCGCGGGTGCGGCCGGACGGTCTTGAAGCCGACGCTGAGGAAGAAGTCCGCCGGGGCCAGGCAGCCGGCCTTGCTGCGCTCGGTACCGAGCCGCTCGTCGGCTTCCCCGAACTTCGCGTCGCCGAACGCCTCGATCGCCTTGACGCCCCGCTTGGTGAGATCGCGGGCCACGCCCTGGACCAGCATCCGGCCCAGCCCGCCACCCGCGAACGGTGCGACGACGTGTGCGGTGGTGAGCAGCACAGCATCGGGCGAGACCGGCGAGGTGGGGAAGGCGAGCCCCCGCGGCACGTAGGCGGGCGGCGCGAACATCACGTACCCGGCCGGCATCCCGTCGACGTAGATCAGCTTGCCGCA
>Ga0070664_100003357_pt1 | contig 12944 bp, 7 predicted proteins | sample KBSC73metaG_FD_65863 | JGI IMG/M metagenome (GOLD analysis project Ga0070664, IMG submission 65863) | Corn rhizosphere microbial communities from Kellogg Biological Station, Michigan, USA - KBS C7-3 metaG | ecosystem: Host-associated > Plants > Roots > Rhizosphere > Soil ... | reverse complement strand
TGGCTCTTCTCGTTTGTGTGCGACTTGATATTGCTGAAGAGTGAGAACCCGGACCTATGGGAGACGCTTGCTTTTTACGCGATGGCGGGTGGGGTCATAGGCGCGCTCGCAGCGGCGATACCCGGTACCATCGACATGCTTTCTCTGTCGGGTCGGCCGCGCAAGACGGCGCAGATCCATATGGGAATAAACCTCGCGGTCGTGGCTTTGTACGCGGTCAATCTGTGGCTGCGTCTGCACGGCTCGGACGACGAGGTAGAGAAGGGACCGATAATCATGTCTGCCGTTACCGTGGTCATGCTCGCGATTTCAGGTTGGCTTGGCGGACACCTGGTGTACCGGCATGGAGTTGCGGTCAACACGACCAATGACGATTGATTTCCGAGCCGATGGTCGGCTCGCGGAGCGCGTCATATAGCCCGCCATCAGCGATAAATCAACAAAGCGGGCAACCGGGAATGGCTGAGGCGGCGTTACTGAATTGGAAGCAACGAATCGGTAAGAGCGGCCGGCGCGACTCCGGCAACGGCGAGCAGCGGAACATATGAATTCCCGCCGCCGTTGGCGTCGACCCAAATGACCGCATCCGCAGGCGTGTTGCCCGTAGTCACCGTGAGCCAGCCATCCGCGCGCGCCGCATTGCCCGTGTAGCCGAGCGCATCGAACAATGGCCGGAGATCGATGCCATCGGTGTTGCCAAGTCTCGTGTCAAATCCGTAGATCGTGTCACCGGCATCCGCCATCGCCGTATACACGAATAAATCGTTGCCGAGCGTTGCGGCGGGACCCCCGACATTACTGCTATCACCCGAGCCGACCAGGATATCAGCACCGGCGCCGCCCACGATGACATCATTGCCAGCGCCACCATCGATGATGTCAGCACCGTTGCCACCGTAGATGTAGTCGTCGCCCGCGCCGCCGTAGATCAAATCATTGCCGTCATCGCCATACAAAACGTCCAGCGCGCCAGGCGCGTTGTGGTCGCCGGATTCACCCATGATGATGTCGTCACCGTTCTCTCCATGCAGCGTATCGCTGCCGAAGCCATACGTGGTGGTGAGCCCATCGCCGAAGAGGATGTCATTGCCATCGCCGCCGAACAGCTGGTCATTTCCCTGGCGCCCGTCGAGGTAATCGATGTCCGCCTGCCCGTACATGAGGTCATTGCCGCCTTCGCCCACGAGCACATCAGTTCCATCGCCGCCCGATATTTGGTCATCGCCGTCGCCGCCGAGCACCGTGTCGTCACCGGCGCCACCGTCAACGGTGTCATTGCCCGCGGTCTGACCGACAGGCAAGAGGTTATTGCCACTGTCCCCATCAATCCAATCGTTGCCAGCGCCGCCGAAAATTACGTCAGCGCCGCCATCGCCGCGGAGCAATGGATTGTCTGCATCGTTGCCGGTGATAACGTTGTTACTCGCGTTGCCAACGCCGAACGCAGCGCTCCCGAGCAGCGTGAGATTTTCCAAGCCGGCCGCGAGCGTCCATGGTATGTACGTTTGGACAGCATCGATGCCGGCAGAGTCGACGATAGTATCGACGTCGCCGATGATGTAAGTGTCATTGCCGGCGCCCCCGATTAAGGTGTCGGCGCCGAGATCTCCAAATAATGTGTTATTGCCGGCGTTGCCGGTGATCGTATTGTCGAGGCCGTTTCCTGTGGCGTCGATGCTCGCACTGCCAATCAACGTTAGATTGTCAACGTTGGCGGGCAATACGTATGTGATAGAGCTCATCACTGTATCCACGCCTTCGCCGAAGTGCTCGGTTACTCGATCCATCGCGTTGTCTACAAAGTACACGTCGTTGCCCGGGCCTCCCACAAGCGCGTCGGCGCCGACTCCGCCGTCTAACGTATCGTTGCCTGCCGCGCCGTTCAAAACATCGTTGCCTGACGTGCCTATAAAGCTCTCATCGCGCCCGCTTCCCAGTAGCGTCAGCGCCGTCGCGCCGAGCCCCCGCACGGTGTCAACGCCGCTAACCAAAGTGATTGAAGAAGACGTGAGTAACGTCGACTGTCCAACGACATCGAACTTGGCGTTTGTTGCGTTGGCAAGGTCAGCGGTAAATACAAGCGGCGCCGTGAGACTGCCGCCCGAAACAGTAACAGTTCGGACGCCCGCTGCAACGCCCAGCGCGTAACCGCCACTGCTGGTGCTGGTAGTGCTCACGCCGGCGGCGTTGATAGACAGTCCGCCGCGGCCTTCTCCTAATGAATAGAAATTATTGTTGTCCGTATCGTTGTAAGCAACACCGAGCAGCAGCACTGACGGCCCGTTGAGTGCACGACCAAGGTCTTCGGTGATGACATAGGGACCGACTGCGGTCGCGGGATTAGCGTCCGCTACAACACCAATACCGATTTCGCGAAACGTGCTGTTCATGATATTGAGACGATGACCCGCAGGCGTCTGCATGCCATCGCTCCCGGCGCCCCAGTCGATCATGAAGCCCGCGTGCCCATACAACATCGATTGCGCGAAGGCGAAAATATTTTCACCCAGCGAGCTAAAGTTATAGCCGGCATTCGTGACGCGGTCGCCAAAGCCGGGCTCGCCGGGCAACTGATGCGATTGCGAATCGGCGTTAATCATCGCCTGCGAGTGCGCGCGCGAGGCGGCGGCGATCGCATCGTTCCAGGCAAGCGGCTGCGTCGGAGTAAGCGCGCTCATTTGCGCGAAGAAAGCGGGTCCCGATACGCCGAAGAAATTGATCGCGCTCTGGACTCTCGGATCCGGAGATGTCAAAGGCGTATAGCCATTGACGTAGTGCGCTGCGTCGCCCAAAGGATTCAGGCGCGCTGCGTTCACATATTCAAGCAAAAGCTGTTCGAGGTCAGTCGGCCCTGGCATCTGCGTGCCTTTGAAAGAATGAGGTCTGCCGCTAGAACATGATATGCATTAGAGAACGGTATGTAAATTCAAAGTGAGCTGTATGGTCGATAATTGATGAATAGACACCAAGGGTGCGGCCGCAAACTTCCGGGCGTTGTTTCCCTAACGCTGCGCCTTATGTGTCATTTTTTGCCCTTGCGTAGCGCAGTTCTGCGACTCGCCATTTCTGGCAGTGTTGTAGTGAATGCAGCGACATCGGCAGGCAGTTCGTAATGCAACACGCCTAATCTTTTTATTCCAAATCCACCCGACGATTTCACGACTCGATTCTTGTTTGCTCCGCCCCGGGTATCTGCATTCAGCGAGTCACAGTTCGGACATAGAAGTCGCAGGTTGAACGGTCGGTTGTCGCTGTTCACACCGTGAATGTGGTCCAAGATGAGCGGTAGCGACTGGCCGAGCCATTCCAACGGACCGGTGTGAAATTGGCATCGTTCGTTGTCGCAGCGGATTGGGATCGGGGGCTTCTGTTCGGCGCGCCATCGCAAATAAGCAGTGCGCACTTTGTTACCGCTAACTCTTTTTCCGCCAGTGTAAACAAGCACGCTTTGTTTAATTCCACGTTTCACAATTCGGGGAACGGCGTCAGCCCGCGTATGAAGTAGTCAGCACCGTACGCTTATGATCACAGTGCCACGTCACGCCGTACGAGGGACACGCCGCGTTGCCGCAAATGTCGAACAGCATGCATTCGCCGCGTTGACGATGCACTAGATATATCGGCGTACAGTTTAGGATCGCGCGCCGAGGCGTCGCACTCGCGGCAATTTTCGTAATCTGAGTCGGTCATGGAAATATTTTTTCAGCAGCAATTACGGTACTGCAACCATACTGCAACGGGACAGCGAACCTTCAAGTCGGCGGAGCAGGGCGGTGTTCGGAAGCATCCGAAGCCGTTGTTCTTATGGTGCCCAGGACCGGACTCGAACCGGTACGCCCTTTCGAGCTTCGGATTTTAAGTCCGATGCGTCTACCAATTTCGCCACCCGGGCAGCGGCAAGCGCATGATTCTACCGCGAGCGCCTTACTGCGAACAGCGCAAGCGATGCGTATGGTTGCTGTCAACGTTGCGTTGTGTAGGCGACGAAATCTGCTGGACCCGACTAAGTCAATTCGCACATATGAATATGCCGATCAAACTTAGATTAGCTAGTACTTGTCCTGACCTGCCTGGGATCTGCATCTGGAATGTCGAGCATCAGACGCGCCATGTCTTTTTTTATGGACACATAGCACTCACACAGGCGGGCCTCGAGGCCAGGCCGATCTAACAATTCGATACTGCCGCGCCGATGGCGTATTACGCTGTCCTTGCGCAAGAGCCGTGTACTCTCGGTCAAGCCCTCGCGCGACATCCCAAGTGTCAAACAAACGAGGGGATCAGCCATCACGATCTCATTCGCTGCCAGAAGGTCCAAGCTCAAGAGCAACCAGCGCCCGAAACGCTGCTCCAGTGTATGAAGTTGATTGCAGAGTGCCGTTTTCGTCATCTGTGCGGCGACCGCCTGACTGTAGCGCTCGGCGATATCGCTTAATACTGTTTTGCGGGCAGCGTCGGCCGACGCCAGTGCGGCCGGCAGCCGGTAACCGTAGCCAAACGTTTTCACTACTGCGGTCCACGATGGCACCTCGTCGTACGCACGTGTCGGGTAGCCGATCACGCCATCACGTCCGACGACAGCGATCTCGATAGACGCCGCTTCTGCACCGGGCGCGAGAAATGAGACGGTGCTGGTTACGGGAAAGTAAATGTCGCGGCTTGCAGAAGCGTCGCCGCTGATGCTCCAGCCGAGCGGCATTCGAATCAGCTCAAGGGCCGGCAGCAATCGCTCGTATTGATCGTCCGGCATGCAGGCGAGCAAATGATTTTGTTTGGGGTGATGAGACGGCATACGACGTATTGCGACGGCGGTACTGACGACAGGCTAATGGACAACGAAATCCGGTCGCGAGTTTTCGGTCTGCTATCACCGCGAACGCACGTTCGCCCGCTTGAGGCGACCGGAGAAACGGGCGGCGCCGTGCGCCTTCACTGCAACTGCCGGGTATCCTGCGCGGCAGCCACCTGGACATGAAGCGCAGACAGCATCGCCGGCTCATTCAGCAGCGCAAGCTTTTGGCGTGGCGTCAAAGAACCGGCTCCAGCGCTGAGGGCCCGCTCAGCCTCTTCCATGCTCGAGCGCCGCACTTCGCCCGCGGGAGTGGCGCGCTGTGGGGCTACCGCGCAGGCCAGTGCATTGGCTGTCGGGTCAGCGACGGCCGCGGCGAAATCCGGCAGCGGCGACGTGCTATTCAAGAGCTCCTGCATGCGGCGAATTTCCACGGGGGGCTGCGATTCTTCGGGTATTGCAAATAACCGACGTCTCTTCGTGCGGCGTCCAAGCGACACACGGCTCATGAACACGGAGAGCGGAATCGAGAGCACGAGAGCGCCGACGATTGGTAACAGCCACCACAGGTATGAGGGACTTAGCCAATATACGCCCGCTGCCCATACGACCCCGAGCAGCGAGTGCCATCCGTGGCGGCGAATTGCTTCGCCCCAGGTTGTTTCCGCATCCTCGCGCGGCGGCGACTTCCACTGTATGCCCCACCCGGACAGCGCGGTGAGCACGAATTGCGTATGGAACAGCATGCGGATCGGCGCGAGCAGGGCAGAGGACACAAACTCAGCCATCATGCTAGCCATTACTCTGAGAGTGCCGCCATATGCCTTGGCGCCGCGATACCAAAGCAGCAGTCCGCTGGCAAGCTTGGGCGCAAACAACAATGTCGCCGTCGTACTGAACAGCGCGATGGCGCGATCCGGCCGCCACTCCGGCCATAACGGAAACAGCTGGAACGGTGCGACAAAATATTCGGGCGTGCTCAAGGTATGGATCGCGAGCAACGCAGTCGAAAGTATCAGAAATAAAAACCAAAGCGGCGCCGACAGGTAAGCCATGACGCCGGTCACGAAGACTGCGCGATGAGCAGGATGCAGGCCTTTCATGAGGAATAACCTGAAGTTCATCAAATTCCCCTGGCACCAGCGGCGGTCACGCGCGAGCTCGTCGATGAGATTCGGCGGCACTTCTTCGTAGCTGCCAGGCAGGTCGTATGCAAGCCACACCGCCCACCCGGCGCGCCGCATGAGCGCGGCTTCGACGAAGTCGTGCGACAGTATCTCGCCTGACAGCGCGCCTTTACCCGGCAGGCGTTGCAGCGCGCAATGCTGCATGAAAGGTGCGACACGAATAATTGCGTTGTGTCCCCAGTAATGCGACTCGCCCAGCTGCCAGAAATGCAGTCCTGCCGTGAACAGCGGTCCGTACAGACGACCGGCAAACTGTTGTACTCGCGCGTAGAGCGTTTCGCGGCCGGCGGCGACCGGGGCGGTCTGGATGATGCCGGCTTCGGCGTTTGCTTCCATGAGCTGCACAAGGCGCGTGAGGCACTCGCCGCTCATGATGCTGTCAGCGTCCAGCACTATCATGTACCGATAATTTTTCCCCCAGCGGCGGCAGAAGTCGGCGATGTTGCCGCTCTTGCGCTTAATGCGGTGCTGCCGGCGGCGGTAGAAAATGTGTCCGAAGCCACCGACAGCCTGGCATAGCTGGTGCCACGCATGCGGCTCGGCAACGCAGGTGTCGGGATCGTTGCTGTCGCTCAAGATGTAAAAATCAAAACATCGCGCGGCCGGAGTCCGCGCGAGCGATTCGTAAGTCGCTCGCAGCCCGGCAAATACGCGCGCTACGTTCTCGTTGTACACGGGCATGACGACTGCTGTTCGCGCGGTCTCGTCAAGACGCGTGTCCGGCGCGGCAGTTGCGCTTATCGCGTAGTGGTCATGACGGGTCCACAGCACGAGAAAGCCCATCATTGCGGTCCAGAACCCGGCCGAAATCCAGCCGAAGAGAATTGCAAAAAGAATCAGAATTGCGATCTCGACCGGTTGCCGACCTTGGTACGGCAGCACCGATGCCATGAAGTCAGTCGCGATCCACGTCTGCACGAGCACGAGCGTGAGCAGGCAAATCCGCCGGACTGCCGCCGTGCGATGCCAGTGGTGGAGCGCAGGAACCGGACCGACAGTGGGCGCGGCTTTCTCATGTGCATGGGCGCGGCCCGACCATGGCCGCGGCGCCATCGGCGTACGGTTGAGCGGAGGCGCCATGGCGAGACGCACTTGGCTGCGCTTCATGTCTGGCGCAGCCGCGCTATCCGGGCCCGGCACGTTAACCGCATCCGGCCAGCGCGGTGACGCACGGCTCATTCCTGCTGCAGTATGTAACTCCATGTCTCCGATATCGTTTCATTGTTGTGACGCAGAAACCCCCGCAGTTCCACCAGTTTTTTATCGTCGATGCGACGAAATCTGAGCGCAACCCGCCAACCGCCGGTAACTTCGTTGCGGTAAGCGATGTTTTCAAGCAGCTGTCCATTTGAGTCGGTCGAGAATACGCTTTCCACTTTGGCGTCAGGCGGCAACTTCCTTAACGCAGGACCTTCGAAATCGACCATGAAGCCAATCGCAGCTTTGTCCGGTGTGCGCTGGTAGCCGGTGCCCCGGCGCGTCTGGACGACATACGACTGCGGCGGCTTCGTCTCGAGATCCTTCTGCCATAACACCTGATACTCGAGCTCCAGCGGCTGTTTGGACGTCACCGGGTTGTCGGGCACCCAGAAGGCGACGATGTTGTCGTTGGTTTCATCCGGCGTCGGTATCTGGACAAGCTCGACTTTTCCGGCGCCCCATTTGCCTTTTGGCACCACCCACATACTTGGGCGCAGCTCGTAGCGCGATTCCAGATCTTCATAGTGCGAAAACATCCGGTCGCGCTGCATCATGCCAAACCCCAACGGATTCGGCATGGCAAACGATGTGACCAGCAGGCGCCGCGCATTGATAAACGGCCGCCATATCCATTCACCGTTCTCCATATGGAGCGACAGGCCGTCGGAGTCATGAACCTCGGGACGGTAGTCGGCCACTGTTGAGCGCTGGTTCTCACCCGCGAGGAACATGCCGGTAAGCGGCGCAATGCCAGCCTTCGCAATGTTGTCGCGCGGATGCAGCTGCATGCGAACATCCAGTCCCGTCTCGATACCGGGTTGCAAGACGAACCGATAAGCGCCGGTAACGCTTTTCGAGTCGAGCAATGCGTAAATGACAAGCTGCTGCGCCTTGGGCGTTGGCCGTTCGATCCAGAATTCGACGAAACGCGGAAATTCCTCGCCGGAAGCAAGCCCGGTATCGATTGCCAGTCCGCGCGACGACGAACCATAACGCTGACCTTTGCCGATCGCGCGAAAATAACTTGCGCCCAGGAAGACGACCGTTTCATCCTTGTACTTAGGAGTATTGAGCGGGTAATGAACACGAAATCCGCCGAAGCCCGCGTCTTTGACGGCCTGCGGCGGTAATTTGTTCGCGCCGTAATCAAAGTCATCGGGGTTGAACCTCACCCGCTGCACGCCGCCCGCCGTAATCTCGTTTATTTGTACCGGAAAGTTGAAATAGAACCCGGCATGAAAAAAAGCGAGCTCGAACAGCAGCCCCGCGCCACGCCAGTGATACTTCTGCGGCTTGAAGCGAATGTCTCGGTACTGATCATAGGTCAGCGCTTGCAGCTCTTTCGATAACGTGACGGGCGGATTTTCATACGGCTTGCTCGCAAGCTGGCGCGCCCGTTGTGAGACGTCTGCAAAGTCGAACCCGTGCGCGCTCGCGCATACCGCTAAAAGAAAAAGACCGTGCGCTAGTCGTGATCCGAACCGCATGACCTGACACTTCACTGTTATGCGCACAACAAAGCCGCTGCGCGGCCTCGAATCGAACGCTGTCGACGCTTAGTAATCGCTGGGCGTCATTCAACCTGCACCACGCAGGTGCGGGGTATCGGACAAGCACTGTACATCATGTAGGAGCGCCCGGCGCGCTCGGAACACAGTCAATTGCTGAAATTCAAGCGCTTGTAGCGAGAGACCGCATCTCGGGCGTCGCCTTCTAGCATGTGTCTGCGCGTCGGCGGAATAGCAAATGGCGGTTAGTGGTAAGCTGGAGGCCTAATAAAGTTGCCGGCATTGCATCGACACCATAAATGATCGTATTCAATCTGAGTTGTAATAATGAGCATCGCTTCGAGGGGTGGTTTGTTTCGGCGGCGGATTATGACCGCCAGCAACAGGCCGCGCTGCTGAATTGCCCGGTTTGCGGCAGCAAGGATGTTAACAAGGGGCTGCATGCGCCGTACGTAAACACGGGTACTGCGGTGCAGGTAACGGAGCAGCCCCGCAAGGCAGAAAAACCGCCGGCGCAGTACGTCAATATGGGTGAGGAAATCACCAAGCTCATCGAGCACGTTATTGCTAACACGGAAGACGTCGGGACCGCTTTCCCCGAGGAAGCGCGCAAGATCCACTACAAAGAGGCGCCGGAGCGCAAGATTCGAGGCAGTGCCTCATCCGACGAGGTGCATGAACTGCGCGACGAAGGCATCGAGGTTGTCGCGCTTCCGGTGCCGCGTCATTTAGTCGACAAGACACACTAGCCGGGCGCCACTCGACAGTCCGCCCGGCGCCAGGAGCTAGGCAATGTGCTCGTCCGGTGTGGCGACGGCAAAGAATACGCTCGGCGCACTGCTCAGCCCGCGCTCCATTGCTATCCTCGGCGCGTCCGCAGACTTCTCCAAGGTGAATGGCCGGCCGCTCAAGCATCTTCTCGAAAAGGGCTATGCCGGCGGCATTTATCCCGTCAATCCCAAATACCGGTCAATTAACGGAACGACTTGTTTGGCGGCGATCGAGGAGCTTCCACGGGACATCGATCTCGCGATCGTAGCTGTGCCGGCAAAATTCGTTGCCGAGTCGTTGCGCGCTCTCGGTCAGCGCGGCGTCAAATCCGCGATCGTTTTCAGCTCTGGTTTTGCAGAGACCGGGCCAGCAGGCCGGGCGCTCGAGTCGTCGGTCAGCGCTATTGCGCGTGAATACTCTATGCGCCTCTGCGGTCCGAATTGTCTGGGGCTTATTAACGCCTTCGACCGCGTCATCGCGACCTTCGGACAGTACGCGGACGGTGCAACGCCGCCGGGCCCTGTGGGTTTCGTGACTCAATCGGGCGCATTCGGCACTGCAATCGCCGCGCTTGCTCGTCGCCGGGATTTAGGGCTCGGTTTCTTCGTGAATACCGGCAACGAAAGCGATGTCACGTTCGCGCAAGTCATGCACGAAGTGCTTGCAGATCCGCGCATCAAAGTAGGCGCTGGATATATCGAAGGCTTGCGCGACGGCAGTGAGCTCATTACGTTGGCTGGCGCTGCGCTTGAGCTCGGCAAACCGCTCGTGCTCGCGAAGGTCGGGCGCAGCAGCGCCGGGGCCCGCGCGGCAGCGTCTCACACTGGAGCGCTGGCAGGTGCGGATGCCGTATTCGATGGCGTCATTCGTCAGCGCGGCATTCTTCGCGCGCGCAACGAGGAACACATGCTCGACATGGTCGAGGCTTTCGCGTACTGCGCATTGCCGCAGGGCGCCGGCCTCGGCATCATCACTCAATCCGGCGGTGCGGGCGTATTAATGGCCGATCATGCGGAAGCGCTCGGCCTTACTGTGCCGGTGCTCGGTGTTCACACGCAGCAGGCGCTGCAGAAGACGATTCCCGGTTTCGGCGCGAGCGCTAATCCTGTCGATATCACAGGTCAGTTTGTCGCAGACCCGGCGCTGCTGCGTGATAGCGTGCGTATCGTGATGGATGACCCGCAAGTATATATCGGCATCATCTGGCTACAGTTGATGGATGCGTACGTCGATACGCTGCTGGATATCTTCGCCGAAATCAAGACGCAGGTCTCGAAACCGTTCGTCGTGTGCTGGGTCGCGGCTTCGGATCTCGCCTTGCGCGGTTTGCGTGAGCGCGGCATTGCCGTCTTGCGTGGTGCCGAGCCGGCAGTCGACGCTGTCGCGGCGCTCGTTCGATATGCGGAAATGCGACGTCATTGGCAGATGGATCAAATCAATCGGAGGCATCCGACGGGGCGCGTATCGAGCGTTGGTTCGGCTTCCGGTGTAGTACCGTCGATAGACGCGGCGCAGGTGCTTGAAGCACATGGCGTACACCTTGCCCACGCGGACCTCGCCACGAACAAGGCGGATGCAGTTGCTTGTGCGCATCGCATTGGTTACCCGGTCGCGCTCAAAATCGAATCCGCTCAGATCCCGCACAAAACCGAAGCGGGCGGCGTCATGCTAGGAATCAACGACGAAGCAGCGCTGGCGGTTGCTTACAAGCAGATCGTCGCGAATGCAGCGCGCTATGCGCCGAATGCAAACGTGGCGGGCGTTTTGATACAGAAAATGGCGGCGGATGGTGTCGATATGGTCGTCGGTCTGCAGAACGATGCGGTATTCGGTATCGTTGTGATGGTCGGCATAGGCGGAATCCACGTCGAGATTTTGAAGGATGTTGTCTTCCGTACAGCACCGGTTACAGAATCGGAAGCAGGGCGCATGCTGGACGAACTCAAGGCGAAAGCGATACTCGATGGCGCGCGCGGGCGGCCGGCTGTGGACCGCAGCGCGTTAATCAAATTGTTAGTCGCCGTATCGCAATTCGGCGCCGGCGGGAGCGAATGGCTGGCGCAACTCGATTTGAACCCGGTACGCGTTAGCGATGCTGGCGCTGTTGCCGTCGATTGGCTGATGATACGAAGATGAACAGACGACGGACGTTGTGCGCGGTCACACCACCGATCTACGTGATGGCGGTTGCCGTTGTGATGTCCCTGACATCATCGCGTGACGTGCTGTCGCAGGTGCATTCGAAACCGGTTACCGATTCCACGGTTCTCTACGAGCTCGAAGGGTACACCGTGCTGCCGCCGCCCGGCAAAAACTGGTTTGAGATGCGGCGTGATCGTCGGCAGGCATTGTTCGGCAAGAAAATCGAATCGCCGACGCATTCGTTTGCGGCGGCGGCTGTGTCTGCGACGCTTGGACAGAAATTCGAAAACCGGACGGAATTCGAGGCCTATGTGCGCAACTTGAAAGCGCAGGATGTCGACTCGGCCCGCTACCGTCTCGTCGAATATGTCGCCGAGCCGGAGATGCCTTACGCCGCGTGGTGCGTCCGCTATCGGACCACTGCGCAGGATCGCCAGGCGCCATACGCACAGGGAACGGTGCTGCTTCTGGAGCACGCAGGCATCGCATGCGTGCATCCGGACAAGACCGACCTTATTGTCGATGTCGGTTTTTCCGAGCGCGGACGACCTGCGGAATTCAGTTCGGAGTTGCGCAGTGAAGGTGAGAGCTTTATGCGCAGCCTCAAATTCCTGCCGCAGTAATGTTCCCGGATTTGCGCGCGATCGAAGAAGCAGCGCGCGCATTACGCGGTGCGATCGTCGATACGCCATGTCTTTATTCGCGCACACTATCGAACGTCACCGGTGCGGAGGTATATCTCAAATTCGAAAATCTTCAGTTCACGGCGTCCTTCAAGGAGCGTGGCGCACTCAATAAGTTGCTTTCGCTAAATTCGCGGGAGCGGCAGACCGGCGTGATCGCGGCCTCTGCGGGAAATCATGCGCAAGGGGTCGCCTATCATGCAAACCGCCTGGGCATCCCAGCAGTAATCGTGATGCCACGTTACACGCCGAACATCAAGATTGAACGCACGCGGAGCCATGGCGCCGAAGTGCTGCTGCACGGGGAGGACTTCGATGCCGCCAGCGCGCACGCTGATACGCTTGCATCACAGCGCGGCTTGACGCTCGTACATCCCTATGACGACCCTGAAATCATCGCAGGTCAGGGCACCATCGCACTGGAAATATTAGAGGCCTATCCGCGCCTTGAAATGTTGGTCGTCCCGATTGGCGGCGGCGGATTGATCTCCGGCATGGCAACCGCGGCGAAAGCTATCAAGGCGGACATCGAAATCGTAGGCGTGCAAACGCAGCGCTATCCGTCGATGTATTGCGCAGTTCGCGACGCGCCGGCAGCTTTCGGGCCGAGTTCTATTGCCGAGGGAATCGCGGTGGGTAAGCCGGGCAAACTGACGCTGCCGAT
>Ga0070664_100003356_pt1 | contig 12946 bp, 9 predicted proteins | sample KBSC73metaG_FD_65863 | JGI IMG/M metagenome (GOLD analysis project Ga0070664, IMG submission 65863) | Corn rhizosphere microbial communities from Kellogg Biological Station, Michigan, USA - KBS C7-3 metaG | ecosystem: Host-associated > Plants > Roots > Rhizosphere > Soil ... | reverse complement strand
CGCTGAAGCAGTTCCTGTCGACGCGCGACCCGCAGCGGAAGCTCTACTTTGCCGATGAGGCCGGCGGCGAGCGGGCGGCGGAAGCCTTCGCTCCGGGACCTTCACTCATCCTGACCGGACCGGAGGGCGGGTTCACGGAGGAGGAGCGGGCCCTCATACGAGCCGCATCGAACGTCGTGGCCATCTCGCTTGGACCGCGGATCCTCCGCGCCGAGACGGCGGCGCTTGCCGCACTCGCGACCTACATGGCAATCGCTGGCGACTGGCGCTCTTATTGACCGATAAACGAGAAGCTCTGGCGCGGGTCGTTCGGCGCGGCTAAGCGCCGCCAGCCATGACGACCCGGACCGACGACAGCGCCAGCCCGCTCATCGAGAACCGCGAGGACTTGCTGTCGGTGTTCGCCGGTGGCGAGAAGCCCAGCGAGCGCTGGCGGATCGGCACCGAGCACGAGAAGTTCGTCTACCGGCTCGACGACCACCGCGCTCCGTCGTGGGACGAGCCCGGCGGTATCCGCGATCTGCTCACCGGCCTGACCGAATTCGGCTGGAGGCCCGTCGAGGAACAGGGCAAGGTGATCGCCCTTAGCGGCAACGACGGGACGATCAGCCTGGAGCCGGCCGGACAGTTCGAGCTCTCGGGCGCGCCGCTAGAGAACCTGCATCAGAGTTGCGCGGAATCCGGCCGTCACCTGCAGCAGTGCAAGGAGATCGGCGACCGCCTGGGCCTCGGTTTCCTCGGCGTCGGGATGTGGCCGGATAAGTCACGCGGCGACCTGCCTGTGATGCCCAAGGGTCGCTATCGGATCATGCTGGACTACATGCCGAAGGTCGGCAACCTCGGTCTCGATATGATGCTCCGCACCTGTACCATTCAGGTGAATTTAGATTACTCATCAGAAGCCGACATGGTGAAGAAGTTTCGTGTCGGCCTCGCCCTCCAACCGGTCGCGACGGCGCTTTTCGCCAATTCGCCGTTCACCGACGGGAAGCCCAACGGCTTCAAGAGCTTCCGCAGCCATATCTGGGAGGACACCGATCCGGACCGGACCGGCATGCTGCCCTTCGTGTTCGAGGATGGCTTCGGGTACGAGCGCTATTGCGACTACATGCTCGATGTACCCATGTACTTCGTCTATCGGGACGGAAACTACATCGACGTCGCCGGCGAAAGCTTCCACGCATTCCTTGAAGGGAAGCTGCCGCAAATCCCCGGCGAGAAGCCGACGGTCACCGACTGGACGGATCACCTTTCCACCGCTTTTCCGGAGGTCCGGCTGAAAAGCTTCCTGGAGATGCGGGGCGCCGACGGCGGCCGCTGGGGCCGGATCTGCGGTCTTCCCGCCTTGTGGGTAGGCCTGCTCTACGACAGTCAGGCGCTGGACGAAGCATGGGACCTCGTGAAGCATTGGAACATCGAGGGCCGCGAGAAGCTCCGGCATGACGTGCCTCGGCTGGCGCTCGACGCGATGACGCCGGATGGCGAAAGGATGCAAGAGTTCGCAGGCCGGGTACTCGACATTTCCGCCGGCGGTCTCACGCGGCGCGCGCGCCTCAACAGCGCGGGCGACAATGAAGGCGGGTTCCTGGATCCGTTACGCGAAGTCGTCACAACCGGCATCACGCCGGCCGACCGGTTGCTCAACAAATTTGAAAACGAGTGGGATGGAGACCTTTCCCACATCTATGAGGAGTTCAGCTTCTAATGGACGCGATGAGCCCGAAGCGCCGCACGCTATATCCGGCGATCGAACCCTATGAAACCGGCATGATCGATGTCGGCGACGGTCACAGTCTCTATTGGGAGCTGTGCGGCAATCCGAACGGCAAGCCCGTCGTCTTCCTGCACGGGGGCCCCGGGGGCGGTTCGAGCCCGGATCATCGCCGGCAGTTCAATCCCGAGAAGTACAAGATCCTCGTGTTCGACCAACGCGGCTGCGGCAAGTCGACGCCGTACGCCAGCCTCGAAAACAACACGACCTGGGATCTGGTCGAGGATATAGAGAAGCTGCGGACGCAGGTCTCGAAGGTCGAGAAGTGGCAGGTGTTCGGCGGTAGCTGGGGCTCGACGCTCGCGCTTGCCTACGCCCAGACCCATCCTGAGCGCGTAACCGAGCTGGTTCTGCGCGGAATCTTCCTGTTCGACCAATATGAGATCGACTGGATGTACAAGGACGGCGGTGCGTCGCAGGTCTATCCGGACAAGTTCGCCGAGTTCCTGGAGCCGATCCCCGAAGCGGAACGCGGCGACTTGGTAGAGGCCTATGCAAGGCGCCTGACCGGCGATGACGAAGATGAGAAGCTCACCGCTGCCAAGGCTTGGAGCAAATGGGAGGGCGACATCGTCACGTTGCTACCCAGCCCGGCGACAGTGGAGCGCTTCATGGAGCCGGAGATGGCGATCGCCGTGGCTCGGATCGAGAATCATTACATGGCTGCGCGCGGCTGGTTCGAGGAGGGCCAGCTGCTGAAGGACGCCGAGAAGCTGCGCGGGATTCCCGGCGTGATCGTCCAGGGGCGGCACGATACCTGCACTCCGCCGATGGCCGCGTGGAAGCTCAAGCAGGCGTGGCCAGAGGTCGAGCTCAATATCATCCCCGATGGTGGGCACCTGTTTACCGAGCCGGGCGTGCTCGATGGGCTTATTCGCGCGACGGACAAGTTCGCGGGACTCTGATCAGTCGCCCGGGTGATAGGTCCGCTCGGTGTGGCCCTTCAGCTGTTCCGGATAGAAATAGACGTCGCGCAGCTCGCCTGACGCGTAGCGCTGGATCTCGTCATTGAAATGCGGCGAGGCGGGGTTACCGCTTTCGCCGCCCGCCGTGATTGCCTTTGCGCGCACTCGCTTGCCGAATTCGACGACGGCGACGAACGAATTGCCATAATCGCCGTACCAGCGCGTCGTCCCCGCCTTCGGTTCGGATCGGATCGACGCGAGTGACCCGTATCGCCCCTCGGCGAACGGGACCGGGACGCTCGGCGCCGTATCGCTGTAGGTCGGCTTGATTGCGGGCGAAACGCGCTGGAAGCGGTTCAACTCTCCCCAAGGCACCTGCCAGCGGCCGAAGTCGTGCTGCAGCTGGCCAATGACGCCGTCGAGAACCTTAAGTTTGAGATCGGCATTGGTATCGCGCGCGAGGCGCATCATCACCTTGTTGCCCGGCTCCGACTTTGGAGCGTCGAGTGCCTTCCTCAATGCCTCACCCCATACCATGGCAAGCGTCTGCGGCACCGAATCCGCGCTCCAGCGATGATTCCAACCACGGAGCGATTGGATCGGCGCGGCAAGGCGGGCGTGGCGCGGATCCGTGGCCGGCAATGCGTCATAGGCCTTCAGGAGCGAAGGAATGAGCACCGCAAATCCCGGCTGATCGCTATCGTAGGCTGCGGCCTCAAGCTTCTCGATCGTCCAGCCGCTGCTTCCCGCAAGCATTCGTTGCGCGTGAAGACCTCGGAAGTTCTCGCCGTCCGAATCCATGTACTTCGGGAATCGCGCCGGATCGGCACTGTTCGGTCCCGCCGCTCGATAGGGCCAGGCGTTGGTGTTCTGCACCCAGCCGACGGCCGGGTTCAACACGCTCGGCAGCTCGGACGGGGCATGAAGTCCGTGCCAGTCGGCGGCGGCAAGGCTTCCGTCCACCGGCTTCGTATAATCGAACCGGTCATCGCGCCGCGGGACGAACTGCGGGTGGAGATAGGCGATGGCGCCCTTGTCATCGGCGAAGAGGGTGTTGTTGGAACTGTTCGCCTTGAAGCGGTCGGCGATGCTTACGAACGAGTTCAAGTCCGTCGTCTTCGTCCGAAGAAAGCTTTGTTGCAGCGCTTCAACGGGCTTGTTCATCATCGCGAACGCGATCCACCTTCCATCGGCGGAACGGACGATCGGGCCGTGATGGGTACGAAAGGTCGCGAAGTTGCGCGTCGCAAATCGGCCGTCGGCAGTGCGATAGCGGATCGTAACCGGACGAATGCCGACCGGTCGACACTCAGCACCGTAGCGATAGCAGAAGGCGCGGCCGCGCCGTTCGACCTTTTCCGCAAACTCGTCGACAACATCGATGCCGCTCGACGTGTGCATCCACCCGGCGTGCCGATTGAAGCCCTGGTAAATGAAGAACTGGCCCCAGGTCGCCGCGCCGTAGACATTCAGGCCGGCGTCGCTCGTGACTTGCTGTTCCGAACGGAAATACCAGCTGGTGTGCGGATTGATCAGGAGCAGCGATCCACCGCCGGTCGTGATCCTCGGCGCGATCGCGATGCCGTTCGAGCCCTGCGGATCGCTCCATTGCGGCAGCGCCACGGCAATGGCGGTGCGCGAATAGAAGGCCTTCAGCTGGTCGAGGTTAATCCGCTCAATGTCGCCGCCGATGCTGCCTTCGGTGAAGCTCAGCGCCATCCAGGGTTCGAAACGCGTCAGCGCCCGGGGGTGGACGCTCGGATGCGTCGCAAGAAAATAATTCAGGCCATCCGCCCAGGCGTCCATCAATTGCCGCATCTCCGGCGGACTCTCGGAATAATAAGCTTTGAGCTCGCCCTCGCTGACGTAGAGCCGTGCGCGAAGATCCTGCCATATCGCATTTTCGCCGTCAGCCTCGGCGGTGCGGCCGAGGTTGGTGAGGTAATTCGCCTCGATCCTGGGAAAATCGTCCTCGGCCTGAGCGTAGATCATGCCGAAGACGGCATCCGCGTCGCTCTTCCCATGAACGTGCGCGATGCCCCAGTCGTCGCGCGCGATCGTCACGCGGCCGGCTTGTGCGCGCCACCGGCTGAGCTCGGGGGGAGAGGCGGCGGCGGTGAGGAGGAACAGGACAGGAGGAAGGAGGGCGCGCAATTTTCGCATGCGCCGCTTCTAATCCCGCCTTCCGCAGCGTCCAGCCTTGACAGGCTCGAGGCAGCGCGGAACTGCGAAAGCGTTTGGGGAGGTGTTATGCGTTTGTTTTTCGTGCCCTTTCTGCTCGCGCTGATTGCTGCGGCGCCGCCGGGCGCGACGACCGGAGAGCATCGCGTGCGCACCGGCGACGGGGTGGAACTCTGGTATCGCGTCGCAGGTATTGAGCGCGGCACACCAGTCCTGTTCATCCATGGCGGACCTGGTGAAGGGAGTCAGGCGATGCAGGCGCTGGGCGGTCCTGCGCTCGAGAGGCGCGTGCGCATGGTCTATCTCGACCAGCGCGGTTCCGGGCAGTCGGAACGGCCCAAGGACTCGAAATATTACTCGCTGAAGCTCCTCGAATCCGACATCGAAGTCATCAGAGGCGAGCTTGGCGTCAAGAAGCTGATTCTCCTCGCGCACAGCGCCGGAACACCGATCGCGCTCGATTTTGCTGCCGACCATCCGAAGCAGGTCGCCGGCGTAATTCTGACTGGCGCGGTCCCCGACCTTCCCGGCGCCATGGACGCATTGTGCGACCGCGTGCGCGCGATTCACCCAGAGCTTTACGCCAAGGCCGTCGCGGCAGCGGATCCGGGCCGCCGATGTGACCCGTTCGCGGCCTTTGCCGACGATCAGCGGCAGCATTTCTTCGACCGCAACATGTTCCCGAACGCCGCGGTGCGTGAGCGCGTGAACTGGCTCGACCATATACCCGGAGTTGCGAATTCAGGCGCGCTCGGCGGCCCGCTCTTCAGTCAGGGCCTGCTGACTTACCGTTTCGATCGACCCGGGCGCATTACGATGCCCTTGTTGTTCATCGCGGGCGGCCTCGACTACCAGACGGCAATCGCGCCGCAGCGGGCTCTGGCAAAGAAGGTCAGGGACGGCCGAGTGCTCGTTTATCCGAACGCCGGCCATTTCATGTTCGCCGACGAGCCCGAGCGCTTCGCTGGCGATGTCGCGGCGTTCGTCGCGAAGGTCTCGCGCTAGGCATCCGGAAGCGCCTGCTTCGCCTTTCCCCACCCTGCGATCATCTTGGAAGCCGCGCGGCCCAGCAACTCTTCCGCATCGCGGATGCTGAAATGATTGCCCCCTTCATACTTGTCGAGCTCTTCCCAGGCGATCGGCGCGGCGACGGGGGCGCCTTCGCGCGCTCGCGCAGAGAAGGGCATGACCGCCGTCGCTCCGCGCTGGTTCCGGAGCCAGTCCAGGAAGATGCGGCCCTTTCGCTCGACCTTGCGGATGTTGGCGGTGAACATTTTCGGCTCCGCCTCCGCAATGGCCCGCGTGAAACGTTCGGCGAAGCTCTTGACGGCCGGCCAGTCCCTCGTGGCGTCGAGCGGTGCGACGACGTGAATACCCTTGCCGCCTGACAGCAAGGGGAAGGTCTTGAGACCGAGGTCTCCGAGCAGAGCCTTCAGCCGCACCGCAGCTTCCTTCACCATCGCGAAATCCAGTCCGACGTCCGGATCCAGGTCGAAGACGAGCCGGTCCGGATACTCGACCTTGTCGACTTTGCTACCCCAGCCGTGGAACTCGATAGTGCCCATCTGGACGCTGGCCAGCAGACCCCGGATGTCATCGAAGTAGAGGTAATCCTCGGTAGAGCCATCGCTCTCCTTGATCGGGACCTGTTTCACATGCGGGCCGAACGTGCCCTTGTCATGCTTCTGGAAGAAGCATTCGCCGGTGCGCCCTCCCGGACAACGGATGAGAGTCATCGGCCGGTTGGCCGCATCGATCATGATCAGCGGCTCGATGGCGGCGTAATAATCGACGAGGTCTTTCTTGGTCAGGCCGAGTTCGGGAAATATCACGCGTTCCGGGCTGCTGATCTCTATGCCGAAGTCCTCGGCGGAAGCCTGCTTCTTCGCCTTCGACCGCTTTGGCCTGGTCTCTTTGACCGTCAGATGCTTCGGCACTTCCTTCACCACGTCCTTCGCGGGTTTGTCCTCGCGAAGTCCAACGAAGCTCGGGTGCCGAAGTATGCCGTCGTCGGTGAATTCGGCGTAATTGATTTCCGCGACGAGCTTCGGCTTGATCCAATGCGCGCCCTTGCGATCGGCGCGCGGCACTTCAACCGGCGCCTCGTCGACCGCGAGCGGCTCCATCCGCTCCATCATTTCTTCGATGAGCTTCGCGTTGAAACCAGTACCGACCTTACCTGAGTAAGTAAGCTTGCCGCCGTCCTTGGCCGCAAGAAGAAGCGAGCGGAAGCCGCGGCGCTTGTCGCTCTCCGACCAGCCGATAATCACGAACTCCTGGCGCTGGATGCACTTGATCTTGAGCCAGCTGCGCGTTCTGGTTCCGCTGTAGGCGGCGTTCGCTTTCTTCGAGATGATGCCCTCGCCGCCCTGCTTGCAGACGGCGTCGAACATTTCCTCGCCACGACCGATTATATGGTCGCCGTAGATCAGCGGCTGCGACACGCCCTCGAGCAAGGCCGCGAGCCGCTCCTTGCGCTCGATATTCGGCAGCTTCCGGATGTCTTCACCGCGGTCCACCAGCAGGTCGAAGGCGTAGAAAGCGAGGTTGGCGCCGCGTTGATCCTTCAACGTCGACTGGAGCAGCTGGAAGCTCGGACGACCCTCATCGTCGAGAGCCACGGCCTCGCCGTCGATCAGGCATCCGGCCGGCAGCTTGGCGGCAGCCTTGACCAGCGCCTTGAATTTGTCGCTCCAATCCAGTCCCTTGCGAGTCCAGGCGGTCGCGACGCCGTCTCCGACGGACAGCAAGAGACGATAGCCGTCATATTTGATCTCGTGGATCCAGGAATTGCCCGCTGGTACCTCGTCCACCAGCGTCGCAAGCTGAGGCTCGAGGAAAGCCGGCGGCGCCTTCGAGGCCTTGCGCTTGCCGCGGCCACCTTTCTCCCCGCCGCGGTTGGAACGCCAGACGTCCTCCCCGGCGGCGATCTCAGCCATCGTTCGGCCTGTCGTCACGCTGGTCACGCAATTGTCGACCAGCGCGTCACCGTCCCCGGTATCGGCATAATCGTCCGTGACTTTCTTGAGCATCCACGGCTCAGCCTTCTCGCCGGGCTTGGGCTTAAGACGAAACATGACCCATTCGCCCTTCATTCTTTCGCCTTCGAGGGTGAAATGAAGGTGGCCTTCGTCGATCGTCTTGCTGGGGTCCTTGCGCGGGTCGGGGATCCAGCGGCCCTGGTCCCAAAGCATGACGGTTCCGCCGCCATATTCGCCCTTGGGAATGGTGCCCTCGAAGCCGCCGTAATCGAGCGGATGATCTTCCGTGCGCATCGCGAGACGGTTCTCGCCGGGGTCGAGGCTGGGCCCCTTGGGCACCGCCCAGCTCTTGAGGACGCCGTCGAGTTCCAGCCGGAAGTCCCAATGCAGTCGCGACGCTTCATGTTTCTGGACGACGAAGCTGTCGCCTTTGCCCTTGAGCTTCCGTCCCCTGGGCTCCTTGGTCTTCGAGAAATCGCGTTTCCGGTTGTACGTCTCGATATCGAGCGGAACGCGTTTGGCCATGGCTAGGCTCTTTTACGTACTGGCGCCCTCGCGGGTTCCTTCTTCTCCGACGACTTCTTGGCCGTTTTCTTGGGCTTGGCTTCCGCCTTCCCTTTCTTGTCGTCGCCGAGGCTCTTCTTGAGCGCGGCCATCAGGTCGATGACATTCGAGCCCTTCGGCGGCGGAGCGTCGGCGTCCGGATCCTCGATGACCTTCTCGCCCTTCGCCTTCTGCTTCTCCTCGATCAGGCGATGGAGGGCATCCACGTAGCGATTGTGGAACTCGTTCGGATCGAACTCGCCCGCTTTCCGCTCGATCAGCATGGACGCCATGTCGAGAAGGTCCGGGTCGGGCTTCGTGTCGCCGATGTCGCGGAAGAAGCCCGAGCTCTTGTGAATCTCATCGGCGTAGCGCAGCGTCTCAAGGAGCAGTCCGCGACCGCACGGCTTGAGCGCGACTACATATTCCTGACCGCGCATTGCGAGCTGCCCGACGCCGACCTTCTTGGCGGCCTTCAGCGCATCCCGGAGGACGACATAGGCCTCTTCGGCGAGGTCGTCCGCGGGCACGATATAATAAGGCTTGTCGAAGAAGGTCGCGTCAATGTCGTCCTCATCGACGAACTGAACGAGGTCGAGCGTCCTGCGGCTCTCAAGCTTGACGCTGTCGATCTCCTCCGGGTCGAGGAGGACGTAATGACCCTTGGAGACCTCATAACCCTTGACGATCTCGTCGCGGTCGACGGGCCCGATGCCCGGCACGACCTTTTCATATTTGATGCGCTTGCCGGACGGCTCGTGCACCTGATGGAACTGAATCTGGGCGCCACTCTTGGTCGCCGGGAACAGCTCGACCGGGATCGACACCAGCGCCAGCCGGATCTGTCCCCGCCAAATCGCACGCGCAGCCATCCGCAACTCTCCTTCGTCGGCGGGACTCAATTCATTCCGCCACCGAGTCGTTCCGTGTAACTGCTTTCAATGACTGGACAAAGCTTCCGACGTCGCCTTGTCTCGAAGCGAGATCGACGATCGCGGAGCCGCAAATCACGCCTTGCGCCCCGGCGGACAGCGCCGCGCGAACATGTTCGGGCCTCGAGATTCCGAAGCCGAAAACGGGAGGCGGCCCGCCAGCTTCTATCACTCGTTCGACCAGGGCAGCGTCGAACTGCCCGCTCGCATGAGTGCCCGTAATGCCCGCTCGGCTTACGCAATAAGTGTAAGCTTTTGAGAGGCTTGCAATCCGCTTGAGAGCGACTTCGGGCGTGTTTGGGGCCGCGATCAGGACCGGCTCGATCCCGGCTTGCTCCATCTCCCGGACAAATGGTTCGGCCTCGAGCGACGGCACGTCGGCGATAAGGAGACTATCCGCCCCGGCCTCAGCCGCCTCGCGGATGAATCCGGCTCGTGCGACGACGATATTGGCATAAGTCAGGATGCCGATCGGCATGTGGCTGTGGCGCGCGCGCAACGCTGCGATGAGCTCAAGACAGTCCCCGACTCGGACTCCGGCGGCGAGCGCGCGCTGGGCTGCGGCCTGGATAACCGGCCCATCCGCGACCGGGTCAGAGAAGGGGATTCCAACCTCGATCATGTCGGCGCCGCCCTCGATCACGGCCTCGAGCAGCTCGGCACTCGTTTCCGGGTCAGGATCGCCGAGCATCAAGAAAGCGCCGAACGCACCTTCGCCGCCCAACCGGTGAAACATGGCCGCATATCGGCTCATGCGAGCAGCGCCTGCGCCTGCGCCACGTCCTTGTCGCCCCGGCCCGAAAGCCCGACGAGGATGATGTTGTCCGCGTCGGCCTCCGCGAGCTTCAGCGCATGAGCGAGGGCATGAGCGGATTCGAAGGCGCAAAGGATGCCCTCATTTTCCGCGAGCGCACGAAATGCGGCAAGCGCCTCGGCGTCGCTCGCACCGACATATTCGGCTCGGCCGCTATCCTTCAGATGCGCATGCTCCGGGCCAACGGCGGGGTAATCGAGACCTGCGGACACGGACCAGGTGTCGGTGACCTGCCCGTCCTCGTCCTGGAGCACGTAAGTCTCGGCACCGTGCAGAATGCCTGGCGTTCCGCGCAGCAGGGTCGCACCATGCTCGTTGCCGGCCAGCCCCTTTCCCGCCGCCTCGACCCCGATCAGCTGCACAACCTGATCCTCGATGAAGTCCGCGAACAGCCCAATCGCGTTAGAGCCGCCGCCAACGCATGCGACGACTGCGTCCGGTAGGCGGCCTAATTGATCGATGATCTGCGCCCGCGCTTCACGCCCGATCACTCGCTGGAATTCGCGCACCATCGTCGGGAACGGATGGGGTCCAGCCGCCGTGCCGAGGAGATAGTGCGTATTCTCGAAACTCGACGACCAGTCGCGCAACGCTTCGTTGATAGCATCCTTCAGCGTGCGTCCGCCGCTTTCGACCGGGACGACCTCCGCGCCCATTAACTGCATGCGGAAGACGTTGAGCTGCTGGCGCTCGACATCCTCCGCGCCCATGTAGACGAGAGTCTCGAAACCAAGCAGCGCACCGACGATAGCTGTCGCGACGCCATGCTGGCCGGCACCCGTTTCCGCAATGAGGCGCGCCTTGCCCATTCGCTTCGCGAGGAGCCCCTGACCCAGAACCTGATTGGTCTTGTGTGCGCCGCCGTGAAGCAGGTCTTCGCGCTTCAGATAGATGTTGCCGGGCAGGTTCCGGCATTTCGTCAGCGGCGTAGGGCGGCCTGCGTAGTTGGCGAGCAGGCTGTTCAACTCCGATACGAAACCACCATCGCCCTGCGCGTCGAGGAACGCGGCCTCCAGTTGCTCGAGCGCCGGGACGAGAATCTCGGGAACGAAGCAGCCACCGAAGCGGCCAAAACGGCCGTTCAGGCGCATTCGCGAAGCCGTTGCCGCGATGCGGGCCGAAGCGCTTCGAATAATGCGGAGATCTTCTCCGGAGATTTCCGGCCGGGACTGGCATCCACCGCGGAGCCGACGTCAATCGCATAGGCTCCGAGGCCCTGCGCCGTACGTGCGTTCGCTGGACCGATGCCACCTGCCACCAGTGCGCGGGGGAGATCGGGATGGCCGTCGATCAGTGACCAATCGAATGTGCGGCCGGTGCCGCCATCCGCATTGTCGAATAGAATGCGGTCGCCGCCGCGGCTGCCAAGCGCCTCCCGCCCCACGCTCAGTGCAGTCCACACCTCGCAGGTCGACAGCTGACCCCGAAGCGCACGAACATATTCGACGTCTTCGTGGCCGTGCAGCTGGACCGCGTGGAGGTTCATGATCGTCGCTATGTCGGATACGATCCGCAACGGAGCGTCCCTGAAGATACCAACCGGACGAATCGCGGCCTTGCGGGCGACTCCGGCCAGCGGCGCCGCTTCCTGTGCCGTGACGTGGCGGGGGCTGCCAGGCACGAACACGAAACCGGCGAACGCCGCTGGCCGGGCGGCGCTGAGGTCCGCGCCGCAATTCAGGCCGCATAATTTGACGCGACCGAAGGTGAGTTCCCGCGCCGCCTGTGCCGGTTCAGCAGCTCGCATCAATGATGAGCCGACGAGGAAGCCGTCGACCAACGGCGAAAGGCGCCGAACGTCGGCTCGGTTCGAGATTCCGGATTCCGAGACCAGTATCCGATCAGGCGCCAGGGGGGCCAGTCGTTCGGTCGTCGCGAGGTCGATGCTGAGATCCCTGAGGTCGCGATTGTTGATGCCGATCAGCTTCGCGCCGAGCGCTAGCGCGCGCCTCATTTCCTTTTCGTCGTGCACTTCGACCACCGCATCCATGCCGAAACGACGGGTCTCGTCGAGCATCGCGCGGGCCGCGGGATCGTCGAGGAGCGACAGCATGACGAGGATCGCGTCAGCCCCGGCAATGCGTGCCTCCGCGACCTGGCGCGGATCGATGAAGAAGTCCTTTGCCAGGATGGGGCCGTCGAAGTGCCCACGAGCAGCCGTGAGATCTTCGAGCGAGCCGCCAAAATGCGTGCTGTCGCAGAGCACGCTCAACGCATCTCCGACTCCCGCGAAACCCCTCGCGAGCGCTGCCGAATCGGCACCGGGATTTATCGCGCCGGCAGACGGAGAGGCCTTCTTGATCTCCAGGATGAAACGAGCGCCCGGTCTGGCGAGGGCGGCGGCAAGACTGCGGGTCGTCAGCGGGGCGCGTCCGCGAAGGGCGTCGATCGAAACCCCATCAAAACGGCACACAAGCTCCTCGCGCTTGGCAGCGGCAATCTGCCCCAGGATCCCGGGCACATCAGCCATGGCTGGCCTCGACAAACGCTTCGAGGACCGCGCGGGCGCGGCGCGAACGCATCGCTTCCATCGCGAACCCGGTGCCTTCCCTGAGATCGGAAACCTTGCCGGCCGTCATCAGGAGGGCACCGGCGTTGAGGGCAACGACGGCTACATCCGCCGCTCCGCCGATACCCGAGACTATTCGGGTGAGCCGACGGGCGTTTTCCTGCGGCGACCCGCCGGCAATCGATTCCACCGGCATCCGCTCGACCCCCGCCTGCTCCGGCGTGATTTCGATCTCTTCGAGCCGGCTGCCGGTGAGGCGGACTGCGCGGGTGAAACCGTGAAGGGCGACCTCGTCCAGGCCCGAGCCATG
>Ga0070664_100003353_pt1 | contig 12950 bp, 8 predicted proteins | sample KBSC73metaG_FD_65863 | JGI IMG/M metagenome (GOLD analysis project Ga0070664, IMG submission 65863) | Corn rhizosphere microbial communities from Kellogg Biological Station, Michigan, USA - KBS C7-3 metaG | ecosystem: Host-associated > Plants > Roots > Rhizosphere > Soil ... | reverse complement strand
TTGCGAACATCGAAGAGCTCACGTCGCGCGCGATCGAAGTGCTGTCGCTCGTCGACATGGAGCGCGCCGTCGTTGGTTATGGACTGGCGAGCACCGCCGATCCATTGCTAAATCCGGACATCGCCGCAAAGGCGCTCGCCGCTCGCGCGAAGGTGCGAGAGCACGTCCAGCGTGACAAGCTCGAAGCGCTCGTCGAGCTGTTCGATCGTGACACGTATTTCATGAACATGAGCGTGGCGGAGAACCTGCTGTTCGGCACGCCGCGACATCCGGATTTCCAGCTTCCCGTGCTTGCTCGCAACGCCGAGGTCGTTGCGCTACTGCGTGAGATCGGGCTCCTCGACGACTTGTACGCGGCCGGCGCAAAGGTGGCCGCGCTGATGGTCGAGATCTTCGCCGATGTCGCGCCCGACAGCGACCTCTTCGAGCAATACAGTTTCATCAGTCCCGAGGACCTGCCCGAATTCGAAGTGCTCGTGTCGAAGTTCAACAAGGGGAAGCTCGCGGCGATCTCGGACTCAGACAAATCGCGCCTCCTCGCGCTGACGTTCCGGATGGTCGCGTCGAGACATCGGCTCGGCATCCTCGACGACAGGATGGCGATGGCGCGGCGGATCGTGGAGGCGCGCGTGGCCTTCAGCGCGCGCTACGCCGGCCGCGACGACATCTGCGAGTTCTTTCAGCCCGACCGCTTCAGCGCTGCGCTGTCGATCCAGGACAACGTCCTGTTCGGCCGCATCGCATTCGATCAGGCGAACGCGCAGACGCGCATCAGCGCGATGGTCCGCGACATTGCCGCCGACGTAGGTCTCAACCCGGATCTTGCGCGACTCGGCCTCGAGTTCGATGTCGGCAGCGCCGGGTCGCGGCTCACGTATTCGGAGCGTCAGCGGCTCGCCGTCGCGCGAGGTCTCGTCAAGAATCCGGACGTGCTGGTGTTCAACGAGCCGACGTCGGGCCTCGATCCTGCGACGGAAACGCGCGTGCTGACGGCGGTCCTGCGCTGGGCCAAAGGGCGAACGGTGTTGTGGGCGTTGTCACGCGCGGAGCTTGCGCGCGAGTTCGACCGTGTGCTCGTGTTCGCCGAAGGCCACCTCGTCGAGGAAGGGAAGTTCGAGGAGCTCGAGCGCGCCGGCAATGCGCTGGCACAGCTCGTCGCGTGATCCGGGCTGAATACGCCGACACGCCGCGTTGATCACCAGCTGGCCACACCCCCATCCGACCGCGGATCGCTGCCGCCCTGTAATACGCCGGTCCTATCACGCCGGATCGCGCCGGCATGTCCCACGGTCGCATCGTACGGAGCGAGCAATTCGACATCGTGTCCCAGCGTTCGCAACGCTTCGACGACGGCCGGGTCAAAGCGCGACTCGAGCTTCAGCGTGTCACTCGTCTGACCCCAGGTTCGTCCGAGCAGCCAGCGAGGCGCGGCGATCGCCTCCTCCGGATCCATTCCGAAGATTGCGCACCGCGTGAACACTGCGCTTTGTGTCTGCGGCTGCCCGTCGCCGCCCATGTTGCCATACACCATCGTCGTGCCATCGCTCTGCAGTGCCAGCGCGGGGTTCAGCGTATGAAACGGTTTGCGACCGGGACGCAACACGTTCAATGCGCGCTCGTCGAGCGAAAAGCTGCAGCCGCGGTTCTGCCAGTTGACCCCGCTCTCTTGCAACACGATTCCCGAGCCGTATTCGTGATACAGGCTCTGGATGAAGCTCACAGCGCGACCAGCTCCATCGATGACGCCCATCCAGATCGTGTCAGCGGGCATCTGGCCCGCACCCCAAGGGGCTGCGCGCATCCGGTCGATGCGCGCGGCCAGCGCATCCAATTGCGCCGGTGCAAGCAGGTCATGCGGATCGGTCGTCATATACGCCGGGTCGGTGATGTACCGATCGCGCACGCCGAATGCCTGCTTGACGGCCTCGACGCAGAGATGCACGTAATCGGCGCTGTCGGGTTGCGTTCGTCCGATCTCCAGCCGATCGAGAATGCCGAGCACGATCAGCGATACGGCGCCCTGCGTCGGCGGCGGCAGGTTGTACAGCGTCCCGAGTGAATGGGCGATCGACAACGGTTGGCGCCACCCGGCGCGGTGGCTGCGCAGGTCTTCCGCAGTCACGTTGCTACCACACGCCGCAAGATCGCGCGCGATCGACCGCGCGACGTCGCCGCGATAGAACTCGTCGAGGCCCGCTGTCGAGAGATGCTGCAACGTCGCAGCGAGGCGCGGTTGATGAAATGGCGCTCCGATGCGAGGCACGTGGCCATCGTGAAGAAAGGTTTCTGCGAAGCCCGGTTGGCCGAGCAGCCCGTCGAGTTTCGCCTTCGTCGTGTCGTGCTGGCTCGTCGTGACGGGAATGCCATGCCGCGCGTAGTGGATCGCATCGGCCAACAATCGCGTAAGCGGCAGTCGCCCGCCCAGCACGGCGTTGCTGTAGTCGAGGGCGAGCGACCACCCGGATACGGTACCCGCAACCGTGTTCGCGGCGAGGCCGCCTCGAAACGGTATGCGGTTCATGTGCTGTTCGCGATATAGGTCGCACGTGACGTTCGCTCCGGCAGCGCCGCATGCGTCGATGGCGCGCGGCGTTTCACCGGGAACATGAATCAGCCAGAACGCGTCTCCGCCGATTGAATTCATGTGCGGATACACGACGGCGATGCACGCCGCGGCGGACACCATCGCCTCGAGTGCATTGCCGCCTTCGCGCAGCACGCCGACCGCTGACTCCGCCGCCAGCGAATGCGGCGCAACGGCCATGCCGCGCATGCCCCAGGTAGGACTGATTCCGGTCATCGTCGTTGCGGAGTGCGCGATTTACGCGTGAACTCCGTCGAGTTTACCGTGCCGTTGAAATGTGCGTTTTGGCGCGCATTTCAGCGATTGCCTTTTGTGGCGCGATTGGCCAAACTAGCGCGCCACTCATTCTGCGAAAACCCATGCAGGCGCTGCTTCGCGCTTCCCGCTTCATCGATCGCATGAACGAGCGCGTCGGGAAATCCGTCGCGTGGCTTGGGCTCGCCGCAGTCATTGTGTGCACAGGCAACGCCGTCGCGCGCTATGCACTGAACATCGGGTCAAACGCGTGGCTCGAATTGCAATGGTATTTCAACTCCGCGGTATTCCTGCTGATCGCCGCGTATGCACTGAAGCGCAACGAGCACGTACGCATCGACGTGATCAACGGCAGGCTGTCGCCGCGCACGCAGGCGTGGATCGACATCCTGGGTGGATTATTCATGCTGCTGCCGACAGTCGTCATCATCGGCTGGTACAGCGTTCCATCGCTCGTCAACTCGTTCGAGATCAGCGAATACTCGTCGGATCCCGGTGGGCTGATCCGCTGGCCGGTGCGACTCCTGATTCCGGTTGCCTTCGCGTTGCTTGGACTCCAGGGCGTGTCCGAAATCATCAAGCGCATCGCGTTCCTCAAAGGGTTGTTGCCAGCCACGGAATTCGAGAAGAAGGGTCACGCCACCTGATGGGATTCGATCTGATGGCGCCGCTGATGTTCGCGGGCCTGGTGATCTTCCTGCTGCTCGGCTACCCGGTGGCGTTTTCGCTCGCGGCCAATGGCCTTCTGTTCGGGCTCATCGGAATCGCGCACGGCAACATCGAGCCCGCGCTGTTGCAGGCGCTGCCCGAGCGCGTGCTCGGCATCATGGCGAACTCCACGCTGCTCGCGATTCCATTCTTCACGTTCATGGGCCTTATCCTCGAGCGCAGCGGCATGGCGGAAGACTTGCTCGATACGGTTGGGCAATTGTTTGGCGCGATTCGCGGCGGCGTTGCGTTCGCGGTGATCTTCGTCGGCGCTTTGCTGGCGGCTACGACCGGCGTCGTTGCTGCATCGGTGCTCGCCATGGGCCTGATCTCTCTCCCGGTCATGATGCGTTACGGGTACGCGAACTGGCTGTCGACGGGCGTCATTGCGGCCTCGGGAACCCTCGCCCAGATCATCCCGCCGAGCCTCGTGCTGATCGTGCTCGCCGACCAGATGGGTGCTTCCGTCGGTGATTTCTACGAGGGTGCGCTGATTCCCGGGCTCTCGCTGGCGCTTCTCTACGGCGTCTGGGTTGCCGTCGTGGCGTTCGTCAAACCCGCTGCGGCACCCGGCTGCCCGCCCGAGGCGCGAACGCTCTACGGCGCGAAGCTGGTCGCGAAAGTGTTCACGTCGATGATCCCGCCGCTGGTACTGATCTTCCTCGTATTGGGGACGATTTTCCTGGGTATCGCCACGCCGACGGAAGGCGGCGCGATGGGCGCGAGTGGCGCGGTGCTGATGGCGCTCGGCAAACGCAAGCTTTCCTTCACATTGCTGCGACAGGCGATCGAGTCGACCGCGACGATGACGAGCTTCGTCATGTTCATCCTCGTCGGCTCGACCGTTTTCAGCCTGGTGTTCCGTGGCATGGACGGAGACTTGTGGGTCGAGCATCTGCTGATTGGCGTGCCGGGCGGTGCGCTCGGTTTCCTGATCGTCGTGAACGTGATGATCTTCCTGCTGGCTTTTTTCCTCGACTATTTCGAGATCGCGTTCATCATGGTGCCTCTGCTCGCTCCAGTGGCGCAGAAGCTCGGTATCGATCTCGTGTGGTTTGGCGTGCTGCTCGCGATCAACATGCAGACGTCGTTCCTGCATCCGCCATTCGGCTTCGCGCTCTTCTATCTTCGCAGCGTTGCGCCGAAGAGCGTACGGACGTCGGAAATCTACTGGGGCTCGATCCCGTTCGTGGCGATTCAGGTGCTGATGGTCTCAATCGTCATCGCGTTTCCGCGCATCGTCACAGGCAACATTTCCGAGGCCGCGGGCGCGATCAAGGGTTCGGGTGCCGACGAATTGCGGCGGCAGATCGAAGGACCGTTCAAGGCGCCGGTGCCCACGACAACGGCGCCGCCTGGCGATGATGAGACGAAGGCACCGCCAAACGCGCCTGACGCCGGCGCGGAACTCGAGCGGTTACTGAAGGGTAAATAAACGCCGCGGCGCTACTTTCCGAACGGATGGCTGTAAGCGAAGTTCTCGTAAGTGAATTCCGCGGCGCGGTGCCATAGGAACTCATCGCTGCGAAACTGTTTCCACGGCTCGTAAAGTTTCTTCCACGCGGGGTTCTTGCCGGCCTCTTCCTCGTACAACTCGTAGGAAGCCTTCTGCGCTGCGCGCATGATTTCGTCCGAGAACGCGTGGAGCTTGACGCCATTCTTGACCAGTCGTTGCAGCGCCGCGAGGTTCTTGAAGTCGTATTTCGCCATCATGTCGATGTTGGCTTCGTATGACGCCGCCTCGATCGCTGCCTGGTATTCCTTGGGCAGTTTCTCCCACTCCTTGATGTTCACGTAGAACGAGTACATCGAATTGCTTTCCCACCACCCGGGAAAGTAATAGTGCGGCGCTACCTTGTAGAAGCCGAGCTTCTCGTCGTCATAGGGCCCCACCCATTCCGCCGAGTCGATCGCGCCGCGCTCGAGGGCGGGGTAGATGTCTCCGCCTGCGATCTGCTGCGGCACGGCGCCGAGGCGCGCCATTACTTCGCCACCGAGGCCCGCAATACGCATCTTGACGCCCTTGAGATCATTGACCGATTTGACCTCCTTGCGCCACCAACCTCCCATCTGAACGCCGGTGTTGCCTGCGGGGAAGGAGATGATCCCGAAGTCCTTGAAGAACTCACGGACGAGCTCGAGCCCGCCGCCGTAATAGATCCACGCGTTCTGCTGGCGCTGGTTGAGCCCGAACGGCAGCGTCGTGTCGAACGCGAACGCCTTGTTCTTGCCGACGAAGTAGTAGCTCGCCGTGTGCGCACACTCGATCGTGCCTTGCTGAATGGCATCGACGACGCCAAAGGCCGGCACGATCTCGCCGGCGGCGAACACGCGGATCTGAAACTTCCCTCCCGTCAATTGCTCGACGCGCTTCGCGATCGTCTCACCGCCGCCGTAGATCGTATCGAGACTTTTTGGAAAGCTCGATGCACAGCGCCAGCGTATTGTCGGCAGCGACGGCGTCTGCGCGATCGACTGCGTGACGGCAGCCGCACCGCCGGCGGCGAGCGTTCCCTGCACGAGGAATTTGCGACGGTCCATGCGGGCCTCCAGACGATCGAGTTATAGGTGCGGTGGAGTCTAGCGCAAAAGCTCATGGCAAGCCGGCCTTTTCCCACGCCGGCAAATACTGCGTCCTGAGGAACTGGCACCAGTTTTCCGACACGCATTCCTGCGCTGAAAGCTTTGGCGGTTTCAGATCGGGAAATCGTCGCCGCGCGTCTGCAGCGGCCCCATGTGCGGCGCGCTCGTCACCTTGTTGCGCATAGACGATCGCCAGCAGCGCATGGATCTCGCTTTGTCCCGTGTTCGTATCGATTGCTTTCTGAACCCACGACATTGCCGCGTCGTTATCGCCAAGCATGAAGTAGCTGAGGGCCATGTTTCCAAACAGGGAGTCGAAGCCTCGCGGATAAAGTGCCAGCGCATGTTTCAGGAGCTCGATCGATTTCGCCGGTTGGCCGAGGTGGTAATAGATGACGGCGAGATCGTTGGCGGCTCCAGGGTCCCGCGGGTCCAGCGCGGCGCGTCTCTCGGCGTAGCGCAGCGCGCCGGCCGTATCGCCTTCAAACCATGCGTGCATGACGAGCGAGCTGTAAACGGATGGACTTTCCGGATCCATCGTCCTCGCTTTCTGCGCGAGCGCACCGCCTTCGGTAATGAGCTTTTGACGCTCGTCAGCGCTGAGGACGCCGCCGAAGTTCCATGCCTGCACCAGCAGCGAGTTGGCGAGATCGTTCGTCGCGTGTGCGTTGCCGGGATCCGCCGCCAGCGCCTGTCGTTGCAGCGCTTCCACCGCTCGCCAGTTTTCGAGCGACTGCGCATTCAGCATCAGCGCGTTCGCGCGCAGCAGCAGATTCGTCGCCTGCGCGCCAGTCTTGCGTGTCTGGCTTTCGCGCGCGGCCAGGATCACAAGCTCGTTTCCAAGACTGTTGCCGATGCGCGCCGTCACCTGGTCCTGCAGACGGAAGAGGTCGGAGAGGTTGCCTTCGAAGGTATCGGTCCACTTCTGCGCGCCCGACGCTGCGTCGGCGAGTTGCGCATGGATGCGCACGTTGTTGCCATCGGCCATCACACTGCCTTGCAGCACGTAACGCACGCCGAGCTCGCGACCAATCTGGGTAACAGGCGCCGCTTTGTCGCGATAGGCAATGGCGGTGCTGACGGGCACGATGAACGCATCGCGGATGCGGGAGAGATCCGCTGTGATGCTCGTCGTCAGGCCATCGGCGATGTACGCCTTTTGCGGATCACCGGTTTGGTTGGCAAAAGGCAGCACGACGATGGACAGCGGGCCCGCATCGGCAGGCACCGCAGCAGCGGGTGGTGCGTTGTGCGCAAGCCCCTCGTGCATCGCACGGTATGCATTCCAGTAACCGGCGAGCCCACCGAGCACCGCGCCGACGGCGGCAATCGCCGCAATGGGGCGCTTGAGCTCCTTCGCCTTTTCAAGCAGGCGAGACGAGGCCCTAGCGATAAGGGTCGGCCGCGTCGCGCAGCCCATCGCCGAAGAAATTGAACGCGAGGATCACGACAATCACGGGCACCACGGGCAGCATCAGCCACGGATAAAGCGCGACGACGTTGATGTTCTGCGCCTCGTTGAGAAGAACGCCCCAGCTCGTGATCGGCGGGCGCAAGCCAATGCCGAGGAACGACAGCGCCGTTTCGCCGAGGATCATGCCGGGAATCGACAGCGTCGCCGACGCGATCAGGTGACTCATGAATCCCGGCAACAAGTGGCGGCCGATGATGCGGCTCGGCTTCGCGCCCATCAAGCGTGCGGCCGTCGTGTAATCCTCTTCGCGCAGCGCGAGCAGCTTCGAGCGAACGGCACGCGCGAGACCCGTCCAGTCGAGCAGCGCGAGGATGGCGGTGATGCCGAAGTAGATGAGGATGGGGCTCCACGTTACCGGCAGCACGGCGGAGAGTGCCATCCATAGCGGCAGCTCCGGAAACGAGCGGATGATCTCGATGATCCGCTGCACCGTCATGTCGACCCAGCCGCCGTAGTAACCGGCGAGACCGCCGATCAAAAGGCCGAGCGCGAAGCTGATCCCGATGCCCAGCAGGCCGATCGTCAGCGAGATTCGCGCGCCATAGAGGATTCGCGACAGCACGTCACGGCCGAGGCGATCGGTGCCTAGCAGGAACAGCGTCGATCCCGGCGCCGGGCACACGATGTGGACCGACATGTCGATCATGCCCCAGAACCGGTATGGATCGCCGAAGCAGAAGAATCGCAGCGGATGCGGCTCGGCTCGGTCCTCCGTATAAACGCGCCGCAGCGTGTCCATGTCGAGCGTCTTCTTCTGCGCGTAGACGAACGGTCCGACGAAACGGCCCTCGTGAAACAAATGAACGCGTTGGGGCGACGCGTAGATGAAATCGGTGTTGCGCGTCTGCAGGTTGTATGGCGCGAGGATCTCGGTGACGAGCGTCGAGCCATACATCAGGAGCAGGATGATTCCCGACACGACGGCGACGCGGTGCAGCTTGAACTTCCACCACATCAGCTTCCACTGCGACGCGAGGTAGAAGCGCTCCTGCTCGGGCGTCAACCGGGTTGCCGAGCCCGGATCGAACGGCTCCGTCGAGACGAAATGGTCGGCCTCGCGGGTCGCCGGCGGCGGAAGCTCGATCGTGCTCATGAGCGAGGGCAATTCATCGTGCAACGCCCCCTTGCAGGCGGATGCGCGGATCGAGTGCGACGAGGGCGAGATCGGACACGAGCACGCCGACGACAATCAGGAACGCGAGGAACATCAGGAACGAGCCTGCGAGATACATGTCCTGGCTCTTCAGCGCGTTCAGCAGCATTGGACCCGTCGTCGGCAGCGAAAGCACGACGGCGGTGATCTCGGCACCGGAAATGATGTGCGGCAACAGACTGCCGATGTCGGAGATGAAAAAATTGAGCGCCATCCGCAGCGGATATTTGCGCAGCACCTTGCGCGGAGGAAGCCCTTTTGCGCGCGCCGTGACGACGTAGGCCTTCTGCAATTCGTCGAGCAGGTTCGCGCGCAGTCGCCGGATCATGCCCGCCGTGCCGCTCGTCCCGATGACGACGACGGGTATCCAACTGTGCTCGAGCACCGACTTCACCTTGTCCCACGACCACGGCTTGCCAATGTATTCGGGTGCCATCAACCCGCCGATGCTCGTGCCGAACACGACGTTCGCCACGTACATGATGACGAGCGCGAGCATGAAGTTCGGAATGGCAATGCCGAGAAAGCCGAGCAGCGACAGCCCGTAGTCGCCCCAGCTGTACTGATGGGTGGCCGAATAGATGCCGATGGGAAACGCGACGGCCCATGTGAAGATGATCGTGACGAACGAGACGATGACCGTGAGGAACATCCGGTCGCCGACGACCTTCGTCACGGGCATGTTGAACTCGAACGAGTAACCGAAATCGCCGCGCAGCATGCCGGTGGCCCAGCGCAGGTATTGCTCGACGAGCGGCTTGTCGAGACCGTAGTACTCGCGCAGGAACGCGATCTTCTGCGGATCGACCGACTCGCCCTGCGCCTGCAGCTCGGCGATGTAGCTTTCGAGGTAGTTGCCGGGCGGCAGCTGGATGATCGTGAACACGATGACGCTGATCGCGAGCATCGTCGGGATCATCAGCAGGATACGTTTGATGACGTACTGCAGCATGCGTCAGCCTCGCGCGATCATTTCGCCGACGCGGCGGCGGTCTGGGCGGTGTCGATCCAGAACGTGTCCGGATGGTACATGCCGAAATACGCGCCCGGATCCCAGCTGTAGATGCCTTCGACCGGCACGTTACGCAGGTTGTCGCGAACGACGACGGGCTGCAGCGCGCGCGTGACGATGCCGATCGTGTAGACCTCGTCGGCGTTGATCGCGAGCATCCGCAACCAGATCTTCTCGCGCTCGTCGGCGCTCCCCGAGTTGCGCCACTGCTCGAACAGCTTGACGAGCTCGACGACGTCCGGCGCCGTCGGCGCTTCGCCGCCCTTGCGCCCTTGCTCGTAGTACTGGCCCCACATGGGCCACTGCAATTGCTCCTGCGTCGTCGGCGCGAGCTCGCCGGGACTCATGTCGGCCGTGGGAATGCCGTTGCTCATGCCCGACCAGATCGACATCATCGATTTGCCCGAGAACACGCGCTTGCGGAACACCTCCCGCTGCGACGGCCGCGAGAACATCGCGATGCCGAGCTGCCGCCAGCTGTCGCGGATCAGCTCGAGCACATCCGTCTCCTCGGTGCTCTCGCCCGACGTGTCGATGATGAGCTCCATCGGCCGGCCGTCCGGCAAGAGCCGCAGTCCAGCGCCATCGCGGCGCGTGAGGCCGATCGAATCGAGCAGCGCGTTCGCCGCCTTGAGGTCGAACTTCGTCCAAGCGGAGCGAAACTCGGGCCTGAACAGCGCACTGCGCTGCAGCACCGTGTTGCTCGATTCGCGCCCGAGCCCGAAGTAGACGACCTCGTTGATCTCGTGGCGATTGATGCCGAGCGACAGCGCGCGGCGGAACCGGACGTCGCGCATCAGCTTGCGCCATTCGGGATCCTCGGCATTGAGATTCGGATAGAGCGCGATCTGCGATCCAAGCGCCTTCTCCCACAGCCGCACGTGATACTGATTGCGCTTCTCGGATTGCTTCAGGAACGTGTAGTTGTCGAAGCGCAGGTATCGAACCTGCAGGTCGACGTCGCCGGCGCCGGTTTTCGCGGGGATCAGCTTGTCGTCGGTGATGCCCACGATGATCTTGTCGATGTACGGCAATTGGCGACCGTTCGCATCGACGCGATGGAAGTACGGATTGCGCACGAGGACGAACCGCGTCGCCGGCAGCGGCGTGGTATTGATCCACGGCTCGAGTGTGGGAAGGTCCGGGTTGTCGAAGCGGAACTGCTCGTCCTTTTTCTGATGCAGCCCGGCCCAGCTGCGGGAGCCGGCCTCCACGGCGTTCGCATTGGCCTTCTCGAGCCCGACATAGCGCGCGTGAAACTGGCGCAGGTAATGCGCGGGCCGATAGATGTAAAGCGGACTGGGCGCAGCGAGCGCCGGCAGGAACATCGGATTCGGCTCGACCCACGTGAAGCGCACCGTCGTTGCGTCGAGCACCTCGAACTTGGGCGGGTGGCCGTTGACGAGCAGCGCCTGCGGCAATCCGAATGGTGAGAGTTCCTTGTTGTGCGCAACGTCCTCCCAGTAATAGCGGAAGTCTTCGGTCGTGAACGGCTTCCCGTCCGACCACTTGTGTCCGGGTCGAAGATGCAGCGTGAACGTGCGGCTGTCGACGTTGTCGACTTTTTCGAGGATGTCCGGCGTCAGGTGAAGCTGCTCGTCGTAGCCGACGAGGCGCGAATAGCCGTAAACGACCATCATTCGGATGTCGCGGTCCTTCGCCTGCAGCGTACGCAGCTCGCCGCCATAGCGACCGAGGGTCCAGTCGCTGCGCGGTGCTGTGAACACGAGCGGCACGCGCGGCAGTCGCTCGGTCACCGGCGGCAGCTTGCCGGCAGCGACGTCGGCGGCGAGGCTCGGTGGCTCCTCGGCGGCAAACGCCGGTGCGGCGAGCGTCGATGCGAGCGCCGCCAGCGCCACGATTCTGATGATCAGCGCCTTCATGCGGCCGCCGCTTGCGCCGTCTGCATCCGCACGCGATGGCCTTCGCCGACATCGACGAGCTCGCCCGCGTTCTCTGCGGTCCATGCGAACGGCGCACGCCATTCGTCCGGCTTCCGTTCGGCGCCTTCGAGAACGGCATTGAGGTCGAGTTTGCGATCGAGATCCGGATACGGAACGGCGGCCAGCAGCCCGAGCGTGTACGGATGCATCGGGTTGTGGAACAGCACTTCACGCGGCGCGATCTCGACGATGCGGCCGCGGCACATGACCGCGATGTCGTCCGCGATGTAGTCGACGACGGCGAGATTGTGCGAGATGAAGAGATACGTCAGGCCGAGCTCCGCCTGCAAGTCTTTGAGCAGGTTCAATACCTGCGCCTGGATCGACACGTCGAGCGCGGACACCGGCTCGTCGCACAGGATCAGGTCGGGTTTCAGCGCCAGCGCGCGCGCGATGCCGATGCGTTGCCGCTGGCCCCCCGAGAAGCTGTGCGGATAGCGATTCAGGAAGCGCGGATCGAGGCCGACGAGGCGCATCAATTCCTTCGCCATCTCCGCGCGGTAATCGGCGTCACCGATGTCGTGAATGATGAGCGGCTCGCGCAGGATATCGAACACCGTCATCCGCGGCGACAGCGAGTTGAACGGGTCCTGGAAGATGTACTGGACGCGGCGGCGAAAGCGCATCAGATCCTCGCCTTCCGCGCGGCGAACATCGAGTGTCGTGCCGCGATCGTTGTAGAGGATCTCGCCGCTGTCGGCCTCGAGCGCGCGCATGATCGCCTTCGACAGCGTCGTCTTGCCGCAGCCGCTTTCGCCGACGAGGCCAAAGCATTCGCCGCGACGAATCGAGAACGAGACATCATCGACGGCGCGGAACGGCTTGCCCTCGCGCCGGACGATGAGGCCGGTGGGTCGCTGGCGAAACGTCTTGACGACATTGCGGACGTCGAGATGGATGTCGCCCGCATCGGCGGGCCACGGCTCGTGGGCCTCGACGAGGGGACCCGTCTGATGATCGATCGTGCGCACCGACACGAGGCGCTCGCCCGGTTTCATGTCGAAATGCGGCACGGCCCGCAGCAGTGCGCGCAGATAGGGATGCTCGGGCCGCTCGAACAGCGCCTGCACCGACCCTTGCTCCATCACGCGTCCCGCATAGAGCACGACGACGTGCTCGGCAACGTTGGCGACGACGCCTAGATCGTGCGTGATGATCAGCACGGCCATCTCGAGCTCGGCTTGCAGCTCCTTGATCAGCGCAAGAATCTGCGCCTGGATCGTCACGTCGAGCGCCGT
>Ga0070664_100003352_pt1 | contig 12952 bp, 16 predicted proteins | sample KBSC73metaG_FD_65863 | JGI IMG/M metagenome (GOLD analysis project Ga0070664, IMG submission 65863) | Corn rhizosphere microbial communities from Kellogg Biological Station, Michigan, USA - KBS C7-3 metaG | ecosystem: Host-associated > Plants > Roots > Rhizosphere > Soil ... | reverse complement strand
TTTGAACGACGCGGTCGCCGTTCCGGATCGACCACGCCCGTCCGCCGATCCGGTCGCGCGCTTCGAGCACCGTCACGCGATAACCCGCGCGCTTCAGCTCATAGGCCGAAACGAGGCCCGAAATACCTGCGCCCAGGATGACCACAGACCGTCCGTTGCCGCTTCTCCTCGGAAGTTTGAAGTTCTCCGCGCCGGCTGCGGTCGGGAGCGCCAGGCCCAGCGCCTCCATCGCGAGATAGGCGGCACCGAGCCCCCCAACGGTGCCGATATGTTCGAGCAGCGCCCTGCGCGTCAGTGTCATCGACTCGCCCCCTTCGTGGTCAATGCGGACGGCAGACTGACATCAATTCGGGCCGGACGGCGATGATTTTTCGACCGGCAGCCCGCATCGCCTCGCGAAGTTGAGCGTTGTCCCTCCGAACCGATCCCAGCAAGCGGAGAAGACAATGACCGAACATTCAACCGAAATCAGCACGCTCAACACGCTGATCGCGACCACCATCGACAGCATCACCGGCTATGAGGACAGCGCCCAGAACATCGACAATGAGCGGTTCCGCGAAATCTTCCGCCAACGTGCCAACGAGCGGCAGCAAGTCGTCGAGCAGCTGCGCGCCGAGGTGCGGCGGCTGGGCGGCAATCCAGAGGACGACGGCTCATTCCTGGGCAAGGCGCACCAGCGTTTCGAGGATCTGAAGGCCGCGATCACCGGTCGCGACGAGAAAGCGATCATCAATGAGGTCGAGCGCGGCGAGGACTATCTCAAAGGTAAATTCGAAGCGGCGCTCAATAGCGATGAGCTCACCGGCGAGAGCCGCTCGGTCGTCGAACGCTGCTATCAGTCGGTCCGCTCAGGCCACGACCAGATGAGCCAGCTCAAGCATGGGATGGAGGCATCGCCCCAGGCTTGAACGATCAAATGTAATGAACCGCCCCTTTGAAACGGGGTGGGGCGCGGGGCGATCCTCAGGCCAGCGGGATCGCCCCGATCGCTGACCGGATCGCTCAGTAACCCATCAGCGCCAGCACTTCGCGACGGCTGCGCTCGTCCTCTCGGAAGGTGCCCATCATCCGACTGGTGGTCATCATTACCCCGGGTGTCGAAACGCCGCGGGCCGTCATGCAAGCATGCGTGGCCTCGATCACCACCGCGACGCCCTTGGGCTGAAGATGCTCCCAGATCGCGTCCGCGACCTGCGCGGTCAGGCGCTCCTGAACCTGCAGCCGCCGGGCAAAGCCGTGGAGGACCCGGGCGAGCTTGCTGATCCCGACGACCTTGTCCTTGGGCAGATAGGCAATCGCCGCCTTGCCGATGATCGGCGCCATGTGATGCTCGCAATGCGATTGGAAGGGGATGTCCTTCAACAGCACGATCTCATCATAGCCGCCGACTTCCTCGAAGGTCCGGCTGAGGTGGATCGCGGGATTTTCCGCATATCCCTTCGCATACTCACGCCAGGCGCAGGCAACGCGGCGTGGCGTATCGAGCAGTCCTTCGCGGTCGGGATTGTCGCCGGTCCAGCGGATCAGGGTCCGGATCGCCTCCTTGACCTCCGCTGGGACCTGTTTTGTCTCGTGTGAATCGTCGACGAGGTCGCCGTCTTCCGGCTCGCCATGCTCGAACGGCGGGTTCATGCGCCAAGCTCCCGCTGGATGTCGTCGGCCACTTGCGCGGCCTGCTCGCGGATGTCCGGCACGGCAATGATCTCCCAATAGCGGCCCTTGGTCAGCGGACCCATCGCCCATAGATGCTCGCCGGCGCGGCAGGTTCCGTCGACCTCGATGCCAATGCCGAGACGATCGGGCCGAATCTCGCCACCGTCCAGCAGGCTGCGCAGCAATGGATCGTTCGACCGGGCGATGGAATGCAGCGGCCCGGTGCAGTTGAACGCATAAGCGAACGATTCGGCGTGCAAGTCCTGCTTGCCACGCCGCCGGAACCCCACCGTCAGCCCTTCGGGAACCGCATCAACCGTCGCGATTCGCCCGGCGATGATCTCGAGCCGGCCGTCGGCGACCATGCGCGCGATGGTCGCGCCGACTTCCGGCGCAATCCGGTGGCGGTGGACGTCCCACCACGGCCGGGCATGGCGCAGGAAGCGCCGCTGCTGGTCTTCGTCGAGACTCTGCCAGAGCGGGTGGCTGTGCGGCCTCAGGCTGTCCACCGCCGCCCGCCAGCCGACCTCCGCGCTCCTGCGCCTCAGCCAGCGCCACAAGCGGCGGACGCTTCCTGAAGGCACGTCGCCCTGATCGACAGGCGCAGGGTCGAAATCGGCATGAGAGCGGGGGATCAACCCTCGCCGCGACAACGCAAGAATCTTGCCTTGGTGCCCGGCCGCGTCCAGCGACAGCACGAGGTCCACCATCGTCAGGCCGGTGCCGATCAGCAGCGCCGGGCTTCCGCTCCTTGCAACATCCTCGACCGCGGCGCGGGCCGCCTCGCCCCATGGGTTCCGGATGAAGCGGCCGCCGATGCCGGCGAAGGCGCTCAGCGGTTCGGGCTCCTGGTTGCCGACTGCGAGGACCAGCGCGTTGGTCTCGATTGCCGAGCCATCGTGGAAGTCGACCCGCCATCCATCTTGGTTTCGGATTCCGCGCATTGCCGTCGCCTCGACGATTTCCGCGCACCCGCTCCGCACCGCTTCATCGAGAATTCCGCCGAGATAGCGCGCGAAAAAGCGCCGCTGCGCGAAACCCCGCCTCTCCCCTCCCTCGCGTTCGAACGCCCGCGCGAAATGGTCGGGCTCGCCGGCAATCGCGCTCATTCCCTCGGCGCGGACGTTGAGCAGGTGCGCCGGCTCGGTCGTCGAATAAGCGACACCCTTGCCGACGCGGCCGCTGCCGTCGATCAGGAACGACTTGATGCCGCGGCGCGCCAGCTGCGCGGCGAGGACCGTTCCCGATGCGCCGCCGCCGACAATCGCGACCGCCGCCCGGCGGTCAGATTTCGTAGTCAGGCCAGTTCTCCGGATTTGCGGCGCCCGCCTTGCGCTTGTTCATATGGTCATACATGCCGGTGATGGTCTTGCCCGCGGTCTGCGTGAAGAATCCCGGAACGACCGCATGGACGAGGCAGGCGAGACCGGCGCCGACAAGCTTCGCGCCGATTGCCACCGCTCCAACGCCATGCGCCGCCCAGCTCATTCCGAGCGAACGCGGGTGTTCGAACAACATGCGACCGGCCAGCCCCGGCCGATGCTCGCCTTTTTGCTTGGTCGCCATCCGTCAGCCCTCACAAATAGCTGGCGACCCCGACAGGATTCGAACCTGTGGCCCTCAGATTAGGAATCTGATGCTCTATCCTGCTGAGCTACGGGGTCGCTGCGGCACGGAATAGGGGCAGCCGCGCGACCAATCAATTGACCGGCAATCAATTGACCTGGTTCGGCGGAGTGACTGGCAGCGGCAAGGGAGCGACCGCGATCCCGTCGTCGGCGAGCGAGTTGGCTTGCTCGAGCGTGGCGTTGCCGTGGACCTGCTGGCGCTCGATCTCGCCGTTGTGCATCGCCCGCGCAGTGTCGGTGAATTCGTCGCCGACCCAGCGCGAGTTCCTGAGCAACTCGCCCTGGAACGCCGCGAGCCTCGCCATCGGTGAATCGGCGCCCTTCATTGGCACGCGCGGCGCCATCGGCGCCTTGCCGACATTGGCCGACCGGCAGACCGGGCATTGCACCAGCCCGGCCTGGCGCTGCTCGTCGAAGTCGGCGTTCGAACGGAACCAGGCTTCGAACGTCTCGCCGCCATCTCGGCATTGAAGATCGAAGACGATCATAAGCTTACCGCGTCGGGGATAGGCCGGCGGTGGCTGAGCGCCGGTATGCGCGAGCGCACGTCGACGATCCGCTTCAAATCGATGTCAGCGAACCCGACGCCGGATTCCTCGCTCATGTCGAGCAGGATGTCGCCCCACGGGTCGGCGACGAGCGAGTGGCCAAATGTGTTGCGTCCGTCTTCGTGATGCCCGACCTGGGCCGCTGCGACCACAAACAGGCCCGCCTCGATGGCCCTCGCCCGGAGCAGCACGTGCCAGTGCGCCTTGCCGGTCGGGACGGTGAACGCGGCCGGGACCGCGATCACGTCAGCGCCGGATTCGGCCAGCCGCGCAAACAGGCCCGGGAAGCGGAGGTCGTAGCAGATGGTGAGGCCGAGCTTGCCGATCGGCGTGCCGTTGACCAGCACCACACCGCCGCCGGCGGAATAGACATTGGACTCCCGCCAGCTCTCGCCTGTCGGCAGGTCGACGTCGAACAAATGGATCTTGTCATAGGTCGCCCGCACCTCGCCCTCGCGATCGACGACGAAGCCGCGGTTGGCGATCTTGCCGTCGCCGGCCAGGACCGCCAGCGAGCCGACATGGAGCCAGATGCGGTGTTGTGCCGCGGCCTCGCGGACCGCGGCAAGCACCCGGTCCTCGTCCTGTGGCCGAAGCGCCTTTGCGGCGCGCTGAGCATCGCGGTCGAGCAGCCCGGACATTTCCGGCGTGAAGAGCATTTCCGCTCCGCCCGCGGCCGCCTGCTCGATTGCCGAAACCAGCGAGCGCGCGTTGGCTTCGGGGTCGATTCCGGAATTCGACTGAAAAAGAGCGATGCGCGTCATTAGCCGAAGAGTTCGTCGAGCTTGCCCGAGCGCTCGAGCGCAACCAGGTCGTCGCAGCCGCCGACATGGTGTTCGCGGATGAAGATCTGGGGGACCGTGCTTCGCCCGTTCGCGCGCTGGATCATCAGCTCGCGCGCCTCTCCGCCATAATCGACAGGAATCTCCTGATATTTAACGCCTTTCGCCTCGAGCAGCTGCTTTGCGCGCCAGCAATAGGGGCAAAACGCCTTCGTATAGATCTGAACGGTCACGGTCGGTCCTTCACGCCGAATAGTTAGGCGCTCGCATCAACGCATCAACTGCGAAGGTTTCACCACGCGCGCCCAGCTTACCAGCTCGACGCGGGCCGCGCCGGCGCGCTTGAGGGTCCGCGCGCAGGCCTCGGCGGTGCTTCCCGTGGTCAGGACATCGTCGACCAGGATCACGGTCTTCCCGGCGATGGCCGATTTGTCCCTGACGCGGAAGGCGCCGGCGACGGTCCTCCGCCGCTGGAGCGGGCTCATGCCCTTGAGCGGCGGCGTCCGCCGGATCCGGCTGAGGGCCAGCGGGTCGGCGGCGATTCCAAGTCGGCGAGACAATTCGCGCGCGACCAGCGCGGACTGATTGAATCCCCGCCGCCACAGCCGAGTCCGATGCAACGGCACGGGAACCAGCAGGCGGTCTCCCCCCTCACCGACCAGGGGCGCCATGTACCGCGCCATCGTCCGGGCGATCGCGACCTTGCGTCCATATTTCAGGCGGATCGCCAGGCTCCGCGAGAGATCGTCGTACGCTACCGCCGCGCGAGTGCGGGCAATCCTCGGCGGCCGCGCAAGGCAGACGCCGCAGCTGGACTCCTCGGTGGCCTGAAGCGGCAACCCGCAGATCGAGCAGCCCGAGTGGCCGAGGAATTCGATCTGCTTCCAGCAATTGGCGCAGAAGCTGTGCACCTCAGCGACGATCGTCCCACAAACGGCGCAGCGCGGCGGCAGCGCGAAATCGAGCGCCCAATGAGCCGCAAGACGAACAGCATTGCCAAGCATCGCTCGTCTTGTCGCTTGGTCGCGGCCAGCGCACAAGCGGCGCCGTGTCCGCGCTCTTCGACATGGAACTCCGCGCGCTGCGCCGCGACCGCGCCGCCCGTGCGGGCGCCGACTTTTTCCTTCATCAACGCGCGTTCGACGACTGTCTGGAGCGCCTCGCGCTCATGCAGCGGCGGTTCGAGCGCGCGCTGCTGGTCGGCTGTCCGGATGCCTCCTGGCCCGGTCGGTTGGCGGTGGAAGGTGGCCAGGTCGACGTTCGCGATCCGGGCGCGTTGTTCGCGGCCCGGGCAAACGGGGAAACGATTGTCGAGGACCAGTTGAATCTGCCCGAGGCGGCTTACGACCTCGTGCTCGCGATCGGCACACTCGATACGGTCAACGACCTGCCGCTGGCGCTGCGGCTGATCCGCCAGGCGATGCGCGGCGGCGGACTCTTCCTCGGCGCGCTGTCAGGCGGCGACACGCTCCCGCAGCTTCGGCACGCAATGCGCGCCGCCGATGCCGTGTCGGACACGGCCGCACCGCATGTGCACCCGCGGATCGAAGCGGCAGCGCTGGCGCCGCTTTTGACAAACGCCGGGTTCATCGATCCCGTGGTCGACATCGACCGCGTCTCGGCTTCCTATGCGTCTCTGGGCCGGTTGACCGCGGACCTCCGGGCGATGGGCGCCACCAACCTGTTGACCGCGCGCCCGAAATTCATCGGCAAGCGCGCGCATGCTGCCGCGCTCAGCGTCTTCGCGAGCCGAGGCGACGGCGCGCGGACCGTTGAAATTTTCGAGATCCTCCATTTTGCCGCCTGGGTAGCGAAATAAAGAGCTGAAACTCCATTAACTCTAGTCGTCGAAAGACTTGTTAACCCTCCGTCACGTAAACCTGCCGCGTGGACGTGGACCAGAGGAGGGTGGCGTGATCGCTATCCGAAAGATCTTGCGCAGGTTCAGCGCCGACGAGCGCGGAGCGACTGCGATCGAATACGGGCTAATCGTCGGGCTGATCGCGGTCGCCTCCATCGGCGGCATGCAGCAGCTCGGCGGCGGCGTCGGCGGCAAGTGGGGAAATCTCGCTTCGACTGCGAATACCTATATGCCCTGAGCGATTGGCTCAGCTTCGCCGCGTCCCGTAAATGACCAGCTTGACCTTGCGGCCTGGCACCAAAGTGCTGTTGGCCGCGAGGCCATTTAAGGACAGGAACCGCTCGACCTTGAAATCGCGATAGGCCATCCGGCTGCTGAGCGACTGGATGGTGTCGCCCGGCCTTACCGTTTCGATATGGATGATCCTCGGCCGGATTGTCGCCGCTTCGGCGGGCGTAACGCGGCGCAGCGAATTGATCATCGGTGCGAAGGGGCCGACGCCATAGCCACCCGGCGTCAGCATGACGAAATAATAAATGCGCTGCGCGTCCCACTGGTAGGCGGCGACGCTCGCGTCGATCAGGCCGGAATCGGTGTTCACGCGCGCGGTCGTGATCGCCGCGGCCATCCCGTTGATCGTGACATGTTGCGGCTGCGGAACCGGGAAGTTCGCTTGTCCGCGAGTGAGTTGGCGGAAGGCGAGCAGGATCGCATTGTCGAGCGAGCCATTGAACTGGCCGCCACGGAACTGCGCCTTGCCTGCCGATCCGGAGATGGTCACCGCGTCCGTGCCGTTGGACATCAGATAACCCTGCGGGACGCTGAACTGAATCCGCAGGTCGGGATGAGTGAAGCTCGCCCCTTCGATGACGCCCTGGGCGGGATCGTCGTCGACATAGAGCCCTTCAAGCTCTGTCAGGAAAACGTCGCGATTGCGGATGCCCGTGCCGAGCCGCCCAGTCGCGCGGCCGGCCGCAAGCGCGCGCTGCATGCGGTTCTCGCTCAGGGGATGCGTGCTCGCCCACTCGGGTGTCTGGCGGTTGCTTCTCCCCTGGACCCGGGCCTGCAAGGCACTCTGGCGGCTGAGTGCCGCGAGGATGCCGGCGGCGCCGGCGGGATCGTAGCCCGCCGCGAGCATGTAGCGCAGGCCGAGCGTGTCGGCCTGATATTCCTGGTCCCGCGAGAAGCTCAGCGTATCGAGCCGCGCCCGCGCCTGGAGAACGTCGGTGATGCCCGGCCCGAAAATCGCTCCGATGATTTGGCCGAACACGCCAAGCGGATTGCGCTGCGCATATTGCTCGCGGATGTGAGCGTGGTTCGCGGCGACGTGACCGACCTCGTGGCCCAGTGCAAACGCGAGCTGGGACTCGTCTTCCATCAGGCCCATCAACTGGCGGGTGATGTAAACGTAGCCCCCGGGCACCGAGAAAGCATTCTCCACTGCCGAGTTGAGGGTGGTGAAGTGAAGCGCCTGGCCGGGATTCGCGATGCCGGACACGGCGCCGACCCGGCGGCCGACAGACTCGACATAAGTTGCGCGGCGGCCGGTCTCCGCGCCGCCAAGCTCGCGCACCAGTTCCGCATGGTCGCGCTGCGCTTCGGCAACGTCCTGCGGGTTGAGATAGCGGAGGCGCTGCGCTGCGGCGGGCGTGATCGCCAGAGCGGCGGCGGCAAGCAACAGGATGGTTCTACGCATAGGGCCTGGATCACTTTCCCGTTCGGCAGCAACTAAAGCGCGGCGAATTTGAACGGAAAATGACTGTCGCGGTTCCTGGGCGCAGCCTAGCCGATCGCGAGGAACTTGGCGCGACGCTGGGCGCGGAGCTCGTCGGGCCCGAGTTTGCCGCAGCCGTCCAGCTCCTCGATCAGCGCGCCCTTCAAGGCGCCGATCGCGGCTTCGGGGTCGCGGTGGGCACCGCCGACCGGCTCCGCGATGATGCGGTCGACCACTCCCAGTGCCTGCAGATCGGCGGCCGTGATCTTCATCGCTTCGGCCGCTTCGGCGGCCTTGTCGGCGGTCCGCCACAGGATCGATGCGCAGCCTTCGGGCGAGATCACCGAATAAACCGCATGCTCGAACATCAGCACTCGGTTGGCGCTGGCGAGCGCAACGGCCCCGCCCGAGCCGCCCTCGCCCACGACCACCGCCACCATTGGCACGCCGAGCGCCAGGCATTCCTCGGTCGAGCGGGCAATCGCCTCCGCCTGGCCGCGCTCTTCCGCCTCGACCCCCGGAAAGGCGCCCGGCGTGTCGACCAGGGTCACGACCGGCAGATGGAACTGGTCGGCCAGGCGCATCAGCCGGATCGCCTTGCGGTAGCCCTCCGGCTTGGCCATCCCGAAATTGTGCTTGAGGCGGGCCGCGGTGTCGTCGCCTTTCTCATGGCCGAGCAGCACCACCCGGCGGCCGTCGATGCGCGCAAAGCCGCCGATGATCGCCGGGTCGTCGGCAAACGACCGATCACCCGCGAGCGGCACGAAATCGTCGGCGATGCCGGCGAGATAGTCCTTGAAATGCGGCCGGTCGGGATGGCGCGCGACCTGAGCCTTCTGCCAGGGGGAAAGCTTGGCATAAGTGTCGCGAAGCAGCTTGTTGGCCTTGGTCTCGAGCTTCGAGACTTCGGCATCGATGTCGATGTCGTCCGAGCTGGCGGCAGTCTCGCGCAGCTCGGAAACGCGTGTCTCAAGCTCGGCGATCGGCTTTTCGAAATCCAGATAATTCAGCATGTGGAGGGCGCGGGTAGGCCGAAGCTGGCGCAGGCGTCAACGAGAACGCGTCGCAAGCGGATGGCGGGCATTGACCAGCTCCACCAGCCGCGCGCTGTCGACATGGGTATAGATTTGCGTGGTTGCGATGTCGGCGTGGCCGAGCAGCGACTGGAGCACGCGCAGATCGGCGCCGCCCGCCAAAAGGTGCGTCGCGAATGCATGGCGCAGCACATGCGGGCTGACGCGTTCGGGCGCGATGCCGGCGTCCGCGGCCATCGCGCGGACAATCTGGAACAGCCGCACCCGACTGATGTGCTTGTTGCCGCTCGGGAACAGCCAGGCGGTCGTCCCCGGCGCTATTTCCAGCCATTTGGAGACTGCGGTCTCGGCGCGCGCGGAGATCGGCACCAGCCGTTCCTTCGAGCCCTTGCCGCGAACCATCATGAATGGCTGGCCCGAACGGACCGCGCCCCGCGGCAGGCTGACGAGCTCCGAAGCGCGAAGACCGGACCCGTAGAGCAATTCGAGTAGTGCGAGGTTGCGCACTGCGGCCAGTTCGCCGCTGGCGGCGCGATCCTCGGCGGCCTCGAACATGAGTTCCACTTCGCCCATCTCGAGGATCCGCGGCAGCGGGCGCTCGAGCCGCGGTCGCGGCAGTGCCGACGACGGATCGTCCCTCCTCAAGCTATCGTCGACGAGGAAGCCGAAAAAACGCCGGAGCGCCGCCGAGCGGCGCGCGACGGTCGAAGGCGCCAGCTCGGCCCACTGGCCGCCGAGACGCGACAAATCGTCGGTGGTGGCTGCGCCGAGCGAGCCGAGGCCCTCTGCCGCACGCTCGAGGTCGTTGCGGTAGGCCGCGAGGGTGTGGCTGGACGATCCCGCTTCGGCGGCCATCATGTCGAGAAAGCGATCGACGAGGGCCCGGTCGTCTGGAGTCACGTGCGGGAGAGGGCCTCGGCGGCGATCATCCGGGCAGTGAATCCCTGACCGGTGCGGTTCAGGGCCGAGACCGCGTGATAAAGATGCGCCGAGGGAACCCGGTCGAATTGCGGCGTCTGGAATCCGGTTCCGGTCAACAGCAGCACTGTCCCGCCCTGCCCTCGTGCGGCGGCGGCGTCGATCATCTTGGTCCAGCTCGTGATGTGCCCGAGACCAAGGCCGTTGCGCCGGTTCAGCGAATTGGCAGTGTCGACGCTGATCCGCCCCAGGCCGGCGAGGCCTGCGACGAGCAGGGCGCTCCGGACGTGATTGCGGCTCTTGTCCCGCCGGATGAAGCTGTTGATCCGGCCGGTGCCGACGTCCGCCACGTTGGGCGCGGCGAGCGCCAGCATCGCCCAGCAGCGGTCGCTGTCCGCGTCGTCCATCCCGTTGACGGCGGGGATCCAGCGCGCCGCGGCCTGATCGTAGCCACCGGTCAGCATCGCCGAAATCAGCTCGGGCGCGTCCTTCGCAAGCTTCGAATCGGGTTCGACCATGGTCGAGGCGCGCGCGACCAGTGCTCTTGCCCCCTCCTTTTGCCACCCGCTCTTGCCCGTTGCGAGCAGCCGCCGGATCGCCGCAAGCCGAGTCTCGGGATCCCTCGCGACGAAGGCCTGGCGCAGTTGCCAGGCATCACTATCGCCGAGGTCTCCCGGATCGGTCGTGTCGTAGATCGCCGAATAGAGGTCGATCATCGTCTGCGATGAAAAGACGCCGAGGCCCGCGGCGACCATTGCCGAGGAAAGCCTCTGCTGGGCGCTGAGCATCGGCGCCCGGGCCTGGAACGCCCTCAGCCTTGGCATTGCAGCGTTCATCAGCCGCTCGGGCGGCGCCATGCCGGTGCCCGTCGCAAGACCGAACCGCCACGCGGTCAACGCATCGACCGGATCCCATTCGATCGTCGAAGCGCGGCCGTTGGCGCCCGCGCCGACGACCTTCTCGGCCAGCGCCAAATCGACCCCGCCGATCCGGCCATAGCGGCGCGCCTGGTCGATCATTGCCGCCGCCGCTTCCGGTTCGCCAGCAAGCGACGCGCACATCGCCTGCACGAGCCGCAGGATGCCAGCGTCATATTTGTGGATTCCGTCTTCGAGCGGGCACAGCGCCGGCGGATCGGCGCTGGCGAGCGCGCTCTGGACGCCGACCTGGACCATCTTGGGAGTAAACCTGTCGGCATCCACGCCTGCGACAAGCATTCGCGCGGCGTCCGCCTCGCCCATGCGCAGCAACAGCCAGGCGCGCTCGCCGACCCAGTCGACGGGATTCACATTGACCGGCGCGCGCAGCTTCGCGAGCAATGCATCGCGGAGCGCGATGTGCGCCCAGCGCGAAGCGAGCGGCGTCTGCATCCGCCGCATGAGCGTCGAGAGGAACGGACCGTCGGCGCCGCCCCACGCATCGCTGGTGAGGCCCGCATCCTCGGGGTTGAGGCTGCCGACCGTCCACGGGTCGCGGCGCGCCCAACCGGGATATTCGACGGGCGGCGACGGCGGTTGAAGACTGGCCGCTGAGACTTCCTCGACCGCGCTTTCGTCGGACCCGCCATCGTTCGCGGTGACGGCCGGCTGTGGCGTTGGAGTGGGAGTTGGCGTCGCCGTCGCGGGCGCCGCCGGCTGCGGCGCGCCGGTCTCCTGAGCGATCGCCGGGAGTGTGAGGACGACCGCCACCGACGCAATCAGAATGAGCTTAGTGCGCATTGCCCCCTTGCGGCACAGCGACCTCGATCTGGCGGGTCGGCTGCTCTTTGGGCAGCGTCGAAAGGAAGAATAGCGCGCCGATCAGGATTGCAACGACGCTGATGAGGACCAGGATCCGGGACATGGAGGCGGCTTTTGCCGAGCGGCAAAGCCGCTGTATAGCCCCTTAAGCGATGCAATTGTCGAAGCGTCTCGACCGCCCGGTGGTGCTGGTCGGGCTGATGGGGGTTGGAAAATCGACGGTCGGGCGCCGCCTGGCCCGCCGCCTCGGCTTGCCCTTCGTCGACAGCGACGCGGAAATCGAGGATGCCTCCGGCTATCCGGCGGCCGAAATGTTCGAGCGCTACGGCGAGCGCGACTTCCGCGACGGCGAGCGGCGCCTGGTGGCCCGGCTCGTCGAGGGCGACGTCCGAATCATCGCCACCGGCGGCGGGGCCTATGTCGACCCGGCGACGCGGCGCCTTCTCAACGAACGCGCAATCACCGTCTGGCTCGACGCTCCCGTCGGAATCCTCGAGGAACGCACTTCGCGCCGCGATACCCGGGCCCAGCTGCGCAATGGCGACCGCAGAGCGGTGCTTGAGCGGCTGGCAGAGGAGCGGCGGCCCTCCTACGCCGAGGCGCACATCCATGTGAAAAGCGGCGACGGGGCGCACAAGGACGTTGTCGACGCGATCGTCGCCGCGCTCGACGAATATCTGACAGGGTTAGGAACAGCCTAGGCAGCCTCGGGCTCGTTGGGGAGCGGCCGCTCGGCGCTGAACGACAAGTTGATGCCCGCGTGCAGGTCGCCGGTCTGGCTCTGCCGCTCTAGCCGCTCGCAGTCGCGCATTCGGTATTCGCGCTCGACTCGGTCGATCTCGGACGGATCGACCCCATTCGCTTTCAGCGCGGCGCGGCCCATCGTCACCGCGCTTTCGAACAGCTCGCGGCCGGCAAAGGCAATGTCGAGGCCGTTCAGTTCGATCATGTGCCGGCGATCGAACGCCCGGACCATGACCGCCGCCTGCGGAAAGGCGTCGAGGACCGCCTGCATCGCTGCCCGGCTGAGCTCCCCGCCCTCATTGTCGTTGCAGAAGGCGATGACCTTGGC
>Ga0070664_100003351_pt1 | contig 12952 bp, 13 predicted proteins | sample KBSC73metaG_FD_65863 | JGI IMG/M metagenome (GOLD analysis project Ga0070664, IMG submission 65863) | Corn rhizosphere microbial communities from Kellogg Biological Station, Michigan, USA - KBS C7-3 metaG | ecosystem: Host-associated > Plants > Roots > Rhizosphere > Soil ... | reverse complement strand
GGCGACATGATCCCAGTCGACGTCGTCGCCGGCGAGATTGATCGAGACCCAGCCGGAAGGGCCGAGGTAAGCGGGTTTCGAATAGGTATCAGGATCGGATTCCAGGAGCATCGCTTGCTCGTCGAGCCCACTCGTCTTCACGCAGACGACCGTCCTGCCGTCGCCGTGATGATTGTCGCGTACTTGCGCGAACTGCTTGCCGCCGACGAAGAAGGTCGGCTGGCCGTGCGAGACACGCTCCTCCGTCTCCGGCAAATCAAGGGCCGCTTCCCGTACCTTTTGAAGTGGATCGCTCATCTCGTGACAAACTCGCTCAGGACCTTCGGATATAATCGATGTTCCTCGGCGAGCACGCGCTGTTCGAGGCTTTGGACATCGTCAGTCGGAAGGATCGGGACCTGAGTCTGACCGAGGACCTCGCCGGCATCGAGTTCTTCGGTGACGAGGTGGACGGAGCAGCCGCTGACCGGTTCGGCGGCGGCAATTGCGCGGGCATGGGTGTCGAGGCCGCGGTATTTCGGGAGCAGGGAGGGGTGGATGTTAACGATCCGCCCGCGCCACTCGTCGATGAACCAGGGAGAGAGGATGCGCATGAAGCCGGCAAGAGCGATGGTCCCGACGCTATGGTCATCAAGGGCTGCGCTCAATTGGCGGTCAAAAGCTTCCTTCTCGATCCCCTTGCTCTCAAGCTCCCAGGTGGAAAGGCCGCGTGAGCGCGCCCACTCCAAGCCGAGTGCTTCCGGCTTGTTCGAAGCGATGAGCGCGACTTCATAGACTTCTGCCTGCTCGACCAGCGCCCGCATGTTGCTGCCGCGACCGGAAATCAGGATTGCGACGCGTTTGGGGTCACGCATTGTGGGTCGCGGACCAATCCTCTGCGGAGTTCCAGCTCCCGCCCTTGCCGCGAACGGTGCAGCCGCGGGGACCGCTTTCGATACGGCCGATCTCGAACACCTCTTCTCCAGAATCCTCCAGCGCGTTTTTAAGGCTGTCTGCGACATCTGCCGAAACGGCTATCGCCATGCCGACGCCACAGTTGAACGTACGCGCCATTTCCTCCGGGGCGATGCGCCCGCCTTGCTGGAGGCGCGCGAAGACCGGCGGCAACGTCCAGCGATCCGCGTCGATGAACGCGTGGCAGGAACCTGGCAGAACTCTCGGAATATTCTCAAGAAGTCCGCCGCCAGTGATATGCGCGAGGCCCTTGATCCGCTTCTGTTGAACAAGCGGTAGCAGGGTGCGGACGTAGATCCTCGTGGGTTCCAGCAGGACCTCGCCAAGGGTGCGATTCTCGAACTCCGGGAAGTGCGCGCCGAGATCCCATTCTTCCTGCTCGACGATCCGCCGCACCAGCGAGAATCCGTTGCTGTGCACGCCGGAGCTGCCGAGCCCGAGGAGGATGTCGCCCGGCGCGATCTCTGCGCCCGTCAGCACCTTGTCCCGCTCGACGGCGCCGACGCAGAATCCGGCGAGGTCGTAGTCGCCGGCGGAATACATCCCCGGCATTTCCGCCGTCTCGCCGCCGATCAGGGCGCAGCCCGCGCGCCGGCAGCCATCGGCGATTGAAGCGACGACAGCTGACGCCACGTCATTGTCGAGCTTCCCGGTCGCGTAATAATCGAGGAAGAACAATGGCTCCGCGCCCTGGACGATGAGGTCGTTCACGCACATCGCGACGAGGTCGATGCCGACACCATCGTGGCGGCCGTGCTCGATCGCCAGCTTGAGCTTCGTCCCGACGCCGTCATTGGCAGCGACGAGCAGCGGATCCGAATAGCCGGCGGCCTTGAGGTCGAAGAAACCCCCGAAACCGCCGAGGTCGGCATCGGCGCCGGGCCGGGCGGTCGAACGGGCGAGCGGGCCGATCGCCCTGACCAACGCGTTTCCGGCATCGATCGAGACGCCAGCGTCGGCATAAGTCAAAGGCTTCTGGCTCATCGCTGGCGGGCACTAGAGACAAGCCGCTTGGATTTCCACGCCGTTGTCGCCAAAAGACGCGGCCAATGCTTCGCCGTCGTATCGCCGTCCCTCTCATGATGCTTGCCGCTGCCGCCATCGGTGGCGGGCTCTACGCGCAGCTGGAGACGAGCGATCGCGGCATCCTTCCGCTCGACAGCTCCAACACGCTGGAAATCGGCGGAATGCATGTCGATGTCGGCGGAGCAGACTCGCAGAGCGCGCGCTATGCCGGTTGGCGCCTTGCCCAGAGGCAGGGCTTCAAGGCTCTATGGGCCAAGATGCACAATCTGCCGATCGCCCAAGCGCCGAATCTCCCCGACGGAACGCTCGACCAGATCGTGAGCTCGATCAACGTCGAGCGGGAGCAGATTGGGCCAAATCGTTACATTGCCGACCTCGGTGTACTCTTCGACCGGTCCCGAGCCGCGCAGTTCCTGGGTCTCGAAGGAGGCGCCAAGGTCCAGCGCTCCGTGCCGATGCTCCTCATTCCGGTGACGGTGTCGGCGGGAACGGCGACGAGCGTCGAGCTTCGCAATGCCTGGCAGCGTGCCTGGGCACAGTTTCGGACTTCGCAGAGCCCGATCGACTATGTGCGCGTCAGCGGCATGGGTGCCGATCCGCTGCTGATCAATGCGTCACAGGCCGTTCGCCCCGGCCGCGGATGGTGGCGCAACCTGCTGGAGATGTACGGCGCCGCGGACATCCTGATCGCGGAAGTGCAATTGCAGCGCCTGTATCCCGGCGGCCCAGCTCGTGCCCGATTCGTAGCCAGGCACGGCCCGGACAATGAAATCGTCGGCGGCTTCACTCTGACGGCCCAAAACAGCGACGGGATTGCCGCTATGATGGCCGAGGGGGCGCAGCGCATGGACGCGCTTTACGCCGGCGCGCTCGCGGCGGGTCGGCTGACCCGCGATTCGTCGCTCGATCTCCCGCCGCCGCCGGTGCTTCCGCAACTGGTGGAGGCGAGGCCGGCGGCTCCGGTCAGCCTGGTCAATTCCTTCCAGATCCAGGTCACGGGCAAGAACGTCAATTTCTACAATTTCGCGATGGCTCACTTGCGGACGATTGCGGGAGTCGAATCGTCGACCCCGCAGCAGATCAATCCGGGCGGCACCAGCTATATCCTTGTCACCTACAAGGGCGACATTTCGCAGCTGGCAGCGGCGCTCGGCGGTCGGGGCTGGGTCGTCGAGACGGTCGGGACGGTCGTGAAGATCCGCTCCGATGCGGACAAGCCGCCGGCGCTTCCGCCGCCACCGATACAGCCTCCGGCTACGCCGGCCCCGCAGCCCGTCACCAACCAGACGATGGGCGAGCAGTGAAGCAGGCGTCCGACCAGATCGCGCTCCCGCTCGACTGGCCGCAAAGCGACGGAGACGCCCGCTTCATCGTTTCTGATGCGAATCGCGAAGCGTTCGATCATTTCCGCAAATTCAGCATGTGGCCGGTCAAGGCGACGGTACTGACCGGTCCGAGGCGGTCCGGGCGGACGCTGCTGGCGCGGAGTTTCGTCGAGCGGGTCGGCGGGCGCCTGTTCGACGACGCCGACCAACGCGACGAGGAAGAGCTCTTCCACGCCTGGAACCAGGCGCAGGACAGTGGGCGGCCGCTGATAATGGTCGCCGACGAAGCTCCGCCGGGCTGGACGCCTCGGCTGCCGGATCTCAAGACGCGGCTTGCGATCACACCCGTGGCCCGGATCGGCCATCCGGACGATGCCTTGTTCTCGGCGCTCATCCAGCTGCACTTCGCGGACCGTGGGCTGCACATTCCTGCAGATGCGCTGCGGTTCATGGCAGAACGGCTGCACCGCGATTACTGGACCGCCGAAAGGGCGGTGGAGGCGATCGACCGTTATGCGATCGCCGAGCGCGCGCGACTGTCGCTGCCGACGATACGGCGGGCCTTGATTGATTCGCGGATGATCGGCGAGGCGGCCTAGCCGCAGTTAATCGCGGTGACCTTGCCGTCGGAACCGAGACGGACCGTCACCCGGCTTGGGCTGAAGTCCATCGTAAGCATCACTCCGGGCGGCGCCCAGCGCAGGACGGACGAATTGGTGGCACGCAGAATGGCGGCGCCCGTCTCGCTGGTGCCGGGCTGACCGACGAATTGCTGGGCACCGGAGCTCTCGCAGGTAAGGCTTTGCGGCGTTGTGGTCGCGCAGGCGGCGAGCAGCGCCGGGGTTGCGAGCAGCAGCCTACGCATCGACCTTTTCCTCGGTGACAACCCGGCTCATCTTCAGCTTGCCATTCTCGATCGCGAAGGCGAGCCGGCCTTCGACCAGGTCCAGGGCGTCCTTGCCGAACTGGTCGTAACGCCAGCCCGCGAGGATGTTGAGGTTCTTACGTACTCCGGCCGCGAGCGCCTCAAGGTCGTCGGACCGGGCGATCAGGCGCGCTGCGACGCCGGTCTCCTTGGCGCGGATCTTGAGCAATAGCTTCAAGAGGTCGCTGACGAGGACGCCATCCTTGGTGAGGCCGGGCCTTCGCGGCTCGCGATCCGGCATTTCGTCGGCGTCGAGGGGTTTCGCGTTCTGGATTGCCGACATGAGCCGTGCTCCGATGTCGTTTGTGCGCCAGCCCGCCGACAGCCCGCGTACCCGGCCAAGATCGTCCTGCGTCCTTGGCGGATGCAGCACGATTTCGTTCAGAGTGTCGTCCTTGATGATCCGGCCACGCGGCAGATTCTTCGAGCGGGATTCGGTTTCACGCCAGCCGGCGAGCGCCTTCAGCCTGCCGAGCACAGCCGGGTTGCGGCTTGGGAGCTTCAGCCGCTTCCATGCGTCTTCCGGTGGAAAGGCGAAGCTTGAAGGATCGGCTAGCCGCTCCATTTCTTCATCGAGCCAGGCACCCCGCCCGGTCTTCTTCAACTTTTCGACCATGCGCGGGAATACTGTCGCGAGATGGGTTACGTCGGCGATCGCATAGTCGATCTGCCTCTTGTCGAGCGGGCGGCGGCTCCAGTCAGTGAAGCGCGCGCCCTTGTCGAGGCTGTGACCGAGCAGGCTCTCGATCAGGTTCGAATAGCCGATCTGCTCGCCGTGGCCGAGCGCCATCGCCGCGATCTGCGTGTCGAACAGGGGATGAGGGACCTTGCCGGTAAGATTGTGGATGATCTCCAGGTCCTGGCCGCCGGCGTGGAAGACCTTCAGCACGTCCTCGTCCTTCACGAACAGGTCGAGCAGGGGCTTAAGGTCGATGTCCGCCTTGGGATCGACAGCTGCGGCTTCTTCCGTACTGGCCACCTGGATCAGGCACAGGTCAGGCCAATAGGTATTCTCGCGCATGAACTCCGTGTCCACGGCGATGAAGGGCTGCTTCGAGAGGCGGTCAACGAGGGCCTTAAGGTCTTCGGACTTTGTAATCAGAGGATGGATACGCATGAGTCTTGCGGGGCTTTAGCGGTGGCCTCGCGGGTTGACAAAAATGTTTCGGCCAGTGAAGCGCGGCGCGGGTTTTTTCTCCACAATTTTCCGCTTCAGCAGGCCATTTGATCATGCACGCCTATCGTTCCCACACCTGTGTCGCGCTTCGCCTTAGCGATGTCGGGCAAACGGTCCGCCTTTCGGGATGGGTCCACCGCAAGCGTGATCACGGGCACCTGCTCTTCGTCGACCTGCGCGATCATTACGGAATCACTCAGATCGTCACCGATACTGATTCGCCGGCGTTCCAGACGCTCGATCGGATCCGGGTCGAATCCGTGGTTACAATCGAAGGCGAGGTCGTCGCGCGCTCGAAGGAAACCGTCAACCCGAGCCTTCCGACCGGCGAAATCGAGGTCCGGGCCGGGAATGTGACGGTGCAGTCCGCGGCAGCCGAGCTGCCGATGCCGGTGTTCGGCGAGCAGGAATATCCCGAGGAGATACGCCTCAAGTACCGCTATCTCGACCTCCGGCGCGAGCAGGTGCACGCCAACATCATGCTGCGCGGCGCGGTGATCGCCTCGATCCGCCGCCGGATGATCGAGCAGGGTTTCGCCGAGTTCCAGACGCCCATCCTGACCGCGAGCTCACCCGAGGGCGCCCGCGATTATCTGGTCCCGAGCCGAGTTCACCCCGGCAAATTCTACGCGCTCCCGCAGGCGCCTCAGATGTTCAAACAGCTGATCATGGTCGCGGGCTTCGACCGCTATTTCCAGATCGCGCCCTGTTTTCGCGACGAGGACGCGCGCGCCGATCGCTCGCCGGGCGAATTCTACCAGCTCGACTTTGAGATGAGCTTCGTCACGCAGGACGATGTTTTCAATGCAATCGAGCCTGTGCTTTCGGGCGTCTTCCAGGAATTTGCGAATGGCCGGACGGTCACGCCCGCCGGCGAATATCCTCGCATTCCCTACAAGGAAGCGCTTCTAAAGTACGGAAGCGACAAGCCTGACCTGCGCAACCCGCTGCTCATCAGCGACGTCGGGGAGCATTTCAAGGGTTCCGGCTTCGGCCTGTTCGCCGGCCTCGTCGAGAAAGGCGCGGTCGTGCGTGCCATTCCGGCGCCCGCCACCGCCGAGAAGAGCCGCAAATTCTTCGACGACGCGAACGAATGGGCGCGAAGCGAGGGCTTTGCCGGGCTCGGCTATGCCACCCGCAAGGGGGGCGAGTGGGGCGGCCCGATCGCCAAGAACCACGGCGAGGAAGGCATGAATCGCCTAGCGGACGAGATGGGCCTCGGTCCTGACGACGGCATCTTCTTCGCCGCCGGCAAGGAAGAGGAGGCGGCCCGGCTCGCCGGCCTCGCACGGACTCGCGTGGGTGAGCAGCTCGACCTGATCGAGCAGGGTGCATTCCGCTTCTGCTGGATCGTCGACTTTCCGATGTTCGAGTTCAATGAAGACCAGCGGAAGATCGACTTCAGCCACAATCCCTTCTCGATGCCGCAGGGCGAGATGGAGGCCCTGGAATCCAAGGACCCGCTCGATATCCTCGCCTGGCAGTATGACATCGTCTGCAACGGCGTGGAGCTGAGCTCCGGAGCGATCCGGAACCACCGCCCGGATATCATGTACAAGGCGTTCGAGATCGCTGGCTATACGAAGGAAGAAGTCGACACGAACTTCGCCGGAATGATCAATGCCTTCAAGTTCGGCGCGCCGCCGCACGGAGGATCTGCTCCCGGCATCGACCGAATCGTCATGCTGCTCGCCGACGAGCCGAACATCCGCGAGGTCATCCTCTTCCCGATGAATCAGAAGGCGGAAGATCTCATGATGAACGCGCCCGCCGCGGTCATGCCGAAACAGCTCAAGGAGCTGAGCATCAAGGTCGTTGTCGACAGCTGAAGCGGTCGGACGTTGTGCGTCTGAATTAATGCGTTAACCTCGGCGCATGGATCCGGCCCTGAATTCCGCGCTTGGCGCGCTTCGCGACCATCTCGCAGAGCTGCAACTGCCTCAGATCGCGCATGGCCGTCGCGCCATCATCCTTTTCGAAGGCCCGGAGGGCGCAGGAAAGAAGCTGGCCCTGAAGCAACTCGCCGCCGCGTTCGATCCTTGTCATTTCTTCGTCTATTCGACTGCCTTCGATCGGCGTGAGGCCAATGAAGGACATTGGCTCGCCCGCTTCTGGCGTCAGCTGCCGACGGCAGGGCACACGTCGATCTTCTTTCGAAGCTGGTACCGGCGCGTGCTCGACGATCGCGTGCTCGGGCGGACAGCGGAGGATTCCGTTTCGCGGGTGTTCGACGAGATCAACGAGTTCGAGGTCCAGCAGCGGGATTACGGCACCCTGCTCGTGAAGCTCTATTTCGACGTCAGTGCCGACGTTCAGGAACAGCGCCTGGCGCAGCGGCGGCAGAATCCATGGCGGGGCAGGGTTGCCGTTGAAGATTTCATCCGCGCCGACGATCCTGCCTATCAGCATGCGCTGGACGAGCTCAGGGCGAACACCGACACGCGGTGGTCGCCATGGCGCACGATCGACGGCGACGATGAGCAGCGGGCTACCCTGGCTGCGTTGGAAGCGATTGCCGAAGCCTGGTCGAAGGCGATGCCTGCCGAGCCGCCGCAATTGGTGTCCGCTCCGCGCGTCGCCTAGCCCGGGTATCGGATCGACAGCACTTCGTAGCTTTTCTCGCCGGCGGGCAAGCGGACGATGCGCTCATCGCCAACCCGCGCCCCGATCAGCGCGCGCGCAACCGGAGCGCTCCAGCCGATCCGGCCTGATCCGGCATCGGTCTCGTCATCGCCAACGAGCGTGAGCGTGCGGCGGTTGTCGTCCTCGTCGGCAAGCTCGACGGTCGCGCCGAACCGAACCTGGTCGCGGGCCTGCTGCCTCGATGGGTCGACGACCTTCGCGTCCTTCATGATCCGCGCAAGGTGCGCCAGCCTGCGGTCGATCTCGCGGAGCCGGCGTTTGCCGTAGATGTAGTCGGCATTTTCGGACCGGTCGCCAAGCGACGCGGCCCATGACACCGTCTCGACGATCTTCGGCCGTTCGGTCCCGAAGAGCTCGTCATATTCGGCGCGGATGCGTGCCAGTCCTTCTGGCGTGATGTAACGGTCGGCCACAGCCGCCGACCTATCAGCCCGGGCGGTCCTTCCCAAGATAGCGCGACACGTGGAACGAGGTCTGCTGCGGCTGCGACGTGCGCATCGAATCGTAAACCACTGTGTTTTCGATCACCCGCTGAACGTAAGCGCGCGTCTCCGTATAGGGGATCGCCTCGATCCATTTCAGCACGTCCACCCGGCCGCGCGGATCGCCATATTGCCGCACCCATTTGCCCGCATTGCCTGAGCCAGCATTGTAGCTCGCCACCGCCAGCGGAACATTTCCGCCCCAGATGTTTAGCATCCGCTGAAGGTAGGAAGAGCCGATCGATACGTTGTAGCTGGGATCGCTGATCAATCGGTAGCTGTCGAAGCCGACGCCCATCTTGCCGGCCTGCTCGCGCGCCGTTCCGACCATCAACTGCATCATGCCGCGAGCGCCGGCGTGACTGACGGCATAAGGATCGAAAGAACTCTCCTGGCGGCTGATGCCATGAGCGAGGGACCAGAGGTTTCCGGATACGGATGCTGGGAGGGTCGGGTAGGCTTGGCGCACGTAGAACATCGACCCTTTGATCCGAGCCATGCGCGAGGTCCACACGGCCATGTCCTGTCGGCCAATTTGCTGGCCGAGGTCCACGGCCAGATTGCGGTCGGAGTCGTTGTCGAGGGATTCGGCAAGCGCCTTCACGAACAAGGCCTGCTCGTTCGACCGGCCCTGCTGTCCCAGCAGCCGGATCGCCTGCACCACCCGCCGGCTGTTGAAGGCGGTGCGCTGCAGCTGGGTGGTTGTATATTGGGGGAGCGCTGCAGGAGGTGCCGGCACGGATCGGCCGAGCCTTTCCAGCGCGAGCTGGCCGTAAAAGAGCTCGGGGTAAGCGGCCGCGCGCTGGAAATAGGCGTTGGCGTCCTGGAAGCGGCCAGCCGAAAGCGCTGCTCGCCCTGCCCAATAACTGCCCTTCGTCTGCACCTGCAACGAACGGCCGCCACGAGCGTAGCGGTCGAACATCGCAATGGCGGTGCTGGGCCTGTTCATGCGGTCAAGCGCGACGGTTCCGGCAAGCCAGGCGAGAGTCGTATAATCGTCGCGAATCCCGATCGACTGATCGGCCACGTTCGTGCCCGCCGGAAGGACGTCATCGGCCTGGCTCGCGATATTGTAGGCAGTCTGCCAGTTGCGGTCCTGCACGGCATCGCCGGCAAGCAGGATGAGCATTTCTAGGAACCGATCCGGATCGGTGGGCTTGTAAGCAAACTGATGGTCGCGCGCGGCCAGCTGTTGTGCGGCCTGCGAGTAGTTGTTGGCCCGAAGCCAGCGCGCTCGATCCATCATCAATCCGGCATCGCGCGTGACATTCGCGATCACTGCCGCGTAGCGGCTATCGGCATCGGGGGCGTTCTGCTGCAAGGCGATCCGCGCTCCGAATGCAGCCTGTCGTTCCGGACTGGTCGTCGACCACAAGCGCGCAGCGTCGTCCGCTCTCTTGGCGAACAACAGGGAATCGACGCGATCGTCGGCATCCGTGCGCGTGAAGCTTCCGCCATAGCGGGCCCAAATTGCCTGCTCGTCACTCGGGCTCAGGTCGGCCGACCGCCAGGCCTGCCGTGCGGCATCGAGAGCGAGCGCGTTCTGTCCATTGGCGCTATACGCGTCCGCCAGCCGCGCCCAACCATTGCCGGTCTTTGGCTTGTCGGCAGCGAAGAAGGCGCGGACGGTCGCCGCATTCTCCCCGGGCTGCATCGCTTTCTCCGCCCAGGTCCGCATGCGCGTCTCGTCAGGCCAGTCGGGGTTAGCGATCAGGAACGATGCGTAATTGCCGAATCGATAGCCGTTGCTCTGCCGCAGGCTACGCCACTGATCCAGCGACGCTGCGACGCTCGAGGAGTAAGCAGCTGTGGGGGCATAGTTGCCGGGCGCGGCATATTGAGCCCAGCTCGCTACGGCGGTGGCAAGAAACACCGGGATCATCACAGCGGCACGCCACATGCTGGACATCTTGCCTCCCCCCTCCTTATCAGGCCGTGAACGCCGGCCCCCAATCCACAATATTACCTAGCCAGCCTAACTCTCCTTGGAGGAGGTAAGTTCATGTTTTTCGGCTCGATTCCTGCGCTCGTGACGCCATTTTCCGGCGGTCGTGTCGCGGAAGACACATTCGCCGAATTCGTCGAATGGCAGATTGCCGAAGGATCGAACGCGCTCGTTCCGTGCGGAACGACGGGAGAAAGCGCGACGCTCAGCCGGGACGAGCACCGGGAGGTGATCGCTCACGCCGTCGGGGTCGCCAGGGGCAGGGTCCCGGTGATCGCCGGCTGCGGAAGCTACTCGACGGCCGCGGCGATCGAGATGGTGCGGGCGGCCTCTGACGTCGGCGCCGACGCGGTCCTGGTCGTCGTGCCCTATTACAACAAGCCGAGCCAAGCGGGGCTCGCGGCGCATTTTACGTCGATTGCCGAGGCCTCACCCTTGCCGATCGTGGTCTACAACGTGCCTTCCCGTACGGTCGCCGACATTTCGGTCGAAACGCTTGCCGAGGTCGCCAAGCATCCGAAGATCGTTGCCGTGAAGGATGCCACCGGGAACCTCGCCCGCGTCTCCGGTCAGCGACTCGCTTGTGGCACGGACTTCGTGCAACTGTCGGGCAATGACGACATGGCGCTTGGCTTTAATGCGATGGGCGGTGTCGGCTGCATTTCGGTGACGGCCAACGTCGCCCCGAAGCTCTGCTCAGACTTCCAGCGTGCGATGCGTGAAGGTCGCTGGGAAGATGCGGTCGACCTGCAGGACCGGTTGTACCCTCTTCACGCGGCGCTTTTCTCTGACGCGTCGCCTGGGCCCACCAAATATGCCCTGACACGCGTTCGGCCGGGATTCCCTGCCGAACTGCGCTTGCCCTTGGTGGAAGCCTCCGACGCTGCGAAGCGTGCCGTCGACGCGGCACTCGAACATGCGGGGCTGGCCTGACAGCCCATGGCCAAGCCGCTTCCGCAGTCCTTCGACAAGCAAAAGGTCGTGGCCGAGAACCGCCGCGCGCGCTTCGACTATTTTGTCGAGGAGCGGTTCGAGGCAGGAATCCAGCTGACCGGCACCGAGGTGAAGTCCCTGCGCCACGGCGAGGGGTCGATCGCGGAAAGCTATGCGACGGTCGAGGGGGAGGAAGTCTGGCTGATCAACAGCCATGTTCCGGAATATAGCCACGGCAACCGCCAGAACCATGAGCCAAAGCGCCCACGCAAATTACTGCTCAAGAACCGCGAAATCGCGAAATTGCACGGCGCCATCACGCGCCAGGGGCTGACGCTCGTACCGCTGTCCATCTATTTCAACAGCAGTGGCAGGGCCAAGGTCGAGGTAGCGCTGGCGCGCGGCAAGAAAGTGCACGACAAGCGCGAGACAATGAAGGAACGGGACTGGAAGCGCGAGCAGCAGCGCCTGCTGAAATCCAATGGCTGACGCACCGCCGCCCGCCGGCCGCTTCGATTGGCTGACGCGGCATATCCCGACGCGTGAGAACGTCCACCGGCACCCGATCCTTCGGCCGTTTGCGCCGCATCTTTCCCATTCCTCCCTGTGGAGGATGACAAGGCGTTCGGTTCCTCGCGGCGTGGCGGTCGGCCTGTTCGTGGGCGTCATGATCCCGATCATGCACACGGCCATCGCAGCCATCATCGCGATCCCGCTGCGTGCCAATGTTGCCATTGCGGCGGCCTTCACGCTGCTGGTGAACCCGCTGACGATCCCGCCGCTCTATTACGCAGCCTATCGCATCGGCTCCTGGGAGCTCCACAATGACGGAAGGCTGGTGAACCCCGCCGCGGCCGAAAGATTTTCGGGCGAGCTCAGTCGCCTGCTCTTCTGGATCCATCAGGCATCGGGGCCGATCGCGGTCGGAGTACTGACGATTGCCGTTGCTGCCGCGGTGCTGGGTTATCTGGGGGCGGCGCTATCGTGGCGCTTCTGGTCGCATAGCCGATGGCAGCAGCGCCGGGAGACGAGAGGCTGACCGCTTCGACCGTTCGCAGCCGCGCGGCGCGCGATCGTCGATTGGGATTCGCGTGGGGAGGCGCTAGCCTGTCCAACGCGCGGAACTGGGATGGAGGGTTAGAAATGTTTCGAGTGATTGCGTTCGCTCTTGCGACGACGAGCCTGGCTGCGTGCGCGACGCAGGCGCCGCCACCGCCGGCAGCGGTGGACACTCCGGCCGTAGCCGAGGCTCCGGCGCCTGCTGCGCCAAAGCCGCAATATGGGACGTTCGGGTTCGACCTTGCCGGCATGGATCGCGGCGTCCAGCCCGGCGACAATTTCTACCAGTTCGCGAATGGTACCTGGGCGAAGAACACGCCAATCCCGGCGGACAAGCCGAACTACGGCGCCTTCAGCTTCCTCGACGATTTGTCGCACACCCGCACGCAGGAACTTCTGGAGCAGGCGAAGGCGGACCCGAATTCCAAGATCGGCGCGGCTTACGCGACCTATCTCGACACCGCCGCGATCGAGGCCAAGGGC
>Ga0070664_100003347_pt1 | contig 12957 bp, 12 predicted proteins | sample KBSC73metaG_FD_65863 | JGI IMG/M metagenome (GOLD analysis project Ga0070664, IMG submission 65863) | Corn rhizosphere microbial communities from Kellogg Biological Station, Michigan, USA - KBS C7-3 metaG | ecosystem: Host-associated > Plants > Roots > Rhizosphere > Soil ... | reverse complement strand
CAAAGCGGTCTCCCCCGACATGCGTGTGTTCTTTGTCGGTGCCAGATGGTCCCTGCTCGGCACACTGGTGATGGCGGCGACCACGGCCTACTACATGCCCAATGCCGCCCAGTTCCCGCTGTGGTTCTGCTTCGGGATTGCGCTGGGGTTCGGCAACGCCGGGCCGGACCGCCGGTCGGGCCGCCCCCCGCGGTGCGACGGGCGTCCCCCTCGGCACGCAATCCGGGACCCACTGTACCGGTGAGACAAGGAGTGAGAGGCGAGCGAGCAACGCCGCGCGCAGCGCGTGTGACAGGTGCAGGCTGCGAAGCCGTCCATCAAGCTGCATGCGAGCCCCGGCTTCGCCGAGCGACCCCGTGGCGCCCCTCGGGAGCAGCAGGATGCAACCGGGCCGCCCCGATGCCGCGCCATGCGACTGACAAAAGAATGTCGCGCTTCCGGAGGACTCAGCCCCCGGAGCGCCGATCCGTCAGTTGCGACGACGCTTTTTTCATTCCGACGTTCGCCCATGGGCCGAGGCTCTTTTCCATTTGATGTACGAGGCCAGCGGCACGTCGCCTCAAATCCTCAGTCGTCTCCCCCAGCCCGCCTGGCCGCCAGCCGGGCGGCTTGAACACATACCCCCAAGCTTCGTGCAGCGATCCTGCCGTTCGCAGGTCACGCCACAGCGCGCGCCAATGGTCGAACTCGACAACCAGCAGGTTGTAGCTCGTCATGGGCCGAACCAGGCCGTAACGGCACGCGATGTCGGAGCGCTCAGCGATGTACGTACCGAACAGGCGGTCGAACACGATCAGCACACCGCCGTAGTTGCCGTCGAGGTATTCGAGGTTGGATGCGTGGTGTACACGGTGCGCGGACGGCGTGTTGAAAATCCACTCCAACGGGCCGAGCCGGGGGATCCATGCGACGTGGATCCAGAACTGGTACAGGAGATTGAGCGACAGCAGCATCAGCACGATGCGCGGTGGCATGCCGAGCAGCGGCGCGAGCACGAAAAATGCCAACGTGCCACTGAGTCGACCCGTCCAACCGAAGCGGTAAGCGGCCGAAAGGTTCAGCTGATTCGGTGAGTGGTGGATCGCGTGCGTGCACCAGAACCAGCGCACGCGATGCGCTGCACGGTGATACCAGTAGTAGCAGAACTCCTGGCCGACAAAGCACGCCACCCAACCACTCCAGTGATCCATCGGCAAGGTCCAAAGGCGGTGCTGCCAGAACCAACCCATGGCGTCCGTCCAGAAGGCCAGCGGCAGCAGCCAGCGCAACGGGTACTCACGCACGAGGAAGTCGGCCACGGACACGCCGGCGGCCTTCCAGTCGTAGGCGCGCCATCCGGTTCGGACCGACAGCACCAGCGCCTCGACGATCGACGAAACCAACACCACGACGACGGCGACCCTGAGGATCGCGAACAACACATCCATGTCAAAGTTCCTGCCGGGATGAGCCGGCCTGCTTGATGAGCGATGGCTTGCAGGCTAGTGTCCCGGACCGGACACGACAAGAGATTTGGGACGAACCGCCCTCGCGGTGGGACGAATGGGGATGGCAACGTCAACGCTTCAGGTGCGCCATCAGCGCCGCCCGATGCTGACGACTGCAAGGAACTTCCGTGCCGCTGTTCAAAACCACGATGGCGTCACCCTTGCCCTTCGGTCGCACGGCCTGCACACAAGTCAGTGCAACGGCGGCGCTGCGATGTATGCGAGCGAACGCCGGTGAGAGGTCCCTCAACAGGGATTCCAGTGTGCGCCGCATCAAAAGCGTTTGTGCCGTCAGATGCACGTTGACGTAGTTGCCGGCCGCTTGCAGCCACTCGATGTCCTCGCAGCGAACGACATGCGTCGCTCCGCGGTCGTCGATCAGCAACTGAGTGGGCGGCCTGCCTGCGCTCGCTCGAACTGAGGACCGTGCATGCACGCGCAGGCGCTTGATGGTGCGCTCCAGACGCTCCGGTTCGACCGGCTTGAGCAGATAGTCGGCTGCATGGGTGTCGAACGCCGCCAACGCGTAATGATCGAAGGCCGTCACGAACACGAGCACCGGACCATCGTCGGGCAGCGAGGCGGCCACGTCGAAGCCGTCGACCTCGGGCATCTGCACATCAAGAAAGATCACATCAGGACGAAGCTGCGACGTCAGTGACAGGGCCTCGCTGCCTCCGGACGCCTCGCCCGCGATCTCGACGTCGGGGTACACCCCGAGCATGCGACGCAGCTTGGCGCGTGCCGGAGCCTCGTCGTCGACGATCAGTGCGCGCATGGCAGTTCCACTCGCGCGATCAGGCCCCCACCTGGGCGAGCATGCAACGTCAGACTGGCTTGAGTGCCGTGCAGTGATTGAAGTCGACGTTCCAGGTTGCCCAGGCCCACCCCGCGTGTGGCCTGCATGGCCTGCAGATCACCATCGTCTTCGATTTCGATGGACAGCCTTTCGCCGCGCCGCCGTGTGCGAATCGTGAGGTGCGTACGACCCCGCCGGCGTTCGACGACATGGCGAAAGCAGTTCTCGAGCAGCGGCTGAAGTCCGAGGGTGGGGATGCGGCAGTGCATCGCCTCTGGATCGACCTCCCAGTCCATCTTGACCCGATCCCCGAAGCGCTGGGTCATGATGTCCGCGTAGGCGTGCAGCAGGGCCAGTTCGTCGGTCAACGGCTGTTCTGCACGGTGGCTCACGTCCGTGGCGGCTCGCAACAAGGTGGCCAGTCGTGTGAGCAGAGCGTCGGCAAGGTCGGGGTCGGTATGGATCAGGGACGACACCGTGTTCAGGGCGTTGAAGAGGAAGTGTGGCTGCAGTTGATGCGTCAACTGGGCCAACTGCGCCTGCTGTGCCAGACGTGCCTGCTGCTCGCCGCGAAGGCGTTCGGTCACCCAGGCCTTGTAGGACCTCAGACCGAACTGGATACCACCCAGCAACGCGTAGAACAGCGTGAACTTGGCTGCCTCGTAGGCCAACACGTCGGCCCAACGACCATGCCGGAGCGGTGCACCTACGAGCGCGTAGAGGCCAACTCGCAGTCCATACATCGCGGAGACAAAGGCCACCAGCTGAAGTGGCATCCATGCCCACATGTGGGCGAACCATCGCAAAGGCCGGCTGAGCAATTCGTCGTACCGTTGCGAGCGCTTGATCTGCACCGCGGCCAAGGCGGTGGCCACGAGTGCGGCAGTGCCGTAGTCAACAAGCGGTCGCCAGAGTTGCCGTCCACCCGACCACAGGTATTCCTGTGCGCCGAGCAGGAACATGAGCAGCCAGAAGGAAATCCATATCCAAAGCAGGCGTCGCCAAAGGCGTGTTGGCTTGGCGTCGACGATCAACCCATTCGTGTGCATGAGGGCGGATGATGCACCAAGCCTCGTGAAGGCGCGGTACCGCATGCGCCGCAACGAGACCGTCAGCCCGCCAGTCCCGGTGATATATCAACTGAGTGAGCGCTGATTTCAGTAAGCATGGCGGTCACGGACCACCAGCCCAATCGTGCGCGCGACGATGCGCAGATCCAGCGCCAGCGACCAGTTGCGCAGGTACTCCAGGTCGTACTCGACCCGGCGCTGCATCTTCTCGATCGTGTCGGTCTCGCCACGGCAGCCGTTGACCTGCGCCCATCCGGTGATGCCCGGTCGCACCTTGTGGCGCACCATGTAGGCACGAACGATGTCCCGGTACATCTCGTTGTGCGCAACCGCATGCGGCCGCGGACCGACGATGCTCATACGCCCCTGGAGCACATTGATGAACTGGGGCAGCTCGTCGAGCGATGTTTGACGGATGAACTTGCCGAACCGAGTGAGGCGCGGGTCGTCCCGGGTGGCCTGCCGCACGACCGCACCGTCGTCGAGCGCCCGCATGGACCGGAACTTGTAGACGATGATCTCTTCTCCGCCGAGTCCGTTGCGGCGCTGCCGGAAGATCACCGGCCCGGGTCCGCTGAGCTTCACGCCGATGGCGACGGCCAGGAACAACGGCGCAATGAGCACGAGCGCAAGGCTCGCGACGACGATGTCGAACGCACGCTTGACCAGGAGGTTCCTCCCGGTGAATGGGGTCTCGCACAGGCCCACCATGGGCAGACCTCCACGATCCTCTAGCCGCCCCTGGATGACGCCGATGCCCGTCATGTCCGGAATGTAGAAGACCGAGGCGGTCGTCCTCTGCAATTGTTCGAGGAGATCGTCCATGCGCGGGTGCCAGTGCAGCGGCAGCGTGATGTGCACCTCGGCCACCCGATGGGTTCGCACATAGTCCGCCGCATCCTTCAGTGCGCCGAGCCGCTGCTCGCGGACCCCCGCATCCAGGCGATCGTCCTGCCGGTCGTCGAAGAAGCCCACCACCCGGTCACGCTGGTCTCGCCGGCTCGCGAGCGTTCCCGCGACCTGGGCGGCCCACGGCCCCGAGCCGATGACCACCACATCGAGCGGGCGATGCGCCAGCAGCGCACGCCCTGCCATCACCGCCCCCCATTGAGCCAGCGGCGCCACCACCACCCAGCCGCGCACCACCGGCGACCGAGCCACGTCGAGGGTCTGCAACGCATAGGCGATCATCAACAGGACGACGACGGTGCACAGCCACGACCACGCAATGCCACGCGCCGCTTCCCCGGGCGTCTGCGAGAAGCGGTCGCGGCCCGGCACACCCAGCGCGAAAACCATGAGGCACAGCACGAAGGTCAGCGAATGAGACAGCTGCCCCGCCGAAGCCACCGCTGCGAGCAGCATCAGCACCGCCGTCGCCGGCTCGAGCACGGCGGCCACGAGTCTCCGGACCGACTGCGGCGCAGGGCGGAATGCAAGAGAGGGATGCGTGTGTTCGAGCATGTTCGCTCCTGAATGGGAAGGCTTCGTCGATCACAGTAGCCTGGGGCGCCCGCGCGCAGTTGCGCGACGTCAATGAAAACGTGGATGCCCAGGCGCCTCGCTCCGGGCGCAATTGCGAACTCTCAAAGTTCATGCGCCGCACTGCGCGGATGATCGAGCTGTGAGGCGCGCTCCGTGCGCGCCCAGGCAATCGAATCACATGATGGAGCCGAGTCCTATGGAGCGAACCCTGTTCACCATCGCGCTGTGGGCCGCATCGGCCGGCGCAACCCTCTTGATACCCGCATCGGCGCCCGCGCTCGGAATCCACGACCGAGCTGCGCCTGCCACACAGGTTGTCGTCACGGCCCCCGCCAACAACTCGCCGGTCGAGGCACCTGCACCGTGGACACTCATCCTGGTGGGTGCCGCCGTGCTGACCTTCGTCGTCGCCCGGAGGATCGACTGACATGGCGGGCAGCCCTTTGACCGGCCACCCGCCGGCGCTACGCACCTTGTTCCTGGTCAACTCCCTGTGCATGGGCGGAGCGGAGAAGCAGGTCGTCTCACTGTTCAACGGCATTGCCGGACCACGTCACGTGCCCTTCCTGCAGTGCATCAAGGACGACGACACCCTGCTCGAACAGATCGCTCCCGCGCTGCGGCCCTGTGTGCTGCCCAGCCTGGGCGTTCGCTCCGGGCTCGACCTGCGTGCCGTGCGCATGCTTGCCCGCCGAATCGATGCCCTCGCCCTCGACACCATCGTCTGCACGAACATGTATGCGCTGCTCCATGGCAGCCTCGCCCGAGCCATCCTCGGGCGACGTGGTCGCGGCGTGCGGCTCGTGGAGGTGTTCCACACCACCGACGTCGGCTCCCGCAAGGAAGCATGGCAAATGGCGCTGTACCGACGGCTCGTGCGATCGGCGGACCTGCTCGTCTACGTCTGCCACGGCCAGGCCAACCACTGGCGCTCGCGCGGGCTGCAGGCACGCCAGGACATGGTGATCTACAACGGCGTGGACACCAGCCGATTCGCCGATCGCTGGTCCGCGCAGGACAAGACGACGCTGCGCACGCAGCTGGGTTTTTCGGACCAGGATTTCGTCTTCGGCCTGTGCGCCGTCATGCGGCCCGAGAAAGCGCACGGCGATTTCCTCGAGGCACTGGCCGCCCTGCACTCGCGCGGCGTGCCTGCCAAGGGCTTGCTGATCGGCGACGGGCCGCTGCGTCGCCAGGTCGAGGAACGCATCAACCAACTCGGATTGCGCGGCGCCGTGCGCATCACCGGCCTGCTCGACGACGTGCGCCCCGCGGTCGCGGCCTGTGACGCGATGGTTCTCGCATCGCACACCGTGGAGACGTTCTCGATTGCGGCCCTGGAAGCCATGTCGCTCGGCAAGCCCATGGTCATGACACGCATCGGCGGCGCCGGAGAACAGGTTCTCGACGGACACGATGGCCAGCTCTACCCGCCGGGCGACACCGAGGCACTCGCCTCCGCACTCATGTCGCTTGCCGACCGCAGCCGGTGCCGTGACATGGGCGCTCGCGCAGCCGCCCGCGTGCGCGGGGCCTTCGGAGTCGAGCGCATGGTGCGCAGCTACGCACGAGCGCTGGAGGCGCTGGCCGAGCGCCGTGCCCCGGAATCGGATCCCCTGCTCGTGCAGGCCCGCTGAGTGCGGGCGGGGCTCCTGCAGCGCATGGCGCGGCCCTCGCCGTAACATGCGGGTTGGCTTGACGCTGGCCGCCCCATCTCGTCGGGCCCCGACATCCGCACCTCGCAGCCAACCTGGAGCCCCTCTTGAAGACTTTGATGTTCTACGAACTCACCGCCGATGGCCTGTCCAAGGCGCCTGAACACTACGCGGCGCACGTCGCGCGGCTGAAAGAGTTCCACGCGCGCGGTGTCCTTCTGATGGCCGGGCCCTACGGCAGTCCCCCCGCAGGTGCGCTGGGTGTGTTCACGTCCCGGGAAGCAGCCGAAGCGTTCGCCAAGGACGATCCCTTCGTTGTCAACGGCGTCGTGGGACGTTGCACCATTCAAGAATGGAACGAAGCGCTCACCTGAGGGACTCGTGATGTGGAGCCGGTGAAAGGGGACCGACACCAAGGCAGTGTTTCGTGCATGGCGTCAAACACCGCATCAGCCCGGCTCTGCTGCACGCACCGACCTCACGCCACACACCTCATCGTAGATCGCCTGCGTGGCGCGCGCGTTGCGCATCCAGTCAAAGCGCTTCACCGCCCATTCACGGCGCACCAACCTCTGGGATGCGTCCTCAATCACCGCGGTGTGACAGCGCAGCGCGGCAGCCAGCGCGTCCACATCGCCCAGCGGGAAATAGCAGTTGCGCCCAAGCCCCACCTCCAGGTTGGCCGGAATGTCGCTCGCGACCACCGGCAGGCCATGCGACAAGGCCTCCAGGATGGCGATCGGCAGCCCCTCGTGCGACGATGGAAGCACGAACAATCCGGCGTGCGCATAGAGCGCCTGCAATGCGTCGCCGGTCTGAAAGCCCGTCATCACCACATCACGAGCCCCTGCGGCGGCCTCCATCACCCGGCGTGAGTACAGGTCCGCATGATCGGCCGCGCCCACGAGCGCGAGCTTCCAACCATCCAGCCGGGCCCGGCCGAAGGCGTCGATGAGATCGAGATGGCGCTTCTCCGGCACCATCCGGCTCACCAGCAGCACATAGCGCCCCGGCTCGAGGCCGAAAGGGCGCAGCGCCGCGACATCCGGGGCGGGCCCCGGGAGCGAAAGCCCGTTGGGCACGAGCACGCCCACTCGGCCATACCGAACCGCCACGCTGCGCTGGATCACCCCCGAGATCACGATGAGCTCGTTGGCGCAATGCACGGCTGCCGCTTCGCCCAGCCGCAGCACCCACTTGGCGAGCCGCCCCCACTTCTGCCGATCGTAGTCCGGCCCGTGATGGGTGACGACGACGCGAAGACCCAGCAGCCGTGCAAGCGGGGTCCAGAGGGCCGGGCCGATGGCATGGATGTGAAGCACATCGGGCCGCGACACGAACCCCGCGTAGAGCACCGACAGCAAGGTGTGGACGATCGCCTCGAACTGCTTGCGCCGCGGCGCCCACAGGCCGACAAAACGCACACCGCGCCAGATCGCCCCCACCTCGTCCGGCTGGTAGCAGCGGCGCACGAGCACCGTCACCCGGATGCCCAGCTCACGCAGGCGCGGGCACAGCTGTTCCGCATGCGTCTCCACGCCCCCTTGCACGCCGGGAAACCCGCGCAGACCGGTCCACATCACCCGCGGCATTCGATGGGTCGCACCGCGGCTCCCAACCGCCGAGCTCATGTCGTCACCACTTTCTGCGTGGGCGCACGCCCTGCACGAACGTGAACATCGACCAGCCGGGTCGCGAGCCGACGCCAGTCATAGCGCTCGCGCACCGTCGCACGTGCCGCATCGCCCATGCGCTCGAGCGCCTCCGGCTGGCGCAGCAGGCGGATCGCGATGCTTGCCATGGCCTGGGCGTCGTTGGTCGGCGCCATGCATCCGGTGATGCCCGGGACCACGAGGTTCCGGTAGAAGTCGCGATCCCAGACCACGGCGGGCAGCCGCATCGCCATCGCCTCCAGGCAGGTGCCCGGCAGGCCTTCATAGTAGGAGGTGGAGAGATAGAGCCGGCTGCGCCCGTAATACGAGACCATGTCACCGAACGACACCTTGCCGGTGAGCAGCACGTTGCCCGCGAACGGTGCAAGCGACTGCCAGACGTGGGCCTCGTCGTCCCCATAGCCGACGATCACGATGCGGATCGCCGGATCGGCCGCGATCAGCCGGCGGCACACCTCCACCATCGGCCGGCTTCCCTTGCGGCGCTCGATGCGGCCGCAAAAGAGAATGTCGATGTCTTTCTCCACAGGCGGTCCCTTCGGTGAGAACTCCGCAAGGTCGACTCCATTCGGGATGACTTCCACGCGCTCCGTGCGACCGTATTGGGCGAGTTCGCGCCGGCCTTGCTCGGTCAGCGTGACGATCGTGTCCGCCCGGGCAAAGATGGCGTGCTCCATGAGCATCTTCAGCCGCACCGACAGTGCATTCCATGGGCTGCGGAAATGACGGTTGCCTTCGAAACGGCCCGACATCCCGAGGTACGTGGTGTGGGCGGTCACGACGATCGGCAGGCCGGAGGGCAGAAACAGCCCCGGAATGAGCGGTGGAATGTGCAAGTTCACGACGGACACCGGTCGCTCGCGATTCATGGCAACGATGTACCGGCAGGCCTTCCAGCTCCAGAGCGTCAGCCCGAACCGCGTGGGCAGCATGGGGATCGAAACGCATTCGACGCCGCGCCGCTTCCATTGCGGCGGGGGCGTGTCGCCCGTGACAAGCACCACGTCAGGCGCGCCGGGCGGCAGGTTCGTGAGAAAGGCGTCGAGATAGCGGGCAATGCCCGCAACACCGTGGAATTCCGGGTAGAGGATGACGATCATCGGTTGTCCTTGGAGGATGGGATCGAAATGGGGTGCGAGACATCACCCGAGCGCCAAGCCAATGTCGGCGACCCTCCCCGGCCGGAAAATGCGAATAGTCAACGCGCATGAGCGCCCAGGACCGCCCAAGCGAGGTGCCACATCGGCCCGCCCCCTCGTTTGCAGGAGCGCTTCGCGGACGCGTCCCCACGTGCCCCGCGGCCCGCCAAAATGAATCACCGCAGCACACGTCACCCCTTCGAATGACATTCATCGGCGGATTCATCGCGGCCTGCTGGGCGTTGGCCGCCTGCGCGCTCCGCAGCGATCCCGCTTCGGTACCCTCGACATCTGCCACCTTCGCCGGCACGACGGAGGACATTCCCAACCCTGATCGCGGCTTCTACGGCTGGTCGGGCACCGATTTCGTCGACAGCTTCGAGCCCGGCAGCGTTCAAGTCGCGTTCGCGAGCGGGCAGCGCCTCGTGCTTGCCAGGGTGTCCCTCGCGGCCTACCGCCACGCCAGCCTGCCCGCCTCGTTCCTGTCCATGCTCGACGCCCGCTTCGCCGCCGTTCGGTCCGCAGGCATGAAAGTCACGCTGCTGTTCGCCTACGACTTCTCAGGCTCCGGCGCCGACGCCAGCCCCTCCCGGATCAGGCACCACCTGGAACAACTCAAGCCGGTGCTCGCCGCCAATGCCGATGTCATTCCGTTCATGCGCGCGGGCTTCATCGGTGCCTGGGGCGAATGGCATTCATCCCGGTCCGGCAACTCATGCGGCCACAACTCCGGCGGCACCTCCTGCTCGACGGCCAACATCCACCGCGCGATCGTCCGCGACGCATTGCTGGCCAACGTTCCGGCCACCACGCAGATCGCCTTCCGCTATCCATCGGACCTGCAGTTGTGGTATCCAACCGCCAAGCGCCCGTCGCACGTGGGAGCGCACAACGACTGCTTCCTCGCGGGCCCGACCGACTCTGGCACGTATGTGAGCGCCAGCGCGCGCGCATACATGCAGGAGTTCAGCCAGCACACTGCTTTTGGCGGGGAGACCTGCGACGACGCTGAAACGCCCGTCCGCAGCAGCTGCCCGGACATCCTTTCGGAAGGACCGCAGTACCACCTGGCCTGGCTCAACAGCACCTATGCCCGCTCGGTGCTCGACACCTGGAGAAAGGCCGGTTGCTACGCCACCGTGGCGAGCAAGATGGGCTATCGCATCCAGCTGGACCGAGTGGCACATGACGCCGCGGCCGTCCGCGGCACCCATGTCGCGGTGGCCGTGGATCTGCGCAACGTCGGCTGGTCACGCATGTTCGTCTCGCGTGCCCTGGTCGTCACACTCCGCGACCGGGCAACAGGCGCGACGATGACCGCGTCTGCAGGAGACCTCAGCAGGCTGCCTTCGCAGGCCAATGGCTCGACGCGCATCACGGTGAACCTTCACGTGCCGCTGTCCGCAGCGCCAGGCAGCTACGACGTGCTATTGAGCGCGCCCGACGCCTTCTTCAAGACCCGCGGCGACGCGCGCTTTGCCGTGCGCTTTGCCAACGCCGAGCAGCCCGACCAGGGCCAGACCTGGAACCCGACCGGCGCCACCTTGAGCGCCGGAACCGTGCTGCGGATCCACTGAAAGCGCGGCCCGAGGCGGCCATCGCGCGCTCGCAACCCCTTGACTCCGCCCAGGGAGTCGGCCCTGGATCGGTGCGAAGCCCATCGCATCTCGACCAGCAGCACCGCTAATCGTGCCCTTTGGTAACAGCTTTATTGCATTTGAGGCTGTGGAACACCCGTTCATGTCTCATGAAAGAGACACACCCCCGCGTTTGAGGGGTTTGCCAGCCCTGGGCCAATTCGACTTGGCCGATTAACGAACGAACGTCCAGTATTCGTCGAAGCGCTGTTACAGCGTCACAGCGCCGTTACGAGCGCCCGTCGCCCCCCGGATAACTTTCGCCCGGCACGCATGCCGCAGGTGTGAACCGCGCCAAGACGCCCGTCTTGCAACCGCCTCCGGCAGTGCTTCGCGATCACGCACCCCTCCACCGACCCGTCGGTGTCCTCGCCTCAACGCAGTTGTTCGAGAACCATCCCGCCGGCGGGTTGGGAGGTGCGAGTTCATCCGCCAAACGAATCGACGGAGACAGTTCACATGAAAACAGGTATCAAATTCGCACTGACGGCCGTGGCCGAAGGCGTTGTCGGGCTGGCATTGGCCGGCGCCAGCGCCGGCGCCCATGCCGCCGACACCACACCCCCCAGCATCTGGATCGACGGCAGTTACTGGAAAGTGACCAACCAGGTGTACACGATCAAAGGTGGCTCCTGGGACAACGTCGGCGTCCGCTTGGTTCGCTACTACAACTCCCGCACCGGCATCACTGGTTACGCATACCTGACCCGCTCCTACGATAAAGCGTGGTGGAACCTCGGAGACGTCAAGGTGCTGCCGGGCACCAACGAAATCCGCATCGCCGCCGTCGACTGGTCGGGCAACACGACCCGCATCACCAAGACCATCTACGTGCCTGCGCCGGCACCGGCACCGGCGCCCGCTCCAGCTCCAGCTCCAGCTCCAGCTCCAGCTCCAGCTCCAGCTCCAGCTCCAGCCCCGGCCCCGGCCCCAGCTCCAGCCCCGGCCCCGGCCCCAGCCCCAGCCCCGGCCCCGGCCCCGGCTCCCGCCCCGGCCCCGGCGCCTTCAATTGCTCAGCAAATAGCAGCCGACATGTCGTCGCCCGGTGATGCCAAAGCACACGGTATCGAGACCTGGCCGCAAAGCCAGGGGGCCTGGAGCAAAGTGGCCGCGAGTGGTCTGCGCGAGGAATACGTCCTGCCTTCGGGGTGGAACGCAGCCGGTGGCTGGGGACAAATTTATCGGGATTCATCGAATTCCAACGACACCAACACCCGCGTCGAGATCAAAGATTTCGAGGTTTATACCGTCAGCAAGACCGGCGTCTGGAAATTGGTTCAGGCGGGCACAAACGGTGTCGAAGGTGGTGCTTTCCCTGAAAACTACAGCAGCAACGATCAGGGCGCCATTGACAAGCGCCTCATCTCCGGCGGCGTCTCGGTCAAAATGATCAAGGGGCGCAACTTCCACTTCTGGCCGGCAGTGGCCCGTGCGCAGCTGGATTCCGGTTACGCCGGGATCTACATGACATTCAAGGCGCGCAAGGTCATCGATAATCCGAGCGGCCCGGACGACCGGAATATCGCCAAGTATTTGATGAACGTCGGTGGAGACTATTGGAAGACCGTTTCCATTGGTTATGGCGGATTCAACGTCAACAACACGGAAATTGGATTCAGCCGGTTCAAGTATCTGACGAACGAGTGGCAATCCATCCGCTTCACCAATGTTCCGGATGCAAGGATTCAGGTGAATCCTCCACCGGGTGGTTCCGCGCCTGCGCCTGCGCCTGCGCCTGCGCCTGCGCCTGCGCCGGCTCCGGCTCCGGCTCCGGCTCCAGCCCCCGCACCGGCACCGGCACCGGCTCCGGCTCCGGCTCCGGCTCCGGCTCCGGCCCCAGCACCAGCACCAGCACCAGCCCCAGCTCCGGCTCCGGCTCCGGCCCCAGCCCCAGCCCCAGCTCCGGCTCCGGCACCTATCCCTGCACCTTCCACGTCCGCCACGTTCCTTGCCACGTCGGCAGACATTCCCAATCCGGATCGCGGGTTCTACGGCTGGTCGGGCGGCGACTT
>Ga0070664_100003346_pt1 | contig 12959 bp, 17 predicted proteins | sample KBSC73metaG_FD_65863 | JGI IMG/M metagenome (GOLD analysis project Ga0070664, IMG submission 65863) | Corn rhizosphere microbial communities from Kellogg Biological Station, Michigan, USA - KBS C7-3 metaG | ecosystem: Host-associated > Plants > Roots > Rhizosphere > Soil ... | reverse complement strand
ATGGGCGGTCATGGCGCGTGTGCTTACTCCCCGTGCGGAAGACTTTCCCCGCTGGTACCAGGATGTGATCGCTAAGGCCGAGCTGGCCGACAACGGCCCGGTGCGCGGCACGATGGTCATCCGACCGACGGGCTACGCGATCTGGGAGCGCATGGTCGCCGAGATGGACGACCGCATCAAGGGCGCCGGCTCGCAGAATGCGTACTTCCCTCTCTTCATCCCCGAGAACTACCTCAGGAGAGAGGCCGAGCACGTCGAAGGCTTTTCTCCAGAGCTAGCTGTCGTAACCCACGGGGGCGGCAAGCAGCTTTCGGAGCCGGTCGTGGTGCGCCCCACCAGCGAGACGGTGATCGGCGAGTTCATGGCCAAGTGGGTGAGCAGCTACCGCGACCTGCCGTTGCTGCTCAACCAGTGGGCCAACGTGGTTCGCTGGGAGCTTCGCCCGCGGATTTTCCTGCGCACGAGCGAGTTCCTCTGGCAGGAGGGCCACACCGCCCACGCCACCGAAGACGATGCCCGGGCATATGCCAGAAAAATCCTGCACGAGGTCTACGAGGACTTCATGGTGAATGTGCTCGCGATCCCTGTGCTCGTCGGCCGCAAGACGGCCCGGGAGCGCTTCGCCGGCGCCACCAACACGTACACGCTCGAGGGCATGATGGGCGACGGCAAGGCCCTGCAGATGGGCACCAGCCACGAGCTCGGCCAGAACTTCGCCCGCGCCTTCGACATCGCCTACTCCAGCAAGGAAGGAACGCGGGAACTGGCCTGGACCACCTCGTGGGGCTCGTCCACCCGCATGCTCGGCGGCCTCATCATGTGCCACGGCGACGACAACGGGCTGCGGGTGCCGCCGCAGGCGGCCGCCATCCAGGCCGTGGTGATGGTCGTGAAGGACGGCGACCAGGTCATCTCCGCCGCCACCAAGCTCCGCGACGCCCTCACCGACGCCAAGGTGCGCACCATCCTGGACGACCGGGTCGACACGCCGTTCGGCCGGCGGGCCGTCGACGCCGAGCTCAAGGGCTACCCGGTGCGCATCGAGGTCGGCCCGCGCGACCTCGCGTCCGGCAACGTCACGCTGGTGACCCGGGTCGACGGTCAGAAGCGCCCGATGCCGCTCGACGAGGCCGTGGAGGCCACCACGCGCGCGCTGGGCGAGACGCAGGAGACGCTGCTGGCCCAGGCCCGCACCCGCCGCGAGGAGCGCACCGCCGACGTGTCCACTGTGGACGAGGCGATCGCCGCGGCCACCGACGGCTGGGCGCGCCTGCCCTGGAGCAAGGTGGGCGTCGAGGGAGAAAACAAGGCGAACGCTCAGGGCGTCACCGTTCGCTGCCTCACCCGCGCGGACGGTTCCATCCCGGACTCCGAGGACGAGCCCGACCTGGTCGCCTACCTCGCCCGGGCATACTGACCGGCATGCGGTCCCGCCCCGGCGAGCTTGCGGTCCGCCGGCATTTCATGCGCGGCCACGACATGTCGCGGGCCTGGTGCGGGCGCGTCGCCGCCGACGACGAGCGCGGCCTGTGGCTGTGGTTCGCCACCGGCAGCGCGTTCCGCGACATCGGCGCGGTCGACGGCCGACCGTTCCGCGAGGTTCCGTTCGACGAGTGGGGCCGCACCGAGCGCGCGATGCGTGAACTGCGCTGGACCGGCGACGTGCTGATGCTGCACCCGCCGGGGGCGGCCTACTCGGTGTGGTTCTTCTTCCGCGGTGCGGACAACGGCTTCGACGGCTGGTACGTCAACCTCGAGCGGCCCGGCGCCAGATGGGCAACGGACACGCTCACCGGCATCGACACCGTCGACTACGATCTCGACGTCGTCGTGGCGCCCGACCGCACCTGGCGCTGGAAGGACGAGGACGAGTTCCTGGCGCACCTCGCGGTTCCCGACGTCTACTGGTGCGACGACGAGCAGGCGGTGCGCGCCACCGGTCGCGAGGTGGTCAAGCTCGTCGAGGCCGGCGAGTTCCCGTTCGACGGCAGCGCCACCGACTTCCGGCCGGATCCACAGTGGACGGTGCCGACGGAGCCGCCGGAAGGCTGGGACGGGCCGCGGGCATGGTGACGTTCGCACCCGGTCGCCTGCTCGTGCACCGCCACTTCACGCACAAGGATCTGGTGTGGATCCCGCTGGTGCGGGTCGTGTCCGACGACGAGCGCGGCCTGCTGCTGTGGATGCCGCACGGCACACCGATGCGACGCGAGGTGACGCTGGACGGCCGCGGCCCGCGCGGCATGCCGTTCGACGCGTGGCTGGCCGAGCCCAAGCAGATGGTCAGCACGGTCCATCGTGGACCGAACATCCTCAAGCTCATCCCGCCCGCCTCGGCGCACTCGGTGTGGTGGCTGTTCGCGCCGGGCCAACGGTTCGCGGCCTGGTACGTCAACCTCGAGCGCCCGATCGCCCGCTGGGACGACGGCACCCTCGCCGGCATCGACACCACCGACTTCGACCTCGACATCTGGGTGTGGCCGGACCGCAGGTGGGCCTGGAAGGACGAGGACGAGCTCACCGAGCGCCTCGGGTTCCCCGACCACTACTGGGTCTCCGACCCGGACGCGGTGTGGGCCGAGGGCCGCCGGATGATTCCCCGCATCGAGGCCGGCGAGTTCCCCTTCGACGGCACCTGGACCGACTTCCACCCCGATCCACAATGGACGATGCCGCCCGAGCTGCCGGACGGGTGGGACCGGCCGAGGGCTACACCCTGACCTGAACCATCGCGTACCGCCCGCTGACCCGCCAGTCGGGCGCCTCGGCGTCGAGCCGGCTCACGACGTCGGCGGAAAGCCCCACGACGACGTCGGACTTCAAGGTTCGCAGCGCAACCACGGGAGCCGGGAACCGGGCCACCGTCTGTCCGAAGGGGACGGTCGGCGCCCAGCGCAGGTCGCCGACCAGCCGGCGGTAGTTCAGGTCACCCTTGAACACGACCACGTCCGCGCCGGCGAACAGGTCGGCCGGGGCGTCCGAGAACTCCGACGGCGTGCAGTGGAACTCGTGCGTCGTCACGATGAACCGGCCGTCCGCGGCGGCGGCGCGCAACCGGCCGGCGAGCGCGGCTGCCGGCGGCGGCCCGGCGGCGAGTCGCGTGAGGCACGCGACCAGATCCGCGGTGGTGGCATCGGAGACGTAGTACGGCATCGGCTTGACGTGGACGGCGAACTCGTCGGCGCGGCCCGCCGCCAGCAGATGGTCGGCGAGCACGAGGTCGGCAAGCAGTTCGCGGCCGGCGTTGTCGGCGACGAGCGCGATCCGCCGCGCCGAACCGAGCGCAGCGACCGCGGCGGACGAGTCGTCGACGACGAGATTGTCGGCCTTGCCGAGCACGCCCGACCCGGTCACGGCCGCGACGCCGATCCGGAATCCGAGGTCGGCCTGGTTGCCCCACAGGGCCGCGTGCATCGCCTCCAGAATGGACAGTTCCGCGAGGCCGTCGAGCGGCGCAGAAGCGAGTTCGGCGTTCTTGAGGAAGGCGAACGGGTCCACGCCGCGCCAGGCGCCGTCGTCGAAGAAGCGCACGGCGTCCAGCAGCCGGTGGTAGAAGCGGCTCTCCGCCGACAGGAAGGGCTCGTCGAGCCAGCCGGGCCCGTGCAGCGTCTCGTCCAGGAGCCCGCGCAGCGCGCCGGCGATCGACGCCGGATACGGGTGGGCCGCGATGATCTGCTCGAACATCGCGGGGTGACGCTCGTGCCAGACGTGCCAGGCGAGCGTCCCCGGCACGTTGCTGGTGATGGGTTCCGGCCGCACATCGGCAGCCTATCGGTGTCATGATTCCGCTCATGACGTCGTTCCGGAAGCTGCTCCGCGCGCCCAGCCCCGCCGACCTCGCGGCGATCGACCCGCGCTCCACGCCGGGCCTGCCCAAGGAGACGGGCAAGGACCCGAAGGCGTGGTCGGCCGGCGAGGTGGAGCGCCTCGGTGCCGAGATCGCCAGCCGGCAGGAGCGGCTCTACGCGTCGACGCGCGACGGCGACGACAGGCGCCGGCTCCTCATCGTGCTGCAGGCGATGGACGCCGGCGGCAAGGACGGCACGGTGCGCAGCCTCGGCGGCGTGCTCAACCCGCTGGGCCTGCGGGTCGTCAGCTTCAAGGCGCCCACCAAGGAGGAGCGGAGCCACCACTTCCTGTGGCGGATCCGCCGCGAGGTGCCCTCGCCCGGGAACGTCGGCATCTTCAACCGCTCGCACTACGAGGACGTGCTGATCGTGCGCGTGCACAACCTCGTGCCGGAGGAGACCTGGCAGGCCCGGTACGACGAGATCAACGCGTTCGAGCGGGAACTCGTCGACGACGGCGTGCTGCTCGTCAAGATCATGTTGCACATCTCGAAGGACGAGCAGCGGCAGCGCCTCAGCGACCGGCTGGACGACCCCACCAAGTACTGGAAGTACAACCCGCACGACCTCGACGAGCGCGCCCGCTGGGACGACTACCAGGCCGCCTACGCCGACGCGCTCACCCGCTGCCAGGAGGCGTCGCCCTGGTACGTCGTCCCGGCCGACCGCAAGTGGTACCGCAACTGGGCCGTCGCCAATCTGGTGCACGAGACGCTGGCGGCCGAGAAGCTCGACTATCCGCCGGCCACCTTCGACGTCAAGGCCGAGAAGGCGCGCCTCAAGCAGAGCTGAACCGCTGCCGGTATGCCGTGGGCGTGGTGCCCACGTCGCGGCCGAAGTGGCGGCGCAGGATCGGCGTGGTGCCGAACCCGGCGCGCCGGGCCACCTCGTCGACGGGCAGGTCGGTGCGCTCGAGCAGCTCCTGCGCGTACTGGACCCGCTGGTGGTGCAGCCAGCGCAGCGGTGTCGCGCCGGTGGCCGCGAGGAACCGCCGCGCGAAGGTCCGCTCGGACAGGTGCGCGCGGCGCGCCATCTCGCCGACGGTGAGCGGCCGATCCAGCCGGCGCCGGGCCCACTCCAACACGGGGGCCAGCTCGTCGGGCACCGGTTCGATGGCGCGCGGCACGTACTGGGCCTGGCCGCCGTCGCGGTGCGGCGGCGTCACCATCCGGCGGGCGATGTCGGCGGCCGCGGCCGCGCCGTGCGCGGCGCGGACCAGGTGAAGGCAGAGATCGATGCCCGCGGCGGTTCCGGCCGACGTGAACACCGGGCCGTCTTCGATCCACAGTGGACCGTTGACGACGTGCACGGCCGGGTTCCGCCCGGCGAGTTCCGGGACGAGGGCCCAGTGCGTGGTGGCCCGCCGGCCGTCGAGCAGGCCGGCCGCGGCGAGCAGGAACGCGCCCGAGCACAGGGCGGCGATCGGCACGCCGGCGGCCGCGGCCGTCTCCAGTGCCTCGAGGTCGTGCGCGGCGGTGGGCGGCGGCGCTGGCTCCGAGCCGGGGACGATCACGAGGTCGGCGGTGGCCAGCGCGTCGAGGTCGTGGGTGGGGCGGATCTCGGTGCCGGCCTCGGCGACCACCGGCCGCCGGCGGTGGGCGCACCGGCGCAGGGTGAACGGCGGCAGGCCGTGCTGGCGACGGTCGACTCCGAACACCTCGTGCACGACGGCGAAGTCGAACAGGCGGGTGTCGGCGTGCAGGAGGACGGCGACGGTACGCACGGCTCGATTGTGGCGGGAATCAGCCCATGGATGTCAATCCTGCCACTCGTCGGGCGTCGGGCCGGCGCCGAGAATCGTTCGCATGGAGATTCAGGGCACGGCTATTGAGGGCAACGCCGCGTTGATCGTCATCGACGTGCAGAACGGCTTCGACAACCCGGCCTGGGGCAAGCGGAACAACCCCGACGCCGAGGCCAACATCGGCCGCCTCGTGGACGCCTGGACGGCGTCCGGCCGGCCCATCGTCCGGGTGCGCCACGTGAGCGTGCGGCCGGGCAGCCCGCTCGGCGCCGGCGACACGTTCAAGCCGGTGGCCGCCGCCATCGAGCCCGCGCTGGAGATCACCAAGAGCGTCCACTCGTCGTTCCTCGGCACGCCCGACCTGCGCGAGTGGCTCGACAAGGCCGGCATCCGGCAGGTCGTGATCACCGGTATCCAGACGAACCGGTGCTGCGAGACGACCGCGCGGTTCGCCGGCGACCTCGGCTACGACGTGCTGTTCGCGCTCGACGCCACGCACACGTTCGACGAGGACGACCTGACGGCAGACCAGATCGCCGCGGTCACGGCGGTCAACCTTCACGGCCACTTCGCCACTGTGGTGACGACCGGGGCGCTGGTCGCGGCCGCCTAGACCTAGACAGGGCGCGGGCGGTTGTTCATGACGAACCCGGCGCCGGCGACGAGCAGCGCCAGGGCGCCGAACCCGACGGTGAGGTACCCCATCCGCTGGTCGGCGAGTTTCTGCTCCTCGTAGGTGTTGCTCGTCGTGGAGCCGTTGCTCGTCGTCTCGCAGATCTGGCCCTCGCTCATCGCCTTGCTGCCGCACTTCACCTCGGTGGAGGAGAGCATCACGATCCCGATCACGAGCGCGACCGCGCCCACGACGAGAGCGGTGACGCGTCGCTTGACGATGGTGTTGAGCACGGCAAACTCCCTGTTAGGCGGCCTTGGGGGCGACGAAGGTAGCGCGGCGCCGTGGCCCAGGTCATCGTGCGATCGGACGGTGTCGGGAGGTCGGTGCGTTTCGAACCGCCGACATCTGGCACAATGGTCGGCTGGTATCCGGCACACGTCCGCGCCCTCTAACCCGGGCGTGCCGCCACCCACGAGCAAAGCCAGCCCCATGCCCCACGTGCGGGCCGGCGCCGCTCAGCCTCGAAACGTAGGAGCAGTACACAGTGGCCGTACGCATCCGGCTTCTGCGGATGGGAAAGATCCGCAACCCGCAGTACCGCATCGTCGTCGCCGATTCGCGCACCAAGCGTGACGGTCGGGCGATCGAGGAGATCGGGATCTACCACCCGAAGGAGGAGCCCTCGCGCATCGAGGTCAAGTCCGACCGGGTACAGCACTGGCTCAGCGTCGGCGCGCAGCCGAGTGAGCCCGTGCGGGCGATCCTGTCGAAGACCGGCGACTGGCAGAAGTTCAAGGGCCTGCCGGCGCCCACCGAGCCGCTGAAGGTGGCACCCGCCCGCGCCGACCGCACGGCGATCTACGAGGCCGAGGCGCAGGCCGCCGCCGGCGTCAGCGCGCCCGAGGCCAAGCCCGCCAAGGCGGCGAAGAAGGCCGCGCCGAAGGCGGACGAGAAGGCCGCGCCGAAGGCGGACGAGAAGGCCGCGCCGAAGGCGGAAGACAAGTCCGCGCCGAAGGCGGAAGACAAGTCCGCGCCGAAGGCGGACGAGCAGTCCGCGCCGAAGGCGGGCGAGGCCCCGGCCGAGGAGCCGTCGAGTGCCGGCGCCGACGCGGCGGGCTGAGCCGGCGTCGGCGCGCCGCTCCGACGTGCTGCGTCCGGCCCTGGAACACCTCGTCAAGGGCATCGTGCACAACCCGGACGACGTCCGGGTCCGCATGATCGATTCGCGTCGCGGCCAGCGGCTCGAGGTGCGCGTGCACCCCGACGACCTGGGCACGGTGATCGGCCGGGGCGGCCGCACGGCCAAGGCCCTGCGGCAGGTCATCGGGTCGATCGGCGGGCGCGGCGTCCGCGTCGACATCATGGACTCGTACTAGCCCGATGCTGCTCGTCGTCGGCGAGATCGTGCGCCCGCACGGGGTGCGCGGCGAGGTCGTCGTCCACGTGCGCACGGACGAGCCCGAGGAACGCTTCGCGCCCGGGTCGGTTCTCATGACCGACCCGGGCGCAGCCGCGTCGCCGCCCAACGGCGCGTGGAAGCCGCCGCCGTCGCTCACCGTCGAGGCGGTGCGCCCGCACCTCGGCCGGCTGATCGTGACATTCGCCGGCATCAACGACCGTGACCTGGCCGAGGCGCTGCGCCGGGTGGAGCTCTGCGTCGACAGTGCCGACCTGCCCGACACCGGCGACCCCGACGAGTTCCACGACTTCCAACTGGTGGGGCTCACCGCCGTCGACGAAACGGGCGCCGAGATCGGTGAGGTGGTGCGCATCGACCACGCGCCGGCGGCCGACATGCTCGTGCTGCGCCGGCCGGACGGGCGCACCGCGCTGGTGCCGTTCGTCACGGCGATGGTGCCGGAGGTCGACCTCGCCGGCCGTCGCTTGGTGATCACCCCGCCCGAGGGCCTGCTCGACCTGTGAAGATCGACATCGTCTCCATCTTCCCGGAGTACTTCGCGCCCCTCGACCTCTCGCTGATCGGCCGGGCGCGCGCCGCGGGGCGGTTGCGCGTCGCCGTGCACGATCTTCGAACCTGGACGCACGACGTGCACCGGACCGTCGACGACACGCCCTACGGCGGCGGCCCGGGGATGGTGATGCGGCCGGAGCCGTGGGGCGAGGCGCTCGATGCGCTGGGTACCGGGGGCGCCCGACTCGTCGTTCCCACGCCGGCCGGCGAGCCGTTCACGCAGGAGACGGCGGCGTCGTTCGCTGCCGAGTCGCACCTGATCTTCGCATGCGGCCGGTACGAGGGCATCGACCAGCGGGTCATCGACCATTACGCCGCGCGCGGACCCGTGAGCGAGGTCTCCCTCGGCGACTACGTGCTCTTCGGCGGCGAGGTCGCCGTCCTGGTGATTCTGGAAGCGGTCGTGCGCCTGCTCCCCGGCGTGCTCGGGAACGCGGACTCGCTGGTCGAGGAGTCGCACACCGACGGGCTGCTGGAGGCGCCGGTGTACACGAAACCGGCGTCGTGGCGGGAGTTGGAGGTCCCCGAGATCCTGCGCTCCGGCGACCACGGCCGGATCGCGCGCTGGCGTCGGGACCGGTCCCTGGAGCGGACGGCCCGGCGCCGTCCCGATCTGCTGGCGCGGGCCGGCCTGTCCGATCGTGATCTGAAGGCGCTGTCCGAGGCCGGATTTCCGATTCCGGGCTCCGATGTGGCAAAGTAGTCGGGTTCCCTGATGTCTGCCGCGCGCTTCGGCGCGCCCCGCAACCGCCGCAAGGAAGTGCACGCGATGAACACGCTCGACACGCTGGACGCCATGTCGCAGCGGACCGACATTCCCTCGTTCCGCGCGGGGGACACGGTCAAGGTGCACGCCCGGGTGGTCGAGGGCAACCGGTCCCGCGTCCAGATCTTCCAGGGTGTGGTGATCCGCCGGCAGGGCTCCGGGCTGCGCGAGACGTTCACCGTCCGCAAGGTCAGCTCCGGCGTCGGCGTCGAGCGCACCTACCCGGTCAACAGCCCGGCGATCGACCGCATCGAGATCGCCACCCGCGGTGACGTCCGGCGGGCCAAGCTGTACTACCTCCGCGAGCTGCGCGGCAAGGCCGCCAAGATCAAGGAGAAGCGCGAGAAGGTTCGCGACTAACTTTCCTCTTCCTTCCGGCGCGGGTCATTGTCGCCTTCTGGAGATACCCTTCTCGTCAATGGACCCATATCCCGGTGAACGCGCGCCCCGTTCGGCGCGCCGGTACGCGAGCGGCGGTGCCACCGGTACCGCCCGCCAGCGCGCCTGGGAAGGGGCCCCTGAGCTGCGCGGGCCCTCAGGGCGCGGGGCTCCCGTCCGCCGCGATCCAGACCCCGAGCTCGACGTCCCGCCGCCACCGCTGTGGCGGCGGCGCGGTAAGCGGCGGCGTGCGATGCCGCTGTGGCAGGAACTGCCACTGCTGCTGATCGTGGCGTTCTGCCTGGCGGTGCTGATCCGCACGTTCCTGCTGCAGGCGTTCTACATCCCGTCGTCGTCAATGGAGACGACGCTGCTCATCGGCGACCGGGTGCTCGTCAACAAGATCGTTTATACGATGCGTGACCCGGTGCGCGGCGAGGTCGTCGTGTTCCGCGGCACCGACCGGTGGGCGCCCGAGGTGCGCGAGGACCTGTCCGACAACCTCGTCGCGAAGGTCAGCCGCACCGCCGCCGACCTGGTAGGGCTCAGCCAGCCGGGGGAGAAGGACTTCATCAAGCGGGTGATCGGGCTGCCCGGCGACACCGTGCAGTGCTGCGACCCGGCCGGGCACGTGATGGTCAACGGCAAGGCGCTCGACGAGTCGGCGTACCTGCCGCCGGAGCGCGATTCGGCGCTCGAGGCGCCGCCCACGCCGGGCGAGTGCGGGCCGCGCGTGTTCGCCCCGGTCACCGTGCCGGCCGGGCAGATCTTCGTGATGGGCGACAACCGCGAGGTTTCGCAGGACTCCCGCTGCCAGGGTCCGGTGCCGATCGAGAACGTGATCGGGCGGGCGTTCGCGGTGGCGTGGCCGAACAACCACTGGCGCGGCCTGCCGGCGCTGACCACGTTCCAACAAACGGCCGGCGCGGCGGGCGAAATGCCGGCCGGGCCGCCGGTGAAACCGGACTCCGGTGCCGGATGGGTATTCCTGGCGCCATTTCTGGTCGCTTTGGCCATACCGGCGCGTTCCCGACGCTCTTGGTGCGACCACCAGCGTAGGCTCTTGGAGTGATTGACGAGTCGGAGCCGTCCTCCACCCGGCGAAAGGGCAGCTTCTGGCGCGAACTGCCAATGCTGTTGATCGTCGCGATCGTCGTGGCCGTGGTGGTGCGGGCGTTCGTTCTGCAGACGTTCTACATTCCGTCGGAATCGATGGAGAAGACGCTGCTCATCAACGACCGTGTGCTCGTCAACAAATTGATCTACAACTTCCGCTCGCCGCACCGCGGCGAGGTCATCGTGTTCGAGGCCCCGGCGAACTGGCGCAGCACGACGGCCGACGAAGACTTCATCAAGCGCGTCATCGGGATTCCCGGTGACCACATCGTCTGCTGCGACGACCGGCAGCGTCTCATCATCAACAACCACCCGATCGACGAGCCGTACATCTACTCCACCGACGACGGCGCCGTCGACCTCGCCAGCGAGCAGCCGTTCGACATCGTGGTGCCCAAGGGGCGGTTCTGGATGATGGGCGACCACCGGTCGCACTCCAGCGACTCGCGGGAGCGTTACATCCGGGAGGGTGACGTCACCGCCGCCACCATCCCCGAAGACGCGATAGTGGGCCGGGCATTCGTCATCTTCTGGCCCGTCGGCAGGGCGGGCTGGCTTTCGGTGCCGAAGACCTTCGAGAAGGTCCCCGGGCCCGGCACGGGTTGACGACCCGCCGGGCGAGCGAAGCGGGCGCCATCAACGCGGCTAGTCTGAGCGGGTCATGTCCGAAGCGGAAGTGATTCAGCGCCGCGCGGCGCGTGTCCTCGTGGTCGACGCGGCCGGGCGGGTGCTCATGCTCCGCGGCTTCGACCCGTTGAACCCCACGGTCAGGTACTGGTTCACCGTCGGCGGCGGGTTGGAGCCCAGCGAGACCACGGCCCAGGCCGCGGTGCGCGAACTGGCCGAGGAGACGGGCCTGCGCGTCGCCCCCGACGAGCTGGGCGAGCCGGTGTGGAACGACGTGGCCGAGTTCCCGTTCGACGGCCGGCGCTACCGGCAGGAGCAGGCGTGGTATCTGGTGCGCGTCGACTCCTGGGAGGCCGACCGGTCCGGGTTCGACGAGATCGAGCGCGCCACCGTCGACAGGATGACCTGGTGGGAGCCGCGCGACTTCCAGACAGCGACCGAGCCGTACTACCCGCCGGACCTGCCGGCGCTGCTGCACCGGCTGGGGGTGTCCTGATGTTCGCGCCACCCCGGACCATCGTGCACCGCGAGGGCGGTCTGTACGCCCTCGAGCGGGCCCTGCAGCGGCGCGGGTTCCGGCTGGTGGCCGGCGCCGACGAGGCGGGCCGCGGGGCGTGCGCCGGGCCGCTCGTGGTGGGCGCCGTGGTGCTTCCCGAGGGCAGGCGCGGCGAGATCGACGGGCTGGCCGACTCCAAGCTGCTGACGCACGCCGTCCGCGAGCGGCTGTACGACGAGGTGGTCAAGCGGGCGCTGGCCTGGTCGGTGGTGGTGATCGAGGCGGGTGAGGTCGACGGCCGGGGCCTGCACGTGTGCAACCTGGCCGGGATGCGCCGGGCGTTCGCCTCGCTCGCGGTGCGGCCGCAGTACGTGCTCACCGACGGCTTCCACGTCGACGGGGTGTCCGCTCCGGGGCTGGCGGTGTGGAAGGGCGACCAGGTGGCGGCGTGCGTGGCCGCCGCGAGCATCATCGCGAAGGTCACCCGGGACCGGATCATGGTCGGCCTGCACGAGCGGTTCCCCGAGTACGGCTTCGACGAGCACAAGGGCTATGCGACGCCGGAGCACTCCGCGGCGCTGAAGTCGCACGGGCCGTGCCCCGAACACCGGTTCTCGTATGCGAACGTGGCTGCGGCACTGGCCGGCTGCGACCCGGAGGCGGTCCTCGACACTGTGCCGGCCGGCGGTGCGGCCGCCGGGCGACGCTCGCGGGGAGGTACCGTGGCTGTCGCCGCGCGTAGCCAGCTGGTGCTGGGCGAGAATATCGGCATGGAGGGCGGGTCATCATGAGCGCAGAGGATCTCGAGAAGTACGAGACCGAGATGGAGCTGCAGCTCTACCGGGAGTACCGCGACATCGTCCGCCAGTTCGCGTACGTGGTCGAGACGGAGCGCCGCTTCTACCTGGCCAACCAGGTCAACATGCACGTGCGCAACTCCGACGGCGAGGTCTACTTCGAGGTCGAGATGCACGACGCGTGGGTGTGGGACATGTACCGCCCGGCGCGGTTCGTGAAGAACGTACGGGTGATGACGTTCAAGGACGTGAACGTCGAGGAGCTGGAGAAGCCGGAGATCTCCCTGCCGGACAGCGGCTTCTCCGGGTAGCACACCGCGGGGCCCGGCGTCCCGTTTTCCACATGCCAACCTGACTATCCACAGTTGACGATTCGGCGTTGTGCCCCGGCACGCCCGGGGCCGAGGCTGTGGTCCGTGCGTGTTCTCGCGGTGATCCTCGTTCTGTTGTCCGGCTGCTCGGCGGGTGCCGCGCGCGCGGCGCCCGTCGCATACATTGCGCGCGCGGCGCCCGTCGCATACGTTGCGCGCGCGGCGCCCGTCGCATACGTTGCGCGGGCGCCGGTTCCGGTGGCCGGCTTCGGTTGGCCGCTCGACGGC
>Ga0070664_100003343_pt1 | contig 12964 bp, 17 predicted proteins | sample KBSC73metaG_FD_65863 | JGI IMG/M metagenome (GOLD analysis project Ga0070664, IMG submission 65863) | Corn rhizosphere microbial communities from Kellogg Biological Station, Michigan, USA - KBS C7-3 metaG | ecosystem: Host-associated > Plants > Roots > Rhizosphere > Soil ... | reverse complement strand
TCACGAACAGCGGGGCGCAGTACGTCAGATCCTTCTCCTTGCACTCCTCGATCGAGGCCTTCACCTCGTCGAAACGCGGCGCGGAGAACGACAGCGACATCGTGCCGGAGAAGTCCTCGATGGGACTGATCTCGTCAAGGATCTCGGCCAGCCCGGAACGGGCGTGCGAATCACCGGACGAGCGGGCCTGCCAAGCCTCGTTGCCCACCAGCCAGTCGAACGACTCGGTTTGGATGGCAAGGAGGTTGGGTACCTCGAGGTGCTCGGTGATCCGGCCAAATGAGACCCGGCGTGGAGCGAATGCGCTAGACGAACTGATGGTCTTCGCAGGGCGGGAAGCTGCCAAGATGCGTCCTTCCGAGGACCGTTGGTGCTATGACCGTTTCGCGTGCAACCCGACGAGCCCTGATGTGAGCAACCGTTGCTAAACGAGTGCAGGCAGGGTTCAAGTCGGAAGACAGCGCAATCTAACAGAGTAGGCGCCCAGACGGGCATCGTCAAGTCCGCGTGCACAGCGAACCTGCCCGGACCTCAAAAGAGGGCCGCGGCACGCCCGCGAACTCCTGGCGCGTCGGCATCCGCTCACCGGAGGGGCGCAAGCTCCGAGGGTCTCGATCCACCGCTGTGAAACAGCGGCGGCCCCTGGTCGGAGGCGCTCCCGGCGGTTGCGGCCTGGGCCGTTGCACCCGCAGTGTGGTTGGGTCCACGGGTCGGAAGTAGTGCTGAATCAGCGTGCCTAACCCGTGGTCACCGCGTCAAGTGTTACCGGCCGAACACACCGTGCACGATCAGGCTTCTGACCAACAAAGCATAACAAAAAGGGCGGCAGTCGACCAGCTCACCGCGTCGCCTCGTCCGGGCCTCGAAACGCGAAGGGCGGGCGCCACGCGGCGCCCGCCCGGTCTTCGGATCCGGCTTCCTCTGCGACGGTGTGGGCGGGCAAGGCCCGCCCACACCTCGTACATGAAGCTTGGCCTACTTCAGGGTGACCTTGGCGCCTTCGCCCTCGAGCTTGGCCTTGGCCTTCTCGGCGGTCTCCTTGTTGACCTTCTCCAGGATCGCCTTCGGGGCGGCCTCGACGGTGTCCTTGGCCTCCTTCAGGCCCAGGCCGGTGAGCTCGCGCACGACCTTGATGACCTGGATCTTCTTGCCACCGTCGGACTCGAGGACGACGTCGAACTCGTCCTTCTCCTCCTCGGCGGGCGCGGCGGTGGCCGGGCCGGCCGGGCCGGCGGCGACCGCGACGGGCGCGGCGGCCTTGACGTCGAAGACGTCCTCGAACTGCTTGATGAACTCCGACAGCTCGATCAGCGTCATCTCCTTGAACGCGTCGAGCAGCTCGTCGGTGCTGAGCTTCGCCATTGCTTTCCTCTTCTCGTCTTACTCGGCAGCGTCGGCCGCGGCTTCCGAGCCGCCGCTCTGCTTCTCCTGCAGGGCCTGCGCCAGGCGGGCCAACTGGGTGAGCGGGGCCTGGAAGGTGGCCGCCGCCTTGCTCAGGTTCGCCTTCATCGCGCCGGCGAGCTTCGCCAGCATGACGTCGCGGGACTCGAGGTCGGCGAGCTTGCGGATCTCGTCCGCGTTGACCGCCTTGCCCTCGAAGACGCCGCCCTTGATGACCAGGAGCGGGTTGGTCTTCGCGAAATCGCGCAGACCCTTGGCCGCCTCGACCGGGTCACCGGAGACGAAGGCGAGTGCGGTGGGACCGGTGAACAAATCGTCGAGACCGGGAATGCCCGCCTCCGACGCCGCGCGCTTGGCCAGCGTGTTCTTGGCCACCGCATAGGTGGTCTCGCGGCCGAGCGACCGGCGCAGCTCCTTGAGCTGGGCGACCGTGAGGCCGCGGTACTCGGTGAGCAGCGTTGCCTGCGAGTCGCGGAAACGGTCGGTGAGCTCGGCGACGGCGGTGGCCTTGTCGGCTCGAACCGGCTTGTCCGTCATGTCCCTCCTCTCTCGTACCTCGGGCTGGCCGTGCTCCTGGCCTTCGCAACGCCCGAGAAATGAGAGACGCCCCGGCGCAGGGCGCACGGGGCGGAACAGGCTGGCGGTGGGAACCGCGGGCCGGTGACGCTGACCGTCCATCCTGCGCGGGCCGCCCGCCTCGGATGGCGGGACCTTCGACCACGCTCGCGCGTGGTGACCAGCGGTCTTCGGGTGGAACTTCGCGGCAAAGAGTACGCGACGGGGACGCCCGGCTCCAAATCGGTTGGTTCGGGCCCCCGAACGAATCTTGGACTCCCGTCGGTGCTCAGGCACCCACGGGAGTCCAAGATCGCAGAGCTTCCTAGGCGGAGGCCTGGTCGGCCTCGTGCAGGTTGCGGGTGCGGTTCGGGTCGACCGGGATGCCCGGCCCCATCGTCGTGGTCAGGAAGACCTTCTGCAGGTACTTGCCCTTCGCGGCGGACGGCTTGGACCGCAGCACCTCGTCGAGCACGGCGGCGTAGTTGTCGATCAACTGCTCGTCGGTGAAGCTCGCCTTGCCGATGATCAGGTGCAGGTTGGCGTGCTTGTCGACCCGGAAGGTGATCTTGCCGCCCTTGATGTCAGTCACGGCCTTGGCAACGTCCATCGTCACGGTGCCGGTCTTCGGGTTCGGCATCAGGCCGCGCGGGCCCAGAATCCGCGCGATCCGGCCGATCTTGGCCATCTGGTCGGGCGTGGCGATGGCGGCGTCGAACTCGAGCCACCCCTCCTGGATGCGGGCGACGAGCTCGTCGGTGCCCACGGCGTCGGCGCCCGCCGCCTCCGCCTCCTGCGCCTTGGCGCCGGCGGCGAACGCGATCACCCGGACGGTCTTGCCGGTGCCGTGCGGCAGGTTGACCACGCCGCGGACCATCTGGTCGGCCTTGCGCGGGTCGACCCCGAGCCGCATGGCGACCTCGACTGTCGGGTCGAACTTGACGGTGGTGGTCTCCTTGGCGAGCCGGACGGCCTCCGCCGGGCTGTACAGGCTGGTGCGGTCGACCTGCTCGGCGACCTTGCGGTAGTTCTTGCTGCGTTGCATGGCTGGTTCAAACTCCTGTGGTGAATGGCGGGCTCGTGCCCTCCCACGTACGGACTGGGTCAGTCCTTGATCGTGATGCCCATCGAGCGCGCCGTGCCCGAGATGATCTTCTCGGCGGCCTCGATGTCGTTGGCGTTGAGGTCGGCCATCTTCTTCTGCGCGATCTCGCGCAGCTGCTCCTTGCTGATGGCGCCGACCTTGGCGGACTGCGGTGTGCCGGAACCCTTCTGGACGCCCGCCGCCTTGATCAGCAGCTGCGCCGCCGGCGGGGTCTTCAGGATGAACTGGAACGAGCGGTCCTCGTACACGCTGATCTGCGCGGGGACGATGTCGCCCCGCATGGACTCCGTCTCGGCGTTGTACCGCTTGACGAACTCCATGATGTTCACGCCGTGCTGGCCCAGCGCCGGGCCGACCGGCGGAGCCGGGGTGGCCTGGCCCGCCGGGAGCTGAAGCGTGAAGGTCTTGACGAGCTTCTTCTTCGGAGGCATGGCTGTCTGACGTCTTTCCTTCTGGGCACGCCGGGCGCGGACGCGCCCGGCCTGGTGGAGCGCGCCGGGCGCGGTTACGCCCGGCGGATGTTACGGGACCGGTCTCAGATCTTGGAGACCATGCTGAACGTGAGCTCGACCGGGGTCTCCCGGCCGAAGATCGAGACCTGCACCTTCAGCTTCTGCTGGTCGGCGTTGATCTCGGCAATCGTGCCGTGCAGGGAGGCGAAGGCGCCCTCGGTGACCGTGACCGAGTCGCCCACCTCGAAGTCCAAGACCTTGACCTCGGCCTTCTTGGTGTCCTTGGCCGGCGCCGCGGGCGCAAGCCACTTGAGCACCTCGTCCAGCGACAGCGGCGCCGGCCGGTCGGCCCGGTCGGTGGCGCCGACGAAACCGGTGACGCCCGGCGTGTTGCGCACACAGGAGTACGACTCGGCCGTGAGCTCCATCCGCACGAGGATGTAGCCGGGGAAGACCTTGTTCTGCACCTGCTGCCGCTTGCCGCCCTTGACCTCGACCTCTTCCCGGGTGGGGACCTCCACCTGGTAGATGTAGTCCTCCATGTCGAGGCTGGAGATGCGGGTCTCGAGGTTGGCCTTGACCTTGTTCTCGTAACCGGCGTACGAGTGGATCACGTACCAGTCACCGGGCGCGAAGCGCAGCGCCTGGCGAAGTTCGGTGACCGGATCCACCTCCGGTTCGTCGACCGCGGCCGGCTGCGGCTCGGCCGCCTCGGCCACCGGCTGCGGCTCGGCCGCCTCGGCCACCGGCTGCGGCTCGGCCGCCTCGGCCACCGGCTGCGGCTCGGCCGCCTCGGCCACCGGCTGCGGCTCGGCGGCGTCGGCCGCCGGCTCGTCGTTCAACGGGTCGGGCGCCGGCTGGGTGGTGACCCCGGCCGAGCGGTTCTCGTCGTCGTACTCGTTCACGTCTGTCATATGCGATTACCCCGCCGACCCGCCGTCGCCGAAGACCCACAGGACACCCTTGGCGAAGACCCAGTCGAGCCCGGCGACGATCGTGATCATCAACGCGACGAACAGCACCACGACGGCGGTGTACGTCAGCAGCTCTTTACGGGTCGGCCAGATGACCTTGCGGAGCTCCGCGACCACTTCCCGGACGAAGTTAACAAGGCGCCCGAAGATGTTCGGGCGGTCGCCCGACTTCGACTTCGTTGGCTTCTTGTCGCCCGGACGGGCCGACTTACCACGCGTGCCGGGCCGGGTGGCCGACTTGGCGTCCTTGGCGTCCAGCTTGTCCTTTGTCTTTGTCTTGGTCAGACTCGCGCCCCGGCCGCGCCCGTTCGAGCGCGCCGCCGCCGGCTCGTCATCGTCTTCTTCGTCGTCGTCTTCAACCTCGTCGTCGACGTCGAAGTCGTCGTCCAGTTCGTCATCCAGCTCATCGTCGGCGAGTTCGTCATCGACCTCGGTCTCGTCATCGAACGTCTCGTCGAGACGATCGTCGACAGCGTCGTCGCCGCGCCGCTTCCTCTCGGCCAATTCGACCTCTTCCGTGCTCTCGCAATGGATGTTCCGACCGGCCCGCCATTTACGCCGGGCGAACGCGTCTCGATCTGACCAGCCCGATCAAACCGAGCCCGATCGAGCCTGCCGGTCGTGCAGGGCGCGCGTCTGACCCATCGGCGCAGGGGCGACAGGACTCGAACCTGCAACCTGCGGTTTTGGAGACCGCTGCGCTGCCAATTGCGCCACACCCCTGTGTCGCGGCTCGATCCGACCCGTCCCCGGGCGCGCCGAGGAAGGGTCAATCAACCCACGGGCGACAAGTGTACGGGTTACCCCTCCATATCCCCAAGCCAGGCCCCGGCTGCGGCGCGCGGCCGGCCGGCACGCCGGACGGCGGGCGGGTCACCCGCGTCGCAGGACGGCCTTGGCCTGGCCGAGCACCTTCTCGCCGCCGCTGACAGCCGTCACGTCGACCTGCACGTCGCCGGTATCGGCGACGGCGCGGACCACGGCGCTGATCGTCACCTCGACACCGTTGTCATCATCCGGGACGACCACCGGCCGGGTGAACCGGACGCTGAGCTCGCGCACCGCCGCCGGATCGCCGGCCCAGCCCACCAGCGCCCGCCCGACCAGCGCCATGGTGTACATGCCGTGCGCGATGACGCCCGGCAGACCCACATTGGTGGCGACCCTGTCGCTCCAGTGGATGGGATTGAAGTCGAGCGAGGCACCGGCGTAGCGAACGAGGTCGGCGCGGGTGACCACGAACGTCCGGGCGGGAAGCCCGGCGCCGGCGACGAGTTCCATCTCAGGCCTCCGCCCGCGCCACGAGCTTGGTCCACACCGTCGCGACGGCCTCACCGGCGGCGGTCAGAATCTCCACCCGGAACGTCACCGAGTCCAGCCCCGCCCGGCTCGACAGCTTCTCGAGCACGGCCTCGCAGGTGAGCTCGTCGCCGGCGAAGACCGCCCGGCCGTAGGCGAAGCGCTGTTCGGCGTGGACGACGCGGCTGTAGTCGAGACCGAGCTCCGGCTCGTCGGCGATCATGCGCGCCACCGGCATCGTGATCACGACGGGGAAGGTGGGCGGCGCGATCACGTCGGGGTAGCCCAGTTCCCGGGCGGCCGCCGGGTCGCGGTACGCGGCCTCGGTGGCCCCGATGGCGTCGGCGAACTCACGGATCTTCTCGCGGCCGACACGATAAGGCAGGGCCGGCGCGAAGCGCCGACCCTCGAAGGCAAGATTCAACGCCACGACGGGCGGAGTGCCGTTACCGCGTTTCCCGGTGGGAGGTGTGCTTGCCGCACTTCGGGCAGAACTTCTTCAGCTCCATCCGGTCGGGGTCGTTGCGGCGGTTCTTCTTGGTGATGTAGTTCCGGTTCTTGCACTCGACACACGCCATGGTGATCTTGGGGCGGATGTCAGTGGTCTTGGCCACGGTGGGGTGCCTTCCTCGCTCTTACTCTGTTGCTTCAGGTATCCGGGGTAGCGGTGGCCGGACTTGAACCGGCGACACAGCGATTATGAGCCGCTTGCTCTGCCATCTGAGCTACACCGCCGAGCTGGTGCTGCGGAGCCCCCTTACGGAATCGAACCGTAGACCTTCTCCTTACCATGGAGACGCTCTGCCGACTGAGCTAAGGGGGCGTCGTGCGAACTCGGCGCACGCGCTCGGGTAAGAGTACACGGCCGGCACCGGGCCACGAAATCGACTTCCCGAAGTAGCCGCCCCGACTACGGAACGGCCCGCAGCCAGCGGACCTCGCCGCCCTTCGTCGGCTGCGCCTCGGTGCGCGCGGCGAGCCAGGCGTCGAGGCGCTCGTCCGGTAGCGGGCGGCTGAACAGGAAGCCCTGGCCGAGGTCGCACCCGATCTCCTCGAGCCGGGCCAGGGTCAGCTCGCTCTCGACGCCCTCGGCCACCACGGCGAGGTTGAAGTGCCGGGACAGGTCGATCACGGCGCGGACGATCGCCAGGTCGCCGGCGTCGGTGGCCATGCCCTGCACGAACACCTTGTCGATCTTGACCTCGGTGATCGGCAGCTTCCGGAGCAGCGCGAGCGACGAGTAGCCGGTGCCGTAGTCGTCGATCGACAGCCGGACCCCGATCGCGCGGAGCCGGCGCAGCGCCTCCACCGCCCTCGTCTGGTCGGCGAGCAGCGCCTCCTCGCCCACCTCCAGCGTCAGCCGCTCGGGGCTGACGTCGAACTCGTACAGCAGGTCTGCGACGCGGTCGGGCCACCGGACGTCGGCGAGGCTGCGGGGCGAGACGTTGACCGACACCGACAGCGCCTGGCCCGCGTCGGCCCATTGCCGGGCCCGGCGCAGACCCTGGCTCAGCACCAGGTCGGTGAGCTGGGCGATCTGGCCGGTGTGCTCGGCGACGGCGACGAAGTCCTCCGGGCTGACGGCACCGTAGACGGGGTGGTCCCAGCGGGCCAGGCACTCCACGCCGACCACCCGCCGGTCGGCCAGGGCGACCTTCGGCTGGAAGTAGACCTCGATCTCGTGGCCGTCCAGCCCGCGCCGCAGGTCGGCGGCGAGCCCGAGGCGACGCACCGAGCGCGACTCCAGGCCGGCGTTGTACGGCTGCGAGCCGCCGCCCGACTTCGCGGCGTGCGTGGCGACGTCGGCGCGCTGGACCAGCAGTTCCGGATCGTCGCCGTGTTCGGGGTGCACCGCCACGCCGACGGTGGTGTCGATGTCGACGGCCATCGCATCGAACTGCAGCGGTTCGCGCAGGCCCGCCCGGATCTCCTCGGCCAGCGCGAGGGCGGCCTCGAGGCCGGCGACCCGCAGCACGACGGCGAACTCGTCGCCGCCGACGCGCGCGACGAGCGACGCGGCCGGTGCGAGCGCGCGCAGCCGCCGGGCGACCTCGCTGAGCACCTCGTTGCCGGCCTTGTGGCCCAGCGACTCGTTGACGCTGCGCAGGCTGATCACGTCGAACTGCAGGACGGCGACCGACTCACCCGGCGTCCGCGAGTTGATCACCTCGCCGAGCGCACCGACCAGGCGCGCACGGTTCGGCAGGCCGGTCAGGGCGTCGTAGTTGGCGTCGTAGCGGAGCCTGTCGATCAGGCGGGAGTTCTCCACCGCCACCCCGACGTGCGCCGCGAGCGTCTCGACGACGCGGACGTCGTCGGGCGTGAAGTGGGCCAGGTCGCCCAGCCGCCCGGCCACCTCCAGCGTCCCGATGACAGCCTTGCCGGAGCGCAGCGGGACCACGATCACGTCCTTGGCGCCCAGGTCCCGCAGCTGCATGCGCAGGTCGCGGGTGTCCTCGCCGCTGGGCAGCTTCTCACCGATCGTCACCGGCTCGCCGGTGTCGAACGCCCGCCGGCGCACTGCCGACGGGGTCTTCGCGCGGTCGAGCAGGCCCCGGTAGTCGAGCTGGGCGGTGAGCAGCACCTCCGGGAACCTGCCCCGCGCTGGCAGCCACAGCGTCGCGGACTCCGCGTGCACCAGGCCGCGCAGCCGGCCGAGCACGATCTCGGCGAGGCGACCCTCGGTGACGCTGGCCGACGTGGCCCGGGTGATCTCGTGGATCTCGGCGAGGCTGTTGTGCTGGCTGACGAACTGGGCGTACACCCGGTACACCAGGCCGAGGCCCACCGCGAGCGCGGCGAGCAGCAGCGCCGACCACGGCGTCTGCGCCAACGCGAGCAGCGTGACCAGGCCCAGCGTGGTGTTCACGCCTGTCGCGATCACGTTCGGCATGAGGGCACGGGCCAGTTGCGGCAGGTGAACCGCGCCCTGCACGAGCGCCGCGATACCCGTCAGGGCCGCGGTGTTGACGAGCATGTTGGCCACGATCGCGGCGGCCAGCACGAGCCACCCGTGCGGCGTGAGGTCGCGGGGTGCGGCGAAGGCGAAGATGACGGCGTTGGCGCAGGCGGTACCGGCCGCGGCCGACGCGACGTTGAAGCTGCCCTTGAGCCAGCCGGTCCGCCGCCCCGACTGGACAGCGATGTAGGCGACGACGCGGATGAGCAGCACGCCGAGCGGCGGCAGGTAGAACAGCGCCATCACGAACGGCAACTCGGTGAGCGAGGCGGTGAACGCCTGACGCCGCACGTTGAAGCGCAGCGGCACGAATACCGGCAGGACGAGCAGCACGCAGAGAATACCCAGCGTGATCGGTTCGCCGAACAGGTCGTCGTGACGGCCGCTGTGCCCGTCACCGACGACGGGCAACGTGACGGCTATGGCCAGAAGGAAGAGCGGGATCGTGACGAGCCACGCCCGGTTCGGAGACGGAGGCGCGCTAGCCCTCGGACGAGCCACCGACCCCCCTATTACCTAGCGGGTCAGCGGGCCACGACCTGGCCGGCCGGCGCCGTCCAATCAACCTCGTTCACAGTGGCGCCTGCCTGCGGCGCGATCGCCAGGAATGCGAACGCCACAACGGCAACGGCACCCACCACCCACCGACCGAGCCTGTGAGTCTTCATCGCATAACTCCTGTGCCGAGCAGCCAATGGTGGTAGTGGTATCCCCGATCGTGCCATAGCCAAAACCGCATCGGAAAGCCCCAGCCGCGCGCCGACCAATCGATCCGCACACTTCGGCCATTCGGTCAATTTGTAGACGGCAAACGGCTGATGTTCGCAACATCTGCGAGTACGGACGGTTCCGGAGGGTCAAAACGAGATCAAAGCAACGGATCGTGGGGTCCGCCGGCCGCGGACCCCACGATCCGTGTTCAATGCCCCTTCGTCAGGACGGGATCACGAGGAGATCGGGGCGGAGCCGCGCCAGGGCCTCGCCACGGTCCGTGAGCACCGGCCAGGCACGCTCCGTGGCCAGCATGACGACGAAGGCCGCCAACCGGTCGCCGGCAGCGCGCTCGACGAGTCTGTCGAAGAGCGGTCCCACCGCCACGGAGCCCTCGACGCCGATGACCATCGGGTCGCGCATCAGCTCGGCCAGCCGGAGCGCCGGATCCGGCGCCATTGCGTTGCGCGACCGCCGGACGGCCGCCGCGAGCGCCGGCATCGGGACCAGCAACGTGCGCCCGGCGCGCTGGGCGAGCGCCCGCACGCTCGCCGCATAGGCGTTGCCCTCGATGAATGATGTGAGAGCGCTGACATCGAGCACCCAACCGCCGACCGACCCGGCCGGCGGCGCCTCCAGGGTGCCGCCACGCAGTACAAGTGAGATCGTCCTCGCCCGGCTCGTCGCCGTGTCCACCCGCGTGTCCATTTCTCTATTAGAACACTTGTTCGATCATCTCGGTGGCCCAGTCAAGGGTTGACCATTATCTAACGTCACGGTTAATAATGTTGCTTGTGGTTAGTGATGTCGACACCACGCTGGCGGCTCTCGCCGACCCGACCCGCCGGCGCATCGTCGAGCTGCTCCGCGAGCGACCCCGGCGCGCCGGGGAGCTGGCGGCGGAGTTCGCGGTCACCGGGCCGGCGGTCAGCCGGCACCTGCGGGTGCTGCGCCGCAGCGGGCTGATCGAGGAGCGCGGCATCGACGCCGACGCCCGCGTGCGGATCTACCACCTGCGGCCCGAGCCGCTGGTGGGCCTGCGGGCATGGGTCGACCAGGTACAGGCCTTCTGGAGCGATCAACTCGACGCGTTCCGGCAGCACGTGGAGAACAGGAGTACGCAATGAGCAGCGTTGGCACGGCGACGGCGTCCGTCGAGGTGAACTGCGACCCGCAGAAGGCCTTCGACGTCTTCACCAAGGAGATCGGACGCTGGTGGAGGCGCGGCACCCACTACTGGATCGACCCGGAACGCGGGCGGGAACTGCGCTTCGAGCCGCACGTCGGCGGTCGGCTGGTCGAGGTGTACGACCTGGCGACCGGTGAAGGTGCCGAGATCGGCCGGGTGCGGAGCTGGGAGCCGGGCTCGCTGCTGGAATTCACCTGGCGCACGCCGGACTGGCCGGACGGGGTGTCGACGCTCGTGTCGGTACGGTTCACGTCGACGGTCGCCGGGTGCCTGGTGACGATCGAGCACTCCGGCTGGGAGTCGCTCGGACCGGACGGCCTCGAGCTGGCCGCCGGCTACTCCGGCGGGTGGGGCGAACTGCTCGGCTTCTTCAGCGAGGCGATCTGATGTTCATCCACCTGGCCGTGCACTACCCGACGCCCGAGCACGCCGATGACCTGCTGGCGTCGATGAAGCGCGTCGACGCCGCGGCCGCCGGGTCGCCGGGCCTGCTGCAGATGAACGCGTGGCGGGACGCTAACACCGACCGGCTGGTCGGCATCTCGATCTGGGAGTCCCGCGAGGCGTGGGCGGCGGAGGCGCCGCGGATCTTCGAGGCGGTGGCGAACGATCCGTTCGACGAGTGGTGGACCCAGCCACCGGACACGTTCCACCTCAGCCCCGCGTAGCGGAGGCGTCAGCAATTCGGCCCTTGGTCCGGAAACATCCGAGCCAAGGGCCGTTTGCCGTACTGGTGGCGGGTAGAGGATTCGAACCTCTGTAGCTTTCGCGACGGATTTACAGTCCGCTCCCATTGGCCGCTCGGGCAACCCGCCGGGATGTACCGGACGTACCGCGTCCGGCAGCGCAAGCAAGGATAGCGGTACGACCGGGGGTCCCCGCAAACGGGTACCCTCGGCCGAACCGCCCGTGTCACGGGGCAACAGGGCAACGGGTCGACAGGCAACCACACACGTCACAGGAGCGCGAACTAGTCATGGCGTCCGCACCCTCGTTCGACATCGTCAGCAAGGTCGACCGGCAGGAGGTCGACAACGCCGTCCAGCAGACCGCGAAGGAGCTCTCCCAGCGCTTCGACTTCCGCGGCACCGGCGCGGAGATCAAGTGGGCCGGTGACGACGGAGTGTCGCTCCAGGCCGAAACCGAGGACCGGGTCCTCGCCGCCCTCGAAGTGTTCAAGGAGAAGCTGGTCAAGCGCCAGATCTCGCTGAAGTCCCTGGACGCCGGCGAGGCCCGCGCGTCGGGCAAGGTGCACCGGCTCGACTGCAAGATCATCCAGGGCATCGACTCCGACAAGGCGAAGGCGATCAGCAAGAAGATCCGCGACGACGGCCCGAAGGGCGTCCAGGCGCAGATCCAGGGCGACCAGCTCCGCGTCACCGCCAAGAAGAAGGACGACCTGCAGGCGGTCATCGCCATGCTCAAGCAGGCCGACTTCGGCGTCGCGCTGCAGTTCACCAACTACCGCTGAATTCCTCGATCGTGGCCATCGACCTGACGAAGCTCACGGCGACGGCGCCCGGCCTCGTCGACCTCTACAAGACGGCGCGGGTCAGCCTCGACAAGCACCGCCTGGGCGGTGAGCGCGCCGCCGTGTACCTGGTCATCGACCACTCCCGGTCGATGAGCCGGTACTTCAAGGACGGCTCCGTGCAGGCGCTCGCCGAGCGCGTGCTCGCCCTCGCCGCCCACTTCGACGACGACGGCACCGTCCCGGTGATCTTCTTCGACACCACGGCCCGGCAACCGGTGGACATCTCGGTGTACGACTACGCCGGCTCGATCGACCGCATCAAGGCGTCCGCCGGGACCATGGGAAGTACGAACTACGCCGCCGCCATGCGCGCCGTGATCGATCTCCACAAAGGACCGGGCCCGGCGTTCGTCGTCTTCCAGACCGACGGCGCACCGAACTCCAAGCGCGAGACCACCGAGGTGCTCTGCGACGCCGCACGGCTGCCGATCTTCTGGCAGTTCATCGGGTTCGGCGACGACGAGTTCGCCTATCTGCACCGCCTCGACGAGCTTCCAGTGCCGGCGAAGCGGGTGGTCGACAACGCGGGGTTCTTCCCGGCCGGAAAGGAGCCCCGCTCGATCCCGGACGGCGTCCTCTACGACTCGCTGATGTCCGAGTTCCCGCAGTGGCTGGCGGCCGCCCGCGCCGCGCGGATCGTCCGATGACCTTGGTCTCGAGTGGGTGCTATGGCGGACTCAACCGGTGGTTGCACCAGTCCCGCTGAGAAGCTGGTTGAGCTTCTCAGCGGGAGTGTGCCATGCCAGGGTTTGGCGGGGTCGGCCGTTGAGTTCGGCGGCGACCGT
>Ga0070664_100003335_pt1 | contig 12976 bp, 17 predicted proteins | sample KBSC73metaG_FD_65863 | JGI IMG/M metagenome (GOLD analysis project Ga0070664, IMG submission 65863) | Corn rhizosphere microbial communities from Kellogg Biological Station, Michigan, USA - KBS C7-3 metaG | ecosystem: Host-associated > Plants > Roots > Rhizosphere > Soil ... | reverse complement strand
ATCTCTCGAACCTTCTTAAATCCTCCAGGCAAGAATTTTACTGTCCACCCAGCCAGATTTGCGGCCGACATAGTCGCATTCTCAACACGCCAACCATTAGTGTTTGAAAAGCTAGCTTTTGCACGGCCAGAATCGATATTGCCAATAGATATCTGTGTGAAAGAAATCTGTTCGACAACTTCACGCTTCTCGTTAATCGTTTGTGCACGCAGCAACAGACCCGTTCCCCTATCCGCCCACAGCCTGTAGCCGTAACGCAAATTATCCTTCGGCTCTAGAACAATGGTTTGGGAGTCGCGCCCCGCCACTCGCCCGCCCCCTTCCTTGTTAACATCATAAAACTCTGTCAAGTCGGCAGGATTGGCGGCGAGCATTGCCGGGAACATATCATGTGCGACGCGCTTTTCAACTTGAAGCATCTTTGCTTCTGGCACATAGCAGATCACCTCCTCGTTTTTGCGAATGTATTCGCGCGGCCTGCCGTCGAGAATTTCAAGTTTCTCGATCTCGTTTCTACCATCAAGAAGATGAGTGATGCGCGAAGTGCGCATCTGGTTTCCCTGTTGATAAACGAAAGTTCCCGAATAGCTCAGCCTCTGTGCAGCCGACTGAATCTTATGCAGCCAGGATTGAGCATTCCGCTTCTCGTGGAAAGAGTCAGCAGTCTCCGCAAATGCAGAAATGGCAATAAGAAGCGAGAGAACGGCGACAAACCTAGCTAAAACGTGTGTTTGCCGCATACACTATTTGTTGGAATCGACAGCAAACGTCGCCGAGCGCGCGTACTGGGTGGGACTGAAAACTGATGGAGAAAAGCGCTGATGAGCCAGTAAGTAATCGTCAATTCGTTCATCGCGCAGAACAGCGCCTTGTGGCACCGAAGCAGCAATAATAGCCGCTGGAGCAGATACTCGAACAACTGATTCGACAGATTGTTCCCCTCTCATGGCAACCATCAGCTGCGGCGTAACGAGAAAGGCTACTACCGCCGCGACTGACGCAGCCACCACCCCTGGCAACGCCCATCGCCTTGCGGTAGTTACTCCCTGTGAAGTAACGGAAGTGCCACCGCTAATGGATGGCGCAAGATAGAGGGGCTCGGCTTCCAATTTTGCTGACATGCGTGCAGCAAACCCAGAACTCATTGGCATCGCCATGTCGTCAGAACGCAACACGTCACCGATCTGGTGATAAATTTCCCAATCAACCTTGCCCTTTCCTTCTCGCAAGGCGGCAAGCACAATGTCCACATGCGCATCGTCGCACTCGCCGTCGGCAAACGCCGAAATCCTCTCACGGGTCATTTCTTTCGTATCCATCCCTACCTCGCTTAGGCCGTGCCAGGCCGTTTTTCCGCCTTAAAACACTTGTTTAGAATAATTTTGCGACTACCAGCGCTTATCGATCGCGGTACCCAGCAAGGGCCGCAATTTTTCCGCGATCGCCTCGCGCGCCCGAAATATCCGGCTGCGCACGGTGCCTATCGGACATCCCATTGCTTCTGCAATTTCATCGTAGCTCAAGCCCTCAATCTCACGCAACGTAATTGCAATACGCAACTCATCTGGAAGTGCATCCATAGCCACATTCACAGTCTCTGCAATTTGCTTGGTAGCCAGCATGGACTCCGGCGTATTAATGTCGCGCAGGTGCTCGCCATCATCGAAAGTTTCAGCCTCCTCGGCATCTGCTTCGGTTGAGGTTGGCGCACGCCTGCCTTGTGTCACAAGGTAGTTCTTTGCAGTGTTGATGCCGATACGATACAACCAGGTATAGAAAGCGGAGTCGCCGCGGAATTGCGGTAGTGCACGGTAGGCCTTGATGAATGCCTCCTGCACCACATCTTCCGCTTCCGCCTGGTCGCGCACAAGCCGCGATACGAGCCGCATCAGTTTCCGTTGATACTTGGTCACCAACAGCTCAAACGCTTTTTTATCGCCGCGCTGCACACGCTCGACAAGCAATTGGTCAATGTCGCGTTCTGTCGTCAATCCCCGTTCCCTTGTTTCATCGCAACATATACGCGGCTAGAGTAGTTGAGTCGAAGAAATGCACTAAGTTCAATTTATTTTGAATGCGTCTCGAAAATCGTTTTCTCTCGCCGATCACTTCGTGCAGCAATCCACCTGCATGCCACGGATAGCGCCCGAAAAGCTTCCTTTGAAACGCTATCTTGCAAGATCGGGAGCACAGTAATACGTCCGTCATCCATCCGAAGACGCAACATCAGCAAACTCGACCAAATGGTCGAGTTACCCATCATCTCGGCGACAATCACACCTGCCTTAAAGTGCGGTCGATCCGTGTCCGCACAAGGGGGCATAGACACGACTTCTGCGATACGAATCCGCCCTGTGTCAGAGATATCAATATGTAAGGTCTTTCGATGCCGAACACCATGATAAAACCCAAAAAATGCCAGAAAAAAGGCAATAGTGCAGATCGACAGATGCCCCAGATCGCCAAGATCACCAACGTATCTGGCTGCGATCACGCCCCCGACTACTGTAGCAAGGGTCGCTATCGAGAAAACCATAGATAGCAAGATCCGCGATGGATGGACAATAGCCGACACCGCGATGGACATAATAGAGATAGATTGAGTTTCCCTCGCATGAACGCGAGGGAAATAAATGCTTCAGATTTTACCGAAGATGAGAGTGCCGTTCGTACCACCGAAGCCGAACGAATTTTTGACGGCGATATTGATACGCATCTCGCGCGCTTTGTTCGCACAGTAGTCAAGATCACATGCCGGATCCTGATTGAAGATATTGATCGTCGGCGGAGAAACTTGTTTGTGCATGGCGAGGACCGTGAACACCGACTCCAGCCCACCAGCCCCACCAAGAAGGTGGCCCGTCATGGATTTCGTCGAGTTGACCACTACGCTCTTCGCATGATCACCAAGGGCGCGCTTGATTGCCACTGTCTCGGCAATATCGCCAAGCGGTGTCGAGGTACCATGCGCATTTACGTAATCGACTTCATCCGCGTTAATTTCCGCATTGTTCAATGCCGCCACCATGCAGCGGCGAGCGCCATCGCCGTCTTCCAACGGGGCTGTCATGTGATGAGCATCAGCACTCATGCCAAATCCAAGAATCTCAGCATAAACCCTGGCACCCCTAGCCTTGGCATGTTCATACTCTTCGAGCACCATGACGCCAGCACCTTCGCCGAGCACGAAGCCGTCTCGATCCTTGTCCCAAGGACGCGAAGCGGTCGCCGGATCATCATTACGCGACGAAAGTGCGCGGGCAGCAGCAAATCCCCCGACGCCAAGAGGCGATACGGTCGACTCTGCTCCACCAGCAATCATCACGTCAGCATCACCGTACTCGATTATCCGTGCCGCCGCGCCGATACTGTGCAGGCCCGTTGTACAAGCAGTGACAATCGCCAAGTTCGGCCCTTTTAATCCGTACTTGATCGACAGGTGGCCGGAAATCATGTTAATAATCGAGGCCGGAACGAAGAATGGACTGATCCTGCGTGGACCACGGTTCACCAGTTCAGCATGCGTCTCTTCGATCATCGGTAACCCTCCGATGCCCGAGCCGACGATAACACCAATGCGCTCAGCATTTTCGTCGGTAACGGTCAAGCCGCTGTCTTGAATCGCCTGGATTCCCGCAGCTATGCCGTAGTGGATGAAAACGTCCATATGGCGCGCTTCCTTACCGGGAATGTAGTCCTCGATATTGAAGCCCTTTACTTCACCCGCAAAACGTGTGGAGAAAGGCGTGGCGTCAAACTTGGTAATAGTCGCGATACCGGATTTACCCTCGACCAGCGAAGCCCATGTGTCAGCAACAGTGTTGCCGACTGGGGAAATGCAGCCGAGGCCCGTCACTACGACGCGGCGTTGACGTGAGCGGCTCAAGCGGTTCTCCTCGATTCTTCGATCAAAAAGTATTTATCAGGCCTTGACGTGTGCCTTGGCGTAATCGATCGCCTGTTGCACGGTCGTAATCTTTTCAGCCTGCTCGTCAGGAATTTCCATCTCGAATTCATCTTCGAGAGCCATCACCAGCTCAACGGTATCAAGCGAATCAGCACCGAGGTCGTCAACGAAAGACGATTCATTCTTGATGTCAGCCTCGGCGACGCCCAGTTGCTCGGCGACGATCTTCTTAACGCGTTGTTCGATATCGGACATGTTATCCCTCCAATGGGTTGCAAAAAGTGCGCGCATTTTATCAGGTTTGCGCAATGAAAATTCACTTTTGGCTTTTGTTCCCAATAATGGGAAAACCTCAGCCAAAAAGTACCTAAATGTTGCTTAACTCATGTACATGCCGCCATTAACATGCAGCGTTGTGCCAGTAATATAGCCTGCTTGCGGAGAAGCAAGGAAAGCCACGGCCGTTGCAACATCTTCGGGCATACCGAAACGGCTAAGCGGAATCTGCTGCAGCAATGCTGCCACCTGCTGCTCGTCAAGTTCTCGCGTCATATCAGTATCAATGAAACCGGGTGCAACGCAGTTGACGGTGATATTACGACTACCGATTTCTCGTGCCAACGCTCGGCTCATGCCTGCCACACCTGCCTTTGCGGCCGCGTAATTCATTTGCCCCGGATTACCAACAGAACCGACTACGGAAGTAATATTGATGATACGCCCATACTTTGCTTTCATCATGCTCCGCAATACTGCACGCGATAAGCGACCGACAGCAGTCAGGTTAGTGGAAATCACTGCATCCCATTCTTCATCTTTCATGCGCATGGCAAGTTGGTCTTTAGTAATGCCAGCATTGTTAACGAGAATGGATATGCCCCCATATTCCTTCTGCACCTGCTCAACCATAGCGTTGCAAGCATCGGCATCGGTTACATTCAATACCACGCCTTTTCCTGCTTCGGACGAAATCACCGCAAGATATTCCGTAATTGCTACTGCACCAGCTTCGGTAGTCGCCGTGCCCACGACTTTTGCCCCTTGCCTTGCCAGCTCTTGCGCAATGGCACGACCAATACCACGTGATGCACCAGTTACCAGCGCAATTTGATTATTGAGATTCATCTGAGAAGCTCCAGTACTTTATCGAGGGAAGCCTGGTCAACAATAGCATCGCCTGCCAGTTCGTTGTTGATGCGCTTAGTAAGGCCAGCCAGTACCTTACCAGGACCACACTCAATCACATGAGTAACGCCTTCGGCGGCCATTTTCTGCACTGTCTCAACCCAACGCACCGGGCTTGCCGCTTGTCGCACCAAAGCATCTTTGATAATTACAGGATTTTGCGGGATAGCAACGTCGACATTGTTAATAAGGGGAATGTCCGGCACATGAAATTGCAATGGTGCTATGTATTCGCGCAAGCGGTCTGACGCTGACTTCAACAAGGAGGAATGAAATGGCGCGGACACCGGGAGTGGGAGGGCACGTTTGGCGCCTTTTAGCTTAGCTGCTTCACAGGCGCGTTCAACTGCAGCCTTGTGTCCGGCGATCACAATTTGTGCAGGCGCATTAAAATTCACTGCTTCGACCACCTCTCCTTGCGCAGCTTCAGCACATGTGGCGCGCACATCGTCATCTGACAAGCCGAGGATTGCGGCCATACCGCCCTGCCCTACCGGCACCGCCTCCTGCATGACTTGGGCACGAAAGCGCACCAGCGGAACAGCATCCTTGAAGGCAATCACACCTGCAGCAACGAGAGCAGAATACTCACCGAGACTATGGCCGGCGACCAAAGACGGTACACGGCCGCCAGCAGCAATCCAAGCACGGTAGAATGCAACCGCTGCAGTCAGCATCACAGGCTGTGTATTTGTGGTGAGATCAAGCTCTTCCTTCGGCCCCTCGGCAATTAACTTACCAAGATCAAGCTGCAGTGCATCAGACGCTTCAACGACCGTCTGCCTAACCACGGCATTGTCGGCAAAACCATTCAGCATGCCAACAGCCTGCGAACCTTGTCCTGGAAATACAAAAGCAAATTTAGACATTGTTTCCCTCGAGTCGAGTTACATTCGTGCTAGTGCCGCGCCCCAGGTAAACCCGCCGCCAACACCTTCCATCATCACGTTGTGACCAGGCTTGATACGCCCGTCTCGCACTGCCGTATCAAGTGCAAGAGGAATGGAAGCAGCAGAGGTGTTACCGTGCTCATTGACGGTAACGATCATCTTTTCCACCGGCAATCCGAGCTTTTTCGCCGTTCCTTGCATGATGCGGATGTTGGCTTGGTGCGGTACCAGCCAGTCAATTTGCGAAGCATTCATTTGGGCAGCCAGCAAGACTTCATTGGCGACCTTATCCAGCACCGAAACAGCAAGCTTGAACACAGCTTGGCCATCCATGTACAGGAAAGCACTGCCTTCGACCACGCCGTTCTTAACACGACCAGGGATGCAGAGTATTTGCGAATGACTACCGTCGGCATGCAGCTTGGTAGCTAGCAAGCCGGGCTCCTGCGACGCCGAAAGCACTACAGCACCGGCGCCATCGCCAAACAGGACACAGGTTGTGCGATCGTCGAAATCCAGGATGCGCGAAAACACTTCCGCGCCGATGACGAGCACATTTTTGTGCATGCCGGTCTTGATGAAGTTATCTGCCATGGCGAGGGCATAGACGAAACCACTGCACACTGCCTGCACATCAACAGCCGCACATTGATTCGTAATGCCGAGTTTGCGCTGCACAATGCAAGCGGTGCTTGGAAAGCCTCCAAGATGATCCGGCGTCGAGGTAGCGAGAACAATCAGGTCGATTTCGTTGGCATCAATGCCTGCAGCCATCAGCGCCATCTTCGATGCATTAACCGCAAGATCGCTTGAAAGAACGCCTGGATCAACATGATGGCGTGCCGAAATCCCGCTACGGGACACGATCCACTCATCTGAAGTTTCTATGCCCTTCTTCGCCAGTTGGATGGCAAGGTCGTAATTTGTAACGCGCTTGGGTGGCAGATAACTTCCCGTACCTATGATTTTGCTATACAGAGTCATGCCATTCTTTGCTGTGTTAATTCGGCCACCGAGACAGCAGCGGTCGACGGTATGACGGATTGCGGCATAAGTTCGACGATGGTCATCGAGATACGAGCCAAAACATCATGCTTTGCCGCATCGAACGCCCGCTTGATAGCCCATTCGTAGCCGTAGGCGTTTTCGCCTCCATGGCTCTTGAATACCAGTCCGCGCAACCCCAGCAAACTGGCGCCATTGTAGCGCGACGGATTCATACGCTGCGAAATGGCCTTCAGTGCCCCTTGAGCGATAAAGGCACCCAGCATGTTCAATAGGCTGCTCTTGAACTCACTCTTAATGACGTTCTTGAGAAAACGCCCTAACCCTTCGGATGCCTTTAGCACAACGTTGCCGACAAAGCCATCGCACACGACGATATCAGTAGTACCAGCGAAGATGTCATTGCCTTCGACGTTGCCGTAAAAATTGAGGCGCCCTTTTTCATGATCCTCGCGCAGCAGCATTGCCGCCTGTTTTACAGCATCGTTACCTTTAATGTCTTCGGCACCAACATTGAGCAAACCGACTGTTGGCTTGGCCTTGCCTTCTAGGGCGGACACCAGTGCCGAGCCCATCAAGGCGAACTGATGCAGGTGCCGAGGTTCGCAATCGACGTTCGCACCTAGGTCAAGCATATAAGTTGGCGAATCCTTCTGGTTCGGCATTGGAAAACAGATCGCAGGGCGATCAACGCCCGGGATCGTTTTCAACACATAGCGCGAAACCGCCATCAATGCCCCCGTATTACCAGCTGAAACACATGCCTGCGCCTGTCCATCCTTCACGAGGCCAATCGCCACGCGCATGGATGAATCCTTCTTCCGGCGTAATGCAACCTCTACTGGATCGTCCATCGTAACGACCTCGGAAGCATTAAGAATGGAAAGACGAGGATGATCAACAGCACCCAGCTTTTTCAGCTCCGCCTTGAGAACATTTTCAAGACCAACCAGAATCAATTCAGCTTCAGGCTCGTGCTTAACAAAGGAGACAGCCGCAGGAATGGTGACAGGCGGCCCATAATCCCCCCCCATGCAGTCGATGGAAATTTTGATTGCCATTGTTTTGACTCAGTACCTCGCCCTCATTTTGCCAACCCGCCGCCCCGAAAAACCAGCTCGAACACAAACATCAACTGAACCGGATACAACGCAGCCAGAAATGATGCGATGCGCTTTTTAGCATATAAAAAAACGGCGCCAAGCAAAACTCTTGCGCCGCTTTCTTACCTCAAACAATGACAGACGATTACTCGTCGTTTTTGGTCTTGAGGACTTTGCGACCACGATAGTAGCCATTGGGGCTGATATGGTGACGCAGATGGGTCTCACCCGTAGTTGACTCCACTGCAAGCGGAGGAACACTGAGGTGGTCGTGCGAACGATGCATACCACGCTTGGACGGGGATTTTTTGTTTTGCTGAACGGCCATGATGACTCCTAAACCTTAAGTTTTGAAATTTTAACACATTCGGCCCGCCAACCTCCCGCAAGCCGAGGATTTCCGTCGCCGCAGCGCCGGCTTCTACTGCTTCAGATTCTTAAGAACTGCGAAAGGTGATTCACTCCCCGCACCCTCCGCCACTGGTAGCGATAACTGATTCGGACAAGCCTCATGCCTCGGAGACAAAGGCAGCGACAACAACGCATCATCTTCGACAAGATCGAGAATATTGAGCGCATTACTACCAACGATCACCTCAACCGACTCGCTTTCCAGCAATGCCTCGATTTCATCCGCACCTTCCTCGTCGCGAGCCAGCACCAGAACCGAGACACTTTCGATGGAAAATACTACCGGCACCAGACAACGTTGACACACCAACTCCACCATACCAGCCATCACAAGCTCCATCTGAGGATGCCCATGAATATTACTGCCACCCTGGAGAGACCAGCGAATCTCACCCGACTTGCCGACCACTTCCTGTGCCAACCTAGGAAGATCCACCACAGCAACCTTCCCTTCCCGCATCTCTTTGAGCCGACAGAACTCAAAGGCGTCGATCACAAAAGCATTCATACTACAAGCCGAACCCGGAAAACCTGCGATAATAACAGGCTTTTCCTTTATTCGTCAAAGCTTTAGGCTGCTTTCGTTGAGTCAGCGCTTAAACAAAAATTGTGACTATGTTTTTCTCCGCCACACTTCCACGCTTGATTCTGGCTTCCAGCTCGAAATATCGCAAGGAGTTGCTAAGCCGCCTGCACCTACCGTTCGACATACTAGTGCCGAGCATCGACGAGACGCCTATTCCCGGTGAAACCCCGGAACAAACGGCGATTCGGCTGGCAAAGGAGAAGGCCATTGTCGCGGCAAAACAAGCACCGGGGGCACTGGTAATCGGCTCCGACCAAGTAGCAACCCTTGATGGACAGCAGATTGGCAAGCCCAAGACGCACGAGAACGCCTTGAAGCAGCTGCGACAGATGCGCGGTCGCCGCGTTATTTTCCATACCGCGTTGTGCCTGTGTGATGGACGTGCAATAAGTTCGGGCAATAACATCCAAATTGAAAATATCCAAACCTTCGTGACCTTTCGCGACTTACCGGATGAGGAACTCGACGCTTATCTGCACATCGAGCAACCCTATGACTGCGCTGGCAGTGCGAAGAACGAAGGTCTCGGGATTGCGATTCTTGAAAAAATCGAAAGTACAGACCCGACTGCATTGACCGGTTTACCACTGATCACTTTGTGCTCAATGCTGCGTCGCGCTGGCGTGCCGTTTTTCCATCATTGAGCCATTGCGCTTACACCAACCACATGCCCGGATCCCTTTATCTGATTCCCAATACACTAGGTGCAGCAAATGAAGAGTTGCTGACTGCAATCATCCCCGATGAAGTCCAGCGACTCACCGCGCGCCTGGATTATTTCATTGCAGAAAACGCAAAAACAACGCGCACCTTCCTCAAACTGATCGCGACAAGACATCCGCTTGCAAAGCCGATACAAGAAATTCATATCAGTGAACTGAATGTAAATACGGATACCACCACCTTACCCGCCTTGCTCGCACCGCTACAAACAGGCCAAGATGCCGGCCTCATCTCCGAAGCTGGCGTCCCCGCCGTCGCCGACCCTGGCGCCAACCTCGTCCGACTCGCCCATGTCTACGGCATCACAGTCAAGCCATTAGTCGGCCCCTCCTCGCTTTTACTGTCCATCATGGCCAGCGGCTTGAATGGGCAGAGCTTTGCTTTCAACGGCTATCTGCCAACCGATGCTGCGCAACGCTCAAAACGCATCAAGGCACTTGAAGAGCGATCACGCACAGAGAAGCAGACGCAGATTTTCATTGAAACCCCCTATCGCAATATAACTCTGCTAGAAGCACTGGCAACCGCATGCCACCCACAGACTCTGATTTGCGTCGCGACCGATCTGACACTGTCCGGAGAGTCAATCAGAACACAAACGGCAGTGAAATGGAGGGGGGAACTTGCCAAAGAAAAAGGACCTGACTTTCACAAAAAACCGACGGTGTTCCTGCTGCTTGCGCAATGAAGTGGGACACAACGCGTAAACGCGCAAAACGGCGGTATTACACCGCCGTTTTGCAAGCCCAACAGGGCCAGAGGAGTCAACGAGAAGATTCTCGCTTCTCACAACCACGTCCAAGACGCGGCAATCAATATCCGGCATTAGTTCTCTCCAAATGCCTCTTATGCAAGGCGGGATTAAAACCATTACCGGACAACTGCAGTATAAAACGCGAATCCTGATTTTCAAGAATTTGAATGCGCTATGGCGATTCTTCGCCATATATGCCACGCATACAATCCTTACGACTTGCTAACGCAGGTGCGGTCGCGCATAAGCACTCAAAACAGCATGCGATGCCGAGCTTCCCACTGCACCGCCAAATTTTTTCAGCAGCCGTTCTGACAAGCCTTCGCGCTGCGTGTAGTCAACAATGTCTTCCACCTTCAATTCTTCACGTGCAACAGTATCGACCGTGCCGAAACCATCAGCCAGCCCCATTTCGACGGCACGACTGCCGCTCCAGAACAGTCCGGAAAACGTCTCCGGTGCCTCCTTCAGACGCTTGCCACGCCCACGCCGCACAACTTCGATGAACTGCTGATGCACTTCGTTGAGCATTTGCTGCGCATAATTTTTCTGCTTCTCGGTTTGCGGACTGAATGGGTCCATGAACCCCTTATTTTCCCCTGCAGTCATCAGGCGGCGCTCGATGCCCAACTTATCCATCAAACCGGTGAAACCAAAGCCCTCCATAAGCACCCCGATGGAGCCGACGATGCTAGCCTTGTTGACAAAGATCTTATCAGCGGCAGCGGCAATGTAATATCCGCCCGAAGCGCAAACTTCATCCACCACCACGTAAAGCGGCTTTTTCGGGTACAGCTTGCGTAGGCGAGTGATTTCATCGTTGATCATGCCAGCCTGTACCGGACTCCCACCGGGACTGTTAATGCGCAGAATGACCCCAACCGAGTCATCATCGGAAAACGCTCGGCTCAGTGCCGGAATAACCGTGTCTGCTGCTCCAGACGTACCAGACTCGATGGTGCCGTCAATTTCAATCAGCGCAGTATGCGGGCCGACACTTTCCGCATCCTGGCGGCTCAACTCAAATGCAACCCACAGTACAAACGCTACGATGCCTAGCGTGAGAAAACGAAAAAAGATATTCCAGCGGCGACGCGCCCGCTGTTCATTGAGTGTAGCAAACGCCAGTTTCTCGAGCACTTCACGCTCCCAGCCTGGGTTGCGCCCGGAATTGCCTGAGGGAGACGAGATATGGTTATCGGAGTTGTTATCAATCATTGTTGGCTACTCATGTGTGGTACGGGATCAGGCACGAATCGGTTTGATGTAATCGTCTGGCATCCAGAATACCTGATTGTCCTTCTCATACACCGTGATCGGCCGCAAGCGCCCGCCTCGGCAAGGCCCGCCGGCGCAGTGTCCGGTTTCAGGAGCATAAATCGCGCCGTGAGTGGAACACATCAAATAGAGTCCGCTCGATTCGAAGAAATCGCCCTCATTCCAGTCCAGTTCGATGGGGACATGTACACAGCGGTTGAGATACGCATGCACAGACTTGTTATAACGGATGACAAAACCGGTACCATCCTCGCCACCAACTGTGACCGGGAAACGGACGCCCTTGCCGCCCTCTTCCAAAGCAGAGGACGGGCAAATGAAAATTGAAATATCATCCATGACAGCATTATGCATTTTCATTCAGCCAGGTGTGCAGCTCATGCACGGAGCGCGCTGAATACAAGGGCTTGAACGCATCGAGTTCGTCATTCGAATGTGCGCCATACTGCACGGCAATCCCCGCCGCCCCGGCATTGGTTGCCATTTGCAAGTCATGACTGGTGTCGCCGATCATGACAGTACGACGCATATCCTGTCCAAGTTCGCGAGTCAATTCCTGCAGCATTGCGGGATGCGGCTTGGAAAAAGTTTCATCTGCACAGCGAGTCGCATCGAACGCTGACAGCAGGTTTGCTGCGTCAAGCGCACGATGCAGTCCGACCCGGCTCTTGCCGGTGGCAATCGCAAGAAAATACCCCTGTTGAGAGAGGTCGGCGAGCATTTCGCGCACACCGCCAAACAACGTGAGGCCTTTATCCTTGGTGAGATAGTGATAACGATATCGCTCCACGATACGTGGGTAGTACTTAGGATCGAGACCGGGAAGTACAGCCTCCATTGCACTGTGCAAGCTAAGGCCAATCACGTAGGAGGCGGATTTGTGATCAGGCACTGGCAAGCCAAGGTCTTTTGCTGCAGCTTGAATGCAGGTCACGATGGTGGACGTGCTGTCCATCAAGGTACCGTCCCAGTCGAAAACGATCAGATCGAATCTCTTTCTTGCCATGGTTTTGAACAGCAATGCTGCAAACGTATTTGGATTTTGACGAAGTAAGTGCCCGGTCAGGAACTGCCGAGGCTCTGCAGGAACTGTTCACACTCGGGTGGTAGTGGTGCTTTCAGCGTAACCGATTT
>Ga0070664_100003331_pt1 | contig 12981 bp, 14 predicted proteins | sample KBSC73metaG_FD_65863 | JGI IMG/M metagenome (GOLD analysis project Ga0070664, IMG submission 65863) | Corn rhizosphere microbial communities from Kellogg Biological Station, Michigan, USA - KBS C7-3 metaG | ecosystem: Host-associated > Plants > Roots > Rhizosphere > Soil ... | reverse complement strand
AGGGTGACGTACGCCGAGATCACGTCGTCGATGCGCGTCTTCTCACGCACCTCGGCGATGTCCTCTTCCCTGATCCGCCCCGCCACGGCGGTGAGTCTACGACCGCGAGCCGACGGCCGAGCACCACTCCGGTCATCGGGCCGAGCCGCGGAGCTAACCGCCCGCCTGCGCCACGAATCCCGACTCGTAGGCGAGCACGACGGCCTGCACCCGGTCACGCACATCCAGCTTGGCCAGGATGCGGGCCACGTGGGTCTTGACCGTCGTCTCGCCGATGAACAGCTCTTCGGCGATCTCGCCGTTGGAGCAGCCCCGCGCGACGAGCCGCAGCACGTCGAGCTCGCGCTCGGTGAGGTCCCGGACGGCGACCGGGAGCTCCGCGGGTGGCCTGGCCTCTGCCGCGGCATAGGCCTCGACCAACCGGCGGGTGATCGAGGGCTCGATCAGCTCGTCGCCGGCCGCCGCTGCCCGCACCGCAGCGACCAGCCGCGAGGAGGGAGCGTCCTTGAGGAGGAAGCCGGTCGCGCCGACCTGCAGCGCCCGGTAGACGTACTCGTTGAGGTCGAAGGTGGTCAGCACGACGACCCTCGGCGGCTCGCTCATCGCCATGATCTGCTCGGTGGCCGCGAGCCCGTCCAGCTCGGGCATCCGGATGTCCATCAGCACGACGTCCGGGCGGGTCAGCTGCGTGCGGCGTACCGCCTCCGCCCCGTCGCCGGCCTCGTCCACGACCTCGATGTCCGGCTCGGCGTCGAGGATCACCCGGAAGCCCGCGCGCAGCAGCTGCTGGTCGTCAGCGATGAGCACCCGGATCGTCACGGCCCCATTCTGGCCCGACGCCGCGGCTTGCGGGTCCTCCTCGAGGATGACCCGGCGCCCGCGGATCAGCCTGCGGGCGGACGAGGACGACGACCTCGCGCTCCTAGCGTCCTGGGTGTCGGGGTGACTCTCTCCCGATCACAGCGAGAGGACAGGACGATGAACGAGATCTTCAAGGACGTGCGGCCGATGGACGCCGTGCTCGCCACCGGGCTCACCGCGCTCGGAGCGGTGCTGATGGTGATGAACATCAACGCCGACCCCGCGGACACCAAGGACCTGCAGCACGCGATCACCAACCAGAACTGGCTGATGCTGCCGGTGTTCCTGCTCACGACGATCCCTGTCCTGTGGCGGCGCCGCAATGTCGTCGCGGTCTCGCTGGCATCGGCCGTGTTCATGGGGGCGCACGTGCTCGCGTTCGACTGGGTGATCCGCTGCGGCGCGGCGTTGCCGCTGAGCTTCGTTCTCGCCTACAGCGTCGGGAAGCTCGCGGACCGGCGCGAGACGTACGCCGGGATCGCGGTCGTGATCGCGGGACAGTTCCTCTCGCTCGTGAAAGACTCGGCAGCAGGTCTCGGCGTCCTGCCGTTCACGGCCGCCATCGCCCTCGTCGCCTGGGGAATCGGGCTCTTCGTCCGGCAGCAGATCGCGAAGCGCGCGGACCAGGCCGCCGAGCCGCCCGCACGGGTTCACACCTGACGGGGCACGAGGGCGAGAGGACGCACGATGGACGCGATGCGTGCAGTGTTCAGGCAGGTCCGGCCGCTGGACGCGGTGATCACCGCGGTGCTGGCCCTGCTGGGGATCGTGCTCATGCAGATGCAGGTCGGCATCGAGGTGGGGGTCCAGTCGGACGGCACCACCATCGACTCGAACACCGTGTGGCTCCACCTGTTCGTGCTCGCTCCCCTCGCCGTCCTCTGGTGGCGGCGCAGCGTCCTCGCGGTGGTCCTCGTGGCCACCGCGATGATGCTGCTCCACACCCTGGCGTTCGGCACGGTCGTGCGCTGCGGGGCGGGGCTTCCCCTCGTGTTCGTGCTGTCCTTCCTGGCCGGCTATCAGTACCCGCGACCGAAGGCGTGGTGGGCGCTGGCCGCGGCCGAGCTGCTCGCGTTGGCCGTGCTGCTCGACGACGCGGCCGCAGGCATCGGGATCTTCCCGGTGATCGCGGTGATGTGTGCCGGGACGTGGTGGGTCGCCGGCCTGGCGCGCACGCGCTCTGTCCTCGCCACCCAGCTGAAGGTGCGCAACGACGAGCTGCGAGCGCTGCGCGACCAGCGCGCGCAGCTGGAGGTCACCGGGGACCGGGCGCGGCTCTCCGGCGAGCTGGACTCCCTGCTGGACCGGCGGCTGGGCCAGCTCAGCACCCTGGCGCAGGCCGGCTCTCGCACGCAGGACCCCGCTGCCGCCCAGGCGCTGCTGCACCGGATCGAGGACGAGGGCCGGCGGACGCTGGCGGAGATGCGTGAGGTCGTCGCTCGGCTGCGCGGAGGCGACCTGGCCCTGTCGCCCGCCCCGTCCGTGGCCCATCTCGACGCGCTCCTCGCCCGCCACGGCGCGCGGCTCGTCGTCACCGGCGACCCCCGGGCCCTGCCCGCGAGCGTGGAGCTGTCGGCGTACCGGATCGTCGAGCACCTCCTCGGCGTGCTCGACAGCGACCAGGACGCACCCGTCGACGTCCGGATGACCTTCGACAAGGGCGCGGTCGACGTCGGGCTGACCGGCCGGATCCACCGCGGCGCCGATGTGCGGCACGCGATCGCACGGGCCCGCGAGCGCGCCCGGCTGCAGGAGGGCACGCTCAGCGTGCGGGTCACCCGCGGGCGGGCCCGGGCTGTCGCGCACTTCCCGGTGGGTGCCTGAGGTCGCCGTGCGCCGCGTCGAGACCCTGCTGATCGTGCTGGTGGCCCTGCTGCTCACGGTGATGCCGGCGTTCTTCACCGACTCCCTCGGAGCCTCAGGAGTGCCCCGGACCGCTGCGGACTGGATCGGCTGGGCCGCCCTGGTCGCCTCCGGCCTGTCCCTGACCCTGTGGCGCCGGCACCCGGCGTGGACGCTCATCATCGGTTGCGGCGGGGTCGTGGTGGCCAGCCTCACGCAGGTCGAGCCGAGCAACGCCGCACTTGTGATCCTGCCTGCGCTCACCCTCGTCGGGTCCTACAGCTGGAGCGGGCGGACCGCGCTCGTCGTCGGGCTCGGCCTGCTCGTCTGGCTCGAGACCCTCTACCTCCTGACCGGCGACACCGGGCCCGCCCTGGCGATCTTCACGCTTCCCGGGTACGTCGCCGGGCTGGTCCTGCGGCGTCTGCACGACACCGCCGCCCAGCTGGAGATGCGCAGCCGGGAGCTCGAGGAGGAAAGGGAGCTCTTCGCCGAGCTCTCCGTGCGCAACGAGCGCGCCCGGATCGCCTCGGAGCTGCACGACATGATCGGCCACGCACTCAGCGTGATGGTGGTCCAGGCTGCCGCGGGCCAGCGGCTCGTGACCCACGACCCCGCCGCGGCAGCCCAGGCATTCCACGTGATCGGCGAGTCCGCCCGCCAGGGCCGCGAGGACCTCGCCCGGCTGGTGGACCTCCTCGGCGGTTCACCGGTCGAGACACCGGACCTCTCCCTGATCGACGAGATGGTCAACCGTGCGGCCGGCAGCGGGCTCGCGGTGACCTGCCGCTTCGAGGGCGACCGCGACGGGGTGGCCGCACCGGCGGCTCACGCAGCCTTCCGCGTCGTCCAGGAGGGCTTGACGAACGCCCTGCGGCACGCGCCGGGCGCGCCGGTGCGCGTCGTCGTCCGAGGAGACGGTCGGGCACTGACCGTGCGCGTGGTCAACGAGCGGCCCGTGGGTGCATCGCCCGACATCGTCGGCACCGGTCAGGGACTGCACGGGCTCCGGGAGCGGGTCCAGCGCCTCGGTGGCTCACTGGTGGCCACGCCCGAGCCGGACGGCGGCTGGGCGCTGGAAGCCCGGCTCCCCAGCGCTTGAGTCCGCCGGCCCGCGGGCGCTCACGTGTCGATCCCGGGGCATCGGGTAGTGAGGATCCATGGTGCAGCAAGCAGATGTGGGAACCCACCGAGGCCCACGCACGGAGGAGCCGACCGTCGGTGCACTCGTGCACGACTTGTCGCAGGAGATCCCGGAGCTGATCCGCTCCGAAGTCCGTCTGGCCCAGGCTGAGGTGGCGCAGAAGGGGCGCGCCGTCGGCACCGGCCTGGGCATGTTCAGCGCGGCCGGCCTCGTGGCCTTCTTCGCGCTGGGCACCCTCGTCGCCGCCGCTGTCCTGGGACTTGCGGAGGCGGTGCCCGCCTGGGCGTCAGCCCTCATCGTCGCCGCGGTGCTCCTGGCTGTCGCCGGCGTGGTCGCGCTCGCGGGCCGGAAGAAGGTGACCGAAGGACAGCCACTCAAGCCGGAGCGCGCGGTGAGCGGGGTCCAGAAGGACGTCGCCGCGGTGAAGGAGGCCGCGCGATGACCGAGAGCAGTGAGCACAACGGCACCACGGCGACCGATCCCGCCGAGCTCGAGCGCGACATCGCCCGCCAGCGCGAGCAGCTGGCCCGCACGGTCGACGCCTTGACCTACAAGCTCGACGTCAAGCATCGGGCGCAGGACGCGCTGCACGACACCGCCCACCGACTGAGGGACGCCGCGACCGACGACAGCGGCAAGCCCCGCCCCGACCTGCTCGCCACGGGCGCGGCGCTGGTGGCGGGCGTGGCGCTGCTGCTCTGGTGGCGCGCGCATTCCTGAGCACCATCCGGAGGCCGACCCGGCGCTCCGGTCCACATCGGTCCATCACCGACCCAGGGAGGAACCATGAAGAAGCTGCTGGCCCTCACGATCTTCGCCGCCGGCTACGTGCTCGGCGCGAAGGCCGGACGCGAGCGCTACGAGCAGATCCGCAAGCTGACCATGCGCGTCAAGAGCAACCCGCGGGTGCAGGACGCTGCGCACCACGCCGCCGAGATGGCCCGCGAGCAGGCGCCGGTCGTCAAGGACAAGTTCGGCGAGGGCGCGGCCAAGGTGCGCCACAAGCTGTCCCACGACGACGAGCATCCCGGCGCGACCAGCGAGACGACCAACGGCTCGTCGTACCAGAGCACCGGTATCTGACGGAGCTCAGTACTCGCCGGTGACCTGGTTGGCCATCGGCTCGCCGCGCGCGTAGCGCTCCAATTGCTCGCGTACGACGCGGTACGCGCGCGGCCACATCGCGCTGCTGGCGCCGCCCACGTGAGGTGAGATCAGCAGGTTCGGCGCCTGCCACAACGGGTGGCCGTCGGGGAGCGGCTCAGGGTCGGTCACGTCGACGGCAGCGCGGATGCGGCCGTCGTGCAGAGCCGCTGCCAGGGCGTCGTGGTCGACTACGCTCCCCCGCGCCATGTTCACCAGCAGTGCGCCGTGCTTCATCCGCGCCAGGAACGCAGCGTCCACGAGGTGCCGCGTCCGGGCGGTGCCCGGCACGATCAGCACCACCACGTCCGCCTCGGGGAGCAGTGCCGGCAGTTCATCGATCGCGTGCACGCCCGGGCGAGCCGTCCGCGCCACCCGAACCACCTCGGCCTCGAACGGCGTGATCCGTGCCTCGATGGCGGCGCCGATCTGGCCGTAGCCGACGACCAGCACCCTCTTGTCGGCCAGCGACTCGCGGCGCTCCGACTGCCAGCGGCCCTCGTCCTGGGCGCGCACGAACTCCGGGATCCCGCGCAGGCTCGCCAGGATCAACGTGAGCGCGAGCTCCGCGGTCGACGTGTCGTGGATGCCGCGGCCGTTGCACAGCACCACACCAGCGGGCAGTGCCCTGCGGATGTGGTCGACCCCTGCCGTCAGTGTCTGCACCACCTGCAGCCGCGGCAGGTGACCGAAGAGCTCCGGGTCGACCGGACCCATCTGGTACGCCGGCACGTAGACCTCGACCTCCGCGGCACTCGCCGGGAGCGCGTCGCCGGGCTCGGGACGCACCACCTCGTAGCGCAGCCCAGCCGGGGCAGGGCTCAGGTGGTCCGGCGAGAACGGCAGCCAGACCAGGGGCGTGCTCACACGGTCACCGGGCCCGTCACTGGGCCCGTCACTCGGCCGGTCAGGCGGGCATGCCAGGACACCGCGCTGGCGTCGGTGAGCGACGCGATCTGGTCGACGACGACCCGGGTGCGGGCCGCGTCGTCGGCGGCCACGGCGTGGTCTGCCCGGAACGTCGCATCGAGCGCCTGCCCGTCGGAGGCGACGACGACCTCGAACAGCTCGGCCAGCAGGGCACGCTGTCGCTCCATGTCCGCTGCCCGCTCCGCCGAGCGCATCACGTAGTGCGCGGCGATCCCTTTGAGGACGGCGATCTCGTGCACGGTGGCCTCCGGGACGATGAGGTCGGCGGTGTGCCGCACGAGGGGCCCGTCGCCGAAGCGCTCACGCGTGGCTGCCTCCACGTGACCGCAGAACACCCCGATCAGGTCGCTGGTGAGGTTCTTCAGCACCGCCAGACCCCGCCGGCTGCCGTCGTACGTCGCACCGGGCCAGACCCCGACCGCGCGCAGCCGGCCGAGCGCGGCTGCCAAGGCGTCGTCGCCGACGCCCGGCAGGTACCAGTCGCGGACCGTCTCCCACACCCCGGAGAGCTCGGCCGGGCTGTCGAGCAGGGACAGGTCGATGCGCCCACCGACGATGCCGTCCTCGAGGTCGTGCACCGAGTAGGCCACGTCGTCGGCGAAGTCCATGACCTGCGCCTCGAGGCATCGGCGGGCCCCCTGCACGCCGGCGCGCACCCACGTGAACGCGGCGAGATCGTCGTCGTAGACGCCGAACTTCCCGGACGGGCCGTCGCTCGGGCCCAGCGCGCCACGCTGCCACGGATACTTCGTGCACGCGTCCAGCGTCGCCCGCGTCAGGTTGAGCCCGATCGAGCCACCCGCGCCGTCGGTGGACTTCGCCTCGAGGCGGGTCAGGATCCGGAACGTCTGGGCGTTGCCCTCGAAGCCGCCGCAGTCGTCGGCGAGCTCGTCGAGCACGGCCTCGCCGTTGTGCCCGAAGGGCGGGTGTCCCAGGTCGTGGGCGAGCGCGGCGGTCTCGGCCAGGTCGGGGTGGCAGCCGAGCGGGTAGGCGACGTCGCGCGCGACCTGGGCGACCTCGAGGCTGTGGGTCAGCCGGTTGCGGACGAAGTCGTCGGCCTGCGGTCCGAGCACCTGGGTCTTCGCAGCCAGGCGGCGCAACGAGGCCGAGTGCACCACCCGCGCTCGGTCGCGCTCGAACGCCGTGCGCACCGGCGCCGGCACGCGCTTGGCCGGCTCCACGACGAGGCGGGCGCGTGCTCCCTCGTCGTACAGCTCGTCCCAGTCGACCACGCGCCGAGCGTACCGAGCCTTGCGGGCACGCGACGCCAGGACGTTTCTCCTTGCCGTCCCGGGCGCAGCACTGCCGGTTCTCGTCGTGCCCCTGCATCACTCACAGGGGCGCGGCTCACAACCAGCCGTTGCCGTCGGCGATCAGGACCGCCTCTGCGCGATTGGCCGCACCGGTCTTGCCGATCGCGCTGGAGAGGTGGTTGCGCACCGTGCCCTCCGAGAGGAACAGCTTGCCGGCGATGGCGGCGACCGACGACCCGCCGCGGGCCGCCCGGAGCACCTCGGTCTCCCGGGTGGTGAGCGGCGACTCCCCCGCGACCAGGCTGTCGGTGGCGAGGGCTGGGTCGACGACGCGCAGGCCTGCGTGCACCCGGCGTACGGCGTCGGCGAGCTCGGCGGCCGGCGTGTCCTTGACGACGAAGCCCGACGCACCCGCTTGCAGGGCTCGGCGCAGGAACCCCGGACGCCCGAACGTGGTCACGATCAGCACGCGCACGTCGGGAAACTGCTGACGCACCTCGGCCGCGGCGCTGATGCCGTCCAGGCCGGGCATCTCCACGTCCAGCAGCGCGACGTCGGGCCGGTGCTGGCGCACGGCTTCGACCACCGCATCGCCGGAGCCGACCTCGGCGACCACCTCGAGGTCCGGCTCCAGCGCGAGCAGCGCCGCGAGGGCACCCCGCACGAGGGCCTGGTCGTCGGCGAGCAGCAGCCGGATCGCTGCGGTCATGCCTTGACCACCTTGAGCGAAAAGCCTTGGTCGCGCGAGGCCGTCACCACGGTCGCACCGACCGCGGCCGCGCGCTCCCGGAGCCCGCGCAGACCGTTGCCGGCGGGCGAGCCGGCCACGCTGCCGCGGCCGTCGTCGGCGACCTCCGCGCTCGTCGGCGTCAGCGTGACCGTGCAGACCCGCGCACCGCTGTGCCGCACCACGTTCGTGACTCCCTCACGGATCGTCCAGGCGAACAGCTCGCGCAGCGAGGAAGGTACGTCGTCGGTGGAGTTCGGCAGGTGCGCCTGGATCTGGGCGGCGTCGAGGGCCATCCGCGCGCGGGCCAGCTCGCCGGGCAGGGTCAGCTCGCGGTAGCCCTCGACCGCACGACGCACATCGGCGAGCGCGTCCCGCGAGAGCCGTTCGAGGTCGGAGACCTCGGCCCGGGCGCGCTCCGGGTCGACGTCGAAGAGCTTCTGCGCGAGCTCGGCCTTGACCGTGATCACCGTCAGCGAGTGACCGAGGATGTCGTGCAGGTCCCGGGCGAACCGGTTGCGCTCGTCCTCCAGCGCCAGCCGGGCGTTCTCCTCGCGCACGGCGAGCACCTCGATGTTGCGGTTGATCGCCTGCGAGATGCCCCAGATGGCCAGGGCGGCGACGAGGATCCCGAAGAGCAGGCCGCGGTCCTGCTCCCAGCCGGGCACGAGCACGGTCGCGGCGTACGTCGCCGCCGCGTCCAGGGCGACCACCACCCACGCCCAGGCGGAGGCCAGGGCGATCATCGAGAGCACGGCGATGTAGACCGCCGTCGCGGTGCCGGTCTGGCCGACCGCGAGGCAGACGATCACCGCCAGCGCCACCTCGACACCGATCAGCGCCACGCCGAGGACCGGGCTCGGCGAGACGCGGAACGGCGTACCGACCGGACGCCGGAAGCGGAGCACCAGGAACGCACCCAGGTACAGCGCGGCGAAGGCCACGGTCGCGCCGATGCCGACCCAGCCGGCTACGGTCTCGCGCTCGTGCCAGGCGGCTTCGAGCGGGTTCAGCAGGTAGAACAGCCAGACCGCGGCGAAGACGCCGCCCCAGCGCCGCGGACCCTCGCGGGGATCGGCGGCGGCCGGGGCGGCGCTCGACATGGGGGTCACGGTAGCCGCCTCAGACGCGGGCGGTGTCCTTGCTCATCCGCCAGGCGGCGCCACCGACGAACACCGTCAGCCACACCACCAGGTTGAGGATCCAGGCGAGGTGCGGCGCGCCGCCCAGCAGCGGCCAGCGGGCGAGGTTGGCGAGCCCGTAGATCGGCGTGACAGCCGAGATGTGGCCCATGGTCGAATCCGCGTCGATCGGGAACCACAGCCCGCCGAGCGCGGCCAGACCGGCAAGCACCGGGCCGAGCACCTGCATGACGTTCTCGCTCGGCAGCAGGTAGCCCATGAAGAGCCCGAAGGCACCGAACACGACCGAGCCGGCCCAGGCGATCAGCGCCGCCGCGATCCAGACGTGCGTGGGCATCTGGGCCTTGCCGTTCAGCGCACCGACCACGTTGACGGCGACGACCGAGAGGGCGCCGAACGCGAGCGCGACGATCGACTTCGTCGCGATGTAGGCCACCGGCGACAGCGGCGTGAGCCGCAGCTGTCGCGACCAGCCGAGGGCACGCTCTGCCGCGACCATCGCGCCGCCGCTGGTCGCGGCCAGCACGGCTCCGTACGCCGCCATGCTGATCAGGATGTATGCCGACACGTTGCCCGACCCGGCCCGGTCGTCTCCGTAGGTGTCGTTGGTGCCGATGATCAGGTAGAGCAGCACGGGCATCACCAGCGTGAAGAAGACCGTGCGCCGGTTGCGCACCATCCGCCGGAGCTCGATGCGGAGCACGGTGAGGCTGAACCCGCCCAGCGGCGGCACCCGCCGCGTCGTCGTGTCGATGGTCTGCGCGGTCATGCCGTGGCTCCTTCGGGATCGTCGTTGCTGTCGCCGGTGAGGCTGAGGAACGCCTCCTCGATGCCCTTGGCGGTGATCTCCAGGTCGCGGGCATCGGTCTGGGTGAGCAGGTAGCGGGCGACCGCGTCGCTGTCCTTGGCGTGCACGATGACCGCGTCGCCCCTGACCTCGACGTTGTCGACGCCGCCGATGCCGGCCAGGGCAGCGGTGTCCGGGTCGCTGACGGTCGCGCGGATCGTCCGTCCGGACGCGAGTCCCTTGATCTCGGCACCCGATCCGTCGGCCACGACCCGGCCTTTGCTCACCAGCACGATGCGGTCGGCGTACTGGTCGGCCTCTTCGAGGTAGTGCGTCGCGAACAGCACGGTCCGGCCGCGCTCGGCGTCCTCGCGGATCGCCGCCCAGAACGCACGCCGGCCCTCGACGTCCATGCCGGTGGTCGGCTCGTCGAGGAGCAGCAGCGCCGGGTCGGGCAGCAACGCCATCGCGAAGCGCAGCCGCTGCTGCTCCCCGCCGGAGCACTTCGCCACCTTGCGATCGGCGATGCCCGCGATCCCCGCGCCCGCGAGCACCTCGTCGACCGGGCGGGTCTGTCCGAACAGGCTCGCGGTGTACTGCACCGTCTCCCGGACGGTGAGGTCCTTGAGCAGGCCGCCGGTCTGCATCACCGCGGACACGAGCCCGTGCGCGATCGCCTGGCGCGGACGCAGGCCGAGGACGCTGACCTCGCCCGAGGTCGGCTGGGAGAGCCCCAGGATCATGTCGATGGTCGTGGTCTTGCCCGCGCCGTTGGGCCCGAGGAACGCCACGACCTCGCCGGGGCGGATGTCCAGGTCGATGCCGCGCACCGCGTGCACGGGGCCGAAGTCCTTGGTGACCCCCGCCAGGCTCACCGCAGGGTCGCTGCCGGTGACCGCCCGAGCGGGGATCGGGGTCGTCGAAGTTGTCATGGCGCACAGCCTGCCGGTTCCGCAGCGCCGTTGCCTCGCCCACGCGTCACGACCGGGCCGTGACATTTGTCAGGGCCGAGCGAAAGCCAGCCGCAGGGCTGTCCGAACGCGGCGAGCCGCAGTGGTGCGAGGATCGGCGCCATGACCACCTCGCCCCTCGGCCTGTTCGACACCGACGGCCTCATCGCCGAGGAGGACCTGGCGATCCGCGACACCGTGCGGCGGTACGTCGACGAGCGCCTCCGCCCGGAGGTCGCCGGCTGGTTCGAGGCGGGCAACGTGCCCGCGCGGGAGCTGTCCGTGGAGCTGGGCCGGCTCGGCGTGCTCGGCATGCACCTGCACGGCTACGGCTGCGCGGGGACCTCGGCGACGGCGTACGGGCTCGCGTGCATGGAGCTCGAGGCCGGCGACTCCGGGTTGCGCTCGCTGGTGTCGGTGCAGGGGTCGCTGGCGATGTTCGCGATCTGGCAGCACGGCAGCGAGGAGCAGAAGCAGGAGTGGTTGCCGCGGATGGCCCGCGGCGAGGCCGTCGGCTGCTTCGGGCTCACCGAGCCGGACTTCGGCTCGAACCCCGGCGGGATGCGGACCCGGGCGCGGCAGGAGCCGTCGGGCGACTGGGTGCTCAACGGCACGAAGATGTGGATCACCAACGGCTCGGTGGCCGACGTGGCGGTCGTCTGGGCGCGTACCGAGGCTTCGGCGGACTCGGGCGAGGGCGTCGTGCGCGGGTTCGTCGTACCGACGGACACACCGGGATTCTCCGCACCGGAGATCAAGCACAAGCTGTCGCTGCGGGCGTCGGTGACCAGCGAGTTGGTGCTCGAGGACGTCCGCCTGCCGGCGTCGGCGGTGCTGCCGGAGGCGCGCGGGCTGGCGGGCCCGCTCTCCTGCCTCACCGAGGCACGCTTCGGCATCGTCTTCGGTTCGCTCGGCGCTGCTCGTGACTGCCTGGAGGCGACGATCCGCTATGCCCGCGAGCGCGAGATCTTCGACAAGCCGCTCGCGGCTTTCCAGTTGTCCCAGGCGAAGCTCGCCGACATGACCCTGGAGCTCGGCAAGGGCATGCTGCTCGCGCTGCACCTGGCCCGGCTCAAGGAGTCCGGCCGGCTGCGCAACGAGCAGATCAGCCTCGGCAAGCTGAACAACACTCGCGAGGCGATCGCCATCGCGCGGGAGTGCCGCACCCTGCTCGGGGCCGCCGGCATCACGTTGGAGTACCCGGTGCTCCGGCACGCCAACAACCTCGAGTCGGTGCTGACGTACGAGGGCACCTCCGAGGTGCACCAGCTCGTCATCGGCCAGGCGATCACCGGGGAATCGGCCTTCCGGTGAGTCACCCCACGGCGAGCGCGAACCAGACCGAGGCGCCGTCGCGCTCCAGGTCGTAGCCCCAGCGGGTCGCCAGCGCCTCGACGAGCTGCAGGCCGCGGCCGTGCACCTGCAGCGGGTCGGCAACCGGCTCGACCGCGGCCCCGCCGGTGATCCCGTTGTCGGTCACCACGACGGTGAGGTCGCCTGCCCGCAGCTCGGCACGGACGACGCAGCCGCCGTGCGCGTGCACGAGCGCGTTCGTGACCAGCTCGGACAAGCAGAGCGCTGCAGTCTCGGTGGTCTCCTCGTCGATGCGCCAACCGGCAAGCGTGCGGCGCAGGAAGTTCCGGGCAGCGCCGACCGCGGCCCGCTCCCCCGGCACCTCGTGCACCGCCTCGCGCGCCCCGGTCGTCGGCGAGGACGACGACGAAGCGGCCGCCGGTCGTCGTCCATGACCGCGTTGGGCCTCGCGCAGGGCGACCCCCAGCTCGTCACCGATGTCCAGCAAGTCGACCCGCTGGAGCTCGTCGAAGGCCTGCACCCGGTCGAAGAAGAGCACGTAACCGCCGAGCACGTCGTCGTCCGCCAGCAGCGGCACGGCGGCCAGTGCGACGTGGACGGTGCCCTGCTGCGCGGCGGTGAAGTCGGCGTACTGCGCGTCCAACCCGTCGATCGCCGAGATGACCGCTTCCCCGCTGCGCACCGCCGTGTTGAGCGGTACGTCGTCGTAGGCGTCGACGTGGCACCAGCCGAGGTCGGAGCCGCGCACGCGGTCGCTGGCGGTGAACCGCAGCCGCCGGCCGCCCCCCTCCACCAGTGCGAGGCCGACCCGCGCCACGTCGGGCAGCGCAGTGAGCCGCGCAAGAGCACGGTCGGTCCACCGGTCCATCGCGGACGTCGGGCGAGATG
>Ga0070664_100003329_pt1 | contig 12989 bp, 10 predicted proteins | sample KBSC73metaG_FD_65863 | JGI IMG/M metagenome (GOLD analysis project Ga0070664, IMG submission 65863) | Corn rhizosphere microbial communities from Kellogg Biological Station, Michigan, USA - KBS C7-3 metaG | ecosystem: Host-associated > Plants > Roots > Rhizosphere > Soil ... | reverse complement strand
TGCACGGATCCGTAACCCGGCGCGCAGGCCAATCGGAAGCGGCTCGGCAGACCCTCAGCTTGTCGGGCCGCTTTGCATTGGCAGCGACATGATCGCGCTAGAACCGAATCTTGAGAACCGTAACCTGATCAGTCGCATACAGCGGAATTGAAGAGCCGCTTGCAGTGCTCACGACCGCTGAGTTGAAGGTGGGTTGATAGATCTCCACCTGCCTCGCTGACGTCGCCAGGTTTACAGTTACCCCTACGAAAGACTCGACGTCCTTGGCGTAGCGAACGTTCCAACTGCTGACATTCAGATAAAGGACAAGCAGGAACGTGCCGTCGCTCTTGCTGAATGAGAAGCTCTTCAGCGTCGAGGGCGCATTGGCGATGCTGTAACCGAGCGATCCCCTGCTTGCAGATGTATCCTTCACCAGCGCTACGAGATTCTTCAGAGCAGTGAAGGCGGGCTTCGGCCTGGCCAACGCGTCGCAAAGACCGAACAAGCTCGGTTGGTCGTCGATCAGCTGGTACATGAATACCTTCTCGACCCCGAAGCCGAACGCGTCGAAATAATCGCGCAATACGTATTTCGCCTGCGCCCGAAGGCTCACCGGCCAGTTGCCGCTCGGAGCCTGCCAGCCCGTCTCCGTCATCCAAATCGGTTTGCCGGGTGCAATTATCGAAATGTTCTGGAGGGCAGCCTGCATCGTGTCGGTGCCGGATGTGGTCGGGAACTGGGCCCCGGAATAGTAATGAATGCAGCCCTTATCGACCCACGCCGAGACATCGCCCAGCGCTTTATAGTCCGACAATAAGCGTTTCCAGATTGAGGGAGCAATCAAGGGAATGGGGTTGAATGACGCGTCCGCTCGCACCGTATCGTGTAGCCACTTGGTGAAATCGCGGAGCGTGCTTGCCCAATTCGTAGGCGCGCCATTGTTGAACTCGTTCGGGCCTTCAATGCCCGAAACACGTTGCAGCCCCACGTTCGACTTCAGAAAGTTTATGCTCTTTTGCGCGCCCGTTTTGTCGAGGATTCCCTGATTGCTTTGAACGATGCCGGTATTGATCTTCCCGCCGTTCGAGAAGAACGTCTGGAGCTTCTGGACCACGTCGGTGCTCTGGCCGATCTTGCCGCGGATGTTGAGGATTCCAAGCTCGAGCAAACGCTGCGGCCAGGAGGTATTTGTATACCACGAGTGGGCATTGACCCCGATCGAATTGAAGAAGTTCGCTGCCGGGGCTGTGGGTGTCACCGCCCAAGCGCGTTGCGGCAGCGCCATGGTCGCGCCGACCGCGAGCGACCCGCCTACGAACGCTCGCCGCGAGAGCGCAATCCGCGGGCAACCAAGTGCCGCATCCTGGTGCTCCGCGATGTCATTATATGCAAATCCGTTACCGCTGTGATGCAGCGGACAGCCGCCTTCAAAAGGACGCATGAAGCCCTCCCCAACCCGTCAATCGACGATGAAAGCATTGATGCGACCTCGTCGAAACCGTCCGGTAAACCGCATTTCAACGGTCAACGCCGAGGCGTTGCCTAACCGAGCGGAATCGCACGCAATCGGTAACAAATCGCAAAGAACTGCCAGCTCGTATTTACTTGGCTGAAGATCGAACGGCGGAGGATTGCTGTCGGCTTGGACGTGACACGACTAGCGTTTGGCCAAGGTGAATAGACTCTTAACTATCTCGTTAGGGAGCGCGAGCGGATGAGTGCCATCACCTCCGTAAGCTGCAGTCCTGGCCCACCCTTGGGAGAGTCAGCCGGCACCCCACAACCGTTCGGGAACGAAAATCTCGCCGTCGCGATAGATCTCGGCGGCCAGCGGATCGTCGGCGAGGCCGTATGGGCCGTCCAGATCGACGACGTCGCAGAGTTGCGCGAGGACGAAGCCGGGCGCCATCGCCAGCGTCGATCCGCCCATGTTGCCGACCATCAGCTGCTTGCCGAACACGCGGGCGGCTCGCACCATCTTCAGCGCCTCGGTCAGCCCGCCGCATTTGTCGAGCTTGATGTTGATGACGTCGAAATAGCAGGCGCGCTCGTTTAGTTCCGCAAGGTCGAGGATGCTTTCATCGGCAGCGATCGGAACGCCGGGACGCCATCCGTCCATGCTAGCCTCCTCGTCGCGCTTGAGCGGCTGTTCGATCATTGAGACGGAGAAATCCCGAGCCGCCTTTCCGAGAGCCTCGAGATCGTTCGCGACGAAGCCCTGGTTGGCGTCCACGGCAAGCCATGCGTCGGGGCGCGCGGCCCTGACGACCGCCATCCGCTCTCGATCGAGATCGGTATTGCCGTCCAGCTTGAGCTTGATCGCCTTGGCGAAAGCCAGCTTTTGCACCTTTGTCGCAAGAATCGCCGGGTCATCCGCCGGCAGCGTAAAAGTGGTCACGAGCGGCTTCGGCTTCGGCACGCCGGCAAGCTTCCACACAGGCACGCGGGCAAGATGAGAATCCAACTCCCACAACGCGCAATCGATCGCGTTGCGCGCGCCACAGGGCGGCAGATGTTGCTGGAGCGCGTCACGCGAAAGGCCGGATTCGATCTCAGCGCGGGCATGCTCAATCATTCCGATCATGCGATCCTGGTCGTCGCCGAGATAATAAACGCCTGCGGCTTCACCTCGTCCAATTGCTTCCCCATCGACGATCCGAGCTACGATCGACGGCATAGCGTCGAACACGTAGCCGGTGATTCGGAAGGGTTCGGCGAAGCGGATCGCGGCCTTTTCTACGGTCAGAGTACGCGTAGCAGTCGTCGTTGCCATGGCCACTGCATAGCAACGGAAACACAAGTTTCAAATATTGAAACAGTCTACTGAGGCATTTCGTCGCCTTGCGACAGCCTCTGCCGCTTGCTTGCCGTCTCGGCGAGCTGCTGAATTCCCTGACCGGCACAGACAGCGAGAACGCTGCACGGTCCTTCGCTGGTGCGCACGTAGCCGTGGGCCATACCGCTGTCGAAATAGACTGAGTCGCCGGGACCGAGCGACAGCGGCGCGTAAAGGTCCGAGTGCAGCTCCATCGATCCGCTTAGGACATAGAGATATTCCTCGCCGCCGTGGCGAACGAGGCCGCCCAATTCCTCGACGCTGCGAGCCTGCACGTCGATGATGATCGGAATCATCATTTTCCCGAGGAGTTCCGCGGCGGGATAGTGGTGCATGTGCTTTTCGGAATCGGCGTCCAGACCCTCGCCCGCACGGGTGACGCTGCGCCGTCCGACCGCAACGGGCGCGGCCGGCTGATCGGGACTTGCCAGAATGTCGCGAATGTCGACGTTGAGGGCCTGCGCAAGCCGGATGAGCTTATCGTAGGTCAGCGCCATCTTGCCGTTCTCGAGCTTCGAGAGCGTCGAGTACGGCAGGCCTGCACGAGCCGAGAGCGCACGCAGGCTCAGGCCCTTGGCGATGCGCACGTCGCGGATCGCGCGGCTCGGCGCGGGGAGGTCCTCAGTGGGCGTGATATCGGATCGTCTATCTGCCATTCGCGCACTTCCCCAGGCCAATCATCGCCGATCTAGAAACCAGTTGCCATTCCTGAAACACTGCTGCAATGATGCCACCATTCTGATGGGGAGAGCTAGGGGTGAGCATCCACCGATCGATGGGGCTGTTTCTTGCGGGCACATGCGGCATTGGAACGGCCTCGCCCGCGCTGGCCCAAAACACTGACGCAACGACGCCGAACGCGCAGCCGCCGGCGGTCCAGGCGGAAGGCGACCAGAATGCGATCGTGGTCACCGCGCAAAAGCGGCCGCAGGTGCTGATAGACGTTCCGCAATCGGTTTCCGTCATTTCGGGTGAAACGCTGGAAAATACGCACGCGCAGCGGCTCTCCGATTACCTGACTCGAATCCCGAGCGCGAACATCGTCGAGAGCCAGGCCGGCAATTCGCGGATCGTTCTACGCGGCATCAACACCGGCGGCGTTGGCGCAACGGTTGCAACCTATATCGACGAAACTCCGTTCGGATCGGCGACGGCACTCGCCAACGGCGCGATCCTAACCCCGGACATCGATCCGTTCGACCTCGCGCGGGTCGAGGTGCTGCGGGGGCCGCAGGGCACGCTTTACGGCGCCAACTCGCTAGGCGGACTAGTCAAGTTCGTGACGGTCGCGCCCGACCCGGGTGCATTCGACGGCGCAGCCGAGGTGGGCGCCGAGAAAGTCGCGCATGGCGACACCGGTTGGTGGGGACGAGCCGCGGTTAACGTGCCGCTGGGCGGGACGGCTGCGTTTCGTGGCAGCGGGTTCTACCGGCGCGATCCGGGATACATCGACGATCTGGTTCTCGGCCACGACGTCAACGACGGGAAAACCTACGGCGGACGGCTGTCGTTCATGGTCCGGCCGACCGAGCAGCTGAGCGTGCGGGCGTCGGCGCATGTCGAGAACATTCGCAGCAACGGAACCAATGAGGTCGATCTCGACCCCGATACGCTTGAACCAATCGCCGGAAGCCTCGAGCAAAACCGAATCCTGCGGCAGCCCAACAATATCGATTATCGCATCTACAATACGACGGTCGATTATGATTTCGGGCCGATGGCGCTGGTTTCGTCGACCAGTTACGGCACGCTCGACCAGTCGGCGATCGTGGATGGAAGCGGCGCCCTTGGAGTACCGGGCGCCGGGCTCGACCAGAGCATGACGCAGCGCAGGTTCACGGAGGAAGTCCGCCTCGCCTCGAGCGGGAAGCAAGCCATCGAATGGACGGTCGGCGGCTTTTATACTCACGAGAAGAACCGTTTGGGCCAGAGCGTATACCTCGCCGACCCAGCGACCCAGGAACCGGTCGTCAACGGCCTGATCATCGTCGCCCTTCCGTCCCGCTACCGCGAATATGCGGGCTTCGCGAATGTCACATGGCACATTTCGCCGAAGTTCGACCTCACCGGTGGCGCGCGCTACAGCCACAATCGCCAGTCCAACTCCCAGGAAACGAGCGGCCTCCTGGTTCCCGCACCGGCAAGTGTTTCGGGTAAGTCGTCCGATAACGCCTTCACTTACTCAGTAGCGCCGACGTTCAAACTCAACCCGAACACGCGCATCTATGCACGGGTCGCCAAGGGCTACCGGCCGGGGGGCCCGAACGCTTTGTCTCCTGATGCGCCCGACGCCGTTCCGCGCCAGTTCGGGCCTGACACGACTACGAATTACGAGATCGGAATCAAGACCCGCAGCAACGACAATTTGTTCTCGCTCGACGCTAGTGTCTTTCTGATCGACTGGAAGAACGTTCAGCTGTTGACGCAGATCGGGCAGTTTGGCGTCAACATCAACGGTGCCAGCGCGCGAAGCAGCGGCGTGGAGTTCACGGCTGGCCTCCATCCGAGTCGCGAATTCTCACTGTTCGCCAACGGGTCTTATGTGGACGCGCATCTGACCGCCGACGCGCCCGCAACGGTGGGCGGGCTCGACGGCGATCCGCTGCCCTACAACCCCAAATGGCAATGGACGCTCGGAGCGGAATATGAGCGCCCGATGAGTGCAGCGGCGACGGTACGCGCGGGCGTCAGCTGGCACTATACGGGCAGGCGCTTCTCGGACTTCGATCCGGGTGGCCAGCACGAGCTGAGCTCCTTCGGTCAGATCGATGCCCATGCGGGCGTCGACTTCGGCCGCTTTCGTGTCGACGCGTTCGCGCATAATCTCACGGACTCTCGCGGCATCACCAACCTCGGTTTCTTCGGCGACGTGAACGGCGACCTTCCCGCGGCGGTCATTCGGCCGCGGTCATTCGGATTGGCGCTCGGCTATCGTTACTGACAAGGAGTGCGCATGAAGACCTGGAAATGGGCGCTTGCCGCGCTAGCCGCCGTTGCAATCCCGGCTTCGGGGCAGGCGCCGACGCAGCTCCAGCCGACCAAGTCAACTTCAGCGGTTCTACCTGCCGCAACTCTGCCGGCGACCTCCGCGACCGGCACTGTCGCTGGTCACGACCTAACCAAGGCGGACGTCGATGCCTGGCTCGACGGTTACATGCCTTACGCGCTCAAGGCTGGAGACATTCCCGGCGCAGTCGTAGTCGTGGTCAAAGACGGCCAGCCGCTGACCGCGCGCGGCTTTGGCTATTCCGACCTCAAGACACAGAAGCCCGTCGATCCGGATATGACTCTGTTCCGGCCAGGATCGGTGTCCAAGCTGTTCACCTGGACGGCTGTCATGCAACTCGTCCAGGCAGGCAAGCTCGACCTCGATAAGGACGTCAACACCTACCTCGACTTCAAAATCCCACCGAAAGACGGAAAGCCGATCACGCTCCGCAATATGATGACGCACACGCCCGGCTTTTCGGAGACGGCGAAATATCTGATCGAGTTCGGAGAAAAGCATCCGCAACCGCTGGGCAAGATCCTCGCGCGATGGGTGCCGGAACGCATTTACGCGCCGGGCACGATGCCCGCTTATTCCAACTATGGCGCGTCGGTTGCGGGCTATATCGTCGAGCGCGTCTCGGGCGAGCCGTTCAACGCTTACGTGCAGCGGCACATCTTCGTGCCGGCCGGGATGAATCGTTCCAGCTTCGACCAGCCGCTCCCCGCAGCGCTCCGGCCACTAATGTCGAAGGGTTATGAATCGGGGAAGAGCGATCCGCAGCCTTATGAAGTCATCGGCATGGCTCCGGCCGGCGCGCTGGCCTCGAGCGGCGCCGACATGGGCCGCTTCATGATCGCGCATCTCAACCACACGCTGATCAATCCGGCGACCGCGCAACTCATGTACGCGAATGCCAACAAGCCCTACTCTGCACTGCCGGCAATGGCGCTGGGCTTCTATCATGAGGACCGCAATGGCCTGAACATCGTCGGTCACGGCGGCGACACGGTCTTCTTCCATTCCGACCTGCACCTGTTCCTCGACAAGAACGTCGGGCTGTACATCTCGATGAACAGCCTCGGAAAAGCCGGCGCTGCCCATTCCCTGCGCGAGGAATTGCTGCAGCAATTCGCCGACCGTTATTACCCGGCGCCTGCCCAGAAGCTTCCGACCCTGAGCACTGCAAAAGATCACGGCAACGTTCTTGCTGGGCATTATGTCAGCAGCCGCGCCGGCGGGTTCAACTTTCTGCGGCTTGCAGCGCTGCTCAGCGAAACCTCGGTCAGCGTCGACAAGGACGGCAACCTCGTTGCGTCCGCGATCACCGACCTTTCCGGGAGCCCGCGCAAGTGGCGCGAGGTCAAGCCCTGGATCTGGCAGGAAGTGAACGGCAGCGATTATCTGCAGGCCGTCATTGCCTCCAATGGCGGCGTGAAGATGTTCTCGATTACGCCTTATGCGCCCATCATCGAGTTCCTGCCGGCGCCGGCTTCGCTCAACGCCGGGTGGATCTTCCCGGTCGCGGGCGCCGCATTGCTGATCATGCTGATCGCCGCGCTGGCATGGCCCACCGTCGCGCTCGTGCGTCGCAGGTATGAATACCAGGCGGATATCAGCGGACGCGCGCTGACACTCCATCGCGTTACTCGGGCGACGGCATGGCTATTCCTGGTTCTTGCGGTCGGCTGGATCATCGTCCTCACCGCCGTAGACAAGGACCTGACTGCGCTGAACGGCGGTCTCGATATCTGGATGCGGCTACTGCAGCTGGTGCTCATCCTGGCGATCGTCGGGACGGCCGCGGCGATCTGGAACGCCTACAATGTGGCGCGCGCCCCGGGGCGGAATCGCATCGCGACGCTCTGGGCCGTGGTCATCCCCCTTGCCGGCGTTTTCCTCACCTGGCTCTGCCTGAACCTCGGGCTGCTTACCGGCTCGCTGAATTACTGACGACGTGAGGGCGGTCGGCAACAGCAGTGAGCCGGCCGCGCGAGGGAGGACGCTGTTCGGGCATCCGCCTGGCCTGACCGTCTTGTTCGCGACCCAGATGTGGGCCGAATTCTCCTTCTTCGGGCTGCAGGCGCTGCTCGTCTATTACATGACCAAGGAGCTCGACTTCTCGCAGGCGAAGTCTTCGCTGATCTATGGCACTTACGGCGCCGCGGCCTTCTTCAGCCCCTTCTTCGGCGGATTGATCGCGGACCGCTGGCTCGGCCGCACGCCGAGCGTGATCATTGGCTGTACGATGATGATGTTCGGCCATTTCGCGATGGCCTTCGAGCCATTGTTGTTTCCAGCATTGGCGCTGGTTGCGCTCGGGAACGGCTTGTTCCTCCCGCCCCTCGCGATTCAGGTCGGCGGCCTCTACGCCGATGACGATCCCCGGAAGGCCTATGCGTACAGCGCTTATTACATGGGCATCAATCTCGGCGGGCTGCTCGCGCCGCTCGTCTGCGGCACGCTGGGTGAGCTCTATGGCTGGCACTGGGGCTTTGCCGCCGCCGGTGTCGGAATGGCGATCGGTCTCACAATCTATCTGAGCTTTGTCCGTCTGCTTCCACCGGAACCGCGGCGCGCTGAATTCGCGGCGGAAGAGGCGCCGGAAGAGGGGCCCGCCATCCGCCAACATGTCGCGACGCTGGTCCTGATGGTCGCGATGGTCGTGCTCTTTCGCATCGGTTACGAGCAAAGCGGGAACGTCATTGCCCTCTGGGTATCCGATTTCACGGACCGTTCGCTCGACCTCTTCGGCAGCAGGCTGACCATCCCTGCCACTTGGTTCCAGTCGATCAATCCGCTGCTGATCATTGTCGGAACGCCGATCCTCGTCGCGTTTTGGAAGCGGCGAAGAGCGCAGGAGACGACATCGCACTTGCTGCGCCGCATGGCCGTCGGCTGCGTGATCGCCGCGCTTGCGATGTTCGTCATGGTGCTGGCAGCTTTGGACAGCGGAGCGGATGGCGCACGCGTCAGCTCGCTGTGGGTTTTCGCTTATTTCTTCCTGCTGACGGTTGGCGAGCTGTTCGTCATCCCGGTGGGACTGACACTGGTGGAATCGCTTGCCCCCGTGCGCTTCGCGTCGATGGCAATGGGAGCGTGGTACATCGCCAAGTTCCTCGGCAGCCTGCTCGCCGGATTCATGGGAGCATATTGGCAGGTCATCCCGCCATGGACGTTCTTCAGCTTCGGCATGGGTTCGACGCTGCTCGCAGCGATTTGCTTAGCTTCGATGGCCTATTGGCTCGCCAAGCCCTCGCGGTGAGCAACTAGGCAAGCGCCGCCGGAACGACGCGGCCCACGCATTCGCCAAGGCCGATCCGCACTTCCCCCTCGGCTTCGCACCAGGCGCGAAGAGTCACTTCATCGCCGTCCTCGAGGAAGCTGCGGGCCTCACCGGTGGCCAACTCGATCGGCCGCGATCCGCCACGACTGATTTCCAGCAAGGATCCCAGCCCTTGATTGTCGTCGGTCGACAGCGTGCCCGTGCCGATCAGATCGCCCGGCTGCAGGTTGCAACCGTTGGCACTGTGATGCGCAACTATCTGCGCGGTGCTCCAGTACATCGCGGCATCGGCCGAGCCGCGCGACAATAGATGTGGCGGCAACGCCCCCTCGCGCATCTGCTCGGTCGACAGAGTCACTTCGAGCTGGATCGCCAGAGCTCCGCTTTCGCGATCTGCCGGATCGTCCAAATAAGCGAGCGGCTGGGGATCTCCGTCAGGCCGTGGCGGCATGGCCTTGCGAAACGGCGCAAGCGCCTTCGGGCTGACGATCCACGGGCTCACGCTGGTCAGGAAGTTCTTTGCCAGGAATGGGCCGAGGGGCTGATATTCCCACGCCTGTAGGTCCCGCGCCGACCAATCGTTGAGGAGGCAATAGCCGGCGATGTGATCGCCGGCTTCCGCGATCGGGATACAAGACCCGAGCTCGTTGCCGCGCCCAATCCAAATGCCCAGCTCCAGCTCATAGTCCAGCCGGCCGCTCGGACCGAACTCGGGAACGTCTGAAGTCGGCGGCTTGCGTTGGCCGTTGGGACGGATCACCGGCTCGCCGGAAGCGCGCACCGAACTCGCGCGGCCGTGATATCCGATCGGCACATATTTATAGTTCGGCAGCAGCGGATTGTCGGGCCGGAACTGCTTCCCGACGTTCGTGGCGTGATGAATGCCGACATAGAAATCCGTGTAGTCGCCGATCAGGCATGGCACGTGGAGCCGGACCTCGCTTTGGCCGATCAAATGCGGCTCGACATCGTCGCGATAGCGTTCGTCGGAGAGGAGTTCGGACAGTCGAAGGCGAAGATCGCGGTGCGCGGACGGCCCGCGCGCAAGCCAAGCGTTGAGCACTGGCTGCTCCAGGTCTTCGCGCACGTCCTCATCCAGCAAGTCCAGGATAGCGGTAAGATCCAGGACATAGTCGCCGATCGCGACACCCGGACGCCGCCGGCCCTTGGCTTCGGAGAAGATGCCGAGCGGCAGATTCTGGATGGGGAAATCGCTCCCTTGCGCGCTCCGGACCCAGCTGATCCGAGCGGGATCGTTGCTTTCGTCGATCACGGCAGCTTCGCCTTCGGAAAGCCGCTCCACGCTTCGTCATAATCCGGCTGCGCGCGCTCGAGCGCAAATTGCGTCGGCCTATATGGCCAGCAGGTCTCGATCATGAAGGCGAGCGTGTTCTCGATCTTCGCCGGCTTGAGCTCCGCCTCGCTCGCCTTTTGCCAACTGTCCACATCGGGGCCGTGGCCGCTCATCAGATTGTGAAGGCTGAGGCCGCCCGGCGCGAAACCTTCGGCCTTTGCATCATAAGCACCCCGAATTAACCCCATCGCTTCGCTCATGATGTTGCGATGGAACCACGGCGGCCGGAACGTATCCTCGGCGACCATCCATCGCGGCGGGAAAAGCACGAAATCGGCGTTCGCGCGTCCGGTCACGTCGCTCGGCGAGGTGAGCACGGTGAAGATCGACGGGTCCGGATGGTCGAAGCTGACCGTGCCGATCGTGTTGAAGCGGGCGAGCTCATAGCGGCTGGGCGCGTAATTGCCATGCCAGGCTACGACGTCGAACGGCGAATGATCCAGCGTCGTGGTCCATAACGACCCCAAGGACTTCTGGATCACTTCGGTGGGTTCGTCGCGATCCTCGAACCAGGCGACGGGCGTTTCGAAATCCCGCGGGTTGGCTAGTCCGTTCGATCCGATCGGGCCCAGGTCTGGCAGGCGGAACGGAACGCCGTGGTTTTCCGCGACATAGCCCCGCGCTTCACCGTCGACCTCGACGCGGAACTTGATGCCGCGGGGAATAAGTCCGACCCACCCGGGAGCGACTTCCATCCGCCCAAGCTCGGTGACGATTTGCAACGTTCCCGACTGTGGGACGATTAAAAGCTCGCCGTCTGCATCGACGAATACGCGGCGCTCCATCGATTTGGAGGCGCGATAGAGGTGCACTGCAACGCCCTCGAGGTCGTCGGGCGCGCGATTGGCAAGCATGGTCACCATGCCGTCGACAAAGTCCGCGCCCGAGGGAAGATCCTCTGGCGGATCCCAGCGAAGACGGTTTGGAGCGAGCGGCTCCTTGACGGTGCCCGGAGCGAACAGCTTGGCACCGTCGTAACGCGAATAAGGGCGGTGGTCGGCCGTCGGTCGCATGCGATAAAGCCAGCTGCGGCGGTTCTCCGGTCGTGGCGCCGTGAACGGGCTGCCCGACACTTGCTCGGCATAGAGGCCGTACTTCGGGCGCTGGGGCGAGTTGCGGCCTTTGGGCAAAGCGCCGCCGACAGCCTCGCTTTCGAAATGGCCGCCAAATCCCGTTAAATAGCGAAGCTCATCCGTCATGGAAGCGCCGGTTAGTGCGTCGGCCGCACAAACTCAAACGGGCGCGGCTCGATGGAGCCGCGCCCGCGTCGAGACGGGGACTCGCGGACCCGTCTCGCCTAGAGCTTCGATCGCGTCAGCTGTGGTTGACGTTGACGTCGATTGTATCGGGAACGTTGACGTTGGTCGTCTTGCCGCCGAGGCCCAGCTGGCCGCGGAAAAGGAACAAGAGCACCAAAACGATGATGATGAGGAGCACGACGGCCAGGACTCCGCCTCCGCCGCCGCCATTGCCGGTTTCCACCACCGTCGTGTGTTCGCGCTCCGTGCCGTTGTCGTCGGCCATGGAAACTCTCCCTGTCTCACCTGTTGTTGTTGCGAAACGAACGAACCGTAGCGAGAGCGGTTCCGCATCGAGGAATGAGCATGACGATACGGATGGCGATCGGCGCGCTTGGCGCGCTTCTGTTGTGCGCGTGCAATCAGGCGGCCGACAATATGATGGAGCCGCGCTCGACGCAGCCGGTCAACCGAACTGCATCTGCGCCTGAGCCGTCGACGAACCTTCAAGCGGATGTAACACTGCCAGACGATCGGACCCCGCTGGAGGAGCCAAAAGGCCCGATCGACCCGAAAAGCGCTGAAGCCGCCGGTCAGGTCGTCCAGCATTATGCCGCATTGATCGAGCAAGGCCGCTGGAACGAGGCAAGAGCCTATTGGCGCGATGCAGCCAGCGCCGAAACCTTCCGCGGCCAGCTCGCCGGCTATTCCCAAGTTCACATGGAAATTGGAAAGCCGGGCGAAAGCGAAGGCGCGGCAGGTTCGATCTACATCACGGATCCGGCCGTTTTCTACGGAAAGACAAGGGCGGGCGCGGAGTTCCGACGCGCGGCCGAGGTCATCCTGCGCCGCGTCAACGATGTGCCCGGCTCAACCGAGGCACAACGCCGCTGGCACATCGAACGGATCGACTGGAAGGCCGCGTCGTAGGCGGTCGAAACATCGCGCCCGCTTGAGCAACCGGGCTCTCAGGATTCGCTCACGTGATCCTCGTGGATTATCTCGCGGTGCGGGAAGCGGTCGCGGATGCGGCTGTTGAAGTAGACGCCTTTGGCGAAGGCCGAGCCGAGCGCACTTGCGACCTCCTGCGGCACCCCCGAATATACGTATCGCCTGCCCGTCACGAACTCGACCCAGAGCTCGTTCTTGTCCGGGCAATAGACGTACCGGCGGATGACAGTCGACGGCATGAACCCCCAACGCTCGGGCGTCCACCCACGATCCGAATCCAGATTTTTCATGATCGCAACTGACATTCCGCGCGTTGGAGCAGACAGGAGGCTAGCGATGACGAGAGCCGCGTT
>Ga0070664_100003328_pt1 | contig 12989 bp, 11 predicted proteins | sample KBSC73metaG_FD_65863 | JGI IMG/M metagenome (GOLD analysis project Ga0070664, IMG submission 65863) | Corn rhizosphere microbial communities from Kellogg Biological Station, Michigan, USA - KBS C7-3 metaG | ecosystem: Host-associated > Plants > Roots > Rhizosphere > Soil ... | reverse complement strand
TTTTTCAATTCGGCGTCCTCAATAGGATTAGTTGGGTCACCGCCATCCAAAACAGAATTAACACCCCTATATCCTCCATTGGACGTTGGATCATAAACAGGCATATGCGGCATCATGCGAATGACATTTACCAGGTTACTCCTGGTGCCTCCTGAGTTAGCGTCTCCCTTCTGGATGGAGTTGGAAGCAAAAATATTTTCGCCGAAACTAAACACCTTGCTTATATTATGCTCTGATGATATTTTGAAATTATACCGTCTAAATGCGACGTTTGGAGCGGTACCCAACTGGTTTGTATAACCTACAGAAGTGCTGAACCTTGAAACTTCATTGCCGCCGCTTAAATCAATATTTGTCTGCGTCATCGGACCATCACGGAAATATTCGTCCTGCCAATTCGTATTCGTCTGGCCATAAGTTTGGGAAGCACCGGTATAAATAGGAGTTGTAAGCCATGGATCCATAAGACGCTGTACCTGGCTGCCCCTGTAGGCAACGGCATATTTCATAAAACCCTCCCTATCTAATAGATCGAGTCGTTGGGTTACTCTTTGAACACCATAATATGAATTAAGACCAACATGTATTTTACCGTCTCTTTTACCTTTTTTTGTTGTAATGACGATTACACCATTAGTGGCACGGGAGCCATAAATTGCGGTAGCTGAGGCATCTTTGAGTACATCAACAGATTCGATATCCCGCATGTCAAAGCTTGAAATGTCACCCGTAGGCATTCCATCTATTATATATAGAGGATCAGATGAAAAGGTAATTGAGCTGATACCCCTGATTCTTACAATTGGCTGCGAACCGGGCGTACCATTGTTAACTACGCTAACACCCGCCATTCTGCCTTGCAAAGCCTGTGCAAAATTAGACGCCGGGACTTCGTTCAGCGTTTTATTGTCAATGGAAGAAATAGCACTGGTTACATTCCTTCTTGATTGGGTTCCATAACCAATGACCACTACCTCGCTCAGGGAACCTGATGCTGATTGTAGTGAAAGGGAAATGTTGGTTCGCCCGTTAACAGGAACTTCCTGGCCTGTGTAACCCACAACAGTAATTACCAGCGTTGCATTTCCTGGAACGTTAATGGCGAATGTGCCATCATTAATAGTTTGAGTGGCATTTGTAGTGCCTTTTTCCTGCACTGTGGCGCCAACAATGGGTTGATTGTCCGCCTGGTTGATTACTTTACCAGTAACCCGATTTTGTGCCCAAAGACTGCTACTAATAAAAAGGAGAAATACAAAGCATAACGCTTTGCCGAATAGATCACTTTGTTTGCTCATAGCAAGGTGGTTTTATTTAATTAAAACAATTAAACTCAGTGTAAGCAAACGATGTATGAATTCCTAAAATAACAAGGAATGACTCAATGTAAGCGATCTGAAATTTGTATAGGGACGAACGTGGGGTTAATTCCTATGAATAGCCATAAACACACTGCAAATTACGAAGCTGGAAAAGCTGGTTATGAAGTTATAAAACATTACAAGCCTTAGCAAAGCAGTCGATTAAGCAGTCATACAAAGAAATTTATCAGTACTTGCCATAAATGTAGGAAAAAATGTTAAAATGACAATTAATAATAAAATTTTTTTCTCAGTTATAGCATCAATTAAAAATAATTTTCAATCATCACAGATAAAATTAAAACCCTCATAAGAAAGACTTCTTTTTTTCACCTTTCCCCTAAACTTCTTTAGAAAATTTTTTTTTAATTTCTTAATGGTGGTTTCGGTGCTGATATCAGCGAAATAGAAATCTGCGTCATAAAAAATTTGTGTAGTTAAGTGTCTACATTTATATTTGTAGCCAAATAGCTACATAATGAATCTCAGAAGGGATGTTTTCCAGGCAATTGCGGACCCAACAAGAAGAGCCATTCTTGTTTTGGTCGCGTCTCAATCAATGACGGCTGGTGCAATCGCCTCAAATTTTGATACAGCCCGGCCTACTGTTTCAAAACACCTGCAAATACTCACCGAATGTGAATTATTGCAACAGGAACAAAATGGAAGAGAAATTTACTATAATCTAAATCCGAAAAAAATGAAGGAGATAGCTGATTTTATTGAACCATTCCGAAAAATGTGGGATGACAGATTCAACAAGCTAGAAACAATAATGAAAAAAAATAAACGTAAATAATATGGAACAAAAAACAAAAGTGCACGCCGAGGACGGTAAACAGGACCTAACAATAACAAGACAATTTGATCTGCCCCTGGAATTGGTTTTCACAGCTTATGTAGAACCTGAAATTGTTGAACAATGGATGGGAACAAAAGTTTTGAAACTCGAAAACAAAAAACATGGTTGTTACCAATTTCAAACTACCGATCCAAAAGGAAATAAATATGGGTTTAATGGAACTATCCACGAGTTTGAACCCAACCAGAAAATCATACGAACCTTTGAATTTGAAAACACCCCTTTCGGCGTGCAGCTCGAGGTTTTAGTTTTTGAAAAAATTAATGAGGACACAAGTAAACTTAGTATACATGTAATCTATGAATCAGTTGAACAAAGAGACCAGGTGTTGAAGATGCCTTTTACGCAGGGAATCAATATGGCACACAACCGCTTGCAGGAAATCGTTACCAACTTAAAAGACAAAGTATAGTCCGGCGCAGCCACTAAATATTAAAAGAAACTGCCTGTTTTCTTAAATATATTTTATGTCAAAAAAAATATCTTCAAAAAAAGAGTTATCAGCAGCACAACGTGATGAGCTGATTAAAATATTAAGGTATCGTTTTGAAAAAAACATGAACCGGCACCAGGGTGTCGAATGGAAAAAAGTAGAAACTAAGCTTACAGCAGATCCCGCAAAATTGTGGTCGCTCAATGAAATGGAAATAAGCGGCGGCGAACCTGATGTTGTCGGCCAGGATAAGAAGACTGGTCAATATCTTTTCTATGATTGTTCATCAGAAAGTCCAAAAGGGCGTAGAAGCATTTGTTACGACCACGAAGCACTGGCTTCAAGGAAAGAACATAAACCTGAAAACAGCGCTATTGAGATGGCAAGCGATATGGGCATAGATATTTTAAGTGAAGATGAATACCGTGAATTGCAAAAACTTGGAAGCTTCGATTTGAAAACTTCGAGTTGGGTGAAGACGCCACCTGCTATCAGGAAGTTAGGAGGTGCTTTCTTTTGTGATCGTCGTTACAATCATGTCTTCCTTTACCACAACGGCGCCGAATCCTATTATGCAGCAAGGGGATTTCGTGGCTGTGTAAGGGTTTGATACAATCAATTATAACATGACGACTTGAAATGTTCTTAAATTACACGGACAAACCGGTTCGTTATGTTTATGAGAATAGTCACAGTTACAGTGATCACTTTTTTTGATTTTACTTCCGCACAATCTCAAAAACCAACATTTAATCATTTAGCGATTTACGTCGCTGATCTTGAAAAAAGTTCAGCATTTTACCAGGATGTGATTGGGCTTGATACCATGACTAACCCATTCCATGATAACAAACATGTTTGGTTTGATATTGGTGAGAGGATTCAATTACACATCATTGCAGGGCTAACCGGTACTTCAAAACATTCGCAGGATAATCATTTTTGCTTTAGAGTAGCCTCAGTTGATTCCTTTTTACAAAAACTTGTAAAGGCCGGAATTGAATATCACAATGCACAAGGCATAAAAAATGAGATGACCATTCGCCCCGACGGTGTAAAGCAAATTTATTTTACAGATCCTGACGGTTATTGGATCGAAATTAATGATGCAAAATAAACAGTCCATTGCTCTTATTAGCAACGTATTTCAATTTGTTATGCTAACCTTCAGTTTTAGGTACTTCTTTTTTGCTCTTATACTTTTTTTGGTAGAAGTGTTTATTGCGTTGTATGTCCATGACGGTTTGGTCAGGCCGTATGTTGGAGACTATTTAGTAGTTATGCTGATTTATTGTGCAGTCAGAACCTTCATAAAAATATCGCCAGTAAAACTTGCTATTGGCGTGTTGTTGTTTTCCTATGTTATTGAGGTGCTGCAATTCTTTAGTATAGTCGACAGACTTGGGTTATCCAATAATAAGCTTGCCAAAACAGTTATCGGGTATGGTTTCGAATGGATTGATCTTTTGGCCTATACTTTAGGGATAGTTACAGTATTGATTCTGGAAAGAGGCAACCGAATAAATTCTTCAATTGTGGCTAAAGTGTGATTCAGCGAAGACATAAAAGCCTCTGAAAAGGTTAGTATGAATGAACTAAATTTAGACTTAATATTCATCAATATGTTGGATGTACGTTAAAGAATATGTGTATTAATAAATCAATACTATTCATTCTTTTTTTTACCGGCATTCAATGCTTGGCACAGGAGAAAACGGTTACCCGCCTCGATAACAGCAAAATTTCTTTTGCAGAATTGGATAATAAAATTCAAACACTCATGAATGCGGCCAGCGTGCAGGGGTTGGCTATAACCATATTTAATAAAGGTGAAGCTGTTTACAAAAAAACTTTTGGCTATAAGCGCATAGATACAAAGCAGCCAATTAAAACCAATACAAATATTTATGGCGCTTCGTTAAGTAAACCTGTGTTTGCTGTTCTCGTTCTAAAGCTGGTAGAAGAAGGTGTACTTGATTTAGATAAGCCGTTGCAGGAATATTTACCAAAGCCCATTTATGACTACACTCCTACCAAGAAATGGCACGATAACTACACAGACCTTAGAACAGACAGCTTGTATCGGAAAATAACAGCCAGGATGTGCCTGGATCATACAACAGGTTTTTCAAACTGGAGGTGGTATGAAACGGATCAAAAATTGAGAGTAAACTTTACGCCCGGTACAAAATATAATTATTCAGGAGAAGGCATGGTATACCTGCAAGTGGTAGTGGAGCATTTGTTAGGCACATCGCTTGAAGAACTGATGCAGAAAAAACTCTTCATTCCCCTGCATATGGACAGGTCTTCTTACCAATGGCAAACAAAATTTGAGGATGATTATTGCGTGGGACACCAGTCTACAGGAAAATTGTATGAAAAAGATAAAGACAACGACGCCAGGGCAGCGAGTACATTGGAAACCACACTGGATGATTATACAAAATTTACAGAAGCAGTGCTGAAGGGTACTCTTTTAAAAAAACAAACGAGTAAAGAAATGTTTAGCCCTCAAATCAGGCTGCGGTCAATTCAACAATTTGGACCTTTGCAATTTCGCGATTCAACCGGTAATGATGCCATTCAATTGAGTTATGGTTTGGGGTGGGGTTTATTACAATCACCGTACGGCAACGGTGCGTTTAAAGAAGGCCATGGAGATGGCTTTCAGCACTACACAATTTTATTTCCAAAAACCGGAACAGGTATTATAATCATGACCAATAGTGATAATGGAGAAAGTATTTTCAAAGAATTGTTAGAAACTACCATTGGCGATATTTACACGCCCTGGTATTGGGAAAATTATATACCATACAATCAAAAGAAAAACTGAGTGGGCAGTGGCTGTACAACAATGTATTAATAGCTATTGTGCGGAATTTGAAACCAAAATTACAGGACTCGCAGGAAGAATCTAAAATCTTAAAAAAAGAATTTCTATTCATTAAAATGTTGTTTTCCCTTAATATGCATGATAACTATAAAAAAAGCGAGTCAAGAAAACCCGCTTTATTCGTACTAACTGAGACTAATACATTCTTCTTTAAGATAAACAGATAACATAAGGACACACAAGTCAATTTTCACACTGATAGATTGTCCGGCAAAAGCATCCTAAATAGTGACATACTGCAGCAACTATTTAAAATTGAACTTTTACATCTGGTGAATCACCAGTATCATTTCCATAGTAAAAAAGATATAAACTCCCATAATTATACATACCGGCGCCATCGGGTCGTTCCTCTATAAAGTACTCATACAAAGCTGTTGTTCCGGTGTTAGAAACAAGTTGTATCTCCTCCCAATCAGTGCTGTCATCTCGTTTAACAAATACCTTGATTGGTTGGCCCTGAGGAACATAAGAATAAATGTTTGGTAGCTCCAGTGAGGAATACAATGGATTTATCCAGTTGAGGTTTCTATAAATCACTTCACTGGTACCCACCTCTATCGTGGCACCTGGTTCAACGGTAACCGTTACTACATCTTTTCCAATAGCATCAAGATGATCAGTAACGGTCAGCTCAAATTGGTACACACCCTCCGCCAGGTTACTAACCCTTGTTTTTAAATCATTTTTGTTTTCAATTGCAAAGGAATCAGGGCCGCTCAACTTTGTCCATTCTATTGTTTTAACATTATTCTCTGAATCATAGAAACTGCCTTCCAGCAGAATTTCATTTGCGGGTAATACAACCTTGATATCATTTCCAGCTGCAACAATCGGTGCCTTATTGGGTGCATTTATTGACTGCTGATTGTTTTCAACCGTTTTCTTACAGGAAGAAATGAAAAAAATAGATAAGACCGTAATGGCAAAACGAAAATAATTAGTCGTTTTCATTGTTAATAGTTTTGGTGATGAAGAAATAAGTAAACCTGATAAAAGCAGTTTTTCAGCGATACGAAAACAATAATTCAAATTGTTATATAATTTCTCTTAGGAAAGGACCGGATTCTATATATGAATGGTACCATCGTTGAATTTGTCGTAAAGGCGATTAAATGCGGAAACATTTTGGCATTTGAGTTTTTACTTTATAGAAAAAGAGAAGCTCATGTATGAAAATTAAAGGATGGTAAATCACACCTTACTTCGGGTCATTAATTGAAAAATCAACTTTACTTGCTTATCAGTGAAAAAACAATGCGACAAAGGATTGTCGTAAATTTCTATTAGCAACATTTACATGCAGGGGTATTGTGAAATTACAAATAGGCAATTAGCACAAACTCAATAGCCATAATCATATACTGACAGAGCTTTTTATAACCGTCTGAAGACAATAAATGCGGGCACTAGTACGCTTTATAAGGCTGGCTGTTTACTTTAAATAAAATTACACCTGTTTCAACTGTAAATATTTATTACGGAAGCTCGTGCATTGCAAATTGCATTTGGTTCTTCTTTCATGCTTCGGATAGGAGTAGTGTATGAACAGTGAGGTATGGTCACTTATCAAACTGTACAGCAGTACGGTGACGGCCGCAAGCCCCTTTATTGAGTAACTTCGTTTCAACCGGCAAAACAGCATATTCGTACACCTTATTCTACGTTTGAACAGGACGGATTTTGGCCTGCTGCATTTGTTACCTAATTTGAAGTACAATGTCAACCTTGCTACTTTTAAAACAATGCCTGAGAAGCTCTTTTATAGTGGGCTTCTTTTTTTTGTTTTTAAACAGCGAAGCCCAGTTGACCTCTATTCATTTTCGCCATCTGACAACAGAGCAAGGTTTAAGTAACAGCACCATACGGTCTATCGCCCAGGATAAATACGGCTTCATCTGGATTGGTACTTTGAACGGTTTAAACCTTTTTAATGGCTATTCAGTAAAGTCGTTTTACAAAGGAAAGCAACCAAATGAATTGCCAAATTTGGCCATTACTGCTTTGGCTGCAGATGCAAACGGCAATTTGTGGATTGGAACAAGAACAACACTTTGCTATTATGAGTATAACACCGGAAACTTTATCCGCTGCAATAACGATTCCATTGCTATTAGTAATATAATCATAGCTGACAGCAACCATTTATGGATGACAACCAACAAGGGGGTTGTCAAGGTAAATACAAAAACAAAAAAAATAGAACCATTTATATTACCCCAATTAACTGGCAAACGAGTACGTGATATTTGCCAGGGAACAAACGGCATGGTATACTTTGCCTGTAATGACGGGCTCAAAGTGTACAACCCAAACACAAATTTTTTCAAAGAATTTTTTTTTCCAAATTTATCTGATGACAGCCTGGTACAGGCTTTAGCCCTTGACCATTCAAACAATGCATGGCTAAGCATTGGATATGAAAACAATCAACTGGTTCGACTAAGTGCCGATCTCAAACAAATAGACATACTCCCTTCTATTACAGACCTGAATAATGATTTGCCAAAAGGATATATCGCTGAAATTATTTTGGATAAAAATGACAAACTATGGATGTCAACCTCCGCTAATGGTTTGGTTCAATTTGATCCGGAAATTAAAAAATATCATTTCTTTCCTTCAAATATTGCTTTGCCCAACAGCATTGCAAGTGATAATGTGCATGTTCTTTTCGTGGATAAAGATGGCGGTATCTGGGCTGGTTTAGAAGGTTATGGAGTGGATTGGTTTTATCCAAATAAAAATCATTTCACTATCATTCAACCCAAAGCTGCGAAAGAAGAAACATTGCCAGGCAACTGGGCACGTGCAGCCACGCAAGACAGTGCAGGTAATCTATGGTTAGGTACAGCCAGTGGCCTCACCAAATACAACCTAACCAGTCATACGCTGGTGAATTACAGTAATAAACCAGGCGAGAAGAAAATTCTTCATTCTAATTCTATACGTTCTTTACTCACCGACAAAAAAGGCTTTGTATGGATAGGCACAGGCGATGGATTAAACCGTTACAATCCTTCTACACATCAAATAGAATTCTTTGATTCAACAAAAGGCATCCCTCAGATTTTTGTTTGGACTTTGTACCTTGATAAAGAAGGCAAGGTTTGGGCTGGTGGCAATAGTGGAATCTATCGGTGGGATGAGAAAGAAAACAGGTTCCAGGATTTTCATGATGATCCTTTGCTGGGTCCTTTTATAAATAGAGTATTTGTCACAGCGTTCCAGGACTCAAAGGGAAGGTATTGGTTTGGTGTACGCGGAGCTTTAATGTATGATCCCGTTAAAAAGCAAATAAGGCAGTACTTGCCGAAAGGCGAGAACTCAGTTGCAGATGAATCTGTATGCAGTATAGCAGAAGATCATGAAGGACTCATTTGGTTTGGAACTATGAATGGGCTTTCCTCACTCGATGTAGAAAGAAATCAATTCGTCAATTATAAGAAAGGACGAGGCCTTCCTGCCAATAATAGTTCTTGCCTGCTCATAGATGGTTTGGGCAGAATTTGGACTGGCACTACCAAAGGACTTTGCTGCTTTGATAAACGAAAGGACAACTTTACATCATTTGACGCCAACGATGGATTGAGTTCAGATCAATTTAATGAACAATCAGCCTATCGAATGCTGAACGGCTTGTTTGTTTATCCAACCTACAAGGGTTTTGTGATTTTCAAGCCCGAGGATTTGCAATCGGAAACAACCACTGTTCCTGTATTTATTTCTGATTTTAAAATATTGGGTAAAGAATACAAACCTTCAAAAAACCCAGAGGAAATTGACAGGTTAAGATTGCGTTATGACCAGAACTTTTTAAATATTCAACTGGTCTCTCCTTATTATCAAAACGTAGATCACGTATGGTATGCTTATAAACTGGAAGGCTTCGACCAGGAATGGATTTACACGCAAAACCCCTTGATCAATTACACCAATGTGCCTGGAGGAGATTATGTTTTTCACTATAAAGCCAGCATCGATCCATCCAACTGGTTTGTCCCCGAAAGAACGTTGACGATGCATGTTGGAACCATATATTATAAAACGGTTTGGTTTTGGATAATAATAGCTGTCCTTTCACTAACTGCACTGTTTTATGTTTATCGTTTTCGAAGGAAAAGGAAAGAACAATTGTATTTATTGGAAACAAAAGCACAGCGATTGGAGAAAGAAAAAGCATTGGTGCAATATGAAAGTTTAAAGCAACAACTCAATCCACATTTTTTATTCAATTCACTTACGTCGCTCAAAAGCCTGATTCGCATCAACCAAAAACAGGCCGCTGACTTCCTGGACAAGATGTCGATCACCTACCGGTATATTTTAAAAAGTTCAGACAAGGAATTGGTTACGCTGGAAAGTGAATTAAGGTTTGTTCAAAGCTATATCGATCTCCAAAGAATGCGTTTTTGCGAAGGCCTCCAGGTCACTGTTAATGTGGATGAAACTTTTCTCCATAAAAAAATTGCACCGGTTACGATACAAAATTTGATTGAAAATGCCATTAAGCACAATCGTGTTGCTGAAGATGAACCATTAACTATCGATATCTATGCACAAGAGAATTACCTGGTTGTTGAAAACAATCTCCAGAGGAAAGATTTTGTAGAGACTTCGAATAAGCAGGGGTTAAAAAATATGGCTTCACTGTATAAGTATTTAGCTGATCGTCCCATGAAGATTGAATCGGGTTCCGATTTCTTCACCGTTAAAATTCCTTTGTTATGAATGTGCTGATTATTGAAGATGAAACCTTGCTGGCCAAAGAGCTCCAGGCAACCATTTCTGAAGTAGATGAAGAAATGAAAGTAGTTGATATGCTTCCCAGCTTAAAAGTATCCAGGAAATGGTTTTTAAACAATCCTGAACCGGATATTATTTTTATGGATGTGCAGTTAAGTGATGGCATTAGCTTCACACTTTTTGATGAATTTCAATTAAAATGCCCTATTGTATTTACTACTGCTTATGATCACTACGCGTTAAGAGCATTTAAAGTGAATAGCGTGGACTATCTCCTGAAACCCATTCTGCGTGAGGATCTGAAACGTGCCATTGATAAATGCAAGACCTTGCTCCACACGAAAACTTCATACCCTGTTGAGCTCACTGAAATCATCCAGGGGATTGTGCAATCGAAACCTCAATCGCAGTACAAAGAGAAATTCATAGTGCATTTACGACACCAGTGGATTCCTGTAAAAACATCAGACATCGCATGTTTTTATAGGGAGAATTTAAATTATCTCGTTACGTTTTCAGGCGAGAAATACATTTTGAATTTTGAAACGATGGATGAAATCGAAGAAGTTTTAAATCCAGAAGAATTTTACCGGGCCAACCGCCAATCAATTGTTCACATAGATGCCGTGCAAAGCATTATGCCAAAAGAAAACTCCAAGTTAAAGCTGTTCTTAAAACCTCCTATTAAAATGGAGATCGACATTAGCCGCGATAAGGCTCCTGAATTTCGCAAATGGCTGGACAGATAACTCTTATAAATATTTTATTACGACTTATTAGAAAAAAGACACGGTTGAAGCATACATTTTTGAAAACGGGAAATTGATAGACCAACTTTGTTGAAAGATTAGATTTTATGACAGAACATCAAATAGAATTAGTAAAAAATTCCTGGAAATTATTACGCAAAGTTGATCCGGTACTCATCGGAGACGTTTTTTACAGCAAACTTTTTGTTGATTTTCCGCAAGTACAGCATCTATTCAAAACCCCGAGAGAGGAACAATCTAAAAAATTAATAGCAATACTGGCCGTTGTTGTAAGTAAACTTGATCACTTGCAAGAGCTCACACAGGATATTGAAAACCTGGCTACACGTCATGTGCATTATGGCGTAAAGCAGGAACACTACGCACACGTGGGTTCAGCATTATTATGGACGCTGGAACGTGGGCTTGGAAGTGACTGGAACGAGGACTTAAAAATTGCATGGGCCACTTGCTATGGCATATTATCATCCACAATGATTAAAGCCGCATATCATAAGGACGCTGTAAAGTCAGTTGCATGATAATTTTGCTGCTGTAATTAGCATAGTATTGAAGACTATTCAAAAACTATTACCGATCCACCATAAGGTTTCAACACAACTTTGCCCTTAAAATCAGGATCAATTTTTTCTGTTCGAAAGGTTAAGGGTTCCGCACCATCGGTAATTAGTGTTCCATTAAGTTTTTTGAATGCAGAAGTATTGATATCGATTGTTCGCTCTGTATTCTCGCCGTTAATACAGGCAACGTACCATTTGTTGCCGACTTTTCTGGCTAGAACAACATATTTCCCCGGGTATCCTTCAATAAATTTTACATCGTCCCAACGAACAGGAAGGTCTCTTAAAAATTTTTGTACATATTCAGGCACATGCTGCATGCCCGAAGGCGATTCGGCAAAGTGTTGGACGCCTGACAAAAAAATTACCGAAGTGGCCAGTTCAAATGCACTTGAAGTTTTGCGTTTAGTTCTGCTGGTTTCGATTTTGTACAAATTCATTGGAGTGAAATCCATTGGGTCAAATGCGTTTCGGGTGAATGGTAACATAGCAGCATGGTTCGGTTGCGCGTCACCATCTCCCTGTGAAAAAGTAACAAACTCAAATCCTTTGATCGCTTCCATAGTAACCAAATTGGGGTACGTTCTTTCCCAGCCTCTTGGTAAGGTTGCTCCATGAAAATTCACCAGCAACTGAAATTGGGCGGCATCATTTAAAATGTCAATGTAATATTGAATCATTGATTGTCCATCACCACCAAAGAAATCGATCTTGACACCTTTGATGCCCATTTGTTTTAAACGCCCGAATTCTATTAACCGGTCTGCATGTGTAAGCAGCTTGCTTTTTGGAGTGAATGGCACGGTGTTCCAATCGCCTGAAGAGTTGTACCAAAGTATTAATCCCACGTTTTTTGATGCCGCATATTTTGACAGTTCTTTTATTTTATCATACCCGATCTTTTGATCCCAGCCTGCATCCACCAGGCAGTATTGCCAGTTCATTTTTGCGGCAAAATCTACATAGCGGACTTGTTCTGAATAAACAATAGAATCATCTTTTGACATGATCCAGCTCCACGAGGACTTCCCTGGTTTCACAAACGAAGTATTGATTTTTATTGACGGTTTTGCTACATCGGTTCCTAATGTTGATTCTACAATTGTTTTCAAACTTCCGATGGTAATGACGCGCCATGGAGAATAAAACGGAAACTTTGAATGAGGCAAATAACCTTTACCCGTAAATACTTCCCGGGGATCAGGAAATCCAACTTTATATTCACCATCCCGCGAATTTGATTGCAGTCTCGTTCCGCAATAATTGCTATCAAGTGAAGACTCAGTAATTAATACCCAAGTGTCCTTATAATGAAATAATGCAGGATAAACCCAACCGGCTCCAAAGGTGGATGTATC
>Ga0070664_100003326_pt1 | contig 12992 bp, 14 predicted proteins | sample KBSC73metaG_FD_65863 | JGI IMG/M metagenome (GOLD analysis project Ga0070664, IMG submission 65863) | Corn rhizosphere microbial communities from Kellogg Biological Station, Michigan, USA - KBS C7-3 metaG | ecosystem: Host-associated > Plants > Roots > Rhizosphere > Soil ... | reverse complement strand
CGATCGCGCGTTCCTCGTCCGCCTGGAAAAGACTTTGAAGCGCCAGGATCTTTATCTCGCAGTTCTCCTGGTAATTCTTGTCCTTGACCAGGTTTTGTTCACCGAGATAGACCAGCAAGGCCTCGGCTTCGCGTCGCCAACTCGAATTCGGAAAATTATTGATTAGCTTGATTAACGGAACCTTTGCTTGATCCTTCAGGTTTTGCTTCTGAAGAGCGTATCCATACCAGTAGAGTGCGGCATCAAGGTCCTTGTCCTTGGGAAAGCCCTTGATGAAGTCGTTAAACTTCTCCGCCGCTCCCTGCCAATTTTGCGATTCAATTAAGTCGCGCCCCTCTTGAAATGCTTTCATCGCGGCAGGATTTGACTTTGAGGCCTGGGCAAAGCGATTGAGTTTGGCGATATCCTGGTCCAAACCGTAAACACGTTGTGGGTGCAGTCCGATAGCGGCCGATAAGCCGACCAAAAAGAGCAGGGCCATTACCATCCGGGCTCGGGAGAAATATTCTGTTATCTTCGTCATAAATGTTTTTCTCAGTTTCTTCGTTCTTAACCTCAAGTTCGCGGTCGATCTCTGGAACTCACCGCACAGGCACAGAGAACTCGAAGAGCAAGCGCAACAGATCGAGCGGTGATCCAAAACGCACACGCGGGATCGATGTTCTCTGTGCCTCTGAGGTGAATGGCAAGATGTCAATCAAGCGCACGAGCAAGCGCCGCAGAATTAACCTGCAATAATGGGACGATGTTCTTGCGTTCAACCCGGTCCTTAATTACTTGGACATCGTGCTCTCTGGGCTTTTCCGGTAGATTAGCGATATCGAGCAGAATCGGCTCCAAACTCTCAAGCAGAGTGGAAGTCTGAACGTCACCTGAAGCCTCAGCCTCGCGACGCAAAATCATGTTTTGATAGACCAACTGCTGAGCACGTTTCTTTTCGTACCCAACTTCGGCAATTGAGCCAGAGTCGATTCGGACATTCCTGAAGGAACGCAGTAAGAATTCCGACTTCTCAAAGTGCAAGACAGTCATCGTCTGCGCGTCAGCTGAACGCACTGGTTCTGTATTTAAAGCAAACTGCTCTCCGGGTTTTTGTGCTGGAGCAGAGACTGGACCACGTCGTCGGGAAGGTGAAGCCGGTCCATTTTTTGGTTCCTTTGTTTGCTCTACAGGAGTTTCTTTCCTGGGAGACTCTTCAGGAACGGGAGAAGGCTTTGACTCCGGCCCGGTGGTCACCGGCTGCGGGCTCGCAGTTGCAACAGCGCCCGTATCCATTGGTTGTTGTTTAGTGAATGGCCTGACGAAAAGCAGAGCGATTACCGCGCTGGCGATAATCAAGGTTGCAAAGGCCGCGGCTGGACCAAAACTCCACGCGAATGATCTCTTCCTGGGCGCGGCCGGTAATTCCGTAGCCCCCGGACCAAGGATTCTCGCGAGTTCCTTGCGCAATGCTATTTGTGGCGCACTACTCCGAAACGCTGAAAGCTCAGAACGAACACTTAGGAAGTCAGCGCGTGTTCTTTGACACTCGGCGCAGGTCAACAAGTGGCGCTCAACTTCTCTAGCGTCGCTCGCTGAAAGTTCGCCATCGACCAACAACGAAATTTTCTCGGTGCAATCGCACATCATAATTTCGCCGTGGCCTCCATACTCTTCGCGCGCTGCGTCCATCGATCACGCAAGGCGGTTCGAGCTCTAAAAATATCTACCTTCACTTTGCTTTCACTGATATTCAAAACTTTACCTATCTCTCGATAACTGAGCTGTTCTTGTTCACGTAACAGAAGCGCAATTCGCTGGTCCTCTGGAAGACTTCTTAACATTTGCAAAACCAGTTCTTTCCGCTCCTGCGTCTCGTACTCTTGTTCCGGATTGCGAGAAGTTGGCCTCATAACCTCGACGACGCGGTCAAACAACCGAAACCTGGTGTTGGATTTCCGAAACTCGTTGATAGCCAGGTTGCGAGCGACCCGATAAAGCCAGAACCGGGCCTCCCCGACAGGCAGGGTGCCCCAAGCGGTTCGGTGCAGTTGCAGGAAACTCTCCTGTGCCAGATCCTGCGCCAGCTCGGCGCGCCCTCCTAATAAACACTCCAGAAAGCGACATAGGCCCGGATAGAAATCCTGAAACAGCATGGTGAACTCATCATCTTGGCTCGCCATAAGCTGCGCTACGTCTCCTAAAACACGTGGGTTCAAGAAAAGTTACAAAAAGAATTGAACATTACAGAACCATAGGCTAAGCGCCTATCGCTACTACCTGTTAGTCAGCATGCCCCGACCAACTTTGGAGGTCTGGCAAGACGAGTGTAGATTTCACTCGACAGCGGAGGAGAGACTAGATTACCTAACAGGAGATTCCGATGTTTAAGCGTTATACGTTCTGGTTATGGGTTGCGGTCGTGCTGCAGCTTCTTACCGCATTGGGTCACTCACTCAGTTTCTTCATAACACCGGTTGCAACGAGTGATACGGAACGTCAACTGCTCGAACTGATGACGAGTTATCAGATGGACATGGGCGGCGGCATTCATCGAAGCATGCAACAATTGCTTAACGCTTTAAGTGCGTGCTTTCCTTTGCTCTATTTGCTGGGGGCCTTGAATAACATCTATTTGCTGAGGAAACGAGTCGAGCCGTCGTTGATGAAAGGGCTGGTGGTAATTCAGTTGATCGTATTTGGCATTGGTTTTGGCGTCATGGCAGTACTAACATTTCTACCACCAATTATCTTGACAGGCCTCGTCTTCATGACACTTTCAATAAGTTACTACGTAATATCCCGAGAGTACCGTTAGCGTGAGTAATCATGCTGTCATGTAAGTAATAATCGATGTTTCGCAAACCCGTAATTTTCTACGGTCCAAGTTGAGGACTGATCAGAGATCAAGTAGTGGCGTCGTCTTTCCTACGCGATTACAGACGGCATAGCATCCCAAGTACGGTTTTCAAGCATGCGGCCAGCTCGCTTTTTGTTTGTGCCGCCCCACTGCTTGAAGAAAAATGGAACGTCGGCACTGGCGCATTGATCTCGGATATCGATTACCCAGGCCTCATCGATTGGCCGCGAACCAGGGCCAGACTCACCTCCAACTATTACCCAATCAATACCACTTAACTCTAAATTCGGTAAGGCTGAAATCAATGGTTCTAGGGAAAGAAACTTAATATGAGCATCGGTGTTCCTTAAATCATCAATTCGATACATGTACTCTCTGCTCTCGACGCTCACACCCATCCAGATGTTTGGCGACCATTCGAGAATAGGATTCAATTCAGCTAAACGTTCTGATCTTTTTGTCAACACTTGGTATATATGACGGTTAACCCTGTTCATAACATCAAAGACCTGTTCAATATATGGCACCGGAATGTCGCGATGAAACAGATCGCTCATTGAGTTTACAAAAATGAATTGCGGCCTTCTCAATCGTTCGGGAACGGCCAACATTTGTGGGTGTAATGTAAGTTCAAAAGCATTGCTGTAATTTCGTTGGCCCATCGCCCGGAGCCGATTAGCCATTCTTTCCGCGTAACAGTTCTTGCAACCAGGGCTAATCTTTGTACAGCCTGTCACTGGGTTCCACGTTGCTTCGGTCCATTCTATCGTAGACTTAGTTCCCATGTTTTCGCCTTTCCGGATTGAACTTAACTACGACTCTATCACTCAAGGTAACTTTTCCTGCACGTACTCGGGCTTCAGCCGGAGGATCTGTCTCAACAAGACCATCTGAATCCAACTTGTTAATCGCGTCCTTATAATTTCTCAGGGTAAATCGACGCCCAATACTATGCAACTTATAGAGTTCATCGACTGTTATCGTTCTGCCCGCGAACTCAGCTATTAAAAGATCACAGAGTTCTTGCCTCGGATCTTGCGCGAAAAGAGAGCCCTGAGCGACTAGAGGGCTCTTCGGACTAAAACCAAAAGAAGCGAATCCGTATTCATCGGTTGAACTCTCGCGCGCCATAATCTCCTTCATCTTTCGTTCAGCAAGTGGGACCTTGCTCGTAAGAATAAGAAAATGGCTAGTTCGGCTGCCACTTTGATCCTTGAAGAAATACTCTATTGAGTATTTACCGCCGTAATCTCGTAAGGCGGATTTCAGTTCAGAAATTATTGAGTCCTCCCGTTGCTTAGGTGACTGGCCTGCCAATACATTTCTCAATTTGTCGGCCCGCTCCTTACCAAAAAACGAGTCCATATTGCTCTTCATCTCAGGGTTCGAAAGTGCTGCATTTACCCGATTGTAGTTGAAGAAGAATATGCAATCGCAACCTGCAGGTTTCAAGACTGCCTTAATTAAACGCAAAGATATATTCTTGTATCCCCATGGATCCAGAAAATATAGAGTGGGAATTGTTGAGATCGATTCAAACTTTTCTGCCAACGAGTCGTCGACAACACCAGATATGACCTTCGGCTGATGGGCAAGAAGTTCTATATCAGTGATGTTCGCAATTTCATCTTTTAGGGCCTGAGCGTTTTTTGGATTTGCGTCGTTGAAAATCGACACCAACATTTCACGTACGGCCTTATCCCGTATTGCACTTTCTAATATCAGGATCGGGGTGGATTTGCTGCCATCGAGATATCGGCCTTTTCCAGCGAACAAATCAGCATACCCAATCTTTGTGTAGCCGTGTCTTTTCGCCTGATTGACCATGACACCAGCCCAAACCCCAAAATATTTTCTAACGATTTCCGTTTTGACTTCTGAACCTTGAGTCTGCTTAGCAAAGAAATCCTTTTTCGACATGAGATCTCCGGAGAGGGGATTAATTTTGAAGCGGTCTGGTGATAGACCGTGGGTAGATTACTCCGAGTAAACCGAAAGGCGCAATAAGACTGACTGACCCACAGATCTTAGCTCTATGGTGAGTTTTAAACGTTATTCAATATTCTCAGAGCATTGCCCGAGAAAATTTTCTGTTTATCTGAACCTGAAATTTCGAGACTCGCGATTGACGTCACGGCCCGATCAATCGAGCCCAGCAGATGCGGATAGTCGCTTCCCATTACCATGTGGTCCGCCCCAACCATATTCTTCACCATCGTCAACGAATGCTCGCTAAATGAAACAGTATCGTAGTAGAGCTGCTTCAAGTAGACGCTCGGCAACTTATCAATCTTTTGTCGACAATCCGCAAAATCTCGAAATCCGTTGTCCATCCGTTCCATCAAATAAGGAACCGCACCACCAAGATGACCAATGATCCAACGAATATCCTTGAAGTCTTCAAACATTCCGTCGTAGCACATTCGAGCGACGGCCAAAGTCGTATCAAATGGAAATCCGATTATTGGTCCCAGGACATACTCCTGGAAGCTTTCAGAATTGCTCGGCAACATCGGGTGCAGAAAAATGCAAAGACCGAGCCGATTGGCCTCCTCAAAAAATGGACGATACTGAGGAGATGTTAAAGGTCTGCCACCAATATTGCTCAATAACACGACGCCATTCAGTTTTAGATCATCAATAACCCGGTGTAACTCAGCCAGCGCTGCATCAGGCGCATCCATGGGAATCGAAGCAAATCCTTTGAACCTTTTTGGATGACGTGCGATCAAATCCGCATACGAGTCGTTGATCATCCGCGCGACTTCTGGCTGATGCCGAGCATCGGTGAAGAACACATTGGGCGTTGATAAAGAGACTACCTCGACATCAATGCCCGTCCGGTCCATATCTTCGAGACGTTTGCTGACATCGGTCATAGGCGCCGTCACACCAAAAAACCGCGCTCCGCGATAAGTGATGATTGTTTGTCCCGTAGAACTGGTAGCAAATGAAAACTCGGAGGGTAAGTCACGCACACAGCGAAAGAATTCGTCTGTGTAGAAGTGGGTATGAAGGTCTAGTTTGAACATCGCATTTTACAAATCAAGATCATAACGTTCTTCAGTGTGTACTGCGCCCCAGATTTCATGGGTGTTCTGTTCTGTTAAACGAAAGCCGGCTGCCTTATAGAGTCGAGCGGCCGTAGTAAGCTCGCTAATGGTCCACAAAAAGACTGACTTAAATTGTCGTTGACGACAGAACGTAATAGCGCTATCAAGAAGCTGTTTGCCAACTCCTTGGCCTCGCAAGTCGGGATGAACAATGAACCAGCGCAACTGCGCCCGCTCGCCGTGTCCCACGATCGCTATCGAACCATAGACGTGTTCGCCTTGCTCAGCAATTGCCAAGTAGTGGACTCTTTCGTCATATTTAACGGCGAATTCTCCAATTGCCGTTGCGACGTAACCTTCAAACGTATAGTCCAGCCCGTATTCAAGCGCATAGAGAGTGCCGTGTAACTGGACGATGGCGCCGATATCTCCTGGTCTTATTCCTTCGCGAATCTGCATTGATGACCCCAGTCAACATTTCCGAGTTCAGCTGTCAGATTTATCCGACACGCGCGTTTTGTTCAAGCTAAAAACGGACGGTATCTGTAGGTTCGAACAGGCACGCTGCTTGCCGTTACGCCTATCGAGTCTTAACCATCAAGTAACGAGGAGCAAGCTTTTACTATGAACAAACTCACTCCACAACTACTCTCACTTTTCTTCTTACTAGCGGCAACCACGGTCAACGCGCAAAGCACTCAGCAGGACATCAATGTCACATTGCGACCCTCACTTACCGTTGAAGAAAAGGTCGCCAATGAGACAAAAGAGAAACAACTACGAAAAGAAGCAGATGACAAGAGAGCCGCCGAAGAGTCAGCCCGAATTGCTGCCGCCAACCCAAAGAGTGTCTTACGAACAGCGCGCACGTTTCATACGTGGTCTGCAACCGAGTTTTTTGATGATGTACAACTGCAAAATGCTCTGCGCAAGGAGAAAGACTTTGACGATTTAGGATTGGCAATCGTTGATGGATCGACGTCCAACAATTATTCGGACGTAGTCATAAGAATCGATCGTCCATTATTCACCTATACTTTCACCTATCAGCTAACCAATCGAAGTAATGGACTAGTTCTGGCCACGGGAAAGGTTACGGCCTTTGATGGAAATGTCGCAGCGCCAAAACTAGCTAGCCGAATCATGGAAGACATTAGGGCTGCCCGAAAAGATTCACCAACTCGATAGATCTGAGCCTGCACCAAATAGCGTGGCTTATCAACTGCTCTACTCCGTGCAACCTTTGTGGCTGCTTCATAATTATCAATTCTCAACTGATAATTCATAATTATTAATTTTTCAGCGTCTTGACCATCTCAAACTGGTCCAGGACCAACTTGAAACCCTGCATCTCATAAAAACGCAGCGTCTCGTCCAGCCGGCGGTCGATATTGATAACCTTGAGAGGCGCATTAAGCTCTGCTTGCAACGCGCCGAGAATTGATGAGCCAACACCCTGGCGACGGTGTTCGCGCTGCACGGCAAGCTGCATCAAATTACCTGCCGGTGCAAACACGATTCCATATCCAACGCAGCTATCACCTTTGTATGCAGCTAGAGCGCGACAATCTTTCTCTGCCCTGGTCACGGCATCAATGGCATTTTGCCATGACGGATATCCATCCCAGAACGACGATAATGTCTGCCAATCGAACGTTTGGAGTCGACGCAATTCGAAGCTCGCTCGCTTATGACCGCCCTCGGTCCCGATATCTGCTAGAACCGCCAGTTTTCTGGTTTGCTTGAAACCGAGCTTCTCATAAAGACCGACGGCGGGTGAGTTTGTACTTATTACTTCAAGCAGACACTGAGAGATACTTTGATCGAGTAAAACTTCGAACATGTATTCCAACAGACTCTTTCCAATGCCAGTTCCCCGATGTGAGGGCACTACTCCAGTGCCGGAGTCATACGCGGTGCTTTGCCCTTGCCATTTACCGAGCGCATTCAGACTGAAACCGACCATCTCGCCGCCGTCGAAGGCGGCAACACTTTTTTCCAGGTCGACACCATCGCGCACCAGCCGCTGTCGAAACTGTTCGCGCGACACTTCCATGCTGACAACATAGTCTGAAAACGCTGCCAGGAAACATTTATAGAGCGGTTCAAAATCCGCGGGATTAAGACATTTGAAAGTGATCATAAGCGCTCAAGCGTGGTGCCTCTAACTTCGCTAACAAATTCAGTCCATCCAGCGAAGCGACCGGATAGTTTCCTCAATGTATGATCGTCAAGTCTCCAAGCATAAAGTTGCGTCAGCCATCCGGTCGCTCGAAAGCTGTCGCCGTACTGTACTTATAGTTGCTTACAAACAACAAACTAACAACAATCTAATCGTAACATTCGCGGGTAATACGCCGGTGCTATATTGTTTACAGAAGTTGATTCTTCCCGGTCTGAAGGGCAGCGGCGGCGGAGCGCAGGTGTCCTACCCACCTCATTTTTAATTTAGGTAAATAAAACCTAAGGAAAGGCGGCAGCAGTGACGACTCAGGCATCTGCGAGTAATGATGGGCGCCAGCGGCCAAACGTTAATAAAGATAACTGGCTCGGGTTCGTTGGCGATGTCGTCAACTTCACCGGCGAAGTCTGTTTTAAATCGATGCTCAGAATCGATGGCCACTTTTCAGGTAACGTTACTTCACCAGACGGCACTCTCATTGTCAGCACAGGGGCTCAAGTAACAAAAGCTGTCATAAAAGTTGCAGTGGCCAGGATAAATGGCAGAGTAGAAGGTGATATTGAAGCGACCAAGGAACTGGTTCTCGGTCGCACCGCCGATGTCGAAGGCGAAGTTGCGGCTCCCGCGCTCGTAGTTGAAGAGGGCGCGCGCTTCAACGGTAAATGCCGGCGCACTGAAGTGCCGGATCAGATAAGTCTAGCTGCTCGCACTCATCGATCAACCAGCAATCAATAACCGACCGAAGGAAGATACGGACCTTTTGGCTCGAAGTACTTACCTGTGGTCATTAGCGCCATTGGTTTAATCACTCGCATTCCCTTCTGAAGACACCAGCGAAATAAGGAACTCTGACGGGTCGGCAGTAGCAGCGAGATCATCTGCCCCTCACTAAGAGTACTGGCTCCAATCAGAAGCTGCTGCATGTCGTCCTCAGTTTCCGCAACCGCATGATTGAGTGCCCAGAAATTGGGCGCGGCGGCATAACCCACCACCCGTCCATCACGACGAGCGACAAAAGACTTCAAGAAAGGCGGGATATTCTTTAGTTCTACTGCGCGATCAAAACCGTGGATTTTGCGACATAAATCCGCGCATTCCTTCATGTCGTGATCCTGTAGCAGTTCAACTTCGGTCCCCGGCTTTTTATCGCCCGTTATCACACCCTCGATCAGTACGAGTGGCTCTCGCAGATCAAAACCGAGCGACGTGTAGAGCGACAGCGAGGCGGCATTAAACGCATCCTGGACCAGCCGGACTCCGGCGCTTTCTTCTGAGCGTTCCAGCACCGCTTGCATCAGAATTCGACCCACGCCTTTTGCTTGCGCCTGGGGATCGACTGTTATTGGACCAACAGCGCGAATGTCGTCATATTCCCAGAGGTGATTTGATCCGATTACTCTCCCATCGTCTTCCACCACGACATTGAAGACGTGCGGGCTGGCAAGGAGAGCTTGAGTAAATTCGATGCCGGCTTGTTCACTTGGAAAGTCAGGTCGGAAGTTGTGGGCATCGGAAATTTCCTTGAAGGCGTGATAACAGATCTTTCCGCAAGTCTCGACATCCTGCTGTCGCATTTCGCGCTGTTGAAGATTCATTGGTGCGTTGTCCTTTGGAGTGCGGTTATCCTTGGAGTGCGCCGGCCCGGCGGCGCTTTGTTATACCAGGATCTAACAGTGAAGAACCACTATGTGGAGTGCGCAGGACGTTCTGTACCAAATACTACAGGTGACTGGGGTTCTGTAATAATTACGCAGCGTAGATAACAAAGCGCCGCCGGGCCGGCGCACTCCAAGGTGGTTGCTTAACCGAACGCTGGCACAAACACGTCTGCGACAAATGCTTCATACGAGGTCGCTGTCGAGGTGCTCGGAGACCGCGGTTCTAACATCTTGATGTGACCAGAATTGAGTGCCTCGCCTAACTCCGCAATCAACCCCGCTACGTTCGCAGACACACCCATCTGTTCTAACGCAGCCCGGAATTCGGCTGAGGAAAGCTCCTTGTAGACCAGCCCAGGCTTGCCAATCGCCTTGCCGATAATCGAAGTTACATCGTTATAGCTTAGGTCGCGTTCGCCGTGCAGTTCCTTCGTCTGTTTACCGCGAAAGTTGAGCTTGAGGAGTAGGTCGGCTGCTGCAACTCCAATGTCCCTGGTTGCGATCATCGGAATACGCAAATCCGAATGTAGCGGACCAGCAGTAGCGCCCATCATCCGGATCGGCATCACTTGTGTCAGAGTGTTCTCCATGAAGTATGCCGGACGAAGATGAAGCACATTCAAATCGGCAATTTGGTTGAGTCGTTCTTCCAAATAATGCAAGCCAGCCACTGGACCAGTGCCGTCAGGCTTGTCGGCGCCAACGCTGCTGAGCGACAAAACATTCGGTACACCTGTTTTTTCGATAGCCTTCGCTATCACGTCTGAAGTCTGATCCTGTTCAGCTCTGTAGTTCGAACTGGTCATGCTTGGTGGAATCATCGCGAATACCGCGTTAGCATCACTAAACGCCGTAACCACGGCGCTTTCATCACGCAAGTCAGCGACTGCCACTTCCGCGTTCCTGGCTGCAAACTGCTGCAACCGCTCTCGACTTCTACCGACAACGCGAACCTTTTGGCCAGCCTCGAGCAGTCTCGTTGCGAGAACATGGCCCGTGTTTCCAGTTGCTCCTGTTATAACGTACATCTTTCTACCTCTAATCCCTTTCTCGATCCTTATTATCTATTATTCCTTCTGCACTTCAATGAAATACAGATCCGTGGCTACCTCGAATTGGTCCTTTTTGATTTCTGTCTTCAGCGTTTGCCATTCCGTCGTCGGGAGAATCTGTTGCCAACTACCAGCGACACCTACGCGAACGGGCATACTGAAGTTTGCCTCATCCACTTTCCACCGGTAAGCGACTGTCCCCTCCGAAAATTTCAACTCGAGCCTGGGCAAAGAAGTGTGGCGCAGGTACTGATTAAATATCGGTGTCAGGTTGCGACGGGTCTTCTGGTTAAAGTACTCGACCATCTCCTCGGTCATAATGTTCCGATATTTAAAGTGCTGGTAAACATCACGTATTAACGCAAACCAACGCTTGTCATCATCAATGACACTCCGCAGTGTGTTCAAGAACAAGGCGCCCTTGAAGTACATGTCCTGCGGTGGCGTGGCGTTTATTCCTCTTGCAGGAATAATTGGCTTCCGGTTCTGGACCTTTGCTTTGTAACCATTCGTATACTTCAAGCCATCGACCTTGCCATACATGAATTCAACATACAGACATTCGAGATAGGTGGTCCATCCCTCGTGAATCCACATGTCCGAAGTGTCCGCAGCAGATACGCTGTTTCCAAACCATTCGTGACCGCTTTCATGAATGATTATGAAATCAAAACGCGGGCTGATGCCAACGCCAGTCCAATCGCGCTCGAGATATCCATTCGCAAAGTGGTTCCCGTAGGTCACGGCGCTCTGGTGCTCCATTCCTGAATAAGGCGCCTGGATCAGTTTGTAACCATCCTTTTTGAAAGGGTATTCACCAAAATAGTTCTGAAACGCCTCGAGCATTCCGCGCGCCTGCACAAATTGTTTTTTGGCCTTATCCACGTCTTCGGCTAAAGCGTAATAGTCAAGGCTCAAGTCTCCCAACCTGTCGGAGAAGTGTTCGTAACGACCAATATTGAGTGAAACGTTGTAGTTGTTAATGGGATAGTTTACGAGCCAGTCCCAGCGCGTGTAACCATCAGCCAGGTCAGTTTTGCCGACGAACCTTCCGTTCGATACGTCGACGAGGTCTTTCGGAATTTCGACACTGATCCGCATGCTCTCGACTTCGTCGCGCCACTGGTCCTTATTGGGCCACCATATAGATGCCCCCTCGCCCTCGCAAGCTGTATTGATCCACGGACGCCCTGATGGGTCCTTTCGAAAAGCGATACCTCCGAAGCGACCTGTTTCCAACGGATGGCCTGAGTAATAGAAGTCGATATCGTAAGTGCGACCGGATTTTAGCGTCTCCGGAAAATCAACGAAAACAGCTCCATCTTCTCGTTCAAACTTCAGCGGCGCGCTCGCAATCTTAGCTTTCAGCAAGACGATCTTGTCTACGTTCAAAGCCTGATGCAGATCCAGTTGAATTCGATTATCGTCCTTCAGCATTTTGAAACGAACGAGTGTATGTCCTTTTAAGAACTTTTGTTCCGGGTCAACTCGCACGGTCAGTTCGTAATAAATCAGATCGTTATTGGCACGGTAAGGACCATACTCGCCTCTAAGAATTTCAGCTCGAGTAGGAGTGGGTGAAGGCTGTTGAGCAGTTGCCACTCGGTTTCCAAATACAACTAGGGAAATCAAGATGAGATAAAGAGACACTCTTTTCATTTTTGATACTTTACGGTCAGTGCTATTTTTTTGCATAAAAGTACAGGGCATTAGCAGGGTACCGAGAAGCGACCGGATGGTCATCCCACAGCGTAGTGTTTGGATCATTCAAGTCCTTTCTAAGCACACCAACTCCCGACGTACCCGAATCCCACAGCGCGGCAGCGTGGGGATCATTCAAGTCCTTTCTAATACCAAGCCCTCCACCTTGTTTACGCCAAACGCCGCAGTCGAACTAAAGGCCTTGAACGATCCACACGCTGCCGCGCTGTGGGATTCCCAACCTTTTCGGAACTGCTCGCGATCGTAGAAGGGACTTGACCATCCACACGCTGCCGCGCTGTGGGATTCCCAACCTTTTCGGAACTGCTCGTGATCGTAGAAGGGACTTGAACCATCCACACGCTGCCGCGCTGTGGGATTCCCATCCTGCTGGTAATGCTCGTGATCGTAGAAGGGACTTGAACCATCCACACGCTGCCGCGCTGTGGGATTCCCATCCTGCTGGTAATGCTCGTGATCGTAGAAGGGACTTGAACCATCCACACG
>Ga0070664_100003321_pt1 | contig 13002 bp, 8 predicted proteins | sample KBSC73metaG_FD_65863 | JGI IMG/M metagenome (GOLD analysis project Ga0070664, IMG submission 65863) | Corn rhizosphere microbial communities from Kellogg Biological Station, Michigan, USA - KBS C7-3 metaG | ecosystem: Host-associated > Plants > Roots > Rhizosphere > Soil ... | reverse complement strand
AGGGCGTAGCCGAGCGGCGCGAGGGCCATCGGCGTCCCCGGATGTCCGGAGTTCGCTTTCTGAACACCGTCCATGGCGAGCGTGCGGACGGTGTTGATGCTGAGGAGATCGAGGTCGCTCATGAAATCATTTTGGAGGTTGAGCGAAAGATAGTAGGACGCGGCAGGCACTGCCGTACGACTTCGTAGCTCGTACGACGACGTAGACGGACCCGGATGCAAGCCCAACGAATGCACCAACGCCGCTCTACCGTGGCGCCCTGATCAGAGCGTTGCAGGTAGAGCGGCGTCAATGCATTCGTTCGGCTCGGGATGCCGGCCTCAGTACGTCGTTTACCGAAGTACCGAGTAGTACGGCGGTGCATCAGTACGGATTAGTACGGCTGTGCCTTGCCGGACTCCGCGCTCAGCGCCGCGCGAAGTACGCGAGCGCGCCGGTGGAAGTCGGGATGCTGAGTTGGTACGTGGAGTTGAGGGCCACCGCCGCTGCGTCCGCGATCACGCGTGCGCCCTCGGCGCTCGGATGGATGCCGTCGAGGCTGATGTACGGTCCGTACGGCTGCGACGTCGTCATGACCGTGATGGCGTTGAATGCCGGCTTGGTGACGACGTCCTCGTAAAGCGCACCGAGCGGGAAGTACGCGAAGCCGCGTGCCTGCGCCTCGTTCCGAATCACCACATTCATCGCCGCGAGCTGCGCGTTGGTCGCCGCGGTGCCGGCGACGTCGAGGATGTAATCCTCGGTCCCCGGAATGTCGGTGCAGCTCAGCGTGTACTGTCCGAGGCCGTTGCTGGCGTAGAACGCGCCCGTTCCGACCGCGGTCGGCACGATCACCGGCACGAACATGAGGTTGGCGTTGCCCTCACAGTCGGCGGAGACTGCAACGTTGAACGGTGCGAACGTCGCCCTGGCAGCCCAGAACTCGGCGCCCGTTCGGAACGCCGGGAAGCTGCGCACGTCGTTCACTAGTCCGACGAGCACGGCGTGCTTCGCTGCGGCGTCGACTCGAGCCACGACCTGACGGTACTGCGGCTCCCACACGGAGACGGGTACGATGTTCACGCCGGGAGCGTAGATCCCGTGCGACGCGCCGAGGATGTCGTTTCCGCCGAGCTCCACGGACACGATCTTCGGGTTCTGCGACTCCATCGCCGTCACCTGCGACTGACCGGGCGCAAGGACTCGAGGATATTGCGTCGCATGGCCCGGGTCGGGATTCTCGGGGGTCGCCGTGAGCGCCTGACCGGTGCGCGCGCCGTCGATCGCGACGTTGCCTGCCGGCAGCACGACGCCGGCCTCGTTCGGCATGCACTGGCGCAGCAGAAAGGTCAGACCGGCCCCCTCGCCGCTGGTCCGCTTGCCGGTACTGAGCGGCGCCATGAGCGGCGCCGAGCATCCGGGGGCCTGAATGAGTGGAAGCGACAGCTCGCGATGGGCGAGCCGGGCCAGCTGCGCCGGCCACGACGTCTGCTGGGTCGCGGCGTACACGCCGTCTCCCTGGACGCCCATGCTGATGCTCGTACCGATGGCGACGTAGCGCTGGAAGATGCCCTCGCCACCGGCGAACAGCTCCGGGGAAGCCTGCGTGATCGGCTGGCGAGTTTCCGTCGGGGCGACGGGTCCGTCCGCGCAGGCGGCGAGGGCGGCGACGGCGAGGGCGGCGACGGCGAGGGCTGCGGGGTAGAAGCGACGTGTATGCATAAGGAGCTCCGGTTGGGTTTCTGACCGGCGCGGTGAGAGTTGACCGCGTCATGCGTTGGAGGAGCATCCTCCGCAGCGTGGCCACACAGTCGCCTCGCGCCACCCTCCCGTCCGTAGTGCGAACGACGTAGGCGCCCGACGAGATCGACGTAGAGGCGCGGCGCTCGCGTCGTAAGCCGACGGGCGCGCCGGAACGGGCGCGCCGCGCTGCGCTACGGCCGATACAGGTCGGCGCGGGTGAGCGGCACCGACACCGAGCCATCGGGCGTCGGCTTCGCGAGCAGCGTCTGGATGAGCGTGAGCCGCCCGCTCAGGAACCCGAGCGTCGTGGCGGCCATGTAGAGCCGCCAGACGCGATACGTGTGCTCGCCGACGAGGGCCGCCGCCTCGTCGTGCGCGGCCTCGAGCCGTGCCACCCAGTGGTGCAGCGTTCGCACGTAGTGCTCACGCAGGTTCTCGACGTCGCGCACCTCGAGCCCCGTTCGCTCGGCGCCGGCGAGCAGAGCACCCAGCGTGACCAGCTCGCCGTCCGGAAAGACGTATCGCTGGATGAACGCGTCGCGCTTCCATAGTCGTCGCGAGAGCCACGTACGCACGCCGCGCTGCTCGGCCGCACCACCGCGCACGAGCCCATGGTCGAGGAACAGGCCGCCCGGCCGCAGCGCATCGTGCACCGCGGTGAAGTACGCCGCGAGCCGCGCCGCGCCGACGTGCTCGCGCATACCGACGCTCACCGCCTTGTCGAACCTCCACTCGCGCGGGATGTCGCGGTAGTCGCGCAGCTCGATGCGCACGCGCTCGCCGACTCCCGCCGCGGCGAGGCGATCGCGCGCCGCGCTGGCCTGTAGCTCGCTCAGCGTGATGCCGACCCCCGTCACGCCGTAGCGAGTGGCGGCGTACTCGAGCAGGCCGCCCCAACCGCATCCGACGTCGAGCAGATGCTCGCCCGGCCGTAGCCGAAGCTTCCGGCAGATGTGCTCGAGCTTCGCTTCCTGTGCGGCATCGATGTCTTCGCTGCCGGTCGGGAAGTAGGCGCACGAGTAGATGGACCGGCGGTCGAGCCAGAGCGCGTAGAAGTCGTTGCCGACGTCGTAGTGGTGGCGCACGGCGGCGGCGTCGCGACGCTGACTGTGCGGCTGCACCCCGAGCAGCCGGAACGCTCGCCGCGTCGCCTGCGCGGGATCGTCGCTGCGCGCCGCCGCCGGCGCGTCGTCCTCCACCGGGAGTGCACGCAGCGCACGTACGAGGGCGAGCAGCACCCGTGGCGTGCGGAGCCGCGACGCCGCCAGATCACCGAGGCGGCCCGCCGCACCGAGGTCGCCCTCCGCGTCGAGATCGTCGCGCAGGTATGCCTCGACGAGCGCGAGCTCCGATGGCGGAAGGAGCGCGCGGCGCAGCGCTCCCGGACGTCGGACGACGAGCGTGAATGGCGGCGTGGCACCGGACGGGGCGTCGAGGCTGCCGTCCCAGAGTCGCACGGCGAAGCCGCGCGACTCCACTGGTCCGAACGCGATCGCGAGTGCCGCGCGCGCCGCAGCGAGCGAGCTGCTGCCGGTCCTTGTCGGCGGCTCGACGGGCACCGCCGCGCGACCCGGCGTCGCGGTCCCGACGCTCACGCTGCCGGCAGACCCTGCCGGCGTGCCACGTCGGCCAGCTCGCCACGCGACGCCACGCCGAGCTTCACGAAGATGCTCGACAGGTGGGTGCTGACGGTGCGTGGCGAGATGCCGAGCGTCGCCGCGATCTCCTTGTTCGACTTTCGCGCCGCGACGAGTCGGGCGACGTCCACCTCGCGTCCGGTGAGCGTGCCGACTCCGGCGAGCGGCGTCTTGGCGGGTGGTCGCAGGCCGAGCTCGCGAATCACGTCGCGCGTGATCGAGAGCTCCACCTCGGCGCGCATACGGAGGAACGCGTCGTGCGCGCGGCGCAGCTCGCGCGTCGCGCCTTCGAGGTCGCCGAGCTTCGCCAGCACCCACGCCAGCTTGCGACGAACGCGCGCCGCGTCGAGCAGCCACGGGATCGCCTCGAGCGCCTCGGCGCTCTTCCGCAGCAGCGGTGCGGCCTTCTCGTAGTCCCGGTCGAGCATCGCGATGAGGCCGTCGCACGTGTCGGCCCACGCGATGCCGAGCTTGTGGCCGAGCTGCAGCGAGTCCTTGCGCAGCCGCGCCTCGTATCGGCGCGCCGTGTCGCGATCGCCCAACCAGAGCGCCGCTTCGATCGTCATCGGCAGCAGCCGATGAATCCCCCACGCCAGATACCCCGTGCGATCGACGAGCGCAAGTCCGGCGTCGCCGATCTCGATCGCGCGCCGATAGTCTCCCATCGCCACGTGGTAGGCGACGAACCCCGCGTGCACCGGCACCGCCGAGTGCACGTTCGCCACGCGCATCACGCGCTCGTCGCCGGCCGAGAGCTTCCACGCTTCGTCGAGATACTCCTTCGCCTTCGCCGCATTGCCGCGATGGAGATGGATCATCGCAGCCCACACGAGCAGTCGCGGCAGCAGCACGCGCTGCCGCAGCGCGCGCGCCATCGGGATCGTCCGCTCGGCCAGCGCGAGCCCGGCATCCCAGTCACCCGTCCCCGAGTGCAGCTCGACGGCGATCTCCGCGGTCCAGCAGCGCAGCACCGGCGATCCCAGCTCGTCCGCGAGCCGCTCGCTCTCGGCGAGATGCCGCGCCATCGCGCCGCTGCTTCCCGACAGTCCACCCACCATCGCCATCGCCCAGTGCGCCGACCACGCGACGCCGCGCTCGCCCGCGGCCTCGGCGAGCTCGATGGCGCGCATTCCGTCGGCGTGGGCGCGCTCGGTGGGTCCGATGAACACGTGCAGCAGCAGCGAGGAGCGATGCACGCGCGCCAGCACTCCGGCGTCGCCGAGCCGCTCGGCGACGGCGAGCGCGGCGTCGATCTCCGTGCGCGCGTCGTCGGCGTTGCCGAGCGCCTGCAGCGTGATCGCCTTCGCGATGCGCACGCGCGAGAGCAGATCGTCGTGGCCGGCGCGCTCCGCCGCGGCAAGCGCCACGTCGAAGTGCGCGAGCGCCTCGTCGTACCGAGTGCTCCAGAAGGCGCCGAGGCCGAGCCGCCGCTCGATCGCCGCGACGCGCACCGTGTCGCCCGCCCGCTCGGCGGCGGTGCGTGCACGCGTCCAGAGCGCGTTCGCGGCGTCGTAGTCGCCGAGCCGTTGCCGCGCCTGCGCGAGATCCTCGACGAGCGAGTCCGGGTCCACCACCGACGCGTCGAGCGATCCGGCGCGATCGAGCTGCTCCAGCGCCGCGTTGAGGTAGTTGGCCGCCTCGCGGTTGGCGTACCGCGCGAGCGCGTCGCGTCCCGCGGCCGCGAGATAGCGCACCGCCTTGCCCGCCAGGCCGCGCGCCTCGGCGCGCGAAAAGTGGTACGCCAGCTCGTCGGCGTGCGCCGCGGCATCGGCGCCGTACAGCGATTCGAGCGCTTCGGCGACGGTGGCGTGCAGCAGGCGTCCGCGTGCCGTCCCGAGCTCGCCGTACAGCACGTCGCGCACGAGCGGGTGGGCGAACTCGTAGGTGATGTCGCCGTCGCTCTGCACCGATTCGGAGAGCACGCTCTGCGCGCGCAGCTCGTCGAGTGCGGTGAGGACGTCGCTCTCGGTCAGTCCGCTCACGGCGACGAGCGCATCGTGCGACGTGCGGGTGCCGATCACCGCGGCGAGGTTGGCGACGGTGCGTGCCGCGGGGCCGAGCCGGTTCACGCGCGCGGTCACCGCGTCGCGGATGGAGCGAGGCATGCCGGGCATCTCTGCCTCCCAGCCGAGCCACGACCCGTTCTGCTCGTGCAGCGCTCCCGATTCGACGAGCGCCTTGAGCACCTCCTCGACGAAGAACGGGTTGCCGCGCGTCCACGAGTAGAGCCGCCCGGCGAGCGCCCGCGCGGACGCGGCGTCGGCATGGAACGATTCGCGTACCAGCTCCTGCAACGCGTCGGCAGCGAGCGGCTCGAGGCGCATGAGGCGTGCGGCGCCGAGGGAGAGCAGGGATTGCTCGGTCGCGCGCAGCGTCGGGTTCGCGTCGAGCTCCGTCTCATTGTACGTGCACAGGAGCGCGACGCGCTCGCTGCCCGAGTGTCGCGCCACGAAGTGGAGCAGCTCGAGCGACGAGCTGTCGGCCCACTGAAGGTTCTCCAGCACGAGCAGGATCGGCTTCTGTGCCGCGAGCTGACCGAGGAACTGGGCGAAGCTCCAGTGCAGCCGCGACTTCACGTCGCCGCCCTCGCGCGACGTCGGCGTGTGCGTGCCGGTGGAGAAGGCGGGACAGATGTTGGCGAGCGTCGCGGCGTCGCCGCGCGCCATCACCGCGAGCGCCGCCGGCGTCAGGCCACGCAGCACCGCGGTGAGTGCATCGGCGAACACCGCGTACGGCACCCCCGTCTCCACGGGGTAGGCGCGGCCGATGGTGACCGTCCAGCCCTGGCGCGCGGCGTGCTCGGCGACCTCGCCGACGAGCCGCGTCTTGCCGACGCCGCCGACGCCCGCAAGGAGCGTCGTTCCTCCGCGGCTGGCAGCAGCGTCTTCGAGCCATGCCGCGAGTGCCGCGACTTCTCCATCGCGACCAACGAGCGGCAGCGGGAATGGACCGCGCCCTCGCCGCACGCCGCCTTCGGCGTGTCGGCCCAGCATGCTGTGCATGAGGCCGAGAATGTGACGCAGGTTGCAAGTCCGCTAGTGCGGAGGTCTCGAGGTCCGAGGGTCCGCGGCTGCCTTGGGAGGCCGACGGTCCCTAGGCCGTTGCCGTTCCGGACCTCCGGACCCCCCGACCCCCGGACTACCGAACAGCGATCGTCGTGCGCTTCTCGGGGCCGATGAAGAGGAGGCCCGTGTTGGGCGAGCGCATGGGGTCGACGAGGGTTCCGCGCGAGGTCACGCGCACGTGGTCGGCCACCTCGCTCGGTGTCGCCGTCGGGTGCGCCTCGAGGTAGAGCGCGATCGCGCCGCTCACGTAGCCGGCCGACATCGACGTGCCCGTCCAGAGCTGGGTCGTCGCGAGGCGGCCCTCCATGCTCGGGAGCATCACGGAGTCGCCTGGGGCGAAGACGTCGAGACAGGCGCCGAACGCGGTGCCCGGCGTGCGGGCATCGACGAGGCGAGCGGTGGAGTCGGACCCGATGCGTCGCACGCGCGACGCGCCGACGACGATGGCGCCCGGCGAGTTGGCTGGCGCGATCCGGCAGGCGTTCATCTCGATGTTGCCCGCCGAGACGACGACCGGGATGCCGGCCTCGATCAGTGCCGTGACGGCGCTGTCGAGCGCAGGGATCGTCGCCGCGGTGTCGGCGATGAACGACCAGTTGGCGACGGCGCGACGCTCGGGATGCCGCGCGTGGTCGTCCAGCACCCAGCGTGCGCCCTGGACGATGGCGTCGATCGTGCCGCGCAACCGGCGGCACTCGACCATCTTGACGTCGACGATCTCCGCGCCGGGCGCGACGCCGAGCGTCGTTCCAGCCACGGCGCCGGCGACGGCGGTGCCATGCGCGTTGCAGAGACGCTCCTCACCGGGGAAGGCGTTGAAGCCGCGGCGCACGCGGCCGGTGAGCTCGGGATGCGTAGCGAGGATGCCGCCGTCGAAGACGTAGACCGTGACGCCGCTCCCCGTACCGAAGTGCCGGTACGTGCGGTCGAGGGGCAACGACTGCTGGTCGATCCGGTCGAGGGCGAGAGACACCGTCTGCGACTCGACGTACTCGGTCGTCGCGGGAGCAACCGGGCTCGCCGCGGCGGCGACGCCGGTGTTCACGCTCCCCGACACGCCGCGCGTCGCCGGTGCACAGCCACCGAGCAGCGTCGCCGCGACCGCGAGGGCGGTCCCGATGGAGCGGGTCGGAAGCGAAACGCGGCGACGCATGCGACGGCGGCAGTGAGATGTTTGGAGGCGAGACGTTACGCTCTGCGCCTACCACTAACACAAGCACCGTGCCAGATCGCCTTTCGCCGTCGTCTGGGTCTGTTGAGTGCGCCGCGCGCGGAGGACGCGCCGCGGACACGAGACGGGCCGGCAACGCGTGACGCGCTCCGGCCCGGTGTCACACCGTTCGACGCGGCTGTGGCTCTACCGCACCAGCCCTTCCACCTCGGCGGCCTTGCACCGTTCGGCATGCGCGGGGTAGGCGTGGCCGCAGTGGACGCACTGCTCGCCGAAGCCGGTGCGTTTCCAGATCAGGTAGTAAACGGCGCGCTGCAGCTTGGCGACGCGATCCTCGAGATCGCGGACGGACGTGCTGGATTCCATGGCTCCTCCCGGGTCGGAGGCGCAACATCGCACGCCGACGCCGCTGGCGCTACTGGGATACGCGGACAAGAGCGCAACGATCTAGTCGAAATACATTAATATCAATTGATACGGCTTTCTGGGCGTGTGGCGGAGAGCGCTTCGCTCGCTGAGCGCACCTTGCTGGGGAGGCGCGCGATTCCTCGACTCGCTTCGCTCGCTCGGAATGACCGACGCACCCGCGCACCCGCGCACCCGCGCAGCCGCGCACCGGCGCATCACCGCACCCTCATCGGCTCCATCTCGTACAGCGCGAGCCGGCAAGCTGCCAGCGCCGGCTCGGCGATCGAGTAGTGGATCCAACGTCCGTCGCGCCGGTCGAGCACGAGACCAGCCTCGCGGAGGATCCGGAGGTGGTGGGACATGAGCGACTGCCCGATGTCGACGAGAACCATCAGGTCGCTCACCGATCGCTCGCCGGAGGCGAGGTGCTCGAGGATGCGCAGGCGGGTCTCGTCGCCGAGGGCGCGAAACCGCAGCGCGGCGACGGCGCGCAACTGGTCAGGGCGTGAGGCCATTTCAGTATCAATTGATATTTATATTATGCCTCGCCCGCGCCTTTCCGCCTACGCCTCTAGGCGGCTGGTGAGAGTCCGGGCCACCGAGGAATAATATCAATTGATGCTCATGTGACAAGGGCGGCGGAGCCCCTCGTCGGCCCCGCCGCCCATACGCCCGACCTGGGCGCTCAGCGCTCGTGCTTCGGCTCCCGTGTGTCCGAGCTGTTCACCGGCCGACCGCCCGCGCCGCCGTAGCCGCTCCGGTGCTGGTCGTCCTCCGGTAGTGGCTCCGAGCCGGCCCGCTTGCCCCCATCGCGGCTGCTCCGGCCAGTCTCCTGGCCCGACAACGCGGTGGAATCGCTCTCCGGGCGATCGCCCCCCTGCTGGGCGTTGTGCATCCCTTCGGACGCCTCGCTGCCGGCGCCGGTCTGGCGGCTCTGGCGCCCCGTCGGCGCGTCGGAGTGCTGGTCCGGGGCGCTCGGGCCCTGATCGGGAGCCCCCACCCGTGTCCCCTGGTCGTCACCCAGCCCGTCCACCGATCCCTTCGACCGTTGCTCGTCCATCGCCGCCTCCTCCGACTCGGGAATGTCTGCGCCCGGCGGGCGCCCCGCCCTCAGGGGCAACGCACATGCCACGGACGGGCCTGCGCCGTGACCATGCGCCGTGACCACGCGCCGTCGCGTATCGTCGAAAGGGACGGCACCCGTGCGCCAGACTCGTCTCCCGAGCCGATGGCCCCCTCCACAGATTCCGCAGTCCTCTCCGCCAGCGCCGTCGCCGATCGTGGCGACCGGCCAGATGCAGCGTCGACGGCGACGCTGTCGCGAGAGCTCGCGGAATTCCTCATGGACCTCGCGATCGCGATGCACAAGCACGCGATCTACCCGCCGGGACACCCGCTCCTCGACCAGGCGGTCGATTCCGTCCACGCAGGGCTCACCGGGCTGCTGTTCGACCGACCCGCGCTCTCGATCGGCGTCGCCCGTCGGCAGCTCGTCATCGAGGGCGTCGCCACCGATTCGAGCCATCCGGTGCTCGCCGAGCTGGCCGGCAAGCTCCATCGCCATCACCTCGGCGCGGTCAAATTCCTCCCCGGGCTGAGCCGCGCCGATCTGAGCGACATGCTGAGCATCGTCGGTCTCGAAGCCCAGCGTGGTGCGCAGCCCCTCGGACTTCAGCCCGAGCTGATTCAGTCGCGCTGGGAGCGCGTGAAGCTCTTCCCCCTCAGCTACGACCGGCTCGAGCTCCTCGACGACGAGGATCTCGACGCCGAGGGAGACGACGCCGGCCGCAAGACGCGAAGCGGCCAGGCCGCGCAGCTCTGGGTCGGTCTCGCACGAGCCGCCGTCGTATCGGACATCGCCACGCGAAGTGACGACGAGGCGATCGAACCGGAAGCGGTCGCGAAGGCGATCGACGATCACAGCCGCGAGCAGGCCTACGATCAGGTCATCGTGGGCTACCTGCTCCAGATCGCCCACGAGGTGCGGAACGACGGGTCGCGCGAGCATGGCCGGCTGCAGCGCCGGATCTCGAAGCTCGTCGGCTCGCTCCAGCCGCAGACGCTCGAGCGACTTCTCGAGATGGGTGGAGACGCCGGACAGCGCCGCCGTTTCGTGCTCGACGCGGCGCAGGGGATGACGGTTCACGCGGTCGTGGAGCTCGTCCGGGCCGCCGCGAATGCCGAAGGGTGCACGATCTCGCACTCGCTCGTCCGCATGCTCACCAAGCTCGCCACCCACGCGGCGAACGACATGAGCGCGCGCAGCCGCGCCGCGGACGAAGAGTTTCGCGAGCACGTGGAACGGCTCATCGGATCGTGGTCGCTCGACGATCCGAATCCCGTCGCCTACTCCGCCACGCTGTCGCAGCTCTCGCAGGCAAGCGCGACGCCGCACGACGATGTCGCTCCCGCACGGTATGCATGCGAGCCGGCGCGCCTTCTCAGTACGGCGCTCGAGATCGGCACCGAAGGCCCGCGCGTGTGGAACGCCGTGGACGCGATGCTCGATCAGGGCGCCATCGGCGAGCTGCTCGATCTTCTCGACGGCGCCCCCGTGCCGACGAACGCCGTAACCGCCGGCATGTGGTCGCGGATTCTCGCCCGCGACACGCTGCGCCAGCTGCTCGCCGCGCAACGGCCGGAGCACACGGTGATCCGCCGGCTCGTGGCGCGGATCGGCGCGGACGCCGCGCCCCCCGTGCTCGCGTCGCTCGAGAACTGTCCCGAAGGTGGCCGTCAGGAGCGATTGCTCTCCTACCTGGTGCAGATCGGGACGGCGGCGGCGCCGGCCGTCGCGATGCGCCTGCCCGACGCGACACCCGAGCTCGCGCGCGAGCTGCTCGTCTGCCTTGCCAAGATCGCCCCGCCGGCGCCGCCGCCCGAGGTGCAGCTCTGCCGCGAGCACCCCGACCCGGCGGTGCGGCGCGAAGCCGTGAAGCTCCTCCTCGGCTACGCAGCGGCGCGGGAGACGACGATGCTCACGAGCGTGAACGATCCTGACGAGCGGGTCGCCTACTGCGGGATCCTCGCCGCCGCGCACGGCTGTCCGGCCGACACGGCCGCGGTGATCCGCCGACGAATCGACGCGGGCGAGCTCGCGGACGGCACCGTGCGCGCCGCAGGCATCCGCGCCGTCGCCACCCAGCTCGATGAAGGGACTCTCAACTGGCTTCTGCGCCGCACGCTCGTCACCGGTGGCATCATGCGACGCACGCGCCTCGCCCCCGCCTCGCCCGAGCTGCTCGCGTCGCTCAATGCGCTCGCGTCACACTGGTCCGCCGATGCGCGCGCCACGGTAGCCATCTCGCTCGCGCGCACGAGCCCGAGCCCCTCGATCCGCGCCGCGGTGCACGCGCGATGAGCGAACCGGTCCGCTTCCTCACGTCGTTCGCCCAATCGGTTGCGACGATGGCGCTGTATGGCCCGTCCCACCCGGCGCGCTCACGCTCCGTCGATGCGTCGTACCGCCTCCTGCGCGATCTCCAGACGCACGACGCGCAACCGGAGTTCTCCTTCCTCGGCGACGAGGTCGTGTACGGTCAGCATCCGCTCCGCGAGATGCGCGACTGGGAGTGGGGCGCACGGCTCGCCGCCGCCGGAGTGCAGCGACTCGAGTTCGCCGCGGACGTCACGCGCGAGGAGTTCGAGGAGTTCCTCGAAGGCATCGTGGCGCGGCTGGCAATGCCGCTGGTCGAAAGCTCCCAGATGCGCCCTGCCGGCGGCCGAGGCAGCGGCGCGATCCGCTACGGCGCCATCGGCATTCGTGGCGAGAGTCGCTTCGCGCCGCTGGTGCCGGAGGTGACGCTTCCGACCGCGAGGCTGAGCTACGAGCTCTCCGAAGAGGTTGCGACGATCGAGTGGATGCACGAGCAGGTGAAAGCGCGCGAGGAGCTTCCTCTGCTCGAGGCGGAATCCGTCGTCCGGTCGCTCGCCGTGGCGATGCACGGCGATCAGGAGATGCTGCTCCCGCTGCTCTCGCTGCGGGAGTTCGACGAGTACACGACGACGCATTCGCTCAACGTCTCCGTGCTGACGATGGCCCTCGCCGAGGCGATGGGGATGGGCGCCCGCGACGTACGCGCGTTCGGCGTCGCGGGGCTGCTGCACGACCTCGGCAAGACGCGAATCCCGCTCGACGTACTGAACAAGCCGGGCCGGCTCACCGACGGCGAGCGCATGGTTATGCAGAACCACACCATCGAGGGTGCACGCATCATCCTCGAGGGCGACCGCGATCTCGATCTCGCCGCGGCGGTGGCGTACGAGCACCACATCATGATCGACGGTGGCGGCTACCCGCACCGCCGGATCGCGCGCAAGTGCCACTGCGCCAGCACGCTCGTGCACGTCTGCGACGTGTACGACGCGCTCCGCACCCACCGTCCCTATCGCGTGGCGTGGGAGACGGCCGCGGTGCTCGAGTACATCGAGCAGGGCGCCGGGACCGACTTCGATCCCGACGCGGCCCGGACCTTCGTCGACCTCATGCGCCGCATGGAGGGTCGGATCGAGCACGCGACGCTCGCCGATCTTCGCACTGGTGTGCAGGAGACCGCCGCGGCGGCGTCTCCCTGACGGAGGGACGCGGACGGCGTGAGCCGTCCGCGTCTGGTGACCGGACGGCCCGAGGTGCCATCTTGGGCACCATGGTCACGCCCGACCGGCTCGCCGCACTCTTCAACGCCTATCACACGCCGCTCGTCCGCTTCCTCACGCGGCGGCTCGGTGACCGTGACGAAGCGGAGGAGATCGCGCAGGAGACGTTCGTGCGCGCCCTCAAGCAAGAGACGATCGCCAGCGAGCGGTCGTGGCTGTTCGCCGTCGCGTCGAACCTCGTGCGCGACGAAGCGCGGCGCGGCGCGCGCGAACGAAAGCGGCACGACCTGATCCGCGTGCGGGAGGAGGCAGAGTCGTCGGTCGAGCCCGAGCCGACGACAATGGAGCGCGAAGAGGACCGAGCGCTCGCCCGGCAGGCGATCGAGATGCTCGGCGAGCGCGA
>Ga0070664_100003315_pt1 | contig 13014 bp, 11 predicted proteins | sample KBSC73metaG_FD_65863 | JGI IMG/M metagenome (GOLD analysis project Ga0070664, IMG submission 65863) | Corn rhizosphere microbial communities from Kellogg Biological Station, Michigan, USA - KBS C7-3 metaG | ecosystem: Host-associated > Plants > Roots > Rhizosphere > Soil ... | reverse complement strand
CCCGTTGGATCGTTCGGCACCGTTTGCGACACCTGCACGAACGGACGCGACGACCCGACGTTGAGCGACGCTTGCCGGTTGTTCTGCGCAATGATGACCGGCAGGGAGAGAACCTTCACGTCGCCGCGGGACTGAAGCGCATTGATCGCGACATCGTAATTGATCGTTCCGTGCCCACCCGTGAGCTGCACGATGAAGTCACGCGCGTCCGCCTGCGAGGGCGCCGTCGCGGTGACGTCGGCAGCTGTCTTGCCCTTCGGCGTGCGCTTCACATTGCCCGAAACGCCGACGTTGAGATCGTGCGTGCGCTGCACTTCCGCGATCGTGACCTCGATCAACACCTGCAGCGGCCGCAGATCGACGCCGGTGATGATCTGCTGCACGAGTTGGTAATCCGACTCGGTTGCGCGGATCAACAGCGAATTGCTCGACTCTTCAGCAATGATGCGAATGTCGCCGGCTTGGTTCGAGAGCGATCCACTGAGCTGCTGCGCAACTTGGCCGAGACGATTCGCGATGTTGGCCGCCGCCTGATTTGCAATGTTCTGCTCGATGCCGGCGTTTCCGCCGCGCCCAGCGTTTCCGCGACCCGCATTGTTGTTGCCAGGACCCGCCGGCGTGAACGGCGTCGGGATGTTGATGTTACCTGGAGGCCCGGTCACGGAGGTCGTGACGCCGCCCGGACCGGTGTTGATCGTCGTGAATCCACCATTCGGGTTCGGAATCACCGTCGTGTTGCCGCGACCGCCACCGATGAAGCCCGAAAAGAGATTCGTGAGCACCGGGGCGAGCTGTACCGCGCTCGCGTGCCGCAGCCGATACGTATACAGCTTCAGTTGCTGCTGTTGTTGTTGCTGTTGTAGCAGCTGCTGCGCGAGCGATTGCGCCGGGTTGGTCCGATTCGGCGGCTCAGGCGTCGGACCCGCGATCTGAATCAACGTCGGCGACTCCGTCACCTTGAGTCCATTCGACTCGGCGACCGATTTCACGAGCTCGATCATTCCTTCGCGCGACACCGGACGACCCATGTGCATCGTCACGCGCGTGTTCGGAATGTTCGTCATCGAAACGTTGAGATCTCCCGCGGCCGCCAGCGCGTCCAACACGACCTTCAGATCTTGGTCCTGGAAGTCGAGGGAAACCCCCTGGGATTTCTTCGTCGTGTCGGGCTTCGTGGCGGGAGGTCTGGTCTGTCCGCCGCGTTGCGCGCTCACCGGCGACGCGATGAACGCGAGCCCCGCGCCCAGTATGAGCAGTCTTTGAACGATCGTCATGTCAGATTCCTGGCTTGGGCACGGTGACATCCACGCGACTACCCGTTATGGGAGTGACGAGCGTGACCGTTCCACGCCCAATCGCTTTCACGGACCATTCGCCGATCTTGTCACCGACGTGAACGAGCTTCGGCCGCTCGTTGCCGAGTTGCATCAATGCGAAGCTGCGCCCGTCGGTCGCGACCACGGTTCCAACGACGTTTGGCTTCATCGGCTCCGCGACCGGTCTGTCGTCTGGCCGCGCCTCGCCCGGCATGCGGTACGGCACGTCGGGCGCGCTCCGATCGACGGCGAAAATGTCGTTGTCCACCGCCGCTTCGACATCCGTCGGCGCGATGATCGGGCTGCCCTTGATCGTCTCGATGCTTGCGACGCTCGACGGCGGCAGCGTGGGAAGCGGCTCCGCGCGCAACGCATTCGAGAGCGTCCACCCGACCGCAATCACCGACAGCCCGAGCACCCCGAGCGCGATTCTCGCGCCGACCGATCTGGTCCAGACGGGCGCGCTCACTTCACCTCTCCGCCGCTCGACGTGCGTGTCCCCACGGGACGCGGTTGTGCCGGCGTCGACGGCTCGGCGATCGCGAAGCCTGCAACCGTCGCGACGATCGACAGCGTTTCCGCGTCCTTTTCGTCGCCGCGCGCCGACTTCGAGATGTCGAGTCGGTCGATCCGGACGAGCTTCTCGCCGCGCTCGATCGCCTGAAGAAACATCAACGTGCCGAGCAGGTCCGACTCGGCGCGAATCTCGACGCGCAATGTTCGGACGCCGTCGCCCGCGGCGATTGCTGGCCGTGTACCGGCGTCTTGCAGCCAGACGCGCGCGCCGCGAGCGAGATCCCCGATGTACGCCGCGAGCTCGGCGCTCGCCATGACGTCGTCTTTGCCCTCGAACAGGCGCGGCTTCATCACCCGCATCGCCGAGTCGGCGATGTGCTGCAGTTGGGGATTCTGTCGCGCGGTCGTGATCGCCGCCTTCTCGCGCGCCAATGTCTGGCGCTCGGTGGACAATTGATCGCGGGCGTCGGAGAGCGCGGTTTGGTACGGTCGAATGGCCCAAATGAAGAGCAGCGGCGGCAGTAGCACGAGCGCGCCGATGACGACCGTGCGCCGTTCTCGCGGAGTCATGGTGCTCCACTTCATTGGCCCGCCTTCTTCGTCGACGCGGTCGTCGTCGCCGCTTCCGCGGGCGATGGCTTCACGACGCGCGCGCCAATGACGAAGTGGTCGAGGGTGCTCCCGCCGTCTTGGAGCTCGCGACGCACCGGCGATGCCGCCCGAACGTCGATGAGACCATGCGTCTTTTCTAATGCGTCGAAAACCCGCGCCGCGTGCTGGGCCAGCCCGTCGACGATCAGCGAGTCGCTGCGAGCGCGGATTGCCGTGAGATGTGCCTCTTCCGGCACCGACTCGCTGAGGCTCGCGATCACCGACGACCAACGCGGAGCTGCGCGCTCCGCCGCGGCAAGAGCCGCCAAATGGCGATACGTAGCATCGACCGTCGTTCGACCCACGAGCGTCGACGAGAGCTGCGGTCGGAGCCGCTCGCGCTCGGCGCGGACGAGCGCGAGCTGATGGTGGACGCCCCACAGCTGAATTCCGGCGGCCACAACGAACAGCGCAGCGGCCGCACCGGCAATGAGCCACGTCATCTTCCGCGCGCTCGCGCGATCGGCCGCGACGGCACCTTCCGTCCGCAACGTTGGCCCGACGTCGGTACCAGCGAATTGCGCCGCCAACACCTCCGGTTCTTCCGCGGCTGCCGCCCATTCGCCACTGGGTGACGACACCGTGATGTTCAGCGCCGCGAGGGCCGCGGAGATCGTGCGACGCGGTCCGACCGCGCCGGCCACACCGATTCGCGCCGTCGGTCCGACAGCGTCGGCAATCATCGATGCGTCGGCGGATCCACCGCGGAATCGTCGGACGCCGATCAGCGCCCCGTCTTCTATTTGTAAGAGGTCGGTGCGGTCTTCGTGGGCGATGAGCGCATAGGCATTTTGTCGCGCGAACGCGGGCCACACCGCAAGCGCTCCCCCGGCCCACGCGCTCTCGGCAGGCGCGACGCTCTCGACCGTCCACCCGGCTTGCTCCGCCGCGACCCGCGCCATTGCGACGAGTCGGGCAGACGCCGCCGCCGCGACGATCGGCGATGGCTTTCCACGCGCCCGCCGCTTCGGACCGGACGCGCCGACAATCTGCGGCGTGCGGGCGTTCACGAAGTATCGCGATGCGTTGCGGCTCAATAACCGCTGAAGATCCTCGTCAGCCAATGGCGGCAACTCGAGGCGACGTACCTCGGTCAACGGCGGCATGAGAGAAATCGAAAGCGTTCCCTCCGTCGTGCCGAGCGCGCGCGAGAGATCGGAGAGCGCCGAGACGAGCGACGGCCAACTCGAGCCGTCGCTCGGCGGCGCCTCGAGAGGCGCACGCCACGAACGGCTTGCTGAGTTTCGCAGACGGATATCCGCGGCGCAGATCTCGGTGGGCGAGATCGCGATCCCCGTGCGAATGCGTTTCTTCGCGTCTCCGTGCGCCGACGTCACCATTGTTTGCTCTCGATCTGCGCGTTGTTGCCGTTGCGCCGAAGAATCGCGATGAGTCTCGACGGCTGCGCCTGCGGACCGGTCCGAGCCGTGATCAACAATTCGATTTCGGTTGTCGTCAGCGTCGTCACGGCCTGGAGTTGGTTCTGAACCGCGGGCCCGCCAAGCTGGCCGGCCCGACCGCCGCCGCGCTGAGGTCCTGTCTGCGCGCCGCCAAAAAGTTGCGCGATCGAGTTGATGCGCTGGCCGCCGGACCGCATCTGCAGAATGAGGTTGAGCGTGACATCCGTCATGCCCGGAAGCGCCCGAAGCACCGCGATCGGCGCGGAGTTGAGATTCACTTGCCCGAGCTGGCCGTGCGTCGTGAGATACGGACTCGCGGCCGCGTAGACCTCGGGCGTCATCCCCATGACGTTCTGCAGCTCTTCGATCTCCCGAAATGGGGCGTTCGTCGGCAGCGCCAACATCTCGGCCTTGATATAGGCGTCACGTTCGGCGCCATTGGGACGCTTTGTGCTGTCGGCGTCGCGCCAATCCATGATGGCTTGCGAGAGGTGCGTCGACAATGAGAAATCGCTCGTGAGAAAACTGAAAAACTGCTGGAGCTGAATCTCGCTCATCCGGTTGATGTTGAGCTTTTCGCCGAGGTCGTGCACCTGGACATCGACGGCCATGCTGTCCACCATCACCTGCCCCGAGAAAACGGAGTCGGCGCCGAACCACGGGTCGGTCGCGCGAAGTCGTGCGAGCTGTGGATTGTTGTCCGCCGACGGGCCGAGTCGCGCCGCCTGTTCGAGACGCGCTTGCATCACGGCGAGTGCGCCGAGCGCGGCGCCGCGCTGAATTCCGCGCTCCGACGCGAGAATTCCAATGGTGCGCCGTTCCTTTGCCTCGAGGCTGAACTGTAGCGCAACCGCCGCGATCGCGACGACGAGCCACAGCGCGGCCAGCAGCGCGACGCCTCGGCGGGCTCTCATCGGCCGAACTGGAAGTTGAAGTTGAAGTTCGACCCGGCGCCCGCCATCGGGAAAATCATCGGGATCTGCAGAATGGGCGGGAGCTTCGCGACGCCTGACGCGAACGTCAGGCGCGTCGCCATCGGCTGAATCGTCGCGCCCTGCGTCGACTCGATCCACCGGTTCGTGCGACGATCGAGGAACTCGACGTGCAGCGTGTCGATCGTCGAGTCGAGCATTCGGCGAACGAGCGGCTGCTGCGCGTTCGGCTGATACTCCATCGTCAAACCTTTTTCCGGCGTGTTGTCGTCGGCGTCGACATAGAGACGAATGCGGACGTTCGGGAGGAACGAGGGATTCACGTCGGACGTCGTGAACGTGAGCTCGTCGCCGCTGGCCTGCGCAGAAGACACCGCCGTGAGCGACTGGTTCCCGCGGCCCGCCACGCCGGCCGCGAGCCCCGCCGCGACTCCGGCGCTGATGCCTCGGTTTAGTCCGCGCGGGCCGCCACCCTGCTGGATTTGAATGTTCCCGGCGAGAATCCAGCCGCGAACCATGTCACGCAACGCCGCCGACCGCTCCGTCTCCACCGATGCCTGCCGAATCACTCGGCGATGATCGATGATCGATCCGAAAGCAACCGCGCCGGCGCTCGCCATCATTCCAGTGATGGCGAGCCCGATGACGAGCTCCATGAGCGTCATGCCGCGTCGCGCGCGCATCATCGTCGGGTCGTGAAGATGGGTTGCCGATACTGGTACGTCTTGACGATGTACGAGCCCATTGGCCAGTCGATCGTCACGCGGACGTCGTAGACGCCGGCGAGGTCCGAGACCGCCGTCGACGTCGTCTTCCAAGAATACTCATCGAGCGGCGCGGGAAACTTCCCCGACTCGACGGAGTCCGGCAGGGCCTGCAGCTCCCGGTCAGTCATGAGATCCATGAACTCGAGCCGCGAGCTGGCGAGTGCTTCGACCTCGATGGCCCGCCTCGCCCGTTCGGCCGTCCGCATGTCGCCGCCGACGGCTTCGAGCGCGCTCACTGACGTAAGCCCGACGATCGTGATCGCCACGACGGCTTCCATGAGTGAGATCCCCCGTCGCGACCTTTTGGTGGTTTGCGGGTGCCAGGTGCCAGGTGCCAGGTGCCAGAGAATTCGGACTCTGGTTTTATGAGATAAAAGCGCAGCGTTCCGATTCCCTGGTACCTGGCACCTGGTACCTGGCACCTGCCTTTTACTGAGACGAATCGGCACGCGCCACCCCGCTCCAAGGGTCCACGCGCACCACGAGCGGTACGCTGCCTCCTCGCACGATCACCGTATCAGCGAACGCGGCGCCCGACGGACGAAACAAGTATTGCAGTCGCGGCTTGTCGGTCTCGAGCGTCTGTGTCAGCCCGAGATCGAGCGTTCCTTCCGCAAGTCGCCCAGCGCCGTTCACACCCGACGTATCGACCGCGTACTTGAGTGTTTTGGGATCGAGGCGAAGGGTCGTTGTCGCGTTGTAGTCGATTGCCGCCTTGCGAGCGTCGTGCAGCAAACCGAGGACCCTGTCCGCGGAGCCTTCTGGTTGCTCGGCGCCGAAGCGCGCGAATGCCGGCGCCGCCAGCCCCGCGGCAATCGCGAGCACAAGAAGCACCATGGTCAGCTCCCACAGTGTGAAGCCGTCCCGCGCACGCGCGCGCCTCGACGTCGGCAAGCGTCGCATCACTTGAACGAGTTCGCGTTGATGCCGTAGATCGCCTGCAACAACGACAGCGCGACAAACGCGACGATGACGCCGAACACCACGATCATCGCGGGTTCGGCGAGCGTCGCGAGACGCTGCGTCGCTCGCTCCGTCCGTTCCTCGAAGATGTCGGCGGCTTTCATGAGGAAAACTTGAAGTTGTCCCGCGTCTTCACCGACACCGATCAATTGCGCGAGAAGCGGCGGGAACAACTTGCTGTCGGCCACTGCGCCTCGAAGTGACACGCCCTCGCGAACGCTGGTGCGAATTCGCACGGCATCGTCGCGCGCCACTGGATCGCCAATCGACTCGATCGTGTCATCGAGCGCGTTGAGCAACGGAGCCCCGCCGCCGAGAAGCACGCCGACGAGCCGAGCGAAGCGTCCAGCCAGCGCGTAGCGACGTAGCGTGCTGACGCCGGGCAGTGCGAGCATCGTGCGCGACCACACACGTCGGCCTTCGTCGCTGTTCGAGACCCATGCGGCAAACGCCGCGATCAGCAGCGGAATCAGCAGCAGGACCGGCCACGCACGGTGCAGCGCGGCGGAGAACGCGAGAAGCGTTGCCGTCGAGCGCGGAAGTTTCGCGCCGCTGCCCTCCAGCAGCGTCACGAACCTCGGCAACACGAAGAATAAGAGAACCGTTACAGCGACTGAACCGGCCGTCGCGAGCAGGATCGGATAGATCGCCGCCGAGAGCACCTTGCCGCGGAGCTGTTCATCGCGCTCGAGCTGTGTCGCGAGTCGTGCGAATGCGGCGTCGATGTCGCCGCTGCGTTCACCCGCGCGAACGAGACCGACGTACAGCGGCGAAAAGAGTTGTCGGTGCTCGGCCAACGCCGACGAGAGGGTGTCGCCGCGTTCGACGCGCGCGCGAACTTCTTGAAGCGCCGCCCGAACTCCGCCCGACGCGACGCCGGACGCCGCGTTGAGCGCCTGCGCCAGCGGCATCCCGACTGGAAGGAGCGCGGCCATCGCGCGCGTCACCTCGAGCACTTCACGGCGACGCCCGAATCGAACGCCGCCTTTGGCCGCGGCGGCCTCGGAGGATTCCGCGACCTCGAGAACGAGAAGCCCGCGCTGCTCGAGCGTACGTGTCAGGGCGTTCGAGCTGATCGCCTGCGCCTGACCTCGCATACGTTTTCCCGAGCCGTCAACGGCTTGATACGCGTAGGTCGGCATGCTGCGGCGCGGCTGGAGCTACTTCCAGCTCAGAATGTCGGCGTCCTCGCCCTCTCCGCCCGGCTTCCCGTCCTGCCCGTAGCTCACGAGATCGTAGCCCTGCGTATTCACCTGTCCCGGGAAGATGTAGACGTACGGACGTCCCCACGGGTCTTCGGGTACGGGCTTTCGGAGATACGGGGCGCGCCAGTTGACCGGCGGATCGATCGTCGGCTTTTCCCACAGCGCGCCGAGCCCCTGCTCGGTCGTGGGATACTTGCCGTTGTCCAGGCGATACGCATCGAGCGCGGCGCCGAGCATTTCGATCTGCGACTTCGCGGTCGCCGACTTCGCGGCGCCGACGTGCTGGAAGATGTTCGGCGCGACCAACGTGGCCAAAATGGCGATGACCACGATGACGACGAGGATTTCAATGAGCGTGAATCCCGCGCGTCGGCGGCGGCGCTGCTTGTTCGACGCGCGAAGGCTGTGGAGGGTCATCGGCTGCTTGGGAAGGCAGTGAACATGCGGATGATTGGACACCGAGAGGGCCCAAACGGTTTTCAGGCAGGGACCTACGCGGGCCCCCCTCATTAGGATACGCGCGGGCAACTGACGTTGTTTTGAAAGAGAACGTTAAGGAATAGACTGCCGGATTGGGTGAAGGGTTCCTTTTTTTCTGGCGGCTGGCGACATCCGATAACCACCGGGGCCGATGTTCAATCCCGCCGTCGCCAAGCACCAGCCGCCGTCCCCTTGACTTCCTATGGGAAGGCCCCAGTATACTCCCACCTAGAAACCCTATGGGAGTCGCCGCGTGTCCGAGCCATCTATTGAAGTACTCCGAGGGACCCTCGACCTCCTGATCCTCAAGGCCGTGTCCTGGGGCCCGACTCACGGTTACGGCGTCGCCCGCTGGATCGAAGGCGCGACCAACGACGTCCTTCAAATAGAAGAAGGTTCCCTCTACCCCGCCCTCCACCGCCTCGAGGTCCGCGGCTGGATTGCGTCCGAATGGGGAACCTCGGAAAACAATCGACGCGCAAAGTTTTACACCCTTACCCCAAAGGGCCGAGCCCAGCTCCGCCTCGAGGCCGCAACCTGGACCCGGTTTGCTCACGCCGTCTTCGCGGCACTCGAAGCCCCGCCGCAGCCGACATGAAGAACACACCCGCCTGGCGACGCTACGTCACCTTCTGGCAATCCAACATCGCCGAAGACGTCGACGACGAGCTCCAATTCCATCTCGAAATGCGCGTGAACGAATACATCGCTCGCGGCATGGCACCGGCCGACGCGCGCCGACTCGCCGAACAGCGATTCGGGAGCGTCGATCGCGCCCGGACCGCCTGCGTCGACATCAATGAACAACACGCGAAAAGCGAAGGACGCGCCGAGCTGCTGGCCACCCTTCGACAAGACGTCGGCTTCGCGACCCGACTGCTCCGACGCCAACTCGTCCAAAGCATCGTCGCCGCGATCTGCCTCGCACTCGGCATCGGCGCGACGACGACGATGTTCAGCGTAGCGAACACACTCCTGCTTCGGCCACTGCCGTTTCCAAACGGTGATCGACTCGTGACGATCCTCAGCGTGCGCAACGGCGATCGCGCGGGAGGATTAGTCGGCTCGTACCCCGACTTCATGGACTGGCGCGCGCGACAACACTCGTTCGTCGACATCGCCGCCGTCAGACAGACGAGCTACACACTCATTCAAGAAACACCGAGCCGCATTTCAGGCGCTGCCGTCTCGACGAGCCTCTTCCGACTTCTTGGCGTCCATCCGGTCGCCGGCCGACTGTTTCGCGACGACGAGGAGCTCCCGGATACGCCGCCAACAATGATCGTCTCACAGCGTGTCGCCGAGGCGAGATTCGGCGGGACGGCGAAAGCGGTGGGCGCGCAGATCAACGTCGGCGGAACGGTACGAACGATCGTCGGCGTGGTCCCGGATGTCGTGGCCTTCCCGCAAGGCTCCGATGCGTGGACGCCGCTCGTCCGCGCGGATCCCAACCGAAGCCGTGGCAGTCGAAATCTCGAATTCGTCGCGCAGTTACGGCCCGGCGCGTCACTCGAGGCGGCACGGCGCGACATGCGTTCGATCAGCGATGCGCTCGCGAAAGAGTACAACGACTCGAACTCGGACATCGTCGCCTACGTCGAGCCGCTCCGCGAGCGGTACGTCGGAAGCGCCCGCGCCGGCCTCTTCGCGATGGCCGCCGCGTCGATTCTTGTCTTGCTCGTCGCGTGCACGAACGTCGCCGGACTGCAGCTCGCACGCGCAAGCGCCCGCGCGCGCGAGATCGCCGTTCGCACCGCGCTTGGCGCCGCGCGCGGTCGCGTCCTGCGGCAGCTCCTCACGGAGAGCGTCTTGCTGTCGGTCGTCGGTGGTGTGCTCGGAATCGGACTCGCGGTCGCCGGTGGAAAGACGGTCGCGACCGCTGTCGCCGGCAGTGTTCCGAACTGGATGACTTTCTCGCTCGATCCGCGCGCACTGGTCTTCACTCTCGCCGTCTCGATGCTCGTGGGAATCGCGTTTGGCGTCGCACCCGCACTGCATCTCTCGCGACTACAGCCCTCCGACGTCCTTCGTGGCGGACGAAGTGCGTTCGGCGCGTCGCGTGGGCGACTGCAAAACAGCTTCGTCGTCGTCCAGATCGCGCTCTCCGTCATTCTCGTCATCGGCGCGACGCTCGCGATCGAAAGCGTCGTGCGCTTGCAGAACGTCCCGCTCGGTCTCGACCCGCACGGCGTCATGACGTTTAGAATTTCCTTACAAGGCCGTCGATATGATTCGTCGAGCGAGCGGGTCGCGGCGATTCGCGAGCTCGATCGCCGCGTCGCTGCGATTCCCGGAGTCGAGGTGTCGGCCGCGACGACCTACGCACCGATTGCCGGGTGCTGCTCACAGTTCGGAACGCAGATCGAAGGACGGACTGTCCCGCCGGGCAAAGAGCTCATGGTCACCGGGAACCTCGTGACGCCCGGCATCTTCCGAGCGCTCCGCATTCCTCTGCTCCGTGGGCGCGAGTTTACCGACGCCGACGGCCCAAATGCGCCGCAGGTCGTCATCATCAATGAGACGTTCGCGAAAACCTTCTGGCCCGCCGGCGATGCCGTCGGTCATCGCATCGATACCGGTGGCGGCGGCATGGCCACCATTATCGGAATCGTCGGCGACATCAAGCAGGCGCGGCTCGTTGATCCTCCGGAACCGCAATTCTACCGCGCGCATGCACAGGACCCGTGGGACCGGATGACGTACACGGTTCGCGTAAAGGGCGACAATCCGGAACGCATCATCCCGGACGTCCGTCGTGCTCTGCACGAGATCGACCCGACCCTCGCGGTGTACGGATCGGTGACACTCGATCGAATGATCGAGCAAGCCGTATCATCGAAGCGGCTCTTCGGCGGGCTGTTTGTCGCGCTCGCAACGGTTGCGCTGTTTCTTGCCGCGGCAGGTGTCTACGCCGTGATGTCCTTCTACGTCGGTCAGCGAATTCCCGAGATCGGTCTCCGCGTCGCGCTTGGCGCGGAGCGACGACGCGTCATCGCGCTGGTGCTGCGCCGCAGCGTCGGCCTCGCGATCGTTGGCGGCATTCTCGGGCTCACCGGAGGCGCTGTGGCGGCTCGCGTGCTCGCGCACTCGCTCTACGGGGTCGATGCCGCCGAGCCCGTGATCTACGCGGTGGCGGCTTTCGCGCTCGCGTCAGTGGCCGTCTTGGCGACGCTCGCGCCGGCCCGACGGGCTAGCGCCGTCGATCCAATGGTAGCGCTCCGCGCCGAGTAGCGAATTGGAATTTAGCCTTTGCTAATGCTGACCTACGCTGCCGCGGCGCTACTGGCCTCGACGTCTGTCGCACGACGCGCCGATACACTCCGATACGAGTTGTCCTTCGCGCGGGACGACGGCAGCCATCGCGTTGTCGATATTCGGCTGCAGTTTCGCGTCGGCTCCAGCGGTCGCGCGGTCATTGAGCTGCCGCACGTCTGGGCGGGGCACTCAGACCTCGAGCGACAGGTTTCCGACGTCGCGATCGCGACCAGATCGGCAACGATCGCTGACGGCGATAGCGCGTTCGTGAAGGTCGTCACGGGTCGGCCAGGGACATTGGTCGACGTGCGATACCGGCTGCGCCAAGATTGGTCCGGCCCCGTCCGACGCCCTGAATATTTTCGCGCGATGGTCGGTGATCGGTACGCGCTCCTCGTCGGCCAGAACTCGCTCGCGAGACCGCGCTACAATGATGGGGACAGCGTCGTCGTCGACGTCGCCTGGAAGAACGCGCCACGTGATTGGCGCATCGAGACGAGCTTTGGCGGCGGGACGGTGCAACACGCGAGAACGACGATCGCGGAGCTCCTCGAGGGCGTCTTTGTCGCGGGCGAGTTTCGAGCATACACGACGCCCGCGTATGGACGTCCGGTCAGGCTCCTCGTGATCGGTAACTTTCCCTTCACCGACAGCGCGCTCGTTGCCGGAACCCGAACCATCATTACTCGAGAACGAGCCTTCTGGCAGGATCGGTCGGCGCGTTCCTTCCTTGTCGCAACCGTGCCATCGTCAGGCGGAATCGGCGGCACCGCGTACACGAACGGCCTCGTGATGTACGTCGACACGACCTCGCAGCTGCCTGGCTACATGCGATTGCTCGCGCACGAGACTTTTCATCAATGGAACGGCCACACGATCCGCACCGCGGGACCCGAAGGCGGCATGAAGTGGCTCTCGGAAGGGTTCACGGAGTACTTCGCCGATCGATTCGCTCGGGATGCCGGCCTGCTGTCGGCGGACGGCTACCTGGAAAAAGCCAACGAGAACATTCGCCATTACTACACGTCGCCGGTTCGCAACGCGACTCGCGATGATCTCAATCGCCGATATTGGAGCGACCCAGACATGAATCGGTTTCCCTATTACCAGGGATATCTGATCGCGGGATTCGTCGACCGAGAGCTGCGACGGGCGACCAACAACCAAGTCACGGTCGACAGTCTGTTGTTCTCACTCTATCGACGCGTGCGCGGCACGAACCGACTGGTCGACGACACCGCATTCGTCGACGCCGCGCCCGCGTCGATACGCCGCTCGTTGCGCGACTCGATTTCGAGCTTCGTCATCGACGGCCACACTGTCCCGGTCCAATCAGGCTCGTTTGGCGCATGCACGGATGTTCGAACGACCGAGATGTATCCATTCGACATCGGCTTCGACGCAAACGCGTCCACTCGCAGTCGGGTCGTCAGCGGGGTGCGCGCCGGCAGCACCGCGGACTCCGCGGGCCTCAGAGACGGAATGCGTCTGCGCGGGTGGAGCTGGTTCAACGGCGATCCGACGCGTTC
>Ga0070664_100003305_pt1 | contig 13026 bp, 9 predicted proteins | sample KBSC73metaG_FD_65863 | JGI IMG/M metagenome (GOLD analysis project Ga0070664, IMG submission 65863) | Corn rhizosphere microbial communities from Kellogg Biological Station, Michigan, USA - KBS C7-3 metaG | ecosystem: Host-associated > Plants > Roots > Rhizosphere > Soil ... | reverse complement strand
TGGTATGAACCTATATCAGAAGTTGATATTGGCTAACAAAAACTTCCAGGAATAGATGCTAATTTTGAACACACGTTTTTGATAGTTCAATAACATAAACCTGGTATCGCAATGTTGAGTACAGTTAGTTTTGTTGATACAAAAAAATAAGCTATAAATATAAGCCTTGGATAGCAAGAGCACGCTCTTCTTCATTCCTATCAACCCATCCCTCTCTTCTCTTTCATTATGTTTAGGATTTCTTTGGAAACCCTTGGTTTAACTGCATCTAAAGCCCTCATTACTTTGAAGTTTACGTAGTAGCGAAAAAAGGTAAACGGGGTGGCATGAAAATTTTAGATAAGTTATAAATAATTGTTCACCTTTTAAACTTTGACTTATGCTTAAATGGGCAGCTATATTCTTCATAATTGCTATTATAGCAGCAATCTTTGGTTTTACAGGCATAGCAGCAGGAGCTGCTTCGATTGCTAAAATATTATTTTTTATCTTCCTGGTTCTTTTTATACTAGTTCTCATTTTTGGGGCGAAGATTTTTGGAAAATAGCCTAAATAGCCTAGTACAGAGTTTAGTGAAAGCCAGCGCCCTGCTTGCTTATAGGTGCTTTTATTGCACAAATTGAGATGGTAAGAACTTTGTAGAATAATGGTAATGAGCATATCATAAGAGATATTGGGTTTAATAAATACAAGATTAACTGAAACATTTCATCCTAATTATAACTCCGAAAACACTAACCTAAGATAGAAGAGGCGCAGTGTACGCTTGAAATGTATTGGGTAAACTACAAGATTAGCTATTGTAAATTCATCTTCCATACTAATAAAACACGTGCCTTTTGCTGTTGCCGTTCTTATCAATATTTTTTTTGCTATTAACCAAATTCTTTAAATTCATCGCGGATCAAAACTTTAAGCTGCTTGTAATTAACAAACCTTTTCAAACCTGAAAATATTTCTATGAGAGTGTTTACTTGTACTGTTTCGTTATTAATCATTGCTTCCAAAAGCATTGCACAGGAGCCAATAGATCATTTAAAATTATCTGAGCAAACACAGGAAAATATTATTTCTGTTTATAAAGATAAGATGGGAGTCAATCTGGGGTTGTACAATGGAAGTGAATATCAATACTCGGGTCATAATGTAAAAGGTTTCCCTTACTTCAAATCTGCCGACACTTTGCAAGGTTCTGTATTCTACGATGGCAATTTATATGACAATGTACCCATGTATTATGATCTCGTAAATGATGAACTGGTAATTTTAAACTATTCAAAAGACTTCCCAATAAAACTGGTTACTGATAAGATCACTTATTTTATTATTGATAAATGCAAATTTTTAAAGGCTGGGAAAAGCGATTTAACGCTTCCTGGTTCATCAGGTTTTTATGAAGAATTATATAATAATAAAACTGGCATATTCGCAAAAAAAGAAAAGATATTAAGATTATCTGCAAAAGCAGAAGATAATACTGCTTCTTACGTAGAATATCGCCGCTATTTTATTTATGCTGATAACAAAATGCATGAGGTTTCCAATGAAAAATCAGTGTTAAAGGTTTTTCAAAAAAGAAAAAGTGACTTGAAAAAATTTATCCATGTTAACAACCTTGATTTTAAAAAAAATTTTGAAGAAGCCATTGTAAAAACAGCACAGCAATTTGATCAAATAGAGAACTAATATGCAGAAACCTACCCTTATAATGCTAACCTGCCTGCTTATTTTTTTTTCATGCAAAGTTTTTGCACAAAACAAAAACCTTATCAGCGGTGACTATAGAGGATTGGACTTTCTGCAATTTGTTGATAGCATTGAAACGAAGTACCCATACAAATTTTATTACGATTCAAGTGAAACGGATTCAATTCGCATCAGCCTCATCGCTGATAATTTTACTATTCGGCAATTGCTTGAAAGAGCGTTACAGAGTACAGGTCTTCACTATGCGATTGATTCACTCAACAGAATTTTCATTACAAAAAAATTTGTTATTCAAACTAATCTGCCTGATGATTTTTTTGTTTCCGCACCTCTTCACGATACAGCAGTGATAAAAGATATTTCGGAAAATGAACAAGAGCCGAAAACAGAACTACGTGTATCGGCAGAAAATAAATTATTTCAAATCGGCGCGCCTTCAGGAAGACAAGGCAAAGCAACAATTGCAGGTTACGTGCGTTACATGAAATCAGGTGAGGCTATTATTGGTGCGTCGGTATATGTTGACTCTCCATATACAGGTGTAAATACAGACAGGTTTGGATATTTTTCTCTCACATTACGGAAGGGATACCACGTCATTAATACAAGTGCTGTAGGAATGAAAGACACCAAAAGACAAGTAATGCTTAATAATGATGGCAAGCTTAATATAGACATGGAGGAGTATGTTCCGAGTCTTAAGAATGTTTTGGTGAAAGCAGAAAGAACGTCAACGCTGCGAAACCTTCAAATGGGTGTAAACATTGTGAGCATTAAAACAATCAAACAAGTTCCTGTTGTTTTTGGAGAAGCAGATATTTCAAAAGTGGTGCTCACATTACCCGGTGTAACTTCCGTTGGAGAAGCAAGTAACGGATTCAATGTCAGAGGCGGAGCCGCAGATCAAAATTTGATACTATTTAATGATGCAACAGTTTATAATCCATTTCATCTTTTTGGTTTTTTTTCGTCATTTAATCCGGATATGGTTAAAGGTATAGAGTTGTATAAAAGTGCGATACCCGAAAAATATGGAGGACGGTTATCTTCCGTTCTTGATGTCGCTGTAAAAGATGGCAACACAAAAAAATGGACAGGCGCTGCAGGGCTTGGTCCGCTAACAAGTAAAATTTATATAGAAGGCCCTCTAAAGAAAGAAAAAACTTCAGTGATAGCAAGTGTGAGAACAACATATTCAGATTGGTTATTGAATAAAATTCCTGATAACAGCGCGTACAGTAATAGCAGTGCAAATTTCTACGATGGGACAATGCATATCAATCATACGATCAATTTAAAGAACTCGATATATTTTACAGGTTATTTAAGCAATGACAGGTTTAGATTGAAGAGTGATACGCTTTACAGTTACAGCAATAAAAATGCAAACCTTAAGTGGAAACATATTTTCAATAATAAATTTTATGATGTTATAACGGCAGGTATTGATCATTATCAATATTCAGTTACTTCTACATCAAACAGTGTAAATGGATTTAAACTTGGTTTTGATATTAACCAATTTAATTTTCGTGCTGATTTCAATTATGCACCAAACAGCAAGCACTCAATAAACTTTGGAATGAACAGTATTTATTATAAACTTCATCCGGGATATTTATCGCCTGAAGGGAAAGGCTCACTTGTTGCACCAAATACTGTTGAAGCAGAACAAGCAATTGAAAACGCCATTTACTTAGGTGATCAATATTCGATCAGTTCAAAACTTTCTGTGAATTTGGGGTTGCGATATTCTCTTTATAGCTATCTCGGACCTCATACCGTTAACACATATATCGAAGGCATACCAAAAGATACTACGACAATTATAAGCACGACAAATTTTGAAAAGGGTAAGATCATCAAAACATACTCCGCTCCTGAAATAAGATTTGCCACACGTTATATTTTATCGGATAATGCATCGCTCAAATTAAGTTTCAACAGTACACAGCAGTTCATACACATGTTGAGTAATACAACAACAATTTCTCCAACCGATATATGGAAATTAAGCGATCCGAATATCAAACCGCAAAGTGGTTATCAATTATCAATCGGTTACTATCAAAATTTCAAATCGAATATGATAGAGACTTCTATTGAGGCTTATTACAAACAAACCGAAAATTATCTTGATTACAGAAGCGGTGCCAACCTTGTGTTAAATCATCACATAGAAACAGATGTTATCGCAACAAAGGGTAAAGCTTATGGTATTGAATTTTTGTTGAGAAAGAATACAGGTAAACTGAATGGTTGGTTTACTTACACCTATTCAAGATCGTTATTAAAATCAGACAACATTGCTGCAGGTGAAATTGTAAACAGAGGTGAATATTATCCTGCCAGTTTTGATAAACCTCACAGCGCTAATTTTATTTCAAACTATCAGTTCTCGCATCGTTACAATATTTCACTCAACATTGTTTACAGCACGGGAAGACCTATTACTTTACCTCTTGCTATTTTTTCTTCAGGAGGAACATCCGGGTTGTATTACTCAGACAGAAATGCGTACAGAATACCGGATTATTTCAGAACAGATATTTCTATGAATATAGAAGGCAATCATAAGGTGAAACAAAAAACACATAATACATGGTCGTTCGGAGTATATAATCTCACGGGCAGACAAAATGTGTATTCCATTTATTTTATTCAGGAAAATGGTGTTGCGAAAGGATACAGGTTAAGCATATTTGGCGCACCAATACCTTTCGTTACCTACAGCATAAGATTTTAATTGTTATATGAACAAAATTATTCTGCCATATTTTTTACTTACGTTGACTATATTATTCGCGGCTTGTGTGAAGCCATACAATCCGCCTGCACTGGAGGCAAAAAATAATTATCTTGTTGTTGACGGATTTATTAATACAGGAGCTAACCAGGTTTCAACCATTACATTAACAAGAACAAAAAATCTTACGGACACCGTTACCACACTTCCTGAACCCAATGCTGCTGTTACTATCAAATCAAACGATGGTCTTATTTATCCTCTTACAGAAATTGGAAGCGGCACATATCAAAGTGCAGCTTTACATCTTGACAATGCAAAAACTTATCAGCTACTAATAAAAACTTCAAATGGTAAACAGTATAGCTCAGATTTGGTTACATGTCAACAAACACCTGCGATCGACTCCCTTACATGGGAACAACAAAATGATGTGAGCATCTATTTATATACGCATGATCCCTCCAATACTGCACATTACTATAAATGGGATTACACAGAAACATGGCAATATAACAGCGAGTTACAAACTATTTACCATGTAGATAATCACCTGATCTTAATTGCAGATACAAGCAGCCAGATCGATTCGTGCTGGCAAAGTGGAGTATCTACTGATATCTTATTGGGTTCGTCCGTTAATCTTTCCGACGATGTGATCAGTCATGCAAAAATTGCCGTGATTCCACAAAATGATGAGCGCATATATTACAGGTATAGTATTCTTGCTCGGCAACGTGCTATTACTGCAGAAGCATATAAATATTGGGAGATAGTCGAAAAAAATTCCGAAGATCGCGGAGGCATTTTTGATTTGCAGCCTGGTCAACTGGAAGGAAACATTCATTGCATTTCTGATCCTACCGAACCCGTAATAGGATTTATAAATGCGTCTGCTCAAACCGAGTACAGATTATTCATCAAACACAATGAATTGCAAGACTGGATGATTGCGGGAATCGAGTGTGAACTAATAGGAATTTCTCAAAACCCCGTGGACTATAGAATTTATAACTATGAAGATCCTGACTACACTGTATATCATTTTGCGAGCGGAGGCGGTATAGTGTTGGCTAAAAAAACTTGTCTTGATTGCACAGCGCATGGTGGCATAAACAAAAGACCATACTATTGGTAACAGTAATAAAAACTATGACGATCTTGAAACGAACATATCCAAAAATAATTCTTGCCATAACCTTCTTGCTGATTAAAGAATTACTATTTGCTCAAAGCTTATTTACTGATAGTTTAGTAAAACAATTTATTTCTTTCCAGGTTAATAATTACAGTGAAAAAATATTTGTTCATACTGATAAAACTTTTTATGTAGCGGGTGAAACAATTTGGTTCAAGACCTATTGTGTAGATGAATGTTTGCGCAGACCTTCTTCAATAAGCAAGATCGCTTATGTAGAAATTCTCAATAAAGAAAATAAACCTGTACTGCAAACAAAAATCGCTTTGGATGAAGGTGGTGGTAATGGATCACTTACTATTCCCTCGTTTGTTACCTCAGGCAATTATAAATTTCGTTCTTACACTAAATGGATGAAGAATTCTGATGCAGACTATTTTTTTGAAGAACAAATTACAATCGTCAATACACTGAAAGCGGGCGGTGGGACGGATACAAAAAAAGATAAATCATACGAGATATCTTTTTTTCCGGAAGGAGGAAACCTTGTTGATGGTATTACATCAAAAGTGGCCTTTAAAGTGGTTGATGAATATGGTGAACCCGTTGATTGCGGCGGCATCATAACTGATGATAACAACAACACCATTACAAATTTTCATTCTCTGAAATTTGGAATGGGCAGTTTCAATTTCACCCCAATACAAGGTGTAGTGTATAAAGCTGTGATAAAGCTTGAAGATACAACGCTTACCAAACAGTTGCCACCGGCTTACAAAAACGGTTACGTGATGCATGTGGAAGATGTTGATGAATCTCACATAAGGATCAATGTATCTTCAAATGTTTCAGGCGATGATAATGTATATCTTCTAGTTCATTCGCAAAATGTCGTAAAAGATTTTCAACAAAGCAAATTATCAGCGGGGCAAAAGTTTTTTATAACAGACAAAACCAGGTTATCTGATGGAATCAGCGACATAACTATCTTCAACTCCCATAAACAACCTGTTTGCGAGAGGATTTATTTCAAACGACCGGCATCATCAAAACTTACGATTCAATTTAAAACGGATCAAAATATCTATCGAACAAGAAAGCGTGTAAATATTTCATTGGCTACAACAAATAATGCAGGTAAAGATGTAAGCGCGAATATGTCTGTATCAGTATTTATGATCGATTCATTGCAACCCCCAGCTTATGCAGACATACTCTCTTACTTGCTGTTAACTTCCGAATTAAAAGGAAGCATTATTTCTCCCGAATACTATTTTCAAAATAATACAAAAGAATCAGATGAAGCTGCGGATAACCTGATGCTCATACAGGGGTGGCGAAGATTTAAGTGGGAAGAAGTGTTGCAGAATAACAAGCCCTACTTTGAGTTTCTGCCCGAGCATGAAGGATTTATTATCGATGGTAAAATTATCGCCAACAAGAATGGTATTCCGCTGAGTAATATCAGCGCAACGCTTTCAGTGCCCGGAGAAAATTTTCATCTTGCGAATGCAGAAAGTGATTCGTCAGGCAACCTTAGGTTTAACATGAAAAAATTTTACGGCACCAATAATGTGGTGGTACAAACAGATAGTAATTATAAAGTTGAAATCATATCTCCTTACGCTGAAAAATTTTCTTCTGTTGCCTTGTGCAAATTCGAAATGCCTTTAAAATGGAAAGATCAGTTGCTTTTTCGGAGTATCAATACGCAGGCAGAAAATGCTTATCTCATAGACAAAAAGCAACATTCTTATACTTATAACGATGAAGACACTTCCCTGTTTTATGGTAAACCGGATAAGCGTTATTATCTTGATGATTACACCAGGTTTATAACTATGGAAGAAGTGATGCGTGAATATGTAACAGAGGTAAAGGTAAGAAAAGAGTCTGACCGGTTTCATTTTGCAGTTTTGGATCTTCCGACGAAAACTTATTTTGACGATGGTCCTCTTATACTGCTTGATGGTCTTCGCGTTTCAAATCCCAATGACATTATCAATTTCGATCCCCTCAAAATAAAAAGATTGGATGTAGTTACCCGCAGATATTATTATGGAAATATGATCAGCGATGGCATTGTTAGTTATACAACATACAAGGGAGATCTCGCAGGGTTTGCTTTACATCCTGGCAATATAGTTGTCAGGTTTGATGGACTCCAGCGAGAGAGGGAATTTTATTCGCCTGAATACAGTAATGAAAATACAAGAGATCATTTACCCGATTTAAGAAACGTTTTGTATTGGTTACCCAACATTAACACAGACAAAAATGGTAAGGCAAATTTTAATTTTTATACTTCAGATCTAACGGGAAAATTTTTATGCGTGATCCAAGGAATCACAACTACTGGCTCATCAGGCAGCTCTGCTTTTACCATCGATGTTATAAAATAGTAGTTTGATTTTTTCTAAAACTTTCGATCACATTTTTAACAAATTCAATGCGTGTTTTATGGCTACAAATATTTCCATCGCCATCATATTGGCACAATAATTTGATCCTTTGAGTTTATGATATCCAACTGTGAAATAATAGAATAGGCAATAATCTGTAATACCATTGATGGAAGAAGCATCATAGCCATCTACAGGGACTTAAAGGCAACTGACCTTCGGTCAGACAAATTCCATCCAGCCTTTACGACGAGCGGGTCTATAATGTTGTAGCGAGTTTGAGTTTCATTAAATGTATTCGGGTTAGTAAGCATCCTTAGTTAGCTATAACAATGGTGTAATATAAAAAATCATTTGAACAAGCTAAAAAATATTGTTTGTAATTAAGATTCAGGTAGCAAAGGAACATGTACTTTTAAAATAAAATCAAATTATTTTGCTGCATCATGTCTAAACATATCTTCAAATTTCTCCCACAGATTATCTCTTTCATTTCGTGATATTTCGATTTTCCAATCCACATTGGAAAGAATTTGTTTTGTCTGTTCAAAATGAAATTCTTCCCATGGAACTTCTCCGGGTTGATATTTTGCCGAATCATATTTTTTTAACCAATTGCCCGTCGCCAGTTCTTCGATTAGTTGTAAGTGAGGAGGATAATCAAGATAAAGTGTACGATGAATAGGTGTGTGTCCTTTCGACGAAATTTTTAATAATGCATTCACAGGCATTGAGAAAGATCCTTTGCCATCTTTTAAATGAATTGTGTTTATTTTTTTCCCGTTTACAGAGATATCTACAATAGCATTTTGTACCGCTCCTTTATTTGGAGAAATTAGACTCAACTTGACGTTAGAAATGAGCGGCTTTGGATCTGTTGCAGTGTTCGACCAAAAATAAAACGGACTTGTAATGGCAACATCATTTTGAGTGTTACCAATATCAGGAAATAATTTTTTGTCGCACACTTTTATTACGTCAAGGTCTTCTAAATTCTTAGGCGCATTTTTGCCATAAACTTTTATGATGTACCACGCTTTATTTTTTTCATCGATAGAAAGTGTCTGCTCAAATGCTCTAAGTTTTTTATTGCATATGTCCCATACTTTAAAAATTTGTCCGTTGCGAAAAACAATTACATACGATAAATAATCATCCTCTTCTCCGGACGCATAAGCTTTTATATGCAGATCATGGTTTGTTCCGTTGGTTCTCACAATATCTCCGACATTATATTTATTATCAACATCTGCAAAAATGATTGGTCCGGAGGTCACAAATGTTCTTCCTTTTCTTACTGCAGCAGTAACTTTATCTATTGAAAATTTTCCATCAATTTGATAATACGTGCGCATAGAACCGTAGTACTTACTGTCATCTCTTTCAAATCCACCGTCCAGTTCAGAAAGAGCAGGCATCCTGTATCCTTCATTCAAAATATGAAACCACAAGTTCTGATAGAAATAGTGATCATGATTATAGCCCATCACAACAATACCGTCCCAGATCTTTCCTGATAATAATCCAAAAGAAAGATTCGCCGCAACATTGGTTACATGTTTTGTTATATCTCCTCTTTGCTGCCACCACCATGAAGTGGGATGAGCAACAACGGCAACGGCATTATCTGCAGTTTTGTAATGTTGCACTACTTCCACATCAGGAATAAAAGGAAAATTGAGTGTTTTAAAATTCCATTGTGTTCCTTGTGGTGATTGGAAATAATTATTTTCATAAACGGTATCCATTGTGTTCCAGAAATAACCGCGTGTGCTCTTTTGTCCCATCCACCATGTATGTCCGGTACGGTATTTCGGCATTTCAGAACCGTAGCATAGGGTAAATCGTTCGTCACTAAATTTTGCATAGCCATCCTTCCAAGTTGTATCATTATAGCCTAACCATCCCTGCGCAGCACAAACAAAATCTATTCCTTGAGCAAGACAAATCTTTCGCAATGTTTTAGCCATTGTAGTATCAGCTTTCTTCTCGGTGTACAAATGGTCATGCCCATCGCCGCAAACCCATCCTTGCTTTTTCAAATCCGTCCATGGCTTTAAATAAACTTCTGCATTTACCCCTCCATCAGCAGTTATTGTAAAAGGTATTTTTTGTGACTGAAAATCTATGCTATGAAAAGCTGTTAATGTATAAGTACCCGGCTTCAGCGAATCTTGAAAGGTTCCGTCTTCTTCTGTGAAAAAACCGGGCAAACTTTTATAATAAGAATTGTATACACTATCGTTTGCATCCTTAATTACAATTCTTGCGGATAATTGAGTACCGGTTTTGTCATCAAAAATTTTTCCCTTGATTCCGGGAAAGGAAGTGGCTTTTAGTTTGCTTTTTGAAGAATCAGATTTTACAGAAGGTTGTGCAAAAGTTGAAACGGTAAAAAACAAAAAAAGAGTCAATAGTAAGAATGTCTTCATCACAAATCTTTTATTGAAGCAGTAAATGTAAGTTATTGCACTTCTCTTTTCTTTACAATAAAAACCTAAGTGTATTTAAAAAATAGACTGCTTAAAATACTTCTAAAAGATTTTTACTTCAGCATAGCAAGTACGAAAAATTAATATTAAATTGGTAAGCAATTTTTATTTTACTCTTCCGTTAAAATACGCACATGAAGGCAGAGAATCGTGGTACTCAAAGTATAGATCAATTCCTAAGTACCCTAAGAACTTACAACACTGCAATAGGTAATTACGAGCAACCCATTATGCTCGATGATACTTACACCTACTCCGTAAAGTTGTCCAACGGAACCATCCGTATTTTATAATAAGTTTATGGTGATGAAAATTTCCAGACAAATTTCGCATTCCTAAATCTGCAATTTGGTCAAGTGATTTTAATTAACCCTGATATATAACTATAGTGAAAGGTGCAACAAGTGCATCTTTCTTCAGCAAATATTTACTAAAAGCCCGTTTCAATTACGGGCTTCAAACTTTCTTTTATTCTGTCTTCTTCCCCCTTTTGTCTTGTGCAAGGAATGAGAATATAATCATTAGTTCCTACAATGTTTCCATCTGCCGCCAGTTCTAATGCGCCACCGATTTCGGTGTAGAGATTCCAGTAGTGATCAGTTCCCAAAGAAACATGGCTTATCTGTAAATCATGCGTAATAGAACCAAACCCATGTACGATATGTGTTTCAACCACAGGGCGTATAGTATTAATACCAAGAAACCCGGTAGATGTCAACACCATGCTTGTTCCATTTCCATTTGTTCTGAATTGCAATCCGTTTGCTGTACTTGTGTTATTGTAAATTATTCCACGACTTGCGTTGCTCTGCGGTTTACCAAACAAGATACTGGTTTCGCTTGCATCAGGCGCAAGAAGGCTTATGTAATCGTTTGTGGAATTTTCAACGATCAGGGAGCATTTGCATTTCCTTTTACGGTTCCCGCGCTTTCGTTGAAAAGATGAAGCCTGCCCTCCGGAGTTTGAATTCCAATACCAATCTTTCCATCGCGAGCAATACGCATTCGCTCAGCATTATTTGTTTTAAATCTTACCGCTTGTGCATAGTGGTGCCCAGATAACTGTTGGCGGTTATATTACTGTTTCCAGTTATCAGCCAGCTTGTTTGGCTGTAGGAAGTAAATGCTGCAAACGTAAATATAAATGCAGCACAGTGGTGTGTTAGAGTTGTTTTCATGTGTACAAGTTTTAGGATAAATAATTTAAAAATTAAAAACGAACATTTGCAAGTATTGTATGAAAATTTTGAGAATGAGAGCTAAAAATATGCTAAGGCAAAAATTCGGTTGGTTGCATTAGGGGTGCGGTCTTTTGAAACTTGTTATCCGCTTTTAATGTCCGCACCCGCACAGGTATCGTTCGGATTCGTACACTTCTTTTGTCAGCCAATTCCTGAAGCCCTTATCCACAAAGCACTTCAGCAATTGGCACATGCGTTGAGTCGATTTTAAGGTAAGCCATTGGTGTGCCCCGAAGATTGCCAACAACTTAAAACTTTCTTGTATGTTCCGCAACTATTTCAAAACTGCATGGCGGTATTTACTACGTTACAAACAATACACAATCATCAATATATTAGGCTTGGCTGTCGGGATTACATGTTGTGTACTCATCATGCTTTTTGTGCGAAGCGAATTCAGTTATGATCGTTTTCATTCAAATGCTCATCGTCTATATCGCATATGGCAACATGAAAAAGCAGAAGGACAAGATTTTATAAACACTGTTACACCAATTCCTCTTGCGCCTACCTTACGAAGCACTTTCCCGGAAGTTGAATCAGTATGCCGTGTGTATTTGTTCAATACACTGGCGAAGTTGAACACCAATTCTTTCAATGAAAATGTAACAATGGTTGATTCAACATTTTTTCAAATCTTCGATTTTAAATTATTGCAAGGGAATAAAGCGAACCCTTTTCCCACACCAAACTCAGTGATACTTACAACTACAACTGCAAAAAAATATTTTGGTAATGCAAATGCAATTGGTAAAACAATTGAATTATCTCTCGGTGATGAAAAAACTGCATTTGCAGTAGCCGGAATTGCGGAACCTTCTCCCGAAGAATCGAGCATTAAATATGATATGCTTATTTCTTACAGCAATGCAAAGTTGGTATTCAGTCCGCGGATGTTGCAGAACTGGTTCAACATTTTTAATGAAACATATATGTTGATTGGTAAGAATGTAAATGCTGCAGATCTGGAAAAGAAATTTCCTTCGATGATGAAACAACAGTTGGGAGAAGATTATGGCAAAGAAGAATTTAATTTATACTTACAACCTATAACAGATATTCATTTAAACACATCTCTGCCAGCGGGTATTCAACCAACGAGCGATCCGAAATATGCCTACATTCTTGCAACGATTGGAATTCTTATCCTGCTTATCGCTTGCATTAATTTTATAACATTATCTGTTGGTCGTTCTACATCACGCGCACTTGAGGTTGGTGTGAGAAAAGCTTTAGGCGCGGAACGTAAAGATCTTATCCAGCAATTTTGGGGGGAAGCCTTACTCACTACTCTGATGTC
>Ga0070664_100003304_pt1 | contig 13026 bp, 11 predicted proteins | sample KBSC73metaG_FD_65863 | JGI IMG/M metagenome (GOLD analysis project Ga0070664, IMG submission 65863) | Corn rhizosphere microbial communities from Kellogg Biological Station, Michigan, USA - KBS C7-3 metaG | ecosystem: Host-associated > Plants > Roots > Rhizosphere > Soil ... | reverse complement strand
GCCGGGGCGCAGCAGCCAGCCGCCCCCTCCCCGCCGGCGCCTGAAGTCGGTACCATGGCGCCCGACTTCGCCCTGCCCGCTGCCACCCGCTACGGCCTCCTCAGGGACTCGATCAGGTTATCGGAGCTGCGCGGCAAGACGGTGGTTCTGGCCTTCTTCTACAAGGCACGGACCAAGGGCTGAACGGTCCAAATGGAGGCGTACCGTGATCAGTACGCCAAGCTGTTCAACGATGGACGCAACGTCGTCGTCATCGGCGTGAGCGTCGACCCCGACACCGCCCTCGCATCCTGGGCCCGCGACCTCCAGACGCCGATCCTGTTCGCCAGCGACGTCGGGCAGACGGTCGGCAAGCTGTATGGCTCGACGCGCGGCGGCCTCGACAACCGCAACCTCTTCGTCATCGACCCGACGGGGCGCATCGCACACCGGATGCTTCCGTTCAACGAGCTCTCGGCGGCGGCCTACGACGAGCTCGCGGAAGCGGTGAAGAAGACGCTCCCCCCGAAATGACCTCCGCGCCACCGTGATCGATCGCTTCCTGTCGACGCACCCGGACTCTCCCAACTTCACGCCCCCTTCCGCCTCGAACGATTCCCCGCCGCGCGGCCGCGCACTGCTCGTCGAGCTGTACGACGCGGCCGTCGCCGGCGCGGCGCCGGGACCGCTGACCACTGCCGCGCTGCGCGACTTCGACGTGCGGCGCGGCCAGCGCATCCTGGTCTACGCCTTCGGCAAGGCGGCGCACGCGATGGCCGGTGCCGCCACCGCCACGCTGCAGAAGGGGCTGCACACGATCGCCGCCGGCGTCGTCGTCGCACCCGAAGCGCATCCCTCGCCCTACGCGACGATCTCCGCGATGGCCGGAGATCACCCGATCCCCGGACGCCAGTCGTTCGCTGCGGCGCACCGCATCGGCGAGGTGGCGGGCGGCATGCGCAGCGACGACGTCGCGCTCGTCCTGATCAGCGGCGGGGCCACGAGCCTCATCGGCGCACCGCTGCGCGGCATGAGCGAGTCCGATCTCGTCCAGCTCTACCGTCTGCTCCTCGGCTCGGGGCTCGACATCCGCGAGATGAACGCCGTTCGCAAGCGGTTCACGCGCTGGGGCGGCGGCCGCCTCGCGCTCGCGCTCGCACCCGCGCGCACCCACGCCCTCGTCATCAGCGACGTCGAGGGCGACGATCCAGCCGACATCGCCTCCGGCCCCTGCACGCCGGATTCGTACACGGCCCGCGACGTCATCGCGATCCTCCAGCGCACCGGCCTCTACGATCGCATCGCCGCGCCGATGCGCGACCATCTCGCCGGCGTGCTGCGCGGCATCACGCCGGAGACCCCCAAGCGCACCCATCCCGCGTTCGCCCACGTCGTCACGCGCGTCATCGGCAGCAACCGTCTCTCCACCCAGGCGGCGGCGGCGCACGCGAAGTCCCTCGGCCTCACCGTCATCGACAACGGCAGCGTTCTCGACGGCGACGCCGCGCGCTGCGGCGCCGCTCTCGCGAGCTCGCTCCTCGAACGCGCGCGTGAGGGCTGGCGCGGCTGCATCGTCTGGGGAGGCGAGACGACGGTGACGCTCGACGCGCGGGTCACCCCCGCGCATGGCGTCGCATCCGCCGGCGCGGAGCCACCGCGCGGGGGCCGCTGCCAGGAGCTCGCGCTCTCCGCCGCGCGCGTGCTCGCCGAGGGCGGCGACGCGGCACGCCACATCACGCTGCTCGCCGCCGGCACGGACGGACGTGACGGTCCCACCGACGCGGCGGGCGCCTTCGCCGATGCGACGGTGTGGGAGGCGATCCGCGCCAGCGGCCGCGCCCCCGACCTCGCGCTCGCGCGCCACGATTCCTACGCCGCGCTCGACGCGGCCGGCGCGCTGCACCGGCGCGGCCACACGGGCACCAACGTGCGCGACGTCGTCATCGCGGTGCTCGAGTAGCGACACGGCGGCACGCGTCTTTCCTGACGCGTGCGAGAGCACGGGTCTTCCATGGCCGCGTGCGACGGCACGCGTCTTCCCCTAGCCGCTAGCTTTCCGCGCACGAGGTTGTCATCCCGCGCGAGCGCCTGATCCCGAGCGAGCGAGCGAGTCGAGGGATATCTGGAAGCCTCGAGGGATCTGCACCCAGTAGCCACGAGAGCACAATGACCACCCGTCCGTTCACCGTCGGCATCATCCAGGACTCCGCGTCGCCCGACATGGCCGCCACCCTCGAGGCCAGCGTGGCGCACGTGCGCGAGGCCGCCCGGCGCGGCGCGCAGATCATCTGTCTCAAGGAGCTCTTCAACGCGCCCTACTTCGCCAAGTCGCAGAAGTTCGAGCGCTTCGACATCGCCGAGCCGATCCCCGGGCCGACGACCGACGTCATGCAGAAGCTCGCCAAGGAGCTCGAGGTCGTCATCATCGTCCCGATCTTCGAGAAGCAGGCGCGCGGCGTCTACCGCAACTCGGCGGCGATCATCGACGCCGACGGCTCCCTGCTCGGCGTGTATCGCAAGATGCACATCCCCGACGATCCGCTCTTCAACGAGAAGTACTACTTCGTCCCCGGCGATGCGGTCCACGACGATCGCATCGACCGCATCGGCGAGGTCGCGAAGCAGGCGAGCGGCTTCCGCGTCTGGCGCACGCGCTACGCGAGCATCGGCGTGCTGATCTGCTGGGACCAGTGGTATCCCGAGGCGGCGCGCATCACGAGCCTCCTCGGCGCCGACATCCTGTTCTATCCCACGGCGATCGGCTGGCACCCCGCGGAGAAGTCGGAGTTCGGCGCCGCACAGCAGGACGCCTGGCGCACCATCCAGCGCTCGCACGCGATCGCGAACGGCGTCTTCGTCGCGTCGCCAAATCGCGTCGGGCACGAGGACGAGCCGGGCACCGAGGGGATCGAGTTCTTCGGCCACTCCTTCATCGCCGACCCCTTCGGCCGCATCCTCGCCGAAGCCGGCCAGGGCACCGAGATCCTCACCGCGGTCTGCGATCCCAAGCTGATCGAGGACACGCGCCGCAACTGGCCGTTCCTGAGAGATCGAAGGATCGATGCGTATGCGCCGATTCTCTCTCGGTATCTAGGGGCGTGATCGAACGACAACTACTGGTAGCGAGTAGTGGGTAGCGGGTACCTGGATGTCGGACACCGCGGCTCAGCCTTTCTGACATCCAGGTACCGCTACTCGCCACCCACGACTGCTGTTGTAGTCGCCCATAGACTCGATCATCGATGCCGCAATTCACTTTCCCCGCCGAGTGGTCCCGCCACGATTCCACCTGGCTCGCCTGGCCGCATCACGAGCCTGACTGGCCCGGCAAGCTCGGTCCCATTCCGTGGGTCTACGCCGAGATCGTCCGCGTGCTCGCGCAGTACGAGCGCGTCGAGATCCTCTGCCACGACGAGCGCGTGCGCGCCGAGTGCGACGTGCAGCTCCGCGCGCATGGTGTGACGCAGAATGTTCGACGGCACCTTGTTCCAACCGATCGCGTCTGGCTGCGCGACTCCGCCCCCACCTTCGTCCACGACGAAGCGGGGCGCGTGCAGCTCATGAACTGGGCGTTCAATGCGTGGGCGAAGTATCCCAACTTCGCTCGCGACGCCGAGGTCGGGCGCGCGATCGAGCGCATCACGCACCTGCCGCGTCACGAGCCCACGCGCCCCGACGACTCCGCCGCGCGCCTCGTGCTCGAGGGAGGCGGCATCGAGACCGATGGCGAGGGAACGCTGCTCGTGACGGAGGAGTGGCTCCTCTCCGACACGCAGGTGCGTAATCCCGGCCTCGATCGCGACGGCTACGAGCGTGCCTTCCGCGACTACCTCGGCATCCGCGAGACGATCTGGCTCGGCGAGGGGTGCGTCGGTGACGACACGCACGGCCACGTCGACGACATCGCGCGATTCATCGCGCCCGGCGTCATCGTACTCGCGTACGAGGAGGATCCCGCCGACGACGAGAACCATCGCCGCTCGGAGGACAACATGCGACGCCTCGAGCTGGCCGGTGCGGCGGATGGCGCGCTCAAGGTCGTGAAGATCCCCTTCCCCCGTCCCGTCACGATGAACGGCGAGCGGCTCCCCGCGAGCTACGCGAACTTCTACATCGCCAATGGCGTTGTCATTGTACCGACGTTCAACGATCGGAACGATCGCGTCGCGCTGAACACGCTGGCGGAGCTCATGCCCGACCGGCACGTCGTCGGGATCCACGCTGTCGATCTCGTATGGGGATTCGGCACCCTGCACTGCCTGACCCAGCAGCAGCCCGCGCCGCGCTGACCCGGCGCGGTGCGCCCGCCGCCGGTTCGGTCCTTGCACCCCGGAGGCGCATGAAGATCACGCTGCTTGCCGACGACGCCATCCGCCTGGAGCCGGTCCCAGGCCCGATGACGATCGAGGCGCCGACGGCGGAGATGGTGTACTCCCCCTTCCACATGCTCGCGAGCGCGCTCGCGACCTGTGTCTTCTCGGTGATCGAGTCGTGGGCGAGTCACGCGAAGCTCGGCCTCGACGACCTCACGATCGAGGTGCGGTGGAAGTTCGCCGAGGATCCGCACCGCGTGGGCGACATCGCCATCTCCTTCGACTGGCCCTCGCTCCCGGCGAACCGCGTCGCCGCCGCGCGGCGCGTCGCCGAGCTGTGCACCGTCCACGCGACGTTGCACCATCCGCCGCACATCTCGATCGAGCCGGCAGCGCGCGCGAACGCCGCGCCGCCCACGGCGCCCGCGGGGAGCGCGGCGTGACCGTCCCCGTCGTTCGGTTCACCATCGCCGGTCACGAAGGCGTCGCGCCGAGCCTCGGGCGCCCCTTCACCGTCGTGTACGACGGCGACTGCAAGGTGTGCACGCGGCTCTCGAAGATGCTGATGAAGTGGGACCGCCATCACCGCCTCGAGGTCGTCCCCTCGCAGCAGCCGGGCGTCACGGCGCGCTTTCCCTGGATTCCCGCGCGCGCCTACGCCGACGCCCTCCAGCTCATCGCCGCCGACGGCACGACGTGGCAGGGCGCCACGGCGATCGAGAAGCTGCTCGACGAGCTGCCGAAAGGCCGCTTCTTCTCCTGGCTGTTCAAGATCCCCTTCGCCCGCACCATCGCCGACCGCTTCTACAAGTGGTTCGCCCGCAACCGCTACAAGCTCGGCTGCGGGGCCCACTGCCAGTCGCGCCCGCTCGACGTGATCTGGGAAGAGGCGGAGAAGGCCCGCTGAATGACGTAGTCAGACCGCTCCCGTTCTGCTTTCCGTCGTACGCCGCTTCTGCTTCACCACGAGCTCCTTCACCCACCGGTCGATCGCCGCCGCTTCCTGTTCATCGAGGGAGCTGATCTCGCTCTCCACTCCCTCCGGTGCCGCGCCGCCGCTGACCTGCACCATCTTCTCCACGACGTGCGACCACGTGTGATCCTGCAGACGATCGCCGATCGCTCGCATCGCGATGAAGTCGATCACGTTCGCCGGCCGGTCGTAGACCTCGACCTGGAACCGCACCGCCGCACCGCGCGGCTCGCACAGGAAGCGCACCGCCCCCGCGAGCGGATGCCCCGCCAGCGTCAGTAGCGTCACGCGGCGCGGCTCGAGCGACGCGACGCGCACCTGCACGTGGCCGCGCATCGGGAGCGCGAGCGTGACGGTCTCCCCTTCCTCGAGCACGTCCGACGTGCGCGGCTCCGCCTTCGCATCGACGAACACCGGTGTCACCTCGTCGAAGTGGCTGCGGAAGAGCGTGAACAGCGTCTCCGGAGAGTGTTTGCTGCCGACGATGTCCGCCCAGAACTGCTTCCGTTTCAGCGTGCCGATCCCGTCGGACGGCGACTGCTCGGGTTGCAGGTCCGCCAGCTTGCGCAGCCCGTCGTCGAGGGGCGTCGGCGTGATCCCCAAGGTCTCCGTGAGCGCGTTCGTCCCTCCATCGGGGATCGTGTTTCCTTCACGCAGCATCTGCAGTTCGGCGTCGCCGAACGGGATCTTCCATCCGACCATCGACACGGCCTTTGCTCCGAGCGTCGCGAGCATCTCAGGCACGGGCACTCGCTGCACCTCGCGCCCCGTGATGCGGCTCATGCGCTCGTGCAGGTCGTTCTGCGACGTCTGCTCGGGCCCCGCGAGATCGAGCGCCCGGCCCGCGAGGTCGTCGCGCTCGACGACGGCCGCGAGTGCGCGCGCGAGATCCTCCCACCAGATGGGCTGGAAGGTCTGATCGCCCGACCCGATGGTGGGCACCAGCGGCGTCACACCGCGCACGAGCCGCAGCATCACCGAGATCTGCTCGTCCCCCGGACCGTACACGTTCCCCGGGCGACAGATCGTCCAATTCCCCTCGAACTGCCGCACGAGCCGCTCCGCGTCGCGCTTCGAGCGGTGATACTCCGACTTCCCCTCGGGCGCGCCGAGCGACGACACGAACACGAAGCGGTGCACGCCGGCGCGGCGCGCCTCGGCGAGCATGTTCCGGGTACCCTCGACGTTGACGGCATCGAAGGTGACCGAAGGTGGCGATTCCTCGACGATGCCGACGACGTGGAGCACCGCGTCGCATCCATCCGCTGCCCCGGCGATCGACGCAGGATCCGTCACGTCGCCCTCGTGTGGCGTCACGCGGTTCTGCCATTGACGCGCATCATCGCGCGCGTGACGCGCCAGCAGGCGCACCTCGTGCCCGCGGCGCAGCAGTTCCGTGACCGTGCCGGCACCGACCACTCCGCTCCCACCTGTGACGAGAATTCGCATTTTCACCCGACAAATTTGAATACAGCCCTTCGCTAAACAAATGTGATTCGCAGAGAGAGTGCCACGGCGTACACGACGCGTTGCGATCACGCACCTCAGCTCGTCACTTCCCGACGCTCGTCGCGAAGATGCGATGCGCGCGCCCTCCCTCGTTTCACGCTGCATGAAGCGCCTGCTCTTCTTGATCCTGATCGCGAGCTGCACACGCGGCTCGAGCGGCTCCCTCACCTTCGGCGCCGCAGGACCATGGAAGGAGGGCTACGGCGCGATGAACCGGCGAGGCATCGAGCTCGCCCTGTCCCAGATCAATGCGCGGCCCGAGCGCGCCGGCAGCCCGCTCCAGATCCGCTACGAGGACGACGAGGGGAGCGGCGAGAAGGCGAGCCGCATCGCCCAGCGCTTCGTCGACACGCCGGAGATTGCCGCGGTCATCGGCCACGTCAACTCGGGCGCGATGGTCGCCGCCGCACAGGTGTACGACGGCCGGCTCGCCGCCGTCGCGACGACCGCCACCTCTCCCGCGCTCACCGGCATCTCGCCCTGGGCGTTCCGCGTCATCTCGAGCGACTCGTCCAACGGCCAGGACATCGCGCGCTTCGCCAGCCGCCTCGGTCGGTCGCGCGCGGCGATCCTCTACGAGAACAACACCTACGGCCGTGGACTGGCCGACGCCTTCCGTCGCGCGTTCTCCGGCCGCGTCGTCAGCATGGACCCGATCGGGGAAGGCAAGGAGCAGCCGTTCGACGCCTACGTCGAGGGCTTCAGGCGCACGGGCGCCGACGTGGTGTTCGTCGCCGGCACCGACGCGTCGGGCCTGGCCTTCCTTCGCGAAGCGCGCGCCCGCGGATTGTCCGCCGACCTGCTCGGCGGCGACGGCTGGAGCGGTCTGAACGTCGACACGCTCCGCGCGCAGGGCATCTACGTCGGCGTGCCCTTCACGGCCGAGGATCCGCGTCCGCAGGCGCAGCGGTTCGTCGCCGCGTTCACGCAGCGCTTCCACATGCGCCCGGACAACAACGCCGCACTCGCCTACGACGCCACGATGCTGCTCTACGTCGCGGCGACCAACAGCCGCGGTGACCGGCGCGCGATCCGCGACTATCTCGCCGCGCTGACGCCGGCCACCGCGTACCAGGGCGTCACGGGCGCCATCTCCTTCGGCACCGACGGCGATCCGGTCGGCAAGAACGTCGTCATGACGCGCATCGATCGCGGCACGCTGCGCCTCGCCGAGGCGGGCAAGTGAGCGCCCCGTCGTGGGCGCGCGGCGGCACGATTCGCGGCCGGCTCGTCTTCGGCTTCGCGGCACTCATCGGCCTGCTCATCGTCGCCGGCGTCCTCGCGCGCCGAACGATGACGCGCATGTCGGTCGCCGTGGGCACGACGCTCGAGGGCGTGCAGGCCGAAGCGCAGCAGAGCGCCGCCCTCTCCGGCGACGTCGCACAGACGATCGAGGCCGCCGGCACCTACCTGCGCACGCGCGACACCGCGGCGCTGGCCGCCTTCCATCGGTACGGGTGGGATGCGCATGACGTGCAGCGCGCGATGAACGCGCGCCTCAGCCACAAGGGCGACGCCGGTGAGCGCAAGGGCGAGGAAGCAGCGCTCATCGCCGCGATCGACTCCCGATTCTCCGAGCTGGAAGTACGCTATGCCCTCGCGCATCGGCTGATCGAGGTCGACCGTCCCGCCGACGCGGCCGCCGAGGAGTTGCGGGCGCGCACCGTGATCGGCGATCTGCTCGCCGACATCGAGAAGCTCGGCCAGCTCAAGGCGGCGAAGGTCGCCGCCGTCTCGAGCGCCCTGCGCGAGGATTCCGATCGGCGCTCGCTCGCGCTCGTCCTGCTCATCGGCGGCGCGGTCATCGTCGGCACGCTCGGCGTCGCGATCACCGTGCGCTCGATCAGCGCGCCACTCGGCGTGCTCCTGCATCACGCCCGCTCGCTCAGCAGCGGCGACCTCACCGTGCGCACCACGGAGCGGCTGCCCGCCGAGTTCCGGATCCTCGCCGAGGCGATGAACCAGACCGGCGATTCGCTGTCGCGCGTCGTCGCCGTCGCCGCACAGACTTCGGCCGACGTCGCTCACTCCGCCGACGAGCTGGCGTCCGTCTCCGACGAGATCGCCGCGTCCGCGAGTCAGATGGCGTCGTCGATGACCAGCGTCTCCATCGGCGCCGAAGAACAGGTGAACCGGCTCCGCACCGTGGATCGCGCGCTCCAGGACATTCACTCCGCCGGCGAGGGGGTGAAGCGGCGCTCGAGCGAGGTCACGGCCTTCGCCGGCGACATCGAGTCCACCGCGGCGCGGAAGCGCGCCGAGATCGACCGCGCCGTCGAGATCCTGCGCGAGGTGAAGCGCAGCGTCGAGGGCGCCACCGGCGAGGTGCGGGCGCTCCAGGCCACCATGGACGACATCCGGCAGTTCGTCCTCACCGTCAGCACGATCGCCGATCAGACGAATCTCCTCGCCCTGAACGCGGCCATCGAGGCGGCGCGCGCCGGCGACGCCGGTCTCGGCTTCGCCGTCGTCGCCGAGGAAGTGCGCACGCTCGCCGCAAGCTCGCAGACCGCAGCGGACGACATCGTCCAGCTCACCGGCGTCGTCCGCGCGCGCGTCGCCACGAGCGCGCGTGCGATGGAGACGAGCGCCGCCCGCGTCGCCGAGATCGAGCGCGTCTCGCGCGACATCGACGACGCGCTGTCCACGATCTCGGCCGTCGCGGAGAAGACGCGCATCGCGGCGTCCGGCGTGTCCGACGCCGTCGACGCGAACGTGCGCGCCGCGCGGGACGCGGCGGACGACGTGCAGGCGATCGCCCTCACCGCCGAGAGCCACGCGTCCGCCGCCCATCAGGTCAACGCCGCGACCGAGGAGCAGAGTGCGGCGTGCGAGCAGATGACGAGCGCCTCGCATCAGCTCCTCGAGGGCTCGACGCAGCTGCGTCAGCTCGTGACGGGACTCCGCACGCGCTGACGCAGCGGCCCTGCCGCTACTGGCGGCAGGCGCCGGTCGGATCCGGCTTCGGCTTGTCCACCACGGGACGGTGGTCGAGGTCCGCCACGCGATTCGTGAGGTCGAACACGAGCCGGCCGACCCGCGCCATGTGCGGATAATCGATGTACTGCGGCTCGTCCGTCACCTGGTGGTAGTCGCCGTGCAGTCCCGTCGTCATGAACACCACCGGGATGCCGTAGCGCGCGTAGTTGTAGTGATCGCTGCGGCAGTAGATGTTCTCCGGGTGTCCGTTCGCGTCGAAGGTGTAGTCGAGGGTGAACGGCGCCGGCTGCGACCTGTTCACCGTCTCCGTGAGGTCGCCGAGCTCCGTCGACAGACGGCGCGAGCCGACGAGCTGCAGGTAGCTCTCGCTCCCCGCGCGCAGATCCGTCGCCGCACCGCGGCCGACCATGTCGATGTTGATCTGTGCCACGATCGAATCACGCGGCACCGTGGGATGATCGGTGAAGTAGCGCGAGCCGAGCAGCCCCTTCTCCTCCCCCGTGTGCCAGACGAAGAGGATCGAGCGCTTCGGCTTCACCTTCCCCTTCGCGAACGCCTCGGCGACCTCCAGGACCGTCACCGACCCCGAGCCGTCGTCGTCGGCGCCGTTGTTGATCGAGTCGCGGCGCGCGGGACGCAGCGCGTGCAGCGAGTCCACGTTCACGTGAATCGCCGCGACGCGCGCCTGCTGCGCGCGACGGTCGTCCGGGCTCAGCGGCGCGCCGCTCGGATTCTCCGTCGCGAACCAGCGCTGCTGGTTGTAGAGGTGCAGCGAGTCGTGGTCCACCGCGCCCGCCGCGCGATAGCCGACGTGATCGCTGTGCGCCCCGACGGCGACGTACTCGCCCCGCAGCTTCGGATCCGTGCCCGGCAGGATCGCCACCACGTTGCGCGTCGGCGCCGCGCGCTCGGTGTACCGCAGGTTCCCGTGCATCGTGGCGCCCGTCGCCCCCACCGTCATGCTCTCCACCGCGCCGCCCAGCAGCTTCTGCGCGGCGCCCGACGTCACCATCAGGGTGACGAGCGCCGATGGCGCGTTCGGGGCCGGCGGAAGCGTCATCGCCGCGGACCGGCCCGTCGCCAGCTGCGCCGGCGTGAGCTCCGCTCCGCCCACGAGCGCGATCCCCGCGGCCTTGGCGAGCGGGTTGGTCGCCGTGATGCGGAACGCCGCGCCTTCGCGCGGCGTGAGCACCACCAGCTTCCCGTCCGCCTGCTCCGCCGTGAGCGCGTGCGCCGTGTCGCCCGCGACGCCCCCCCAGACTACCTGCACGCCGTCGAGCGCGCGCGGCTGCGCGCCCCGGAACGGCAGCGCGACGTAATCGGTGAACGCCGTCAGCGGGTGATCGTTCGCGCTGATCGCCGTCTGCGGGTCGAGCGTGCGCGCGATGAACGGCACGTTCTGGAAGTAGCTCCCGCTGTCCCCCGCCGGCTTGAGCCCGAGGCGCTTCACCTCCGCCGCGATGTATGCCGTTCCCTTCAACGCACCGACGGTCCCCGCTTCGCGCCCCATCATCGAGTCGTCGGCGAACACGTAGAGCCGTGACATCAGGTCCTTCGCGTCGATCGCCGCCGTCGTCGGCTGCGCGCGGTGCTTGAGCGGGAGCGGGGGCGCGGCGGACGCGCCGCTTTGCGCCTGCACGAGGGCGGGAATGATCGTGAGCGCCGCGATCAGCGACGTGGGTCGAACTGGCATCTGGGTGACCTGCAGAGGTGGGAAGTGAGGCGTTCAGTATCGGCATCGAGATTACGCGCTGCCATCCCGGCGTGTTGTCTCCGCCGAGTGATGGATATCTTCGAGAGTCGCTCAACCCCGTGTGTGTACCCCATGCGCATCGAAACGCTCGCCGCCCACGCCGGCCACGCCGTCGATCCCACGACCGGCGCCGTCACCCCGCCGATCCATCTCAGCACCACCTTCGAGCGCGAGCCCGATGGGAGCTACCGCCAGGGCTACCTCTACGCCCGCACCTCGAACCCGACGCGGAACCTCCTCGAGCGCGCCCTCGCCGAGCTCGAAGGCGGCGCGAGCGCCATCGCCTTCGCCTCCGGGCTCGCCGCCACGAACGCCGTCTTCCAGGTGCTCGCGCCGGGCGACCACGTCATCGCGCCGGAGGACGCGTACTACGGCACCCTGAAGCTGCTCCGCGAGGTGTTCGGCCCGTGGGGACTCCAGGCCGACGCGTGCGACATGAGCGACCTCGCGGCCGTCGAGCGCCTCCTCCGGCCGAACACGAAGATCGTCTGGGTCGAGACGCCCTCGAACCCCCTCCTGCGCATCGTCGACATCGCCGCGCTGGCGCAGCTCGCGCATCGCGTCGGCGCACGCTGCGTCGTCGACAACACGTGGGCGACCCCCGTGCTCCAGCGGCCGTTCGAGCTCGGCGCCGATCTCGTGATGCACTCGACCACGAAGTACCTCGGCGGCCACAGCGACCTCGTGGGCGGCGCCCTCGTGGCCCGCGCAGACGACGACTACACGGCCAAACTGCGCGCCCTCCAGGGACTCGGCGGCGCGATCCCCTCCCCCTTCGACTGCTGGCTGCTCCTGCGCGGCATCCGGTCGCTCCCCTGGCGGATGCGCGGCCACTGCGCCAACGCGGAGGCCGTCGCACGCTTCCTCTCGACCCATCCCGCCATCGAGGCCGTCCACTTCCCCGGCCTGGCGACGCACCCCGGGCACGACATCGCCGCGCGCCAGATGAGCGACTTCGGCGGCATGCTGAGCATCCAGCTCCGCGGCGGCGAATCCGCCGCCATCGCCCTCACGAACCGCCTCACCCTCTTCACCCGCGCCACGAGCCTCGGCGGCCCCGAGTCGCTCATCGAGCACCGCGCCTCCGTCGAAGGCCCGACCACCATCTCCCCCCGCAACCTCCTCCGCGTCTCCGTCGGCCTCGAGAACGCCGAGGATCTGATCGAGGACCTGGAGCGAGCCTTGGGGTGAGGTGGGGAGTGAGGGAATGAGGGAATGAGGGGAGGGGGATGCGGCGATGGAGGCAGAGGGGTCAGGCATTGGGGTCAGACCCGAGGGCGGATGCTGGGGTCAGACCCCGAGGGCAGAGCCCAAGGGCTCTGACCCCTTGGCGCAGCGTGAACGAACTGTCACCCCGAGCGAGCGCAGCGAGTCGAGGGATCTGCACCTCAGAACGCGGCTACGGCATCATCCCGACCGAGAACCGCTGACGGTCGACGTTGTTTGATCGAAAAAAGAGGGGAGGACGGGACACGACTCTGACGAGGGAGCGGCTGAAGCGCGCCCTCACGGACCGTTGCGGCGGGAGCGGGCGTCCGCGAAGGCGGGGTCCGACGGCT